>ENA-ORTN01000416-ORTN01000416.1-human-gut-metagenome-genome-assembly--contig:-NODE-416-length-48518-cov-11.741122_pt1 | contig 48518 bp, 50 predicted proteins | sample MGYA00242070_ERZ509189 | MGnify/ENA primary metagenome ERZ509189 (study PRJEB26280, sample SAMEA2338821) | human gut metagenome | biome: human gut; feature: human-associated habitat; material: faeces...
AACATGTGTACCTCCTATCTTACCAGTCCTGCATATCATGGTTCACCTCTGCCTGATAATACCCGTTCATCGTGGACGGTGCATTAAACAGAGCTGCCAGTAAATATTTCTTGATGTTCTTCACTTTGCTTGTATTCCCGCTCATACAGTGCAAGACATACTCTATGTGTGAATAAGTCAGCATCAAAAACTTTTTCTTCACCAGGGCTGTCGGATACCAGTTACTGGCAATCAAAATCTTGTCGTTTTTACACATCACTGTCTCTACGATCAGGTTCACGATTTCATCAACCTGTCGCATATCGTCATGATGGGTTACTTCCAGTGACTCATAATCAACGGTCTCTTTGACCAGATTTTCATAAGCCTGATATTCCTCAGTAGGATTATCGCCATCGGATCGATTCTCATCTGCAGATACGATTTGATTAGATTTATTATAATTCATTTCAGTATCACTAAGATTAGTATAATTAGGGTTTGAAATGTAAACTTCTTGAAGTTTATTTTCGGGACTTCTAGAAGTTTGATTTTGGGACTTCATGAAGTTTGAATTGTAAACTTCTGTAGATTCCTCATTTTCCTCAGAAGTTTGTTTTTTAAACTTCTTCAATTCATCCTCCAGTGATTTCTCTTCCGTTTTTTCCGGCATAAAAGTTTTCACGTAGATAATGTTCACCTTTCCAAATCCCTGTCTGCGTTTCTCAATCAAACCAATTCCTGTTTCATCATCCAGTTCCTGCATGGATTTTATTGCTTTATTTCGACCGCAATTCAGTAATTCCATGATATCTTCTATCGAAAAGTAAATATATGCTCTGTTATTTTCATCAAACCATTGATTTTTAATGGACAGGGACATACGATCCAGCATCAATCCATATAAAATTTTAGCATCGCTTGATAAATCTTTAAAGTAACTATCTGTAAATAATGCTTTTGGTATACGGTAGAAGCTGAACTGATCAGCTTCCGCTCCGTAGAAATATTTGAATTTCATCTTTTTATCCATAACTTCCTCCTTTCGTTTTCTATACAGAAGTCCTCTTTCTAAACTTCTGTGTCTCTTTTCTTCTTCTGTTTCTTACTTAATCATTTTGTTCTTGAGACCATTTTTCCAGCAAGGATTCTATCACCCGTTCCATATCATCAGCACTGTAGCTCTCTGGAAAATACTTCGTCAGCTTCTTTTCTGAAAACGTAATAGATCTTGATGGTGTCTTTACCATCATACATTTATTAAAGATTGTCAGCATTCCCACCTGATTAACCGCTCCTTCATTCAACTGATTTCTGAGAGCAGTGATCTGCTGTGGTTTAATGAAGCCAGTGTCTTTGATATACTCGTAGATCCATTTCTGGATTTCTTTATCGATGTAGGAAATATCTACACCAACTGTGAAAGTCAGCTTTTTGTTATCTACCATATCAAGAAGTTCTGGAATTAGCTCTGTCAGACGGATATATCGTTGAACCTGTTTGGAACTTTCTCCTACTTGTTTTGCCAATACATCTCTGGAAACTTTTCCCATTAAATTCTGGTCATTTTGACCAGAATTATTTTTAGGTCTTCCTGCCTGCCTTTTCATTGCCTCCAACTTCATCCGATACGCAAATGCCTTCTCACTCGGCAATAACTCCTCCCTTTGAATGTTGGCATCCACCATCGCTATTACTGCGTCATCATCCGATAATTCTCTTACGATAGCCGGGATGGTATTAAGTCCTGCCATCTTTGCTGCGTGTAATCTTCGGTGTCCGGAGATCATTTCATATTCATCATTACTGTCCACTCGAAGCAGTACCGGTGTCAGTACACCACTAAGCTTTACGCTTTCAATCAAATCCTGCATCTTCTCATCATCAAGAACCTTAAATGGATGATTCTTGAACGCATGAATCTTATTGATCTCGATCTCCATTGCTGATTCTTCATTTACAACACCTAATAATTCATCAAGACTTGCCAGTTTAATTTTTTCACCCGGTCTATTTTTCATCACTCATAACCTCCTGTGTCAGATTCATATATGCCATAGATACTTTACCTTTCGGACAGTGCGTGTAAATGCTGATTCCTTCTGCACTTGTCTCTGCTGCTTTTACTGACATTGGGATCACATTTTTAAAGATCGCAATCTGGCTTCCATAAGTTTCCTGCACAAGTGCCGCAATGTCCTTCGCATAGTTTGTTCTGAAATCTACCATAGTCAGAAGGATTCCTTCTATCGTCAATTTCCGGTTCAGTCTTTTCTTCACCATAGAAATTGTTTTGATTAGCTGCTGTAATCCCTTCACTGGAAGATAGGCTGCCTGGACCGGAATCAAAACAGAATCCGAAGATACCAATGCATTGATTGTCATCATTCCAAGACTAGGTAAGCAGTCAATCAAGATATAATCGTATCGGGATCGTATCGTATCGATGTATTCCTTCATGATCATTTCCCGGCTCATTACATTTCCCATCGTCACTTCCAAAGTTGACAATTCAATATTGGCCGGAAGCAGATCTACATTTTCCTGATGATGCAGAATACCGTCTTCCTCTGATATTTCATCTTCATTGATCACTTTTGTCATGATAGTTGCCAACGTAACTCCCAGTTCATCCGGCTCTACATATCCAAGACTTGCTGTCAGACTTCCCTGTGGATCTGCATCGATCAATAATACTTTTTTCCCTTCTCTTGCCAGGCCAATTCCTAAATTTACGGTTGTGGTGGTTTTTCCGACTCCGCCTTTCTGGTTTGTAATGGATATCACTTTACACATATGTTGTTCCTCCTGTATTCTTTCATCAAAATTCTTCATCACGGAATGCTTCCAGATATTCATCAATAAGATCCAAATTAACTAACACGATTCTTTTGACATGGTATACTGCTCTGGCATCTTTTGCTAACTGTTGAAATGTATGGACTCCCATGGAATAAAGCATTGCCCCTTCCTCATAACGGACAAATTTCTTGCGTCCTCCTTTGACAAGCTTTTCCAAATCCGGAACCTTGCTTCGGTTATTTCCCATAACGCTTCCTCCTTCTCTTCTTTAATTCTGATACAACCTCAGGATTGCCTTCTAAAAAATCATCCAGAATATTCAGATCCACAATGGCTGTTTTTCGAATCGGATAATTGGCTTCTGCCTTTTTCGCCAGTCTGACAAAAGGCCAGTAGGACATCCTATAAATCTTTGCTCCTTGTGTGTAATTTACAAATCTGCGTTTCTTTCCTTCCAGATATTTTTCCAAGTCAGGTGTTTTTCGTTTTTTCATGGCTTCCTCCTTGTTTCCAGAAATTTATTTGGCAGGTACGTGAAAGGATATGTTTTCTGCATATCATCAAAATGAACAATTGCTATGCCTGACAACAAAAAAAGGACACCTTCCATTGGTATTTCTACCAAAAGAGAAGTGTCCCTTTATACACCTTATTTTTGAAAAATGCTCCTCAAAAATAATCAATATTTTACTTGTAAACAAATAAGTCAAACAGTTAAGAATCCATAGAGCTCCTTATTCTGTTTCCTTATAATCCATACATCATTATTTCAATCTATACAGCTCCAGGCCGTTTCATGTAGCTCCATGTCAATCCGTGGAACCACTTTTCCTGATTGGACGTCTATGACTACCAAACCGAACTCTTTTTTCTGGATTAGTACAGCTTAGCACCTGCCGGAATATGGTTATCAACCATCAGAAGATGCAGTTCTTCATCCTCTGAATCCTTCAGATTATTCACTGCTGAAAGCAGCATACCGCAAGACTCGATTCCCATCATCTTTCTTGGCGGAAGGTTGGTGATTGCAATCAGTGTCTTACCAACTAATTCTTCCGGCTCATAGTAAGAGTGGATTCCGCTTAAGATCGTGCGGTCTGTACCTGTTCCGTCATCCAGTGTGAACTGAAGGAGCTTCTTGCTCTTCGGAACTGCTACACACTCTTTAACCTTTACGGCACGGAAATCAGATTTGCTGAATGTGTCAAAATCAACCTCTTCTTCAAATAAAGGCTCAACCTTTACGTTGGAGAAGTCAACTTTTGCTGTCTCTGCTGGAGCAGCTGCAGCTGTCTGAGCTACATTATTTGCTTCATTTTTTGCAGAACCCTGTGATTTCATTGTCGGGAGAAAATTATTCTCGTCGGCATATTCTCCCGCCAAGTCCGTCTATTTACTATTCGACATTTTAGATGGTGTAATTAAATCCTATTTTTACTGTAGTCTACATCACTTTCCGTATGATATGGTGTATCTTTTGGTGTAAGTGGTGTATGCTCTAATGAGTTTACTTCATATTCAAGAAGTCCTGACACTCCCAATAGGGAATATCAGGACTTTTATATTCTACTCTGTTTTGAAATATAAGTCAAGACCTGCGAATTCGCTACGCTTCAGCTCTTTTGTGACATCCGTGTAAATATTGAGGGTTGTAGAAATGTCCCTGTGTCCGAGGGTATCTTGAATTACCTTTACATTTACACCTGCTTCGCACATCCTTGTAGCAAATGTATGTCGAAGTGAGTGGCAGCTAAAGTGCGGCAGTAACACCTCCGGATTTTCGTTTTTCAAGAACTGCTCATCGTTACAGTCACGAATAATTCGCCTTATCGCTTTATTAAGCGTACCCTGATGTTGAGCCTGACCAAAACGGTTAATAAAAATAAAATCGCTGTATCCATCAATCGTAACATTACAGTGCAAATCAAGCAGCTCTTGCTTTTCCTTTTCCATTTGGAATGCTTCTTTAACAAAATCAAGCATAGGCACTTGCCTGTGGCTTGCCGGTGTCTTTGTCGAGTTCACATTGAAATAACAGCCGTTCTTACTGCCCTCGGTTCGATGGTCATAATAGACCAATGTGTGATTCACATTGATTACGCCTTCCTCCAAGTCAATGTCGCACCATCTTAATCCTGTCACTTCTCCAACTCTCAAACCAGTTCCAATCATTACAGCAAATATCGGATACCAGTGCTGAGAACTTGGTGTATTCTTCAGATAATCAAGAAAAAGCTCCTGCTCCGGCTGGGTTAATGCTCTACGCTTTTCCTGCTTGATCGTCCGTGCTTTTTTCAGTTCCCTCAAAACATTGTCTGACGGATTGTTTCTGATATAGTTGTCATCAACAGCCATATCCAATAGCTGATGAATTACCGTGTGTACAGTATCAATAGATGAGGGCTTTAGATGTCTTTCATCGGCAAGGTAATTGTAAAATCTCTTAATGTCTGATTTCTTCAGCGTAAAAACTCGGGTCTGTCCGATGTTCTGACGGGCGTAAGTGTTATACATATATTTATAGTTCTCGAAAGTGTTATTCTTCAACCCACGCTTCAGAACCGTCCATAAATCAAACAAGTCGTTCAATGTAGTATATCTCGCTTCTGCCTTGATACCGTCACTTTTATCTTTAGCTATCTGTTCCTCTTTATATCGGAGTTCATCAAGTGTTTTTGCATATACATAATGTCTGTTTCCTTTAGAGTCAGACCATCTGAAATAGTAACTACCGTTTTCACGCTGACCTTCTCCGGTTTTCAGAACTACTCTTGATTTATCTTTTCTTTTTGCTGCCGTTGCCATAAAAGTACCTCCTAAATACGCTTTTTCTTATTTGTGTAATCATCCAGTTTTTCACGGATAATATATATTTGTGTTCCAACCGAAACCACAAACGGACATTGTTTTATCTTCGTGAGCTGCCGCAGTTTCTTCACACCGATACCGGAATAAGCGGCTGCTTCTTCTATCGTCAGGCACTTCTTTTCCCATATTGGTTTGTTTCTGTTCCGTGCCGCAAGCTTTTCCTTATAGCTCATCACTTCATCAGTCATAAACGCACCTCCTAAATCAAGTTGACCGACTCAATATACTCATCGAATTTCTTCCTTTTTATAAGTCGCTTTGTTCCAATCCAAAGGACAAAAGGACAATCTTCACGGTTCGTAAGTTCGTACAATTTATCTCTGCCTATGCCTGAGTAAGCTACTGCTTCTTCAACAGTAATATTTAATTTAAACCAAATCGGAACTTCGTGACCGTCTTTGTAATTTTCCATACGCTGTTACCTCCTTGTGTTTCGTGAGTACAGCATATAAGAAAAACTGCGATAAGCCAATTATGCGAACCGACTTATCGCAGACTTGACAAATCATCTATACTGAATACATTTTTGCAATGTATTCATCAAAAACTTGTCTTTTTATCATTCTTCGATTTCCAACCCACAATACGAATGGGCAATCTTCTCGGCTCGTCATATCATAAAGCTTATCCCTGCCAATTCCCGTATAGGCAACCGCTTCCTCAATAGATAAGTTTGTCTTATGCCACAATGGGACTTCATATTTGGGGTTTTTCATTTCTTTTCTGTCATTACTCATTACTACACCCCTTTTCACCCAATGCGGTACGCCTGTCATAAATGATATAATCCCATCCCATTTCGTTACATTTATCACATTTATCCCTTGCAGAAGCAAAAGGATCAAGGCGTTTAACAATATAGTTCGGATTATCCAAGTACCCTTTCAGACATTTCGGACACAAACAGCGTATATCACCGGTACGCTCAAGATTGTAGAACCATAATCCAAAAGTCTTTTTAATAGCGATATTGATTTTCTTCCAAATTTTCTCATCATCAATACAGCCGATGTAGTCGGTCAAACTCAATTTGTTTACTGTTTGAATTTGCTCTAAAAGTACCATCGACGGTTTTGACAAACCGAAGTTTTCTCCTAAAATGATGTGTGATGGTAAATATCTCTTTTTGATAGTTGCGGTAATGGAAGCAACTATGATGGTTGGTGCATTGACATTGAAATTATCTGCTTGCAGAACCAACACAGGTCTACGCCCACTCTGTACGGAACCATCTGCCATACCAAAATCAAAGTAGTAGATTTCTCCACGCTTAATTGTTTTCATTTCTTTAGGCTGCATATACATATAACCTCTCTTTCAAATATTGAAGGGAGATTATGTCCGGACAATTATTAACCCCTTCACTTGTTTGAACTGGGAGAAGGTGAATGCACACCCAAATCAGAAAAGTTTTTTTATTTTTTCCACTCCAAGCACGATTGATTTATCAACTGCACTATAATAAACTCCCTCCTCTTTTGCTATTTCACGGCTGCTTTTATTATAGAAGAAATGTTTAATCAGTCGTCTTTTCTGCACTTCAGGCAGACTGTTCAGAATATCTCTAAGTCTCTTAACCTTATCTTGCTTATCGATCTGCTCAACTATATCTTCGCAGACAGCAAGCTCGGGATGATGAACTTCAAACTCTCCGTCAGTAATATCAAAAGCGTGACCACATCGCAGACTTCTCATCCTGTGTTTCGCTTCATTTCTTTGATACTCGTCGATAGCATTGCCCTGCTCGATAGTCAAAAGAATGTAGGGAGAATGGCTCTCCAGTATATCAGCGTACTTTTCAAGCAATTCCTTTTCGCTAAGTGATGTAATGATAGCCCACTTCTCCGAACCAGTGTAACCCTCATACTCATATTTAAGGTTGATAATTCTGTAGTCATTTGTAAACATAAAAGTCCTTTCCCGAGCAAGTCGGGGAAGGACTTCAGACCGTATGAAGCAAATTCGAGCAAGAAAAAAGCACCGTAGAATTGGGATAAGTGGGGACATAATCATCCTCTAACTTATCCTGCTTCATACGGTGCTTGGTAGCCTAACAAGAAACCTTGTCATCTCCGCTTACTCGATTTGAAATCATAAAATATTTAATTGTATCTGTATTTACCTGCTATCTCTTGTCCCATCCGCTTCGACGAATACGACGGAAATAGGCAAGGTTGAGAATATGGACATTCTTGCATTTCTGACATTTCACGCTTAAATGTCCGGTTGCGTCTGAATAGACCCTCTGTATCCTGAACCCGCAGGTAGGACAGCGTATATCTCTTTCCTGTAAAGTTTCTGCTTCCAATCGGGATAGACGCAAGCGTTCCTGTACTTCAGGTCTTACCGGAGCGGTTGATACTCTCATATCATACCACCTCCTAAATTCAATTCTGTAGAAATGTATTCGGATATGTCGTGATATTCCAACATACCCAGTTCTCTCAGTCTGATTAACAAAGCGGTATATGATACACCTACATAGACTGCCATATTGCGGATAATCGCTTTGTCTTTTTGCGTAATTGTCGAATTACCGTACATTTTAATCGGCTGCGAATTATGAAACTTCGCCATCGCATTTTCGATGATGTATCTCGGCATTAACAGAGAGGCTCCCATTGTATCCGCCTGCCACTCTGCCGAAGCGAACATCTGAACAAGCTCATCTTTAGAGTAACTTCGTTCACTGTCATATTCTGTATGAAATCTTCCTGCACTCGGTACTGAATACATCTTGCACAGGATATGATGTGACGCTTCGTGTGCCATTGTAAATCTTCGACGCCCTTGTTCCTTTTCTGATAAAAGGAATTTATCAAGCACGATAGTATCTTTCGGGAAAACAAAGGGAATAATTTTTCCTTCCTGATGAATAAGCAGCGGTGTTTCACCATCTGCCAAAAAACCTATCCTGCCGCTGTCATCCTCCGCAAAAGAAGCATATTCAATATTCAGCGACAAAAACTCTGTAATGAAGTGTTCAATGTCGATGTACTGAACAGCTTTATTTCGGTACTTTTGGGCGTATAACTTAATCAAGCCTTCGCTGATTTCTTCAATCTCGGCTCGTGACATATAATTGCTCAAGTTGTGTCCACCTCCAACTTTCCCTTATCGGCACATAACCTGAAACCAATTTGGGGTAATTTTATTTCCGCACTATCTAAAAATGGATAGCGAATTCCTTCAAAACTTCTCATATGATCGCCCTCGCTTATAACGCTTTTATAACATTGCAGGCAACACCTTGAATATAGCAGTCGTCTACAAGTATATCTTTCATACGCTTATTCTCCGGATGAAGAATGATTTTCTTTTTTTCCTTATCACGGTAAAACCTTTTCAGCGTATTCTGACCATCAACAAGGGCAACAATTATATCTCCTTCATCTGCATAAGCTTGCTTTCTTACCACAACGAGGTCGCCATCATCAATTCCGGCTTCAATCATAGACTCTCCGCTGGCACGAAGGATAAAGAAATCACCCGTTCCGAAAATTGCAGTTGGAAGCGAAACATATTCCTCGATGTTCTCCTCCTCATACTGCGGAGAACCGCAAGGAACGGAACCTACAATAGCAGTCTGTGTGCTTCCGGTGTTAATCTTCTTTGTAACCGGAGTTTTTATCTCCAGACCGTCATATTCAATCATTCCTTTGTCGGACATCTCAATCAAATATCTATACGCTGTTGTTTTAGCGATACCAAGAGCTTTAGCAATGGTAGAGGTAGCCGGAGAATGACCATTATTCAAAATGTATTGCTCTGCATATTTACATATCTTTTCCATTAACTCGGGACTTTTGCTTCTCATAATGTGTACCTCTGCTTTTCTATGTGGAACGATTCGTTCCTGATAGCTTTATTATACTCTTTTTTCTTTAAGTTACAAGTGGGTTTTTGAAGAAAAGAAAAGAGGTGTCGCTGTTATACGACACCTCGATAAGGTATTATATTTTATACTTTTACAATTTCACAACCTTTGTTGCTATAGCTTCTCTAAACGCAATATCGTGTTCTACCAAAAGCATTGTCGGTGCAAACTGCTTTATAAGATGTTCTATCTGCATACGAGAGTACACATCTATAAAGTTGAGTGGTTCGTCCCACACATACAAATGAGCCTGCTCACAAAGACTTTTTGCAATCAGAACCTTTTTCTTCTGACCGCCTGAGAAATCCTCCATATTTTTTCCAAACTGCACTCGTTCAAAATCCATCTTTCGAAGTATCGCCTTGAACAAACTTTCATCAAGATTATTTTTCTCTGCAAATTTAGATAAATTGCCATTTAAATGGGAGGTGTCTTGCGGAACATACGAAATTATAAGCCCTGAGCCGATTGCTACTGTACCTGTATGTTCTATTGGATAATTTAACAGGAGCTTGAGTAAGCTGCTTTTTCCGCTTCCGTTTTTTCCGTCAATAACAACACGCTCTCCCTGATGTATTTCAAAAAATACCGGCTCACAAACTTTAGTACTGTCATAAATAACCGATACATCCGAAAAGGAAACGAGCAAATCCGAATGATATGTGAGAGGATGTATCTTCAATGTATCGACAGTTTCAGCGTTTTTAAGTAATGCTGATTTTTGCTCTATCGCTTGCTGTTGCCTTGCTTCAATAGTTTTAGAGCGTTTCATCATTTTAGCTGCCTTATGACCAAGATAGCCTCTGTCAACCGGACCATTTCCGTATTTTGACGCTTCAATTCGATCCGACCAAACAGAGGTTCTTTGAGCAGCTCGCTGCAAACGACCAATATCTTTCTTCAATCGCTCATTTTGTGCTGTTTCAAACTCCTGCTGTCTTTGGAAATTCTCCATCCAAGAGGAAAAGTTTCCACTTTGTACTTCTATGGTAGTCCTATTGAGCGACAATATATGGTCAACACATCCGTCTAAAAATCGACGGTCGTGTGATACCAAAATAAAACCTTTTTTCTTTTTCAAATAAGCTGCTACTTTCTCACGGGCATTGGTGTCTAAGTGATTTGTAGGCTCATCAATAAGCAGAAAATGGTTCTCATTAAGAAAAAGTGCAGCAAGTAAAACTTTTGTTTGTTCTCCGTTGGATAGCGTTTCAAAACGACGCCATAACACATCTGCACTAACATCAAGATAGCTTAGTTCTCTCATCAGTTCCCATTCCTCTGCAAGAGGACATACCTCATAAAGTATATCTTCCGTCATACGCTTTTTATCTGAGACAGGATACGGAAAATAGTCGAACTGTACTGAACTAATAATCTTTCCTCTGTACTCATACTTTCCGAGGAAAAGATTAAGCAAAGTTGTTTTACCCTTACCGTTTCTTCCTACAAAGCCGAGTTTCCAATCTGTATCTATCTGAAAAGTAACATTATCAAAAATTGTATCATAACTTGAAGGATATGAAAAAGTAAGATTTTCAACCCTAATCATTGACATAACGAACTTCCTCCTTACTCAAAATTTCACAAAAACAAAAAAGAGCTGCAAGAAAGTAACTCTTGCAGCTCAAAATAGTATAATAAACCATCTATCAAAGCGATAGTTAAACCTTATAATGAGTGAACAGACTTATAACTTTCTTGCAATAGGTACAATAATCCTGTAAAACAGCATTATTGTGTATTCCGTTATTATTTGCAAGAAAAGTTAATCATCTTTCCACCTCTTTCTCAGACTCTTTTATTATTGTATCACAACGAAAGGAAAAAATCAATTATCAAAAATACAGGATCATCTTTGGTTCTTTGACTCTTTAATCGTATTTTTTGTTCAATATTCTGAATGGAGGTATCAATCAAATATTGAGAGGGATTCAATCCGTCTACTGCCCGAAGTCCGATTGCAGTACTCTACAAATAACCTTTTTCCACCTTATTCGGTTCGGACTCTCTTAAATATTCCTTGAACGGGTCTTTCTCAATATTAACACCTCTTTCATCGTTTTATATTATTCCCAAGACCACTCGCTGTATTACACATCCTCAGCAGCTTTCTTAATCATCTGTTTGTACTGCTCTTTAACATCTTCCGGTGCAAGTATCTGAACCTTGCCACCGAACCCGAACACCCAACCGAAAAAAGTGGGACTGACGGATATATCGGTAAGAAGTCTGAATGAAGTCATATCATAGGCAAGGGTTTTAACATCCTCGCCAAAACGGTCAATCATCGTTTTCATCAGACTGTTATCACATCTTAAATCAACGGCTACATCCTTACCATCATACATATTAAACACTTCTTTGGTAAAATCAGCAAGCTCAAAGTCGTCCGGCTGAGGTACAATGTCGGCTTCTAACATTTTCGGATTTGCAGCAATACGATCTACTCTGAAGGTGACAACCTTATTCTTCTTATCGGAGTAGCCTATGACATAATAGTAATCTCCACACCACACAAGATGATATGGACTAAGGGTATAGACTTCGCCCTTGTTTTTCAGCACCTTTTTCTTCAGTCCGGTATAGTCGTAATACTGAAATGAAATCTTTTTTCCGTCATTGATTGCGTCATTTATGGTGTCCACTATGTAATAAATCTGCTCATTATCCGGTTTAATGCGTCCGGCTACATAGTTATTTCTTTTAAGTTTCGATACTTGACCTTCGCTCGTCAAAGAATGAATTTTATTAATTAACGCCCTACTTTTCTTTTCTGTGATGAACTTTGAGGACTCGACTGCGTCAATCAACAGCTTCAGCTCCGGCAACTCAAACTTACGGCTTGCAACAAAATATTTGCTTTGAGTCGAATGAATGGTCACAATGTCCACTCCGAAGTCTACAAGAGCAGCAATATCTTTTGATATAGTGGTTCGGTGAGCATAGATACCAAACTCCGTATTTAGTATTTCAATAAGCTGGCTTGTAGTCAGCGGATGTTCCTCGTCAGTTCTTTCCTGCAATACCTTCAGCAGATATAAAATTCTCGGTTTTGTTTCCATTGCTTATTCCTTTCTGCTATTCGTATATTCCCATTTCACCGAACAATTCGCTTTCTATTTCACTTATCTGCTCAATAGGTATTACCGTTTTATCTGTCATAACAAGCGTATGTTCATAATCATCAATTCTTCGTACCGTTCCGGTATGGGATACATAAGCCCCGCCGGATTTCCGTTCATCCGGCACAAAATAAGTGATTGTAACCTCTGTACCAAGATTATCAGCTACCATCTGCAATTTCTCATTCAGTAGGCTTATCATATCCTCGCTTTGTTCTATTTTTTGCTCCGTCAAACGGGCGGTTTCTTTAATAGCAGCGTCGTGTCCGGTAAGAGCAGCAAACGGAGAAAATTGAGCAGCACGATCATATAACGACATACGAGGATGATTTACCGATGTCGGATGGGGAAGATTTATAATATCATCATAACGATGAGCGTCATTATTCATAAGCTGCTCCTCCTTTCGCAAAATTTGAAATTTCAACCCGACAAACTGAGGACATTATAAATCAATCTCTATCTCGTACTTATCATCTATAAACACATAATTCACATTGTATTTTTTTGCAAGCTCTAAAAACTGTGCATTATCTTCTAAAACGCTTCCCATAGTACACCATTCATCGTCTATGCGACTTTCTACAGCACTTGCATAGCTTTTAATATTTCCAAAATAATTTCTAATATAATTTTCGCTCATTACAAGACAATAATACCTGATATTATCAAGATATTCTTTTGCAAAGTCCTTTTCCCAATCAAAAGGGATATAACACCCTTCAATAATCAAGTTTTGCTTATTCTCTATAGCAGTTTTAATCATTTCACGAACGATAGGCCACAGATACTCTGTGAGCTTATCGTCATCTTCGGGTGTGAGTTTGGTATAGCCGCTACGAATTAAACCCATTTTCAAATGATCTATTGATAAATAAGGATATTTATACTTTTCAAGCAGTTTTTGAGCAAGCACTGTCTTGCCTGTGTGCGAAGCACCTGTTATTAAAATAATCATCATTTTCTCCATTCTAAACAGAAAATCATCTATTTTTTTCCATACAGAAGTTTGTAAGGAAAATCCCTTGTCGCTCTACCTGCTGTTTTTTAACAACCTGATAACCTCTTTTTTCAAAGAAAGGCTTTGCTGTAATGGAAGCGTGAGTAGTAATATTTCCTTGAACAGCTTGTTCCAGTTGATTACAAATAGCAGTTGCTATACCTTTTCCCTGATGATCAGCGTGAACGAACAAACGGTCAAGGTAACCAGTTTTATCTATGTCTCCAAAGCCTACAATAACTTCATTTTCGATGGCGACTATGCTGTAATGTTCTTGAAGTGACTTATTCCATTTTTCTAAGTCCACTTGTCCTGTTGCCCATACATCTAATTGTTCCTTTGTGTAATCTTTCGCATTTACTGTGTGGACAGTATTATAAAAAAGCTCTGTCAATTCTTTGCAATCTGATGGTTGGTATTCTCTAATTTTCACTTTTTCTTCCTCCAAATTATTAGTTATCATTAACTAAATAAATCTCTGTTTATATGTGATAAATAATATTGTTCAGTTCTCAATTCTTTATTTATCTATGCTTTATGACCACCAATTTGCTCGTTGCGATCTTTTGCTGTTGCACCTTCCTGAAGATTCATACCTTTCAGAATAGCGTTCTTGCCATACTTCTTCTTAATATCAAGCATAGTTCTCTGCATTCGCTTTTCACGATCAAGTTTGGCTTCTTCCTCAGCCTTTTTCTTATTGTCTGCGGCATAATCGGTAAACAAATTTAGCTGCTCATAGCAGTCTTGTTGCTTTGCCTTACTTTCATCTACAAGTCGGTTTGCTACAACAGTAATTCGCCTGATAAGCAATTCTCTATCCACAATCCGGTCATAGAGTTCCATAATTGCATTAGTAATCAATAAAGTAGAAGAAGTCTGCCTATCAAGGTTCTTTGTTCCGTGAGCGTGCTTCGGAATTTTTCGTCCATAATGGTCTGTTGTGATCTCTCCGCCATACTTTGCCCGGCGGCTTGGGTCTGTTAAATTTTCTATGTCATACCCGATGGTCAATACAATTTGGTCGGTCACAAGTCCTTTATCTACTAAGTCCAGTACCATAAGATCAACCATTTCTCGAACTACCAATCGAGCTTTATCAAAATCGTAAGGACATTGTAATACCTGACCGGAGCAAATACTATTTGTTGAAGGCTTGTACTCTTTGATCTGCTCTATGGTACAAGGTTCGTACCCCCAAGCGTGGTCAATAAGCAACTCTGCATTGATACCGAACAGCTTGTACAGCAATTCCTCATTGTAATATTCTGATGGTTTCCCGATAGAACATCTTGCGACATCGCCCATTGTATAGAGTCCGTTATCTTCCAACTTCTTGGCATACCCTTTGCCAACTCTCCAAAAATCCGTCAACGGTTTATGGTTCCAAAGTAATCTGCGATATGACATTTCATCAAGCTCTGCAATACGAACACCGTCCTCATCAGGTTCAATGTGTTTTGCCACAATATCCATTGCAATCTTGCAAAGGTACATATTTGTACCGATACCGGCGGTAGCTGTTATTCCGGTTTCTTTCAGAACATCTCGGATAATCGTCATCGTCAGCTCTCTTGCCGTCATATTGTAGCTCTGCAAGTAGTTCGTGACATCCATAAAAACTTCATCTATGGAATAGGTGTGAATGTCCTCCGGTGCGACATATTTCAGATAAACATTGTAAATCCTCGTGCTGTACCCTATATAATACGCCATACGAGGAGGAGCAACAATGTAGTCAATCTCCAACGCCGGATTTGTCGTTAGTTCCTCGTAGTTATAGGACGAGCCGACAAAGGTATGCTTTGGTGCTTTCCACTTTCGGGAAGCATTTGCTTCTTTAACTTTCTGAACCACTTCAAACAATCTCGGTCGCCCGGGAATACCGAAGCTTTTAAGCGACGGCGAAACTGCAAGGCATATTGTTTTCTCGGTTCGGCTTTTATCTGCAACCACAAGGTTGGTGGTCAGCGGATTGAGATTTCTCTCTCTGCACTCAACAGAAGCGTAAAAAGATTTCAAATCTATCGCAATGTATGTTCTATTATCATCCATCTTTCTACGCTCCTTTCATTTTTTATTTAACCAAGTTCCAAAATTTTATACCTACTTTATCGAAGCCATAACATTCAGCAACGACTGGTAGCTATCCACATCGTGATACCTTACATTGCTTGTGGACATCTCATTAAACAGCTTTTTTGCACAGGAAATTTTCGCCTGCTCAATCGGTCTGAGGTTAAGGCTCTCCATTGTTCCTTTGGTTTCGGCAACAAAGAAAATGTGCTTTACCGTTCCCTCATAGAACGCAATCGCCCAGTCAGGGGAATAGTTACCCACAGGAGTAGGAATTTGGAATGTCCTCGGCAGTTTTGCATAAACGCATACTTCCTCGGCAGCGTCCAAGTCCTCAGCAAATTTTCTTTCAATGCTCTTTTCGGCAGAGCCGTCCGTGAACACATAGTCCTGAATAGCTTTCTTTGCAAGAAATGCCTTGTCAAAGCTCTGCGTATTCTTTTCGGCAGTGAAAATAGTGCTGTCATACTCGCCATCAATATAGTCATAAGAGATATGCTCAACAATCATTGTAGCTTTTTGCTCTTTGATAAGCTTAATCACCTTAGAGATGAACTCCTCCGGATTGTTTCTGAACATATAGAATTTATCCGATCTGATACCCTGCAAAATCGCCGCAACAGTTCTACGGGTAAGAGTCGTACCTTCTGCAATCTTGCCGATAAGGTCATACTTGATTTGACTGGTTTCAGCGTGCTTCAAAGTTTGCGTCCTTGTTTTCTCTCCGCTGAAAGAAGCTCCACGCTCAACCTCATATTCATTCATTTTATCTTTCTGACGACCAATCGTAGCAGTGTATTGCAGTTCGGAAACAAACAGTTTCTCATTGATATAGTCGATTGACTTTTTGATAAGCTCCTCGCTGTCAAAGCTGACAGTATAAGCATACTTGCGGTTGATTTGGTTCCACAATGCCTGAAACTCTTTCTTTGCAAAGTTCTCATTGAGCGGATTATCTTTAACCTTTGACTCGTGACCGTCGACAAACATATCTTTCAGTACACTGTCATCATATACAGACTGAATAAGGGTATGGATACCTTCTGTCATCGGCTGTAATTCCTCCGGCAAAGGAGCAAGCGTACCGGACGCCGCTTCATTTCGATATTTATCCGTAACCTTACGCTTCATATCTACATAGCCGTTGGAAATAAGATAAAATTCGATTGTGTTTGCTGCTGCGTCATCAATGAGCGTAGGCACATCACTGACTTTAACATACTTACCGCTGAAATATTCGCTCGTCGCAACAGTAGGTCTATCATAAAGAACCGTCTTAATGTCGCTCTGCAAGTCTGCAACAAAGGTCTTGTAACTTTCGCTTGCAATAACCGTCAGCATATTTATGTCGTGAACCATATCGCCGCAGCTCTGAGCGTCCATTCTGTTACCGCTTTGGTTAACACAAAGGCGAAGTCCACGCCCCACCTCTTGTCGTTTAGCTGTATTGCTGTCGGAATGTTTCAGAGTACAGATTTGGAATACATTCGGGTTATCCCAACCTTCACGCAAGGCAGAGTGAGAGAAAATAAAGCGGGTAGGTTCCTCGAAAGAAAGCAATCGCTCTTTGTTCTTCAAAATCAGGTCATACGCCGAAATATCGTCGGAAAACTCGCTGCCACGCTTAGTCGCACTGTCTATACTGTGTCCAGTCTTTTTATCAATACTAAAATATCCTTTATGTACTGCACTTACATCACTACAAGTAGATTTCAAATATCTCTGATATGGGGTATCAAAAACGGTGATATATTGGTTAAGAACGCTAAGGTATTCTTCTTCAAACATCTTTCCGTATTCACCCAAAATTTCGTTTCCCTCATCATCGTACTGGCGATATTTTGCCACCTCGTCGATAAAAAACAGAGAAAGAGATTTGATACCCATATTGAACAGCTTTTCCTCTTTCTCAAAGTGAGACAGAATAGTTTCTCTAATCTGAATACGACGCATATCGCTTTCGGATACATCGCCGTTTACCTCGCCGGTTTTAATAATCTCCCCGTTTGTAAAGGTAACTGTTCCTCGAAGGGGGTCAATCTCGGAAATAGTGTAGCCTTTATACTGCTCCATTTCCTGAGAAAGATAATATAAATCATCACCAACATTACAATTACGGGTTTCACGGTTAATAGATTTGTTATATCCGATTTCAAGTTCTATACGAGCCATCGGCGGTTTCTTGGAAGAAAGTACAATCTGCTCTAAGAACAAATAACTGTCCGTACCTCGGAAATTTTTGACCTCAAAACCTTTAACCTCAATCTTTTTGACCAACCGCTTATTGAAAGCGTCCAATGCGTCAAGTACATAAACAGTATTATGTTGTTTAGCGTGTGTAGCAGAATAGTTCAGGCTGAAAAGTGGGTTAAAGTTCTTCAAAGCCTTTTGCGTTACATTACCGCCCATTTTCTGTGGCTCGTCCAAAATGATAATGGGTCTGTTCGCCTTAATAACATCAATCGGACGACGAGAACCGAATTCGTCACGCTTGGAATAAATAATACGAGCTTCTTTACTTCTGCCATCTTCTTTAAGGGAGGAAGCAAACGCTTGTGTATTGATAATCATTACATTGATACCGGAACTTTGCGAAAAATTATCAAGCTGATTAAGGTTTGAACTATTGTAGATAAAGAAACGGGCTTTTTTACCGTAATGCTCCATAAAGTGATCAGCGGTAATTTCAAAAGATTTCTTTACGCCCTCACGGATAGCTATACTCGGCACAACTACAATAAATTTGCTCCAGCCATATCTCTTATTCAGTTCGAACATTGTCTTGATATACACATAGGTTTTACCCGTACCGGTTTCCATTTCAACATCAAGACTAACTCTGCCTAAGTCTTTGCTGAGAGAGGAAGAAAGCTTAATGTTGCTCTCGCTTTGCAGAGTTTGAATGTTCTTCAGAAGCTGCTCGTCGGAAAGTTCCACAGCCTCATTTTTATAACCGGTATCATTCAACGGGTCATAAATATCGAAATCATCATCTTCGTTTGTTACGAAAGTCATCTGCTGATTTGCAGACTTCACCTTGCCAATATCCCTGATATAGCTTATACGGTCATAGTAACCCTGACCGTTGAACACTTTTACAACTGCGTCAACGGCGTCTGTCTGATATTGCTGTATCTTAAAATTAAATTTCAACTTTTGTTCCTCCCTTCATAAGTGTCCCACAAAAAAGTAACAAAAGTTATGCTGCACCCAACTGCTAATTTTGCGTGTCGTTCCTCAAGACCGGAAAATGCTGCACTTTTTCCGTGTCCGCTACCATAGGCGTTGCGTATTTCAGCCAACTTTGAAGTTATCCCTCTTAAATTACCAAGAACCGCCTTAATGTTTGTATCAATCGGGTCTGTCGATGAAATGGACTCCGGTGTAAGACTTAATTGATTAAGTGCTTCTCCGGTCAACTTGCTCATATCCCAATTTTTATCCCAAGCCACGCCTATTCCATCTAATATTGTTTTGCAACAACTTTCTATCAGCTCTTTTGCTTGTCCGATTGCACTTGTAGGATTTTCTGACTGCATTTTCAACATTAACTCGATTTGTTTTGATAAATACTCGCTTGAAAACTTATCCTTTAGAGCTTCTGCATTAGGTGCAAGAGGATTTTCCAACGGATTTATACGGGATAAATAAGTTTTGCATTTCGTATATAAGCTCGCATACTCTGCATTATACCGGGAATATCCATATTCTTCATCTTCTTCTGAAGGAATATATTCTTTTGTAAAGTGCAATTCATAATGCAATAATAAGTCGCTTAACAACTTAATGGTATCCGCTTCATTTGCTTGATTGATAAAAGCGGTTAATGATTTACCCTTAGACAAGCCATATTTTTGGCATAATGCCACTCCAACGCTTTCCATTGTAAACATATCAAAGTCATTTGTGGAAAAGTCTAAAACATAACCTCCACGATTGAACAGTTTAAGGAAAGCTCCTTTTTCAATCGGTGATAAAACAGCCATTACAACACCTTCCTTACTGTGTCCGGACTGTATGTGGCAAAAATCTGCTCAAAGTTGGTTGCCACGCTGTCGGAAGCCATTGAGTTGTCACGCATTACAAAGTAATAAGGCTTTTGCTTTGCGATAGCGGTTATAGTTTCTTCCGTCACATTCTCATCAAAGCAGGCAATTAAGAAACCGTCCGCAACATTAAACACCTTTTTACCGTCAATAACTGTTTCCTCAATCTTGCTTGAAAGAAGTATGCCCAAATCAAGCATAACTTGGAATAGCAAATCTTCGGGCGTTCTGTCCTCTTTGATATTATCGGTCAAAGTGCTGAACAGACTCGGTTCATACTCGGCAGGATTATAATAAACATCCTTCATATTAGTGCTGTCACATTTTAAAACACGGAAGCCAGTATCAAGGTTCTGTGTAGTCAATGGATTTTCTTCCTTGATTTTCGCTCCGGCACGCCGAATACGCTCTTTGCCAATTTCACAAATTGTGTAAGGTAAGCCCAAACTATCACACAATGCCATCGCACTTCTGGCGACTTTTTTGCTTTTTTCAGATGTTGCTGTCTTCTCAGATATTTCCTCCGGCAGTTGTACAAGTATGAAATTGCACCTCATATTTTGTTCAACATTTGCCAAAAAGGCTGCGTGAGCGGTTGTACCTGAACCTGAAAAGAAGTCTAATATATAATCTCCATCGGAAACTCCGCAGAATTCGATTATTCTTTTAATGATTTCCTCATCTTTAGGGTTTTCAAAAACTTTATCTCCCAGAAGTGTAGCGAGTCGCTTAGAAGCTGCTCGACCATCCTTATAGAAAACACTATATGGAACGCTAAATTCCCTATCTCTTAGATATGATTTCAGCGTTGGCACTCCGTTTTCATCTTTTCCAAATGCGACCCTTCCTTGTGCAATCCATTCTTTCATCGTTTTTTCATTCGTTAGCCAACCCCTTGAAGGAATTTTTACAGGCTTTCCGGTTATTGGATGCAAAATATTATATTTCGGTCCGCCGCCTCCCGGCCACGAAATATTATCTGAGAAATAAACACCATTTTCATCTACTTTATTATAATGAGAATGATCCTTTGCAGGATGACCATCTGGAAGATTTGCAAACCATCTCTTTAATTCTTTTGTCATCGTTTCATAATCGTTTGCATATGTTCGCTTTAACTGCTCATACTTAGCATAAATGTCATCTAATCCTTGTTTCTTCTCTCTCCATATAATTTTATTTTCTTTAATATAATCAAAATTTCTAAAATAACATAAAATATACTCGTGAGAAACAGAAATATATTTTGAGTCATTTTTTCTTCCAGCCGCCCAAATCATTTCTGCTATAAAATTGCTTCTACCAAACACTTCATCACAAACATTTTTTAGTGTGTTCACTTCATTTTCATCAATGGAAATAAAAATAGCACCATCTTCTGTAAGCAAATTTTTGGCTAAACGGAGGCGAGGATAAATCATATTGAGCCAATCAGTATGAAATCGTCCATTACTTTCAGTATTCTGCACCATTTGATTTCCGTTTTCATCATATTGTCCACTATTTGCTAAATATTCAGAAATACTAATCGTAAAATCATCATTATAGACAAAATCATTCCCCGTATTATACGGCGGATCTATATAAATCATCTTGATTTTTCCCAGATAAGTTTCCTGCAACAGCTTCAACACTTCAAGGTTATCACCTTCAATATAAAGGTTCTTCGTATTGTCAAAATCAACGCTTTCCTCTCTGCAAGGGCGAAGAGTTTTCGATATCGGTGCATTTGCCAGCAGGACAGACTTTTTCTTGTCCGGCCAAGTAAACTGATAGCGTTCCTCTTTACCGTCCACGACCTTGCAGGAAATTTCCTGCATAAGCACATCTTTATCAATCGCACGAACAACTTCACCGTTTTCGTCGATAGTTTCGGTCACAGCATTCGGGAACATTGCAGCAAGTTTCGCAAAGTTCTCGTCAGCCTTATTAGGGGTGTGCATTTTAAGTTTATCCATTATTATTTTCCTCCGTTTCCCAAAATCGGTATATTGGGTATTCTTTGAAATTCTTCTGTTCTTCTTCGGTTAGCCTTGAAAAATGTATCTCAGCAGCTTGTTGTTGTCCTAACAGTAAATATGCCCCAACGATACAATCTTCTCGTGTGTCTGTGCTTTCAACCATTTGATATAAAGTTCCTATCTCGTCAATGTTAAAATCTCTACCTCGCCTGATTGTTTGCAATCTGTTAAGCATTTTTATCTGATAATCAAGTTCTTCATCACTTGCTTCGGAAATCCACTTGCTGAATTCATCACAAACCTTTAGAAGCTTTTCTTTTCTTATTCCGTCCGCCTTATCGTATGCACTCAACAGCTCAAGTAAAAACCAGTTTGCTTTGTTAAATGTTTCGTAGTGGTGTTCCGGTTTTTGAAATGAGGGAAGAAGCACATCAAAGTTCATATTGCTTAAAGTTAAAAAATCATCTTTATGTAAAATGCAAAACTGAGAAATCGGAAGCATTTTTCCCTCACCATTATCAAATGCAACTGATAAATCCACCTTAAAAAAATCCAGTATTTCGTATGTTCCTGCTTCTGCATTTTTGCACTTTTTGAGATAGACCACAAATCTTAGTTTTCCCACTTTTATACAAGAAACTGACGGCAAGTCCTCCTTAAGTCCTTTAACTGGTTTTTTCTCTATAAATGCAGTTATCAGACGATTTAGATTTCTCCAGTCTTCATCCATCATATCATTAACATCTATATCATCAGAGCAACCCAGCATATCGAGAACTCGTACAATATCTTTTGCATATTTCAAATGTTTTTGTTCTTTCTCAACATCAAAATTTGTAGAGTCCATTCCTTCATAATCAAAAGGAAATCTAACGCTATTCAATTTAAAGTATCCATTTTTCAAATAACTAAGCATAAAATCGAGATCTTTCGCCAACACTCTGATTTTATCTGAGTTTTTATAAGTGATTTTACAAGGCTTTTTCTGCCCATAAAAACTAATCTTAAAACTACTTCCCAGACATACCGTAGTTCCGCTTACATTTTTTACAACATTGTAATTACTATAGAAGAGCTTGCCTTCAATCGTTATCTTCGCAGTGAAAACCTGATTTGTATGAATGCCTTCTGGAACCATATCAATTGGTTGGGGAATAGAGCTTCCTTTAACCTTAGCATAAATATATACTTCATTATTAATAAGTGCCGTTTGTGGATCATTGATTCCCACACCTTCAAATGGAATAACTATATTCTCCAAAACGCCCTGTTTCTGCAATTCATCCAGTGTCAACAGTTTTCCTTCTTTGAAGCTTGCTTGCTTTTGGCAGTTCTGTAAGCAATTTAAAAAAATCGTTGCTTTCTTGTTATTGTCAGACGGAAACTCTTTCAAACTGACAGTTTTATTATCCTGCCCTTTTGCTTCGACTAATAATTGTCTTAATTTAACCGGTGTAAGCTCTGAATAATAAATTTTATTCGTCACACCACAATTCCCAATATATACAACAAAAAGCACACAACCTCCATCATAAAGATAATTCCTCAAATCCACCGTTGTCATTGAAAAAGAAATTGTCTCTTTTGAGTGGTCGTCACATTCTGTGCCTTTTACTTGTACTGGCATTCTTCCTTTAAGATTATTTTTCTTCTTAGATTTATCACCGTAAATATAGACAAATCCGTCCCACGAAGGCTCTTTATCATTATCTGCAATAAACTGGTCAAGAAACTCTGATGTCACAATACTATTTTTTACAGCATTAACTGACAGCGTTTCTATCGCTTTATTATCTAATGGCATTTCATCATTCCTTTTCTCAGTGAATACTTTTATGAAATTTCACTTAATTGTTTTGTCAGCCTTTGTACTTCACTTACAATTTTGAATTTCTTCTTCGGCTGTTTTTCTGCTCTCGCAGTCTTTTCAAGTCTTTCTATTTCCTTTTGCAACCTTGCCTTTTTTTCGTCAAGCTCAATCTGCTCGTCTAATGTATTACCGACGCCAATGTGTATCTGTCCAATCTGAACAATGATGTTTTCCCATACGGTATCAAGGTCAAGCCCCTTAAGTTCTATGGAAAGACTTTCGGTTTTCTGCCACTCGGTCAACATTAACTTTGAATGATATACCGCCAGTCGTGCCTGTCCATCATATTCCAAAATCATCAGCATATTTTGCGGAATAAGCTTTGAAACGGTGATGATATTTTTCTCATCAAAATCACGCTTCTTGAGCGTTACCAAAAGCACATAAAAACCTTTTACAGTTTCTCCTGCGGCAATATTTATTCTCGACGGCGAAACTTCATTGACAATGGAAATTCGTGCTATATCTTTGTCAATTTTATCTTTGGCGGCAGTATTCATTTGGAATTTAGCGTAAATTGCTTTTTTCGGAAGTTGCTTATTCAACTCCGTATTCTTTGGTAATCCAAGCATAAGCACCTCTCCTCTTATCTGACGACTAAAAAACAAATCAGTTCAAAGTCATCCAAGCCTTTAATTTCGCTCGACAAAAAACTTATCTGACCACCGCTTAGGAAAGAGTCAATATCACTCTCTTCTTTTACTTCAATAATTGAAGCAATAGCGTCTCCAAGCAACTTTGAAAACTCACTCATATCTTTACCGTCACGAGTTTCTTTGTTGAACTCTTTGCAGAGGTGAGCGTCTGGTTCAGTCTTTCCTTTACAAAGGAAACGCATTTTATCAAGCATATCCTTCGGCGACAAGTGATCACATACAACATCACCATCGGTACTAATGTAAACCATATAGAACGGGTGCAGACGGTTCTGATTATCAATATTCACACTGTTTGAGCGGTTTTTAAGCACATAAATAACACCCTCCGGCATATCTTCTGTTGCGGCAACAACTGCGTGCAAGCCAAACGGAGTTTTGTCAATATCATCGTGATGTTTGATATACTCCAGCAAATCCATTCTGAACTCATTAAGTCCCAAGTCCATAATAGAAATACCGGTTGTCATATCCTCAATATCCACGACTTCCTCTTGAAGACGCTTTAACTGAGATTTTCTGTATTCAAGGTCTGTTTTTTCTTCATCGCTCAAAAGGTTATCGTCACCCGTTGCGGTCATATCCACAATCTTCATACGGGTTTCAACCTTTGCCTTTAAGTCGATATATTCATCAAGCGTAACATCCGGCCAAAAGTTTACAAGCTGGATGTACGCATTTTTGCTTCCGATACGGTCAATTCTGCCGAAACGCTGTATAATACGCACAGGGTTCCAATGTATATCATAGTTAATCAAATAATCACAGTCTTGCAAGTTCTGACCTTCTGAAATACAGTCGGTTGCAATCAGAAAATCTATCTCCGTATTGTCATTCGGCATAAGCAACTGCTTGTCCTTTGATATAGGAGAGAAGCAGGTCAAAACCGTATTCAAGTCGCTACGGAGTTTTGGAACAGTAGTTTTTCCCTCTACCGTACCAGACACCATTGCTGTATTCAAGCCAAAATTTTCTTTTACATACTGGCTTACATTATCATATAAGTATCCAGCGGTATCCGCAAAAGCAGTAAATATGATAATCTTCTTGTTCCCAGCGTTAATCGGATGTTCTAACTTATTACGAATTACTCTAAATAACTCTTGTAGCTTTGAGTCGTGTTCCGGTGTAATATCACCAACCATTAAGGTCAAAAGCTCTAAAACCTCTGCGTCTTTTGCAAGGCTATTCCTCCACGATTTATAATCCATATCCGCAAGGTCAATTTTAACCTTCCTGCCGAAAGTAAACAGCTCATCACCGTTTTGGTCATCGCTGTCGTAATCGTCAATATTTGATATGTCAGTAAACTCCAGCTTAACTGACGAAGCACGGTCGTAAGTATCTATGGTTTTAATTGTATTCTCAATCAATTCCTTAATTCGTTTCAAGGTGAGATTGAATGAATACACCGAGCTTTCCATACGCTTCATCAGGTTGATAGCAGTCAATCGTCGAATACCTTGTTCTCGGTTTGCCTGCGTAAACCCAACATTGACTTTATTATCCTCATACAATTCTGCATACTTCTCCATTTTGCTCGGCAGAATATAATGCGTCGGCGTGTAAATCGTCAGTGACAACAGCATAAGCTGCTCAAAAATTTCATTGTAATTTATTGCTTCTTTTAAGTCAGTAAGCTTAGGTCTTAAAGAAATCGGCTTGAGCCTTGTAGGGAATGTTCCAATATCAGTTGTATCATAATATTTCTGAATGTGTTTTCTTGAGCGTGCAATCGTAACACTGTCCAGCACTTCAAAGAAATCGAAGTCAAGCATTTTTAGTAGGTTTTCGGTAGTCCTATCCTGCGGTTCCCATTTACTCCAAGTGTTGAAAGCTCTCTGAGCGTTTTTAAAAATTTCATCAATAGAACGAGTAGTATTCAGCTTTTCATCTATGTAGTCAGTGTTACCCTCATAAGCAAGTGCAAGCTGATTTTTAAGGTCATTAAACCTGTTATTAACCGGCGTTGCCGACAGCATAAGCACCTTTGTCTTAACACCTTTGCGGATAACTTTGTTTAGCAATCTCAGATAGCGGTTTTCCTTTTCATTTTCTTCACCGCTGAGCTTTCCACCATTACGGAAATTATGAGACTCATCAATTACAACAAGGTCGTAGGCACTCCAATTTAATCTATCTAAATCAAGTCCGTTTGATTTACCGTGTGTACGGTTCAGGTCAGTATGATACAAAACATCATATCGGAGCCTATCAGACGCAATAGGATTATTTACATAGTTGTCTTTATATGTGTTCCAGTTGTTGGTCAGTTTTTTAGGGCATAAAACCAAAACGGATTTATTTCTATTTTCATAGTATTTAATAACTGCCAGAGCGGTGAAAGTTTTACCAAGACCGACACTGTCTGCAAGAATACATCCATTAAATTTTTCAAGCTTATTGATAATTGCAAGAACAGCGTCTTTTTGGAAATTATAAAGCATACTCCAAATCTTACTGTTCTTAAATCCGGTTGCTTCGTTAGGGAGAACATCCTCAGATATATCTTCTAAAAACTCGTTGAAAATATTATAAAGTGTCACGAAATAAATAAAGTCGGGAGAGTTCTCCTGATATGCTGCTGTAATGCTGTCAATTACTTCATCGGTTACGACCTGTAATTTTGTATTGTCGTTCCATAAGCTATCAAACAGTTCAAGATATGCCGTTGAAAACGGTGCTTCTGTTTTTTGAACCATATTATAGGCGTTATTGCCACGCTCACAGCCGAGATCAACCGTTGTAAATCCGTTTACTGGCATATAGTTCTTATCATCAAGATTGATAAATCCCATCATATTATCGCCGGTGGTGTTAGACTTGAAAGTAACCTTTTCCTTTATCCACTGGGCACATTCTTTAGCAATGGCTTTTTGAGTCAGCTCATTACGAAGCTTTACTTCAAATTCTGTTCCGTATAAACTACGCTCACGGTTTAATCGTGGAATATAGAACTCTCGTTTTTCTTTCTTAGCCTTTTCCGTTGTAAATGTAGGAGATGTGAAAATAAATCTGAGTTCATCAATTCCTTTTAATTCTTTTTTCAATTCTTGAAAGGCATAAATCGAGAAACAAGCTGCTGCAATAGATAGCTTACTGCCTTTCTGTATCTCAACCGCTAAATCATCTCTCAATGTTTTGCTTGTGTTGTTAATCAATTCCATATCCATTCTCCTACCTGACAACTCGTTTATTCGTCTAAGATAATTTCGCATATATCTCCAATATCACAATGAAACACTTTACATATACGCATAAGCACTTCAAGGGATATTGGTTCATTCTTATAGATTTTCGCTGCCATATACGGGCTAAGTTCCGCCGCTCTCATCAAGTCGTTTCTTTTCATTTGATTATCTATCATCAGCTTTTGAAGCTTATTGTAACTTACTCGCATAGCACCTCATCCTTTCCGAAAACAATAAATAGGCAATTACACCTATACATACTACATTATATATTAAAATCTCATAAAAAACAATGATTTAGCCTAAAATAACCTTCATATCAGCATTAGGTGTCGCTATTTCATTACACCTACTGTTAATTGTTATTTATCTCCAATGGTTGGTGTATAAATAAGACCGCCAATTCTCAATGGAGAGAGCTGGCGGTCTTTGGATTTTCATAAAATTATTTATAGGTTAGGATAAGAATGAATTATTCTGTATTGTTGAAGTAAGAGCAGCAATGACCTTTTCAACTGACGGTTCTCTACCGTCCGGTGCGATTTGCTTCCAAAAAAATTGTGCTATTGGATCTGTACTTTGCATAGCTGCTCTAATAGCTATTTTCATCTCTTTTCTTACTTCCTTTTCGCTTACGCCATTTTTCTTCGCAACTTCTCTGATTATGTTCATTACAATACTCCTCCCATATCTATCAGTATATATCTATCACTATTAGTTATTGTTATATCATAATCTAAATGTCGAAGTCCCGCAAGAAATGTCGACCGCTGAAAATTCTTCTCGATAAAAAGAAAAAGCCCGCTTTATATAGCGAACTTCCTCTATTCACGGCGATATTTGCTTTGAATGTTTTACGAGCGTATCTATAACCTCATATATCTTTTCTCTGTCATCAGGGTCAAGCTTGGCAAGTTTTTCATTTAAAATAGAGTTCTTCACTGTATATCCTGTGTTCAAAACATCAACCAAGACCATATCTGATGAAACTTCCAACGCATTCAATATCTTTATGAAGGTTTCAAGTGACGGAATTTTCTCTCCACGCTCGACCATACCGATATAATTTGCTGTTAATTCAGATTTTTCTGCTAAATCTTCCTGACGAAATTTTTTCATAAGGCGATATTTTCTTATATTCTTACCGATTGTATCAAGCTTCATCACATCACCTCCTTCGGTTTGTCTTACTAACTATTAGTATAGATTATACTAACGGTTCTATACACGAACTAAACGGAAGATAAAATAACTATTAGTGATGATTTTATTAAAAATTTATGTTACAATTAGTAAATCGGGAGTGATTTACTATGGGTTTAGAAACAACTGCAACTTTTATAGGACACAATGAGTGCTATGGAGTCAATAAAGCTGATATAATATCTGAAATAGAAAAACTTATACATCTCGGTGTAACCGATTTCCTAAACGGAGGACAGGGCGGATTTGACAGACTATGTGCTGGCTGCGTATACGAACTGAAAGAAAAGTATCCTCATATAAAAAATATTCTCGTTATCCCTTATCTCACATTCAATGTGTTCAACAAAGAAATTTTCGATTCAATAGTTTTCCCTGACGGGTTTGAAAAATATCATTTTAAGGCTGCAATACCTGCACGAAACAGGTATTTGGTAGATAACTCAAAATATGCCATATGCTATGTTGACCACGGATGGGGCGGAGCTGCAAAAACATATGAGCGTGCTGTTAAAAAGAAACTGGAAATAATCAATTTAGGGAGGTATGTCATTGAATAGTAGAACACTTATATTTTCAAAAAGATTTCCGAAGATAACCAAAGATATACTGAACGAGTTTGAGGATGTCCCCAAGAGCGATAATGCTGATACAGACTTTCCGAAAACCGGCGAAGAATTTATCTCCTATATGGAAGAAAATACAAAGTATGTCTTCAATGCTGAACGAGCAAAGCACAAGGATGAGTTTATTGCCATCGTAAAAGAGCTTTCGGAAAATTACGAAATTGACACAGATTTATACGAGGTAGGATATGGATACATCGCTTACTTACATTGGGATTTTGCAATATGCAATGGATACTTAAAAGAACTCTTTGCGAAGATGATAACTTTATGCGACTCCTTTGATCTCTTTAATCCTGATGACGAGAGCTATGACTGTTTAATGTCGTTTGAGTACTGTACTCACGACAAATACTTCAAAGGCAGAAAATTAGACTAAAATGTAGAAGATGGCTGTTCTTATGAGCAGCCATCTTTTTGCTTATCAGGAAAAAGATTTAATATGCTGGAATGCCGTAACCGTAAATTAAGCTGCTTCCGACCGGATAAGTTCTTGTGCGACAACTATCACCAGAATTGCCCTCTACAGTGTAAACTGTACCGTTTTCGCACTTCTGAACGATACCTGTATGGTCTGTAATTCCGTCTCCCTCCCAATCAAAGAAAATAATTGTTCCTGCCGCCGGTTCGTGGGAACGGTCAGCCCATTGTCCACGCTCTTGGAACCATTGCACTCCGTTTACACAGCCTGCGTATTTCGGGATTATTCCAGCGTCAATATAACCGCACTCATTGGCACACCAACTTACAAAGCAAGCACACCATTCTACTCGGCTATTAAAGCCATACCAAGACCAGTAGGGCTGTCCACCGACATTGCCGACCTGTGACAATGCAACCGTTACGATTTGGTCATCGCTATACCCGATACCATAAAGTACCTGAGACCAAAGCTGATTATTTTCATCCGTTAGGAGTTCCGCAAGATAATCTCTCTGCTCCTGATTAAATCCATACATACTTGCCATCTCGTCTACTGTCTTGTGCGATACCGTGATATACAAGAAAGTTTCTGTTACAGTCGTTTCCGTTTCCACGATATTTCCGTGACCGTCATCACTTTCCTGTATCTCGGTATGGGTATTTGACTCTGTACGGGATGATATTTCATTCATCTCCCAAAATATATCCGAGAGCAATCCTTTTTTTGTTTCGTCCATAGTAGCTACTTCCTGCGGATTATCCGGATCTGTATTGATTTTTACGGCATATACCGCAAGAACATCTTTCCACACGGCTCTGCTGCCGCTCATTTCAAGAACATCGTAGCTTGTAGAGTTTTTTTCTTGTTCAAGTCTGTCATCATATTCCTGATTGATTTCCTGAACTGCCGTCTGCATTGACATTCCTGTTCCGGAGTCCTCGCCCGAAAAGAAAATACCAAAGACCGAGCCGACGATAAGACCTATCAGACAAATGATAATAATGACTACAACCGCAATCCATCCTCCTGCAACAATAGCTGCTATCAAACTCTTGACCGCCGCTATGATTGCTTTTACAGTAGCAATCGTAGCTTTTGTCGCAGCCTTTACTGCTGTGGCTGTAGCTTTTGCAGTCGCTTTTGTTGCCTGTGCCGCTTTCTGCGTAGCCTTTGCTGTTGCCTGAGCAGTTTTTTGAGCCGCTTTTGTTGCCTGCTGAGTTGTTTTAATTGTAGTCTTTGCAGTTTGTTCAGCAGTTTTAACCGTTTTCTGAGCTGTCTTAGCAGAACCTTTTGATAAAGTCTTAACCGTTTTTTTACCCGCCGACCTTGCAGACTCTTTCACAGTTTTTTGCGTCTGTTCCACCGCTTTTACACTCTGTCTACCGTTACGATTGACGGTGGTACGCTTCAAGCTCTGCATAGCTCGCTTCTGTTTGAAATTCTGAATACCGTCCTTCGCTTTATGGACATTTTCTTTTGTTTCTCGAACTCCCCAACGCCCTACCTTATCAAACTGATGAGAACCTTCGTGAACAACAACATCCGTACCGGATTCCATTCTGTCAGCAGCATATTCTTCAACTGAACTTTCTGAAGCGTGCGTCGAATACTCCGCTTTTTCTTTCGTTGAAATATAGGCTTGCTTCATTCGCTGCGACGCAACAACTGCTTTGTCTATGGTCTTTATCGTACCTTTTACTGTATCTCTTGTTTTTATATCAGCCATCGGTTTCCTCCTTTCTGTCAAAATAAAAGAGAATAGCTACTTCACCACTCTCTTTGCAACCACAACAAGCCTACCGTTTGTCTTTGAATACTCACAAGTGGAAAGAGAAATCAACTTATCACCATATTCTGCGGTCACTCCCGTATCATACAGAGCAAGCTCTTTGCACTTTCTGATATATTCATCAAAATCTGACTTTGTTTCTGCGTCGGTAAACTGATAATACTTAAATCTCTCCGGACTGTTTGAATAAACGAAAGTCTTGAAAACAGCGACTACCTCGTAATCGTAGTGGTCTGTCAAAGTATCGAAAGAAATCGTCTTGTGTTTCTCCCAAAAACTCTTATCCTTAAACTTCATCAGTCCGGCAAACATTGAACCGTTGTTCATATTGTGACCGTAGATAATCAGGTTGTCAGACGGCTTCTCCACATCACAATTCTCCTGAATATACGGACATCCATAATCGGTATATTCTTTGTCAAATCCGTGCTTCAGATAGAAATTAGGTTCATTGACCGACTGCATTACCGGATAATTGATTTGTGTGTCATCTACCTTAATCCAACCGATCATATCATCGTTCTGAGCGTACAGCTCTGCGTATGACGGAAGAAGCGTCTTATCTTCTGAGAACTGAACAGTCTCGGTTTCTTCTGTTTCCGCCTTTTCTACAATCTCTGTGAGGTTGTCATACTTCTCTGACTGTTCGACAGCTTCAAGATGATTGTGGACAATAAAAAAGGTACTCACAGCGAAAACAGTCGCAAGCACCAAAACAATAAGAATATATACTTTTTTGCTCATTATCGTATCCTTTCAAAGAAATGAGCGAGGGTTATGCACCCTCGCCCGGTTTCGTTGTCATCAGCTTATAAAGCTTCGTATTTTTCGGGAACTTGTTTGCAAACGGTACAAGCGAACTGCCCACCTTGATAAGTCCGTGTCCGGCTTCCACATTGGTGATATAGCTCATCTGAAGGTCGGAAATGTTCAGCAGCTTCGCAAGCTCAATCCTATCGGTTGACGCTTGATTGAGCATAATGATGAACTCGGAGTTTGCAAGCATTGTTCTTGCGGTATGGCTCTGAAGCAGGTCATCCACATTCTGAGTAATACCGGTAGCATACGCTCCGTACTTTCTGACACGCTTCCAAAGAGTGAACAGGAAGTTTGCAGAATACTCGTGCTGGAACAAGAGATAAATCTCATCAATGAAGATGAAGGTATTCTTGCCCTTTGCACGGTTCTGTGTGATGCGGTTCAAAATACTGTCAAGGACAACAAGCATACCAATAGGCATAAGCTGTTTGCCGAGGTCAAGGATGTCGTAGCAAATCAGGCGGTTGTTTGTATCCACATTGGTCTGCTTTGCAAAGGTGTTCAGAGAACCGTGAGTGAACAGCTCGATAGCAAGAGCGATTTCTTTTGCTTCCGGCTCGTCCTGTTTCAGAAGCTCTGCTCTGAAGTCCTGCAAGGTGGGAACTGCACCCTGATAATCATTTTGCTGATAGGTTCGGTACACACTTGCGGTACAACGGTCAATGATGGACTTCTGCTTTGCTCCGAGGTTTGTGCCGCCGATGAGCTGCTCGCACAGCGACATAATAAACTCAGATTTCAGGATAACAGGATTTGCACCGTCACCGTATTCCTTATTCATATCCATTGCGTTGATATGATTTGCGGAAGTGGCTGAAATGTTGATAATCTCACCGCCGAGTGCCTTTACAAGCTGCGAATACTCTCGCTCAGGGTCAATAATGATTACATCTGCGTCAGAGGACAGCACGATGTTTTCAATCTCTCCCTTTGCGGCAAAGGATTTACCACCACCGGACACGCCGAGGATGAAGGAGTTACCATTTAAAAGCTGCTTGCGGTCTGCAATAATCATATTCTTACTGATCACATTCTGACCGTAGTAAATTCCATTTTCGTGATAGATGTCCTGTACTCTGAACGGGATGAATACTGCAAGACTTTCAGTTGTCAGTGTTCTGAATGCGTCAATCTTTCTCGTACCGAATGGCATTACCGTATTCAGACCGTCCATCTGCTGAAATTTCAGCACACCAAACTGACAAAGGTGTTTTCTTGCAGTCGTGAGCAATGCTTCGGTGTCATTGTCGAGCTGCTCTTTTGTTTCGGCGGTATGAACCATCGTCAAAACTGCAAACATCATACGCTGGTCACGGGTAGTAAGGTCATCAAGGAACTCTTTCATTTCCTTTTTCTGCTGCTCCATATCATAAGGCACAGTTGCAGAGAAGTTATTATTCGAGTTTTGTCTACGCTGCCAGTTTGTAATATTCGTTTCTACACCGAGCAGTCGGCTCTCTGCCTCTCTTACAGCTTCATCTGTTGGAACAGGAACAACATCAATGGACATCATCAGATTTCGGTTCATATCAGTAAGTTCAGCTACCATACTATCCTTAATATAAGAAGCATACTCACGGAGGAAAAGAACTCTGCCGTATCGCTCACCCATTTTGAAATAGTCCTTTTCAAACTCCATCGTATCCGGACAAACATAATCCTTAAAATCGTGACCTTTTCTGCGAGTTTCCTTAATATCAAAATGATAAGAACTTTCTTCTCCCACTCTGTAAAAGTCGTGGAAAATACGAAGTCGCTCCTCAGTATCCATTTCAACACATTTGCTGCCGAGTCTGCCGAAGTGGGCAATCAAATCAGCACCAACACGAGCAAAGTATGTCCTTGCGTCATCCACGCTCTTCTTGTTGATAGAAATAGTCATATACTTATCCTGAACAATGGAATTAGCCCCCGTAGCTTTATCGAGCAACATTTTATTGTATTCCTCTCGATAGCTGTCAAGATCATCTCCCTGTGCCGGAATAAGGATTGTCTTTTCAAAGTCGAGCCTGTTCAGCCGACGATTGTTAATGGTTATTTTTGTTGTTGCACCACTGTCAAGGGAATTAAGCAGTTCTGAATACTCAAGAAACATCGCTTCCTTATCCTCTCTGCTTGCGACAGCGTAGTTAATGTCCGTAAACTTATAGGTTTTGGAATATTTATCTTTTCCGACTCTGAAAATACCGTCATCATAAATTGCGGTAATCGGAATAACATCCTGAACGCCTTTCGGCACTACAAATTTTTCTTTGTCCTGCTTGAACAGGGTTGTCAATGTCTTAATCATTAGATTTCATTACCTCCTTCTGTTTCTGTTCCATACTCGGCTTCATAAGCTCGTAATAGGTATTCGTTGGATGAAATACCAGTTTCTTAGGCATTAGAAACTCCGATTTAATCCACGCATAAATAGCTTTTTCAGCGGTCATACCGTTGTATTTTACAAAGCCGAGAGCTGCAAACGGTGCAGCTCCTAAAATACACATCCACGATACTGTTTCTGTGCCGACATAAGGTTTCAAAAGAAAATAAAGTCCTACCGCCACTCCACAGGCACAGATAGAAAAAATGAACTGTCTAAGCGACAGTCCAAAGAACATCGATTCTGTGTAATTTCGTATCTCTCGGTTGATTTTAACCTCCATAGTACGCTCCTTTCTGCTTCTTCTGATTTGTGTCCTTCACACATTTGTCATTCAGACAAAGAACTTTATTTTTGCGTTTACCACCATAGTAAACACATTTTTTACATACATTTTTATTCATCTCAAATCTCCTTACAGTCCCATCATCTCACGGATAATGCGGTCTGACATTTTAACTGCACCGACAAGAACAAGCATATTAAATACCAACTCGCCGATATATGCCCACACCTGCGTTACTGCCGCTGCACTCGTATCCACTACCGGCGGGGAAGACGCAAACACAGAGAAGATAATGCAGGCAAGAACAATGATTGCACCTTCTAAGCAGACGGCACAATAACTCTTAATAAAACTCTTGCCGACATTCTGCGTCGGTTCACCAGCAAAGGTTGAAAGTGGGATTGGGGCAATAGCCGTGTACATATAGAGCTTGAAGAAACGCCCATACACGGTCATTATCAAAATGAATGACAGCACAGTGATAAACAATCCACCAATAAGCGTAACTGCCCATAGCGGTATACTTTCAAAGAAACCGCAATCTTCAATCGTTGTAATCATCTCAGCCGGCAAGGTAGTCTGCTGCGGACTGCTAAATCCCGCCGAAGTCATTATCGTTGAAATAGTTCCCTGAACAATATTGAACAAGGCAAGCATAAGCTCCATACCGTAGGTGATAACACCTTTTGCTATTGCAAAACGGACAAACAATTTAAGAGCGTGTTCCGGTTTCTTAACCTCTGTAAAGCTGCCACAGGTTTTTACTACACCAACCACAAAAAACAGCACGAGCAAAGCAAGACCGATAGCCTGTACTGCTCCGTTTATATTTACAATAACAGACCATATCCCGCCGCCCTTAAAGTTTTGTGGAGTAGTCGTGATAAGGTTCCAAATTTCCGCAAGTTTTTCATTCCAAGTTTCGAGGGCGTTTTGGAGATTTTGAACAACCCAGTTATCACTCATTTTCAAAAGCACCTCCTTAACAAATTATAGAGTGTGTCTGAAACGGTCAGACACACTCTCGATAACTGTAATCTCCAATTAACCTGTAATAAGGGTCAGGATTTCTTTTGCAAAGGTGATAATGACACCGCCTGCAAGAGTAAGAAAGCCGTTTGCTCGCTGAGAAGGGTCGTGAGATTTAAGAGAAAGACCAATCTGAACAATACCGAAACCGAGCAAAATCATACCGATGGCTCGGATAAGACCGAAAATAAAATCAGACAGGTTGTTTACGACGGTAATCGGATCGCCGCCGGCTGCAAAAGCGGTTGTACTCAGACCGAGTACCAAAGCTCCGCATATAACCGCTGCACAGTAGGCACGAAAGCCTTTCTTTACCTTGCCCTTCATCGGCAGCTTCTGAGTAGTTTTTTTGGTTGCGTTTACATCTTTCTTAAACATAGTCATAATATAAATACCTCCAAGTTTTATTTTAATTTTTGGTTAATGAAAAGAGCTTCCAAATCCTCATCGGACAGAAGCTCCCAGTTGGTTTCATTTACTTCCTTCTCAGGAAGTTTTTTCGGGTCAATATCCCATACTGCAATAGACGCAATATCTTTTGTGACCTCACCGTGTTTGTATGCCTTCGCTTTTCCATCTGCGGTAAACGCTACATTCGGATGTTTCAGAATGTCATACTTAAAATCCATAACCGGTCTTTCTCCACGAATAAAGAGAATGGCATATTGGTTATCAAGCATTCTCACTTCATCGGGAGTAAGAAGTTCTCTGCCGCTGATTTGATAGTTCGTAGAATAGCTTCCGCTTCGTCCGGTACTCTTTCCGAAGGTGTTGGTATCAATGGTTTCCTTACCGAGCAGCTCAGACACATACTTGTGCGTTGATTGCTCATTGCCGCCGAGATAAAGAAACTCATCGCAGTTACCTACAATGCTTTCCCATTGTTTTTCAAATAAGGCTTTAAGCTGAGCCAAGTTCTGCAATATGATAGATACCGACACACCACGGGAACGCATAACCGAAAGAATTTTGTCGAAGTCATCCGGGAGCGAAACATTTGCAAATTCGTCCATCAGGAAGTGAACCGGCATAGGTAGGCTGCCTCCGTGTATATGGTCTGCCGCATAAAACAACTGCTGAAAAAGCTGTGTGTAAAGGATACTGACAAGGAAGTTAAAACTTGAGTCGTTGTCCGGTATCAGAGCGAACAGTGCAACTTTCTTTTCTCCGAGGGACTGTAAATCAAGCTCATCAACTGAGGTCAAAGCAGCAAGGCTCTCCAAGTTAAACTTTTCAAGTCGAGCTGCAAGGGTTATCTGAATTGATTTCAGCGTTTTAGATGAACCGGAGTGATAGGAATGGTAATACTTCAATGCGATATGGTCAGGATTGTCTATCATCAAATCCGAGAACAGATTATCAAGCGGAGATGGTCTTGGGTCATCTTCATCTTCAATCGCTCCCGCTCTGAGCATTTCCATAACCATCGCAAAGTTCTGTTCCTCCGGTGGTGCTTCATAATGCAGATAAAAAACGAGTGCTAAAAGCAGCATTGAAGCCGCAGTATCCCAAAACGGGTCGTTGCTCTGAGAACCTTTCGGAGTGGTACTTTTAAACAGGTTCGTCACGAGCTTTTGCACATCGTTGTCGCTCTGCAAATACACAAACGGGTTATAGCAATGGCTCTTGTGCATTGAAATCAAATCAAGGACACGGATTTCATAGCCCTGTTTTTCAAGCAGACTTCCCGTATCTCTTAAAATTTCTCCTTTCGGGTCAAGAATGACGAAAGATGTGTTGCATTGCATTAGGTTCGGCTTACAGTAGAACCTTGTTTTACCTGCACCGGAGCCACCGCACACCAGTGTGTTAAGGTTTCGTCTGTGCTTCTTGGCGTTTAAGCCGATACGCACATTCTGTGTCATCAGTTTGTTTTCCGAGGGCGGAGACTGTCGGTATTTCTTATCGACGACCTTCGCATTGCCCCACTTTGCGGAACCGTGTTCCTCACGCCTTCGGTAATTCCTCTGCGTGGAGAAATATAATCCGATACCCATTCCGTAGCAGAGAAGCAAAATGAGGACAGTTTTTAGGCTGTCCTCACATAACACGATACGAAACGGGGTATTGAATACTGTTGCAAGGTTTTCTACTATCTCCGGCAATTCTCCGCTTACCGAAGGTGCAATAAGAAGTGCTAACCATACAACCGGAACAATACCGATGACAGATACAATGACGGCGGTCTGCCTGTCATTATCTCGCTTCATACGAGCGTTTCCTTTCAATCACTTTGAACTTTTTCTGCGGGGCATTGCCAATTTTTATCAGAAGGTCATCTACTGCGTCGGCGGTTTTACCTTCCTCCATCAACTTTGTTTTCTCATCGTTAAGAGAGCGAATGACAACACCGTGTTCGTAGTCATCCAAAGCGATATGGTAAAGTTTCTCTTTCTCCATAAGTCCCCTCCGTTATCTCTCATAATCTTTAGAGCGTTCCTGCTTTTTGCGGAACATCTCGTCAGAAATACGACTGTGAATATCAGACATAGCGTTGCGGGTCTTGGAAAGCTCTGCACGGATTTCCTTCGGTTCTTTTGAACTCAGTTCCTCCGGAATACGGTCGATAGCAAAGTTCTGTGTATCGACACCATACTTTTTACAAAGCATATATCCAATACAGACTGCCTGAAATCCCATATCTCTGCGGCTGTATGTGTCGCTGTTAATGGAAAGCTGGGCGTGACCGAGTTCCTGAGCGACGCATTGTGCCACAGCTACGCTATCCCCGACATTGCGTTTCACATACAAAGTCTGTTTCTCATTGTTATAAAACGCTGCCATACCCGGATAAGGAAGTTCGTCCGTCCCTTCGACCTGCACCGGCGATACATCAAGCATTGTCGTGATGAGTGCTTTCGGGTCACGGTTCACCGATACTGCTGGAGCTTTTCTTCCGTTTGTCTGACTTACATCAAACACCTTTTTCACATTGTAGGAAATACCGGTTGTGCCGTCTTTCTTTGTGTACTCCACAGGTTCAAGAATAGAAATACTCTTTGCCCCCTTTGTAATTTTTACATTCTCCTTGCTCCAGTCCTCAAAATCTTTGAGCTGTGTTGCTTCAGGATACTGCTGATAAATGAGCAGGGCATTGGCTGCGGAATATCTGTCCATTCTGCTCTGCGTATCAAGGAAGGCTCTGAACTTTTCAGGATCGCTCGTCACCTCCGCTGCCACTTCGTCTATCATCTGATAAACTTTCTCTTTTTCGGCACGCTTTTTCTCGGCGTACTCCTCTTTAGAAAGCTTAGGCTGATTACTTCCAGCCTTAGTAGGTTTGAAATCATTCGTCATAGCTGATTACCTCTCTTTTCTTTTTGTATTTTTCTTTTTCGGCTGATGATGAACGGTCTGACCGTTCTTTTGCTGCGGTTTCTTTTCATTCGCAGTTTCCGGAGTAGAACGCTCTGCTTCTTTTTGCTGTCTTGCCTGAGCCTTATAACGGTCAAGCTTTTCTTTGACCGAAGGTTTATCAGCAGACTTTACAACACCCTTATCAGATTGCATTTCTTCCGGCTCTGAGTTTTGCCTTGACGGAGGGTTTTTGTCCGTTTTGGCGGCTGTGGGGTTTGATTGAGAATTTTCCTCCTTCTGTATTGGACTTCTGACCGCTTCCTCCATAATTACTTCATTCTTCGATTTAGTTGGCTGTTCAAGCTCCACAGCTTCACGATCGGCTACTGCTTTTTCTGCTTCGCTGACAATAGAAGCCTTATCAACCTTACCGAGTTCAAAGCGTTCCACAATACGCTGAATTTTAGAAGCGTCCTCCGCTCGTGCGATAATATCTACCGGAACATTTTCACCACCTGTATTTCTGTCCCTGAGTACACAATACAAAACACCATAGCGTTTTGCCTGCTCCGTAAATTTCTTCAAATCTTTATTCGGGATAGAAAATACCTTCAACTCTTTACCCGACTTTATCATATTGGTGAGTCGGGCTTTGCCTTTCGTCTTCTGTTCCTGTTTCAGAACCGACACAAGCAGGATGGCAATGTTCTTTGCCGCTGCTCCGCTTAATTTTGCAGCTACTTCAAATCCTTCAAGCGATAACCTGACAACTTGTTCTGCTGCGTCACCACCGTTGTTCATTTCGGTTTTTCTCCTTTCTTTGAGTTTGTTGTTCATCTGCTCGGACTTGCTCAAGATTTGACTTTATCTCCTTTGACCTCTCTGCAATTCCGTCACAGAGCTTGACCTCCTTGCGGAGTGTCTTTAACTTCGTATTCAGTAACGCAATCTCATCCTTCGCTTTTGATAGCTCTACATCATCAATCTTTCTTCTTATCTTATTTCGCAGGTGTGTTCTATCAGCAGCGAGAGATTTAATCTGTTCCTCAATCGAAGCTTTATATGAGAAAAGCTGCTCGTCCGTAGAAATGTTTTCTCGTCCGAGCAGCCTTACCTCGTCAGTAATTCTGTCAAGCTTCATCAAGTCCTCTCTCAGAAGATAATGAAGCCTTCCTGTGTTCTGTTTTTGGAATTTGTATTTCGGCAAATACCCAAGCCTGTAACAGTAATACAGATACAGACCATAAAGACCGCCTTTCTTTCTAATTTTGTGTTCTCGTGTCTGCAAGCGGTACTGTCGTGGCTTGTAGGTCTGCCTTTGAAACGGTTTGATGTCTGCCCAACGGTCACGGTTTGCTCGGATACGCTCCTCAATTTTTGCATTGGTATAATCTTCTCCGAGATTTTTAAGTCGGATGGGTTTCTTGTATCCTTTCGGAATAACCGTCCAGTATTTTCTGTTGCTGTCCAGTTGGTAGGAGTAACCCATCTCTTTTAACGCAAACTTAAATTCGGAAATGGTCTTGCTATGCTCAATAGCATAATCAATAGCACTGCGAAGATTATTGTATCTTGTCGGCATACCGGCTTTGTCCTGATTGGTGCGGTACTCACTTTTCTTTGTGAGATACGGCTCCTCAATCCACGAAAGCTGATATTCCTGACACAGTTCATCCACAATATGCCTGAAATAAAACCACAACTTTTCTTTATCGTCCATTCTCTTACCGTCAACAAATGACACGGAGTTTATGACGAAGTGGCAATGCAGATGTTTTGTATTCAGGTGGGTAGTAACAACAACCTGAAACCTGTCGCCCCAAACTCGTTTGGCAAACTCCATTCCGATTTTCTGTGCAAGCTCCGGTGTTACCTCCTTTTCCGGAAAGCTCAAATATCCGTGATAGGCTTGTATACCGTCTGACTTTGAATACTGTTCCTTAACCGTTATGAATTGATTTCTTGCAATACCCACATTACAGTTGATACCGTCACAGAAAAATTCGTGTTCGGTTTTAGTTTCGTTTTTCGCATAGGCAAGGACATCTTTAAGAGCTTGATAATCTGCTTCCGTAAAAAGTCGTGCGTCTGTCTTTTCAGGGTTTGTCGCATAGTCGATAACCTGACCGAGCCTTTGTCTGACTGACCACAGCTTACTTACTGCCATTTCAAGTCGCTCTTTTCAGGGCGTAAATATCTGCGTTCAATTTCAGACTGAAACTTGTTCCACTTCTCGGCTTCCGATTTCAGCAAAGGTGCGTCTACAAATCCAAGTGTGTTTGCTTTGGCGGCAAGCTGATTGATATTGTTCCCGATAGCAGAAAGTTCTCTCATCACATCGTAGAACCTGTCATCAGGTTTTTCTTTCGGCTCATAGCCTTTAATCAACAAGCGGATAAGTCCGGCTTCGGACAGACACGCCTTCTTTGCTTTACGCTGTAACTCCTGAGCTTCGGCTCGTGAAAACCAAATGTGTTTATCAATATTTCTCTTTCTCATTTTCGTCCTCCTTCTTTTTGACAACCTTATTCAACCGGTCAATCTGTAAACAGCACATCGTCGTAACACCGCACAGACCGCCGATAGCAAGACCGATGATTAAACAAATAAATTCTGACACAGCGTATCTCCTTTCTCACGGGGTATTAGGGGCAACCCCTAACGAGCCTTACACGCTTTTTTCCGTTTGGGGAAACAAAGCGTCTGCTCGCTAAGATTATACAGAACTCTCGGGTTGCCCCGTTTTAAGATGTTATCTCTCGTACTCTTTATCCTTAGGTTTATAAGGAACGGCTACAATGTTCCCGTTTTCCTTGAAAAAGCGTTCCGGATTTCTGAACTTTGCTTCATATTTCTTCGCCAGTTCATCGGGTAAACTCTCAAACTTTTCGCTCTCAATCGGTGCATAACATATAAAAAATTTACCAGCGATAATATCAATCATCTCACGCTCGGTGTCATCTTTCATATAGCAGCGTTCCACTTTCCACTTGCCCGCATTGGCATATTCATCTGCCATATACTGCTCAAGCCGGACATTCTTATCGCTGCCGTCAAGTGACGAACCATAAATAGAATAGCCGCCCATATTCGGCATAAATGCCTTGTTTCTGCTGCTCACAACATAGGTTCTTTCTGCTTCTGTGTATTCTCTATCGAAGCTGTCCTGCGTAAATACGATATATCCAGTCATCGGTTTTCCGCCACTTTTCTCGTTTTCACGAAAGCGATTTTTCAATTCAGCATAGGTCATTGTTTCTTCGGTCGGCTCTGAGTAAATGGCACGGTTCAAAGGTAAACCGCTCATCTTACCTTCCTCATTACAGACTAAAGCTACCTCATCTTCAAAAGGCATATATTCCTCAATATACCCACCGACAATAGACTGCATTGCTTCCAAGCTGTCCTCGATCGCAATCATTTTCGGATATTTGCCCGGCTCAATAAGCAGAACATTTATCTTTTCTGATGGCTCATTCAGCCTGTCGCTGACGCCACATTCTTCCGGATGAAACAAAACATTTTTGAAACCGAAGCTGTCACAGAAATAAAACCCGTCCGGAATATTTTCGCTTTCGCTCACCTCTACGACATCAGATACCGAAAGAGAATGACCTTTGAAATCCTCCGGTCTGCTGATATTGAACATCTGGTAAACTTCCTCAAGACTGTTGCAGGCAAGCTCCTTTTCATAAATTTTGTCGTAGATTTTGCTGTCCACCTCAGAGTTTCCCTGAAGCTTTTCTAAGCTGCCGTGAGCCATAAACATTATTCGGTTGTCATCACGGTCAGAGTTGATTTGATAAATTGTTACCTTCATCTTTCATCATTCCTTTCATAGTTTTTGTTGGGTGCAATTCCAAGCTGGATACAAAGAAAGTCATTGAAGTCCTTTCCCTTACGGGGAGGATCATCAATGACTTGATACTTTTTAGGCAGTATCACCTTCAAAGTTGCGGTAGCTCTTCGCCCCGCTTTGTCATTATCAAAATGGAGGATGACACGCTCTATATCCGGATTGGAACTTAGGTATTTTTCAAGAGCTGCCGGAACCTTGCTGTCCTCAATCTGCTTCGCCGGAGAGTACACACCCGACAAAGAAACAAGGTTTAACTCACGCCAGTTTTCTCCGTTCATCTTTGCAAGTGTAGCATAAGATAAGAGGTCAATCGCACACTCAAAGAGGTGAACATCCTTGCCGGTTCCGCTTGTTATCCTGAACGAACACTGTTTTCTGCTTCCGCTGCAATCACCCATAATCTTCATTTGATTTGTCGAACGAAAGGCTGCATACTTCGGAAAATGGTTCTCATCATAGCCGACAAAAACAAGGTTATGATAGGGTAAGCTCTCAAACATCAGCTCATTTGCTATGCAGTAATTGATGATTTCATAGTCAATGCCCCTGCCGAAAAGATACTCGGTTATCCTTCCGGTAGTAAGACTTTTTTCAGGTAGCAGGAGCGGTCTATTATCCTCTTTCGGCTGCGGCTTTTCATACACTGGAGCCTGAACTGAGGTATGACCGGCGATTGTTTTCACCGCTTCAATAAAGCTTAATCCTTTCACCTTGATAAGATAATCGAGGGCATTCCTGCCCCCGATACCTCTTGACCACCACATCCATTTTCCATTGGAAATCTTCAAACTGTCGTGTGTGCGGGTGGTATAAGTGTTACCTGAAAACTTAACAAGCTCATAGGGTTCGTAGTTGCGGAGATAGGTCAGCAAGTCCATTTTTTTCGCTTCTATGATTGCTTCAGGAGCTATATAAGGCATAGTCATCACCCCCTTTCCTTATGTTTTTCTTTCATTTCCTTAATTGATCTTTTGCAAGCGTCATCAACAGTATCCCTGAGCATATCCGAATAACTGAAATCATTCTTCAACCATTCCTGATAACAATAATCAAGCGGCTGCTTTTTCAAATACAGAGCTTTAGCTTCAGAATTATCAAGCTTTTGTTCCTCAATACAAGCTACTAAATCTTCTTTGATAACCTTTTCGTAGGCGTGGTCGATAGCGTCTTTAGTTGTCATCCCATTCAAATCTGTTATAAATTTGTTATATTCATCTTGAACTTTCTCGCTAAGTAGAACGCAATAGTCTACTACCATAATCTCATCACCTTCCATTTCTTTTTCGTGCAAGAATATCTTGCTGCCATCGGGGAACACGAACGAGCACTCCACTTTGCACCCAGTAATTCGTGCAACTTCATTGAGCTGTTCAAGCGTAAAACTTCCGTGATTTACCTTGCGGCTGACGCTTTGAAAAGCCACACCTCGTATTGAAGCAAATTTCATCATTGAAATACCCGACTTTTTGAGTACCTCTTTAATCCTGTAGTTTACGGACAATTATTTTATCTCCTTTCATCGTTCTCGGTCGTTCTTCTTTTGAAGAGGTTCATCCCCCTCGTCAGGTTCACCGCCGACAATCTCATTCTCACGCTTATCCATATTCAAAAAAATATTCAACTCGTCCAGTCGAGCCATTTTTGCTTTCAGCTCATCCTCTCGAGCAAATGGCTTTTCAATTTCGACCTTTGCGGTTTCATACTGTTTTAGCGTGTTTTCAAGATTGTTTTTCGTATCGGCAAGTGTTTCTTCAAAGCGTTCAACAGCATTGTCAATTCTTACGATATTACCGTGAACATCCTCACCGAGCGACACATCTCGACTGGTTTCGCCTTTAAGCTTTACTTTGTATTCTCTCTGTGTGGTATCAAAGAAAAGTTCCATCTGAAACCCTCGATACTCGCCGAGAGGAATAGGGTCAGGACTGTTCATTGCTTTGCAGGCATTGATAATTGCTTGTCCAGCTTTCGCTTTTTCCGAATAAGAAACACCCGATACCGTCATTCCGAGCGGCTGCTCGTCCTTTGGTTTCGGGTGCTGTTTTGCAGTTTCTACATCCCTTGTGAGTCCCTCAACACGGGATTTAAGTCTGGCAATTTCCTGCGGATAGTATTTAATTACCTTATCCTCCAAGCTGTATTTTTCGGATAAGAAGCTTGACTTCAACAGCTTCAGCTTCTGAACCTGTGTATCCAAATCCATCTTTTCTTTGATATGCGGATTGCCGGTGGCAAGCATTTTAACTTCGGCATAAGAGAGGGCAGTTTCGTCAATATCCTCTGCCGACCTAACCGGAGATTTGCTCGTCATAATTTGCGAAGCAAACTTCTGCTTTCCCTCTACCAACTGATACAGGTATGCGTCAAAGGTTCCCTCTGTAACAAAGCGATAAATATCAACCTCCTCGTTATCGTTGCCTTGACGGACAATTCTACCAAGTCGCTGCTCAAGGTCTGATGGTCGCCACGGACAGTCAAGATCACAAAGAGCTTTTAACTTATCCTGCACATTCGTTCCGGCTCCCATCTTCTGAGTAGACCCCATTAGGATACGAACCTCGCCCTTGCGGGTTTTCTTGAACAGTTCAAGTTTCTTGCTTTCGGTATCTGCTTCGTGAATAAATCCTATTTCACTTTCCGGCACTCCTTTCTCAATCAGCTTCTTTCGGATGTCATCATAGACGGAAAAACTACCGTCATTCTTCGGTGTGGAAAGGTCACAGAAGAATATCTGCGTCCGCTTCGTGTCCTTGCCTTTCTCCCAAGTTTCATACATATAATCCACGCAGGCATTCAGCTTACTGCCCTCAAAATCAGGCAACATAGGATTAAGAAGTCGCTGGTCAAGTGCCAGTTTTCTTCCATCGTTGGTGATTTTAAGCATATTATCTACGCTTGAGTCCACCATACCGGAGCGGACTTTTTCGGCTCGCTCTGCAAGAGCAGCCACCATTTCCTTTTGAATTTCCGAAGGCTTAACCGCAATGTTATGAAAGTTTGCTTTCGGTACGGGCAGGTTCAGCATATCCGCTGTTTTAATATCCGCAACCTCTTTGAACATCGCCATAAGCTCAGGGAGATTATAGAACTTTGCGAACCTCGTTTTCGCTCTGTAACCCGTTCCCTCCGGTGTCAACTCTACTGCCGTAACCGTTTCACCGAAAGTAGAAGCCCAAGAGTCAAAGTGCTGCAAGCCATTTTTCACAAGAGTGTTATACTGCAAATATCTCTGTATTGTGTAAAGTTCTACCATACTGTTTGAGATAGGTGTACCCGTTGCAAAGACTGTTCCTCGTCCTCCGGTCAGTTCGTCAAGATAGCGGCACTTCATAAACATATCACTCGATTTCTGTGCTTCTGTCTGTGCAATACCGCCCACATTTCTCATTTTTGTATATAGATAAAGATTCTTATAATAGTGACTCTCATCAACAAATAGACGATCAACCCCAAGTTCCTCAAAGGTTACAACATCATCCTTTCTATCCTGATTGTTCAGTTTTTCAAGTTTCTGCTTAATAGATTTTCTTGACTTTTCAAGCTGCTTGACGGAGAAGTTTTCTCCACGGTTACGCTTTAGCTCCGCTATACCTACGGTAATTTCATCAAGCTGTTGTTCCAAGACTGCCCTCTGTCTTTCGATGGACATCGGAATTTTCTCAAACTGCGAATGTCCGATAATCACAGCGTCATAATCGCCGGTGGCAATTCGACCGCAGAATTTCTTTCGGTTTTTCGTTTCAAAATCTTTCTTTGTTGCAACGAGAATATTCGCCGCCGGATAGAGCTGCAAATACTCAGCCGCCCATTGTTCCGTCAAATGATTAGGGACAACAAACAGGGATTTATTACACAGTCCAAGCCTTTTCGACTCCTGTGCGGCAGCGACCATTTCAAAGGATAGCGATAGGTAATCCTTTGGGCGGGATATGCAACCGCTGGCTGCATATCCGTTCCTCCAGATTTTCCCCCGCTCCAAACCGTGCGTGACAGTTTCCCATCACACGGCTTTCCATCGTCAGCACTTTTTATGACAATCTATACATCAAACAGATTTGCCCTTTAGAAAACGAGTTCCAGCATTTCTGCCATCACACGAAGTTTATTGAGCTTTGCCAACTGCTTTTTATCCGGGTTCAGCACTTTTAGGTATTTTCGGATGGTGCGCTCATTACTGGAATGAATGATAATGTGAACCACATCGGAGACAATAATCAGGTTTTGGTAGCTGTCATTGCCCCCAAGCACCAACGGCTTTTTGTGGTGACAGTCCACTTGATTTGCTTCCAGTTCCACACCGGAGACGGCACATTTTCCTTTCTGTGCAACATAGAGCGCAATGCGGTTATCGTTGTATTCCACACTTTGCTTACCGCATGGATTGTTCATCAGATGATAGAGTACTGCCATATTGATACCGGCAAGATTCTTATGAATCTCAACCCGTCCTTCTGGCGTGTACTTGTTTACCCGACTTTTCTTATCCATAGGTACTCTATGCTGAACATAGGCAATCGGGACGATGGCATGACCATTCAGATAACGCACCTCCCGGCTTGTGCCGTATTTCTCCTTGATATACCTGTTTGTGATTTGACCTTTCTTTTGCAGTCTGTGCTTCAATCTGTTGTAAAGGCTCTTTTTGACATCGAAAGCGATTTTGTGAAAGTCAATATTCACATGGGTTGCAATGCTGTAATAGTTATGAACGCCCATGACATAGGAGTTGTATTTCTGTATCAGACGATATTCCATTCCTGGGTCATAGGTCTGCCGTATCTGCCCAATAATTTCCTTGCTTTTCTCCCGGATTTTCTGCAATGCTTTATCCTTGATATGCGCTTCTACTACATACCTTGGTTGTCCATCTGGCTTCTTTCCTTTTGTTCGAACTTTCAGCTTAAAGCCAAGAAATTCAGAATAATGGCGTTTCAGATTTACGATTTTCGATTTCTCCGGGCTGGTTTCCAGTCCCAGACGTTCCAAAAGCCATTGTTTTGTCGCAGCAAACAGCTTGACTGTATCGGACCGATTTTTGCAGAAGATTTTGAAATCATCTGCATAGCGGACAACGTAGCACTCTTTCAGATTTGTGTAGTTACGCAAAGTACGGATGGTACTGCTTTTATCAGGGGTTCCATTCGCATAGATTCTGTGTACATAGTTCCTTTGGGTAGGCATTTCTTCCCACTGGCTGACAATCCACCAATCCAGTTCATTCAGGACGATGTTTGACAACAGTGGGGAAATGATACCGCCTTATGACGAGATAAACGTTATGACGAGTTAACGCTGATTATCTGCGTAAATACGGGATTTCTTTAAATTTATCTCGGCATAATACAAGCAAAAATGCTACACTTTGTTATT
>ENA-ORTN01000486-ORTN01000486.1-human-gut-metagenome-genome-assembly--contig:-NODE-486-length-44526-cov-6.047514_pt1 | contig 44526 bp, 30 predicted proteins | sample MGYA00242070_ERZ509189 | MGnify/ENA primary metagenome ERZ509189 (study PRJEB26280, sample SAMEA2338821) | human gut metagenome | biome: human gut; feature: human-associated habitat; material: faeces...
GGCCGTATCGGCTCCGACCAGGACGTCGGGGCGGATGCCGCCCCCGCCGTAGACCGTGCGCCCCGTACGCAGGGTGCGGTACTCCGGCGCCCCGGCATCGAGCGAATCGCGCACCGGATCGTCATAGCGGCGCAGGTGGTCGAGGTAGTATTCGCGGCGCTTGCCCTTCTCGTAGGGCCGCTGGATGACGCGCCCCGAAGGGGTGTGGTAACGGGCCACGGTGATGCGCACGGCCGAACCGTCGGGCAGTCCGATCTGCCGCTGCACGAGACCCTTGCCGAAGCTCGGGCGGCCTACGACCACGCCGCGGTCCCAGTCCTGCACGGCCCCTGCGACGATCTCCGAAGCCGAAGCCGACGATTCGTCGATCAGCACCACGAGACGTCCCTTGAGGTCCTCGCCGTTGGTCTGGGCGCGGAACGACGACGCCGGAACGGCGCGCCCCTCGGTCGAGACGATCACCGCGCCGCGCGGCAGGAAGAATCCCGCCATCCCGATCGCCTGCTCCAGCAGGCCGCCGCCATTGCCCCGCAGGTCGAGGATCAGCCCTTCGGGCCGTCCCAGCTTGCGGTAGGCCTCGGTGAATTCGTCCATCGTGGTGCGGCCGAAGCGGTTGACCTTGATATAGCCGATGCCCTCGCCGGCCAGATAGGAGGCGTCGACGGTGTTCAGGGGGATTTTGTCGCGGACGATCACGAAATGGAGCCGTCCGGGCGTGCCGTGGCGCACGACGTCGATTCCGACCTTCGTGCCGGTCTTGCCCCGCAGGTGTTTGGGCACGTCCGTGCGGCTCATCCCCACGGCGTCGAGCGTATCAATGCGCACGATGCGGTCGTTGGCCCTGACGCCGCCCCGCTCGGCGGGCCCTCCGGCGATGGTGTTCACGACGATGACCGAGTCGCGCAACACGTTGAACTCGACGCCGATGCCGCTGAACTCCCCGTCGAAACTCTCCTGCACGCCCTTCATCTCCTCGGCGCCGATGTAGGCCGAGTGGGGGTCCAGCTCTTCGAGCATGCCCGTGATGGCGCCCTCGACGACGGGTTTCATCTCCACCTCGTCGACGTAAAGACCCGAAAGATAACGGAAAACCTGCGCGAGTTTCTGGAACTGGCGCGCATCGTCCTCGTTCTGCGCCGCGAGGGGCAGGACGGAGAGGGTAGCGAGTATGACGAATAATCGGCGCATAATGCAATTCAGAATTCAAAATTCACAATTCACAATCCGACTTTGCGGCAAAAGCCCGCAGGTCGGCTTCCGCAACCCTGCAATCCCGAATTCTCGATTATGAATTGCAGATTTCGGTTGCCAGCTTGTCTAACAAAACCTGCCGCTGTTCACCCGTGCGCATGTCCTTGACGGTTGCGGCCCCGGCCTCCAGCTCCTGCGACCCCACGATCACCACATAGGGGATGCCGCGGCGGTTGGCGTACTCCATCTGCTTCTTCATCTTGCCGCAGTCGGGGTAAATCTCGGCGGCGACGCCCGCATCGCGCAGCTCACGGAGCAACCCGAGCGCCGCGGCCTGCTCCTCCTGCCCGAGGTTGGTGAAGAATACCCGCGTCGAGAAGTTGACCTCCTCGGGGAAGAGCGAAAGTCCCGTCATCACGTCGTAAATGCGGTCCGCACCGAACGAAATGCCGACACCCGACATGTTCGGCATTCCGAAGATGCCCGTCAGGTCGTCGTAGCGTCCGCCGCCGCAGATCGACCCGATGGCGAAATCGAGCGCCTTGACTTCGAAAATCGCTCCCGTATAATAATTGAGCCCCCGGGCCAGCGAGAAGTCGAGCTCGATCGGCAGCTCCACCCCCAGCCGGTTCACGTACCCGAAGATCGTTTCCATCTCGGAAATGCCTTCCAGTCCGACAGCCGAGGCGCCAATGACATCTCGCAACACAGCCAGTTTCCGTTCATTATCGCCTGTCAATTCGAGTATCGGTTGCAGCTTTTCGATCGCATCGGAGCCGATGCCGCGTTCCGTCAATTCAGCCTTGACAGCCTCCAATCCGATCTTTTCCAGCTTGTCGATGGCGACCGTAATGTCGATCATCTTGTCCGCATGTCCGATGGTTTCAGCAATGCCGTACAGAATCTTGCGGTTGTTTACCTTCAGCGATACGTTAATTCCGAGCGTCCGGAAAACCCGTTCCACGATCTGTATGAGTTCCACTTCGCACAGCAGCGATCGGGTGCCGATGACATCCACGTCGCACTGGTAAAACTCCCGGTAGCGGCCTTTCTGCGGACGGTCGGCCCGCCAGACCGGTTGTATCTGGTAGCGTTTGAACGGGAAGGCGATTTCGCTCTGGTGCTGCACCACATAACGGGCAAAAGGCACCGTCAGGTCGTAACGCAATCCCTTTTCGCAAATTCGGGAGGCCGTGCGCAACTCTTCGTCATTCAGGCCGGCGGCGTAATCCCCCGAATTGAGGATTTTGAAAAGCAGTTTGTCGCCTTCGTCGCCGTATTTGCCCAGCAGGGTGGAGAGGTTCTCCATCGCAGGCGTTTCGAGCGGACCGAAGCCGAAGGTGCGGAAAACGTCCCGGATTTTATCGAAAATATATTGGCGGCGCATCATCTCCAGCGGGGAGAAGTCGCGTGTGCCCTTGGGTATGGAGGGTTTCTGTGCCATTCTATTCTACCAGTTTTCTGTATTTTACACGATGGGGCTGCGTATCGCCGCCCTGCGCTTTCTTCCACTCCTCGTATTCGCTGTACGAACCTTCGTAGAAGACCACTTTCGAATCGCCTTCGAAGGAGAGGATGTGCGTGGCGATACGATCGAGGAACCAGCGGTCGTGGGAGATCACGACGGCGCAGCCGGCGAAATTCTCCAGACCCTCCTCCAGCGCACGCAACGTATTGACGTCGATGTCGTTGGTCGGCTCGTCCAGAAGCAGCACATTACCTTCCTCCTTGAGTGCGAGGGCCAGGTGCAGGCGGTTGCGCTCGCCGCCCGACAGCATGCCGCACTTCTTCTCCTGATCGGCGCCCGTGAAATTGAACCGGGCCACGTAAGCGCGGGCATTGACCTGGCGGTTGCCCAGCATAATCAGGTCGGTACCCTGCGAAATCACCTCGTAAACGGTTTTTTCCGGGTCGATGGACTTGTGCTGCTGATCCACGTAGGCCAGTTTGACCGTCTGACCGACAGTGAAAGTTCCCGAAGTAGGCTGTTCGAGTCCCATGATCATCCGGAAGAGGGTAGTCTTGCCCGTACCGTTGGGGCCGATCACACCGACGATACCGGCAGGCGGCAGCGAGAAGTTCAGTCCCTCGTACAGCACCCGGTCGCCGAAGGCTTTCGATACGTCGTGCGCCTCGATCACCACATCGCCCAGACGCGGGCCGTTCGGGATGAATATTTCGAGCTTTTCCTCCTTCTGTTTGGTATCTTCGTTCATCAGCTTGTCATAGGCCGACAGACGGGCTTTCGACTTGGCGTGACGTCCGGAGGGGGACATACGCACCCACTCCAACTCGCGTTCGAGGGTCTTGCGACGCTTCGATTCCTGCTTCTCCTCCATAGCCATACGGGTCGTCTTCTGCTCCAGCCAGCCCGAATAGTTACCTTTCCAGGGAATACCTTCGCCGCGGTCGAGTTCCAGAATCCAGCCGGCCACGTTATCCAGGAAATAGCGGTCGTGCGTCACGGCGATCACCGTGCCCTTATATTGTTGCAGGTGCTGCTCCAGCCAGTCGATCGACTCGGCGTCGAGGTGGTTGGTCGGCTCGTCCAGCAGCAAGACGTCCGGCTGCTGCAAAAGCAGGCGGCACAAGGCCACGCGGCGGCGTTCGCCGCCCGAGAGTACCTTGACGCTCTGATCCGGGTCGGGACAGCGCAGGGCATCCATCGCACGCTCCAGTACGCTGTCCAGCTCCCAGCCGTTCACGTGGTCGATCTGTTCGTACAGTTCGCCCTGACGCTCGATAAGTCGGGCCATCTCTTCGTCGTCCATCGGCTCGCAGAGTTTCTGGTTGATCTCCTCGTACTCCTTCAGCAGGGCTACGGTCGAGGCGCAGCCCTCTTCGACCACTTCGCGCACGGTCTTGGCATCGTCGAGTTTGGGTTCCTGTTCCAGGTAACCGACCGTATAACCGGGCGAGAAGACCACTTCACCCTGGAAATTCTTGTCGATACCCGCGATGATCTTCATCAGAGTCGATTTACCCGAGCCGTTCAGACCGATGATACCGATCTTGGCGCCGTAGAAGAACGAGAGGTAGATGTTGTTGAGAACTTTTTTCTGGTTGGTGAAGGTCTTGCTTACGCCGACCATCGAAAAGATGATTTTTTCGTCTGCCATATTTTTCTTTTTGAATTATTTGCGGAGTTACACCGGAATAACGCAGGTCGCGCTACAAGCCAACCTGTTTCGACTTGTCCGAAACGCGATCTGTCCGGGTCCGAATCTATTTGGGAACAAAGATAACGCAAACCGGGCGGAGCGCCAAATTTATTTGTTCTCCGCAGAAATACGGCTTTTCCGCAAAGGCACGCGAACAAATCGCAGTGCGACCGTTGCCCTCTTGTTGAAAAACTACAACGGAATGCCTGTGGCATAACTGGTGCTTTCGCCCGGATCGAAGTTTACGGGAAAAGAGATCAGATACCGGCAGGGATGCCCCATTTCGAGAAGCGGCGTCCATTGTCCCGATGTGTCGAGAATCAGTTTCTGCACGTGTTCCGTCAGTGCAGGATGAGGTGATTCCGATGCGCCGACCAAAGTGATTGTGCCGTCAGGCTCTATATAGAACTCGACACGTACGGTGCCGTACACACCCGCTTCGTACAACTTCGTATCATATACGAGATTTCGGTTCAAATATTCGCGGAAAGCCATCAATCCGTCCTTTTTACCCCGGAATGTCGGCTTGACGAAAGCTCCCGGCAGGAAATTCATATTGATCAGCATTTTTCGCACATACGGGATTTTTCGGCCGTCCTTGTATGCCGGGGTGAAAGGGTTCAATTCCGATAATGCCGTATTCAACAGCTCCCGGCTGCGCTGGGTCGGATTGAATCGCACTCCGCCCAGCGAATCGGGATATTGTACATCGACGCAGCGTCCCAGCGTGTCTATCGTAAACTTCATAAGCAATTCATGCGAGAGTTCTTCGATTCGGTAGCCGTCCCGCTTCATGACTTTCGTCACCTTCTTCTCGAATTGTTTGCGAAAAACATCCGGGTCGTCCGACCCTGCATATCGCGGCGGAATAATCTGCGCTGCTGCCGGCAAACTTATCAGGCAAAGAATGAGAGAAATTATTTTTCTCATAATGTAAATGTTTTATCTTAACCTGAAATCGACCGGAAGCACAAACTTCTGTCGGACGGGAGCGCCAAAATAGAGCGCGGGTATCCATTTGCCGGAAGTCGATAAAATAATTTTCTTAACACGATAACTCATTTTCGGATGCGGCGATTCCAATACTTTATCGATTTCGACGGAACCGTCCGTATTGACAATAAAGACGATGATTACCCGGCCGGAAACACCCCATGGCCGAAGCTCTCCGGGATATTCAACTCTTTTTGCAATATATTTTTCAAACACAGTCAAATCATTCGGCTCGCTCTTTTTAAAACAAGCCGGGGTAGTTACTTCAGGGATATAGGCAAAATTGTATTCCATCGTCTGTCGGTAAGGAACTTTTTCGCCCCTTTCCGTCGCGGGCTGAAAAGAATCGATTCCGGCCAACGCCGTGCGAAGCAACTCCAATGTCCGTTCTTTCACGATAATCGTTTGGCGGCGACAGGTGTCGGGAATTTCCAGATCGATGCAGCGTCCCAGCGTATCGATGGTAAAATTCATCCAGAAGTAGTGAATAAGGTCATCAGGAGTATAGCCGTCGCTATAGTAAACCTCAGTCACACGTTCCATAAGCGCTTGCCGGAACAGCTGAACATCGTCCGAACCTTGAAATAGGGGAGGAGTGGTTTGGGCCTCCGCAATCGTGCACGAAAAACAGAGTAAAAACAAGAACAGGATCTTTTTCATGGGAATTGGGTATAATATTTGATTAAAAATACGACATAATTCGTCGCAGTCCAAATATTCCTGCGGCAAAATGCAGCGGATATAAAAAATTCCAATGCGAACATAAGAAATAAATAACGGTTATCGATGGCTTTTCCCGTTCGTTTATCGTATATTTGTAAAGAGAAATCAACCACACAAACAAATAAATTATTTTCAGTATGAGCAAAAGTGTTAAAGGTACCAGGACGGAGCAGAACCTGCTCAAAGCATTCGCCGGCGAGAGCCAGGCACGGACTCGTTATACGTTTTTCGCAAGCGTAGCCAAGAAAGAGGGTTACGAGCAAATCGCAGGTGTTTTCGCGGAAACTGCGGATCAGGAAAAAGAGCATGCGAAGCGTTTCTTCAAATTCCTCGAAGGCGGGGATCTGGAGATTACGGCCAGTTATCCGGCCGGCCGGATCGGCACTACGGCCGAAAACCTGCTGGCGGCAGCCAAAGGGGAGAACGAGGAGTGGGACGTGCTCTATCCCGACTTCGCCAAAGTAGCTGAAGAGGAGGGTTTCCCCGAAATCGCCAATGCGTTCAAGCAGATTTCCAAAGTCGAGGCGGAGCATGAGCGCCGTTATCTGAAGCTGTTGAGCCGCATCACGGACGGCAACTTCTTCAAGCGCGACGGCAAGATCTGGTGGCAGTGCCGCAATTGCGGATTTATCTGCGAAGCGGAGGAAGCACCGAAAATCTGCCCGGCATGCCAGCACCCGCAGGCATACTTCGAGCCGAAGAAAGACAACTATTAACGGAGTTCTTTTATTGAACGAGCCCGGATCCGCTGAACGGATCCGGGCTTTTTATACAATCCAGGGCTTTTTTCGGTCGGACAGGTCGTACCGGAGATATGCGGATGAAAAGCGATAATAAGGCATTATCACCGAAACGGGAACGGAAAATCCAAAATGGAAACGGTTACAACCCCAACAGGAGGCGGGTATCCGTCATGAATCGCTCGTACCGCTGCCGTGAATCGGCCGGCATGGAGAGGGTGTCGCCGACCTCCGAAGGGGTGATCCGGTAGCCGGGTGTCAGGACCCACACCGGCGTCAGTTCGAGCGAGTAGCGCAGCGAACCGTCGGGAGAACGGGTTACCTCGACGGTCGCCACGATTCCGCCGTCGCAATAACGCTTCCGCTGGTTGGACACGAAATTACCGAGCGAATAGAGTACAATCCCGTTGCTGTCCTGTTCGTAAGGCTGTACGACATGCGGGTGGCTGCCGACAATCAGATCGACCCCGTGTCTTCGCAGAAACCCGGCCAACTGCCGCTGCACCTTGTTCGGTCGACGTTCGTATTCGTTGCCCCAGTGCATGCAGGCGATCACGCAATCCACGCCGTCGTGCTCGACCGCCGCCAGGTCCGCGGCGATCCGCACCGTGTCGATGGGATTGACCGACAATCCGGAAGGGACCGGAAGACCGTTCGTACCGTAGGTGTAGTTCAGCAGGGCGAAACGTATGCCGCCCGCTTCGAAACGGAGCGGATGCCTCGCCCGGAAATCCGAGCTGTCCAGAAAAACGCCCGTATGTTCGATGCCGTGCCGGTCGAGTTCCCGGATCGTCGTACGGATGCCTTTCGATCCGCCGTCGCAGCAGTGGTTGTTGGCCAGTACGGTAATGTCCACGCCCAGGGAGTCGAGTGCCTCGACCAAAGCCGCAGGGGAGCGGAAGCAGGGGTAACCCGTATAGGGTCCGGATTCGGAAAGGGTGGTTTCGAGATTGACGATCGCTGCATCGGCCGCACGGAAGCGCTCCCGCACCCAGTCGAAAGAGGCATTGAAATCGAAATCGCCTTCCGGCGTACGCGCTGCGGTGAGCTGGGGCGTATGCTGCATCAGGTCCCCGGCGAAGACCAGCCGGGCACGCCGTACCTCCGGGAGGGATGGCGTGGAAGGCATGTCGATTTGGGCTGCCCGGCTCCGACGCGACAGCGTGTGGGTACAACAGACGTAAAGGGCGCCGACCGCCGACAATCCGATGATCGCCGGAACGATGATTTTCGAAAATTTCTCCATTTCCCGCCAAAAATACGATACGAGGCAGAATTATCCAAAAAACTCCGTAGATTTGCGTCGGCGTCGATGGGCGCATTCCGAAACATAGATTGTCATGAATAATTTGCGAGGTGTGCTGTATGCCGTCGTTTCGTCGGCTACGTTCGGGTTGATCCCGCTGTTTTCGATTCCGCTGCTGCAAGGAGGTATGTCCTCCCCGGCGATCCTGTTCTACCGCTTCGGACTGGCCGCCGCGATGATGGGGCTGATCGCCCTTGCGACCCGGCGGCCGCTTCGTATTACGTGGCCGCAAACCGGCACGCTGTTGCTTCTGGGTGCGATGTATTCCGTGACGGCCCTCGGGCTGTTGCGTTCTTACACCTACATTCCCAGCAGTGTGGCCACGACGATCAACTTTCTATACCCGCTGGGCGTGGCGATCGTGATGACGCTGTTTTTCCGCGAAAAAAATTCCGTCTGGCTGCTGGTTGCGATCCTCATCTCACTGGTGGGTGTGGCGTTGCTTTCGTGGGGCGATATCGGCGGTCCGCAGAGCGACCGTGCCATCGTCGGCGTCGGGTTCGCGGGAGCGACCGTGCTGACCTACACGATCTATATCGTCGGTGTGAAAAAAAGCCGTATTTCCCGGCTCGATCCGATGATCCAGGCTTTTTATGTCCTGCTTTTCAGCGCCTGCTTCTTCCTCGTGTACGCTCTGTCCACGACCGGTGCTCCGCTGCCCGGCAAGTGGCATCTCTGGCAAAACCTCCTGTTACTGGCCCTGGTGCCGACCGTCGTATCCAACCTGACGCTCGTTCTAGCAATCAAGGAGATCGGTTCTACGATGACATCGATCCTCGGTTCGATGGAGCCGCTGACGGCAGTACTCGTCGGGGTGCTGCATTTCGGGGAGAAGTTCGGCCTCGACAGTGCCTCGGGCCTGATACTGATTATCACGGCGGTCATCATCGTCATTCTTCAGGCCAAGAAAAAGGAACATCCGCAAACCCTCCCGCACGAAAGCATCCATTAGCTTCGGCAGTAACGGCTGCGGAGGAAACCTTCCGACAAGGAGCGACGGACTACCGCTCCTTTTTTTCAGGCCGCTTGGGAAACCACCCTTTTTCGACCCGCTTGCGCTGTTCGAACAATTCGCCGATACTCCAGAACGAAGAGGCGCCCCAAACCGCCAACAGGGTGGACCAGACGATGTTTTCGACCAGTACGGAACCGATGACCGCCGCGATTCCCATCAGGAGGAAAATCCACCAGATCCGCACTCCGAAATAGTATTCGCCTTTAGTCACCAGCGGATGAAAAATACCGATAATGAGAAACGTGGCGATACCGATCACGATGCCGGCCAGATGATATTCCATCAAAAATTCCATAGTTCAACTCTTCTTTGTTTTTCCGAACAAAATACGTGCCCCGTCGGAAAGACAGACACGGAACACGCTGCAGGAAATGTCCCGTCGATGAGCAGTTCGTTCGCTGCAAAGATACGATTAAGCTGAGGGCAAAAACAAATTTATTTGTACTTTGCCGAGGCGGGACGGAGTCAAAGATACGGAAAGCCGAGAGAAAACGGGAACTTGTTCACAGTTTTCCGGGGCGCATCCTATCTTCTACAAAGATAGATGCGGGATTGCACGTAAAGATTTCCGGGCCAAAATCCTATCCGTCGCCCTCAAAATATAATCCCCGGCAAAACAAAATTGGTTTGTTCGACCGGGGTGTTATATCGAGATGCGCTGCCTAACGCCGGTATTTGAGCCGCAGGCTGTTGGCTACCACGCTGACGCTACTCAACGCCATGGCTGCCCCGGCGATCATCGGGTTCAGCAAAAAGCCGCTGACAGGGTAGAGCGCCCCGGCAGCGACCGGTATGCCTACGAGGTTGTAGATAAAGGCCCAGAAGAGGTTCTGGCGGATCGTTCGAACCGTCTGCTTGGAAAGCCGAATCGCCTCCGGAATCTTCCGGAGGTCGGACGAGATGATGGTCATCTGCGCCACGTCCATCGCAATGTCGCTGCCCCCGCCCATAGCGATACTCAAGTCGGCCTGAGCCAGCGCTGCACTGTCGTTGATGCCGTCGCCCGCCATCGCCACCTTATGACCGAGGGTTTGCAGACGCTTGACGAACGCGGCCTTGTCCTGCGGAAGTATTTCGGCCTCGAAATTCCGGATGCCTGCCTTTTCCGCAATATGACCGGCCGCAGCCCGGCTGTCGCCCGTCAGCATATAAACGTCGATCCCGGCGGCTTGCAGTTCGCGCACGGCCTCTACGGAGCTATCCTTGATGCGGTCGGCGATCGCCGCGACAGCCAGGGCTTGCTCCGAATCGGCGAACCAGACGAGGCTCTTGGCTTCTGCCGACAACCGCTGCGCTTCGATATTCAACTCTTTGCCGACGACGATTCCCTGCTCGTCGAGCAGCCGGCGGCTGCCTGCGAAGTAACGCACGCCATCGACCGTACCTTCTATGCCTTTTCCGGTAAGGCTTCCGAATCGTTCGACGTTCAGCGTCGGCACACCTGCAAAATAGTGCACGACGGCATCGGCAAGCGGATGTTCCGAGAGTTTTTCCAGGCTGAGAAAGACGGCTTTCGCCCGGTCGTCCCCGTTCGCCCAGATAATGTCGGTAACGACGGGTTTCCCTTCGGTCAGTGTACCCGTTTTGTCCATTACTACCGTGTCGATTTTTCCGGCCGTCTCCAGACTTACGGCGTCCCTGATCAGAATTCCTTTCTCGGCCCCTTTGCCGATGCCGACCATGACGGCCGTCGGAGTAGCCAGTCCCAATGCACACGGACAGGCGATAACCAGTACGGTTACAGCTGCCAGGATTCCGTGCGTCATGCCTCCCGACGGATCGAAAACCAGCCACAGGACGAAAGAGAGCAGGGCGATGCCGATGATCGTGGGGACGAATATGCCGGCGATTTTGTCCGCCAGCTTTTGCACGGGAGCCTTGCTGCCCTGCGCCTCCTGGACCATGCGGATAATCTGAGCCAGCATCGTCGCGGCTCCGACCTTCTCCGCCCGAAAGCGGAAGCTGCCCTTCTGGTTGATCGTTCCGGCGAAAACTTTCGTTCCGGGCTCCTTATGCACGGGAAGCGGTTCGCCGCTCAACATGCTTTCATCGACATAGGAATCGCCTTCGCAAACCGCACCGTCCACGGCGATCTTCTCCCCGGGCCGAACGGCCAAGAGATCGCCGACCCGGATGCGGCTGATCGGAATCTCCGTCTGCGTACCGTCCGCAGCGACGACGATCGCATTTTTAGGTTGCAGACCGATCAGCTTTTTCAGCGAAGCAGTGGTATCGCCTTTAGCCTTCTCTTCGAGCGTGCGCCCCAGCAGGATGAAGGCGACGATCACCGCCGCAGCTTCGAAATAGACGTGAGGTTCCACTCCCCGCGAGAGCCAGAACTCCGGAAAAACGAGGTTGAACAGACTGAACAGGTAGGCAATGCCCGTACTCAATGCGACCAGCGTATCCATCGTGGCCGAACGGTGGCGCAACTGCTGCCAGGCATTCACGAAAAATCCGCGTCCCAGCCAGAAGACGACCGGAGCGGACAACAGCGCCATAATCGCACCGCCGTAGGGCATATCCATAAAGAACATACCGATCACGACCACCGGAATCGCCAGCACGACAGCCCAGAAAGCCCGCCGTTTCAGGTCCCGGTACCGCTCCCGGTTCATCCGCTCCAACTCGTCGGGCGTGTCGTCATCCGAATCGGCGAGCATATCGTAACCTCCCTCCTGCACGGCTTGCCGGAGTCTTTCCGGCGAGGTCTGCATCGTGTCGTATTCGACCGCTGCGGTCGAAGCCGCCAGATTGACGGAAGCCGCGACGACGCCCGTCTGGGCATTGAGAATTTTTTCCACACGTGCAGCACATCCGGCGCAGTGCAGCCCCGCAAGGGGAAAAGTCCGTTTTACATATTTACCTTTCGACATACTTTTTGATTTTTTTACAGACAGGGACGAGCACGGAATATCCACAAAACGCCCTTCGTGTCCTTTCGATACAAAGATCGGGACAAAAAGGGCGGAAGGCGTTATATAATTCCGGATACTATTTACAAGATTTCGGAACGACCGGTGGACTACACCTTGTCCAGCGGTTTGCGACGGTTCTCGCCGATCTTCCGGAAATGGCTGGGCGTAAGTCCCGTCACCTTCTTGAACTGGGCGCTCAAGTGGGCCGTACTCGAATAGTTCAGCTTGTCGGCAATCTCCCCGAGCGACAGCTCGCCGTAAGCCAGCAACTCCTTCACCCGCTCGATTTTCTGTGCGATGAAGTATTGTTCGATCGTCGTGTTTTCGATCTCCGAAAACAGCGAACTCACTGCCCCGTAATCCTGATGCAACCGGTCCGCGATATAATCCGAGAGGTTGGTCCGCAAAGCGGCGTCCTTCTCCCGCACCAGCTCGATGACCGTATTCTTCACCCGCTCGACGGTCTGCTTGCGGCGGTCGTCGATCAACTCGAACCCGACGGCGCGGAGCGCTTCGTCCAACTCCTTTCTCCGCTCGGCAGTCAGTTCTGCGGGCAGCACGGCTTCGCCGAGAACGACCGACGAGGCCTCGATCCCCGCCTGCCGCAAAATATCGCGCACGACCAGAATGCAGCGGGGACAAACCATATTTTTAATAAATAGTTTCATCGGTAACGGAAAGAATTGCCGATGACAAAGATACGATTAAGCCGAGCGCAAAAGCAAATCTATTTGCATTTTGCCGAGGCGGAGTATCGGCGAGATCAAAAATTGAGGAAAATCCGAGGCATATCGGCGGGTTTCAGGTAGAGTAGGTCGATATTCGGTGGATCGAAATATACGATCGAAAAATAAATAACACTTGACAGGCTTGCATAACTGTCGATTTTTATTTAATTTAGTTATAAAAAGATGGTTTTATACTATATATGACACCTTTATTTGATATAATAACGCCTTCTATGATAAAACGCCTTACTCTCGCCTTACTCCTGCCCTGTTTGTATGTTCCCTGTTTTTCCCAGGAACGGTTCGTTGTCCGAGGCCGTATTCTCGATGCGGAATCCGCTCCGGTTCCTTATTGTTCGGTCGGCATTCTAGAATTGCGCGACTCCACGGTCCTCGGAGGCGCCGTTTCCGACACGGAAGGCCGTTACAGCCTGCATTTCGAGCAGGCGGGCCGCTATCTGCTCTGTTACGACCATCTGGCCTACGAATCCTGTTACCGAACGGTAGAGGTTCCGGAGGCGCAAACTCTGCCCGATGTGATTTTGTGTTCGGCCAGCCAACATATAGACGAGGTGGTCGTGGTGGCCCGAAATACCGAATACAGGGCAGGCCGCTACGAAGTCAATATGTTGGGTAATCCGATCGTCCGCAACCGGTCCGTGATGCAGGTGCTGGATCTGCTGCCGGGCCTGCGGGTTTCCGAGAATACCTTGTCCATCAAGGGAACGCCGGTATCGGTCGTCTATATCGACGACCGGCTGGTGACGGATCTCGGGGAGCTTTCCGCCCTTCGTGCCGAAGACGTGAAAAGCGTGGAGGTCCAAAACAAGACGGGAGCGGCCTATTCCGCCACAACTTCTGGCGGTATCGTCCGTATCCGGCTCAAGAAACTCGCCACAGGCAGTTTTTACGGCAACGTATCTCCCTCCGCGTCCGTTTCCCGCGACGGATATTCTACGGGACTCGCCCTGCCGTTCTCGGCCCAGTGCGGACGATTGGGAATATATAACTACGTGTCGGGGTTCTATGGGGAGAACGAAACGCTCGACCGCACCTATTCCGAATTTCGCAATTCGGGATACTCGCTCGACTCGGAGGACCGGGGGCGGATCACCTCCCGGAATATCCGCGAACTTCTGAGCCTGGTTTACAAGATAAACGACCGCCATTCGATCGGTCTCGGGGGACAGATCTTCATGGGAGCGAGCGACCCGTCCAATACGGTGCACACGACCTCTGCGGGATTGGCCTGGGGCGATGTGCCGCCGCAGATGCCCGAAGCCGGATATACGCTCTACCGCTACGGGGGGGGGCACGCTCTACAACCGGCAGTATCAGGGGTCGCTGAATTATATCTTCCGTTTCGACACGTTGGGTTCCCGGCTCTCTTTCAAGGCCGACTACCTGCACCAGAACGTCGATCGGAATTACGGCTACGACACGCGCGATTTTTCCCGGCCGAAGGATGCGGAACCCTTCTCCACGGAGTTGCGGCGCGAGCGCTACAAGCTGCTGGGACATCTGTTCGCGTCCCGGCTCGACCTGAACAAGAATTTTTCGGAAGAGCGCAGCTTCAGCGCGGGGTTGAGCTATGATTTGCGGTATGCGGACAACAACGCTCCCGTGCATCGCTTCGAGGAGGAAGAGTGGGTCCCGGACCCGAAGATGAGTACCTGGTTTGTCGACCGCACTCAAAGCACGGGTGCCTACACCCAATGGGCCGATGCCTACGGCAAGTTCTCCTATCAGGCGGGCCTGCGCCTGCAATGGGACCGCATCGCTTACCGAAATGCCGAAAATACGGGCTACGAACATCGTGACTACTGGCGGCTGTTCCCGGAACTCAGCCTGGCCTACACGTTCAACCCGGAAAAGGGCACCAATATCAATCTCGACCTCTCGCGGTACAGCGGCCGGCTGCCCGACAACAACGCCCTGAGTCCCCGCCGGGTCTGGCAGTCGTAATACAGTTATACCGTAGGCAACGAAAATCTCGAACCCGGCTGGGGGTACGACATCGACCTGAGCTATACGCTGCGCAACAAACTGACGATCTCTTACGGATTTTCGTGGTCGCGCGGCAGTGCGACGATGACTTTCTACGACCCCGACGATCCGAACATCGTCTATACGACGGAGGTAAACGGTGAACACAACAAGGGACATTACATATGGATAGACTATACAACTCCGCTCACTAAATGGTTTCGTATAGATGCATTTATGAATTTGTATTGGTCTCAGCGCGAAATAGATGGCGACCGGCAGGCTTCGTACAGTGCCGGAGGTGGATCAAGTTTTCTCCGTCTCATATTTCAACCTATTACTACAATGGAAATATGGGTAAGTGGTAGTGCCGAATTACCATATAAAAAGCTGGAAACTCGTCAAAACGGCTCTTTCGGATTGTCTGCCGGAATATCCCAGTCATTTTGTAAAAACAAACTTATCTTATCGTTAAATGTAAATGCCATATACTATAACAAATTAAAATTAACGACAGAACGGCTCGATAAGACTTATTATTCTGTTCTCAAACAACCTCGGGGACGCAGAAGTACGCGTGTTGTATTTTCGATCGTCTATCGATTCAACCGGAACGCCAAAAAGAGCGTATCGACCGTGCAAACATTACAAAGACCGGGAGAAATTCTGAAATAGGCCGCTCAAGGCCCGTATTCGAATCCAGTGCGCAAGACGTGCTTTCCGAGAACCGTATTTTGTGAAACTTTTCCGCTCGATATATGAATAGTGGAATTGGCATCGCTTTTCTCCCCGGCAATCCGAAGCATTTCGGCGCTTTCACATCTGCCTCAAAAACAAAAAAAATTACGGACGGCTGCATCCGGCAGCCGCCCGTAAAAAATTCCGCCTCCGAAATCAGAAGTTGTAGCGCACCATCAAATTGACACGATTGGCATGGCCCTTCATTCCGTCCATATTTTCGCGGGTGCCGTACAGGTATTCGGCCGCAAGCTGACAGCAGGGGGCCAAATCCCAGAAAATATTGCCGAAGACATACTGGCCGCGGCGGTATTCGTCATCGGCATAGGCCCCGTTCCTGCGGCAAACCTCTGCCATGGAATAACCGCCTGAAATGGCGAGTTTGTTCGGAACCAGATCGATTTGCGCAGCCGCCTGCCAACCATACATCGGCATCGTCTGAATACTCCTCGGATTGTGAGGATTGGGCGTAAAATCCAGTCCGATGCCGGAGAGATCCTGGATGTAGGGAGTGATGCCCTCGCCGTACACGCCGTTGAAGAAGAGCTGCAGGGGACCCGCTACTTTGATATTTCCGCTGGCCTGGACACCCCAGCCGAAGAGCGAAGTATTGTTACCCGTCGATTCGTTGTGCAGATACATATCGCGGAAAACGGCCGATGCCCGGAAATGGCTCTCCTTGTTCCGGCCCCAATTCACCTGCATATAAACCGGAAAATCGGGTACGCGCTGCGGAATCGAAGCAAACGAATCGCCGTAGGTGCCGCTTACGTTCGGAAGCTCGGCGGCAACGCCGAATTTCAGAATATCGCGGTAGATCGAATGCTCGTAACGGATCATCGTCGAGAAAAAGTAGTTATAGGCATTGGGACCCTGGAAGTCGATCGTATTGGGAGCGGCGTTCAGGTCGCAGAATGTCGTTACGTCGCGTCCGAACGTGAACCCTTTGAACGATACGTAAGCCGACCGGATGCGGGGCGTATAGCTGTTGGTTCCGCCGCCGCGGAAGTCCGTACTGAAATAGAGGGTGACACGGCCCAGTTTTTTCGAATTGGCGATGGCCTTCAGAAATATGCGGGAGGTAGTTCCGTCCAGGCCGAATTTCTGATGGGTGGCATAGGTGCCGGGAACGGCGATCGTGGCCGGAATGAAATCCTGTGCTCCGGAGATTCCGTCGAAGTCATACGACGCACGCAGAGTCACCTGGCCGCCGAGCGAGAAGGAGAATTTGTTCTGCTTGGTGGCGAAGATGAAGTGAGGCAGTTCATCCTGTTGGAAACCGGGATGATGGGTTTCGATATAGTCCCGAATGGCATTGTCGATTGCCAGTTGGTTCAATACGGCCGCTTCGAGCAAGGCCTCTTCGTCCGCAGGCGGTTGAGGCGCATTGACGGAAACCAGGTAAACCGTCGGAGAGTATTCGCCGGTCTTTACGCTGTCCTTGCGGATCTGGTAGGTCTGGGCCGAAACCGAGGCCGCAGAAACCGCCAGCAACATTGCGATTAAAAGTCGAAAAATTTTCATAAGCAATAAAATTAAATTATTCCGATAATGGCGGATGCCATCTATATATGTATATTACGATTTTGGAAGTCAGACAATTGGTATTTGCCCGAAACGTGGCAAGTTATATGCCAAAATACCCGGCAAGAACAGGTGCAGCAGGTCGGAAAGCGGGATCCTCCAGCCTGCGAGCCGGACCGGTCACGGCATCTGCCAGACGTTCGAACCTATTCCCGAAGTCTTCGGACGGATGTCGGTCTCCTTTCCCTAAATAAAATTCCCTCAAAAAGTGTAAAAAATGAACAGAAGGCGTTGGCAAATCCTGCAAATCGGATAAACTAACGGCGAAATAGTTATTTCCGAAACGGTCGCTATCCGATATTTTTGTATTTTTGTAAAAACATATTTTTCATATGAAACATAAGTTAGTGATAGCAATGACTGCGGCAACGCTGTTTCTGGTCGGGTGCGGGCAGCGGCAACATACGGAACAGGTAACGCTCGTGCGCATCGATACCGTAAAAACAGCGAATACCTGTGATATTCTCGAATTTCCCGCCCGAGTACAGGCTGCCGGAGAAGTTCACCTCGCATTCAAGATACCCGGAACCTTGCAACGTATTTATGTCGATGACGGAGCTTTTGTCCGTCAGGGTGAACTTGTTGCCGAAATGGATCCGCGCGATTACGAACTTCAGTTACAGGCGGTCGAAGCCGAATATTTGAGTATCAAGGCCGAAGCCGAACGTGTAATGGCGCTTTACGACCAAAACGTCGCTACCGCCGATGCTTACGACAAAGCGCGATACGGGCTGCAACAGATTACGGCGAAATACGAGAACGCCCGCAACCAATTGGCCGATACGAAACTGTATGCTCCTTTCGACGGCTACGTGAAGCGTCGGCGCTTCGACCCTCCGACGGTCGTAGCGGCCGGAATGCCGGTCATCACGTTCCTGTCGGGCAAGAATCCCGAGGTCGAACTTTTCATTCCGGCATCGACTTACATTCGCCGTCGGGAGATCGCTTCGTTTGCGGCGGTGTTCGATTTTCTGCAAGGGCAAAAAATTCCGCTGCGTCTGCTCCATGTCGATCCGAGCGCCAATGCCAATCAGCTTTACGCCGTGCGGTTGGCACTGCCCGTGAATACGGAGATCGCGGCGACACCCGGTATGAACGCAACGGTCGAAGTCGCCATGCGGCAGGAAACGGAGGCATCGGTAGAGATTCCTGCATCGGCTCTGTTCAGCAACGGCGACAAGATGAGTTACGTGTGGATTTACCGACAGGACGGGACGATCGCACGCCGACGGGTCGAAGTAGCCCGTCTGCATACGGACGGAACGGCGACGATAGCGGATGGTCTGAACGAAGGCGAACGGATCGTCGTGGCCGGAGTTCATAAATTGACGGAAGGCCAGCGGGTCGCACCGCTTCCTGCTCCGTCGAAAACCAATGAAGGAGGGCTGCTATGATCGACTTGGGCAAATGGGCTTTCGGACACAGCAAGCTCGTCTATTTTCTGTTGGCGGTACTGTTGGTCGGCGGTCTGAAATCGGCCTACGACATGGGAAAACTCGAAGATCCCGAAGTCAAGGTAAAAATCGCCATGGTGGTCGGGGTTCGTCCGGGAGCGTCGGCGCACGAAATGGAACTGGAAGTGACCGACCCGCTGGAAAAGGCGATCCGTACCGTCGGGGAGGTGGACAATACGCAGAGTTGGTCGTACAACGACCTATGCATCATACAGGTAGAACTCAAAAGTACGACGCCCGATGACCGGCTCGAACAGTGTTGGGATATGCTGCGGCACAAGGTTTCCGATGCGGAAGCATCGTTGCCCGGCGGTACGTCCGTGACGGTTCAGGACGACTTCAGTCTGGTTTACGGTATGTTTTACGCCCTGACCGCCGAAGGCTTCAGCGAAAGACAGCTCGCCGACTATGCCGGACTGATCCAGCGCGAATTGACCGATCTCGACGGCGTGGCCCGGGTGGAGCTTTACGGAAAGCGCGAGGAGAGTATCGATATTTCGCTGCGTGCGGACCGAATGGCGACACTCGGCATTTCGCCAACGGAAGTACTCGCCACCCTGAACGGACAAAACGGCACTTTCTATGCCGGTTACTACGACAACGGGGATCAACGCGTGCGCGTAACGGTCACCGATAAGTCGCGTACGGTCGAACAGATCCGCAACATGGTCATTCAGGGCCATGAAGACGACCAGTTGCGTCTGGGGGATATTGCGACCGTAGAGAGCGGCTATACGGAACCCGTACGCAATTCGATGACCTATAACGGTGAACGTGCCGTCGGTATCGCCGTAGCCGCCGCCTCGGGAACCGACATCGTAAAGGTCGGCAATGCGGTCGAACGGCGGCTCGCCGAATTACAGGAGGAACGTTTTCCTGCAGGCATCGGTTGCCACAAGGTCTTCTATCAACCCGAACGGGTAACAGGGGCCCTCTCCACTTTCTTCATCAATCTGGTCGAATCGGTATTGATCGTCATCGCGATTCTGATGATTACGATGGGGTTCCGCAGCGGCGTAATCATCGGATTCAGTCTGCTTACGATCGTCATCGGCACGTTTCTGCTGCTGGGTATGACCGGCGGCACGATGCAGCGGGTTTCACTGGCGGCGTTCATTCTCGCAATGGGGATGCTGGTGGACAATGCGATCGTCATAGTAGATGGTATTCTGGTCGATCTGAAGCTGGGCAAGCCGCGCCGCGAAGCGATGTGCGCCATCGGTCGTAAAACCGCCATGCCGTTGCTCGGAGCTACGGTCATTGCCATCCTCGCATTTCTGCCCGTTTTCCTTTCGCCCGATACGGCAGGCGTCTATGTGCGCGATCTGTTTATCGTGCTGGCGGCGAGTCTGCTGTTGAGTTGGGTCCTGGCTCTGGTGCACGTGCCGCTGATGGCGAATCGGCTTTTGAAGCAACCGTCGAGGACCGAGGGAAGCGGTAAACTGTATGACAGCACGTTGTATCGTCGTTTCGGCGATCTGCTTCGCTTCGGTTTGCGGCACCGTATCGCGGCCCTGTCGGTCATTCTCGTTCTGCTCGGATTGAGCGTCTGGGGATTCCGGTACGTGCGGCAGGGATTCTTTCCCGATATGGTTTACGACCAACTCTATATCGAATACAAATTGCCCGAAGGTACGAACTCCACACGGGTTGCCGCCGACCTGCGGGAAATCGAAGCGTACCTTAAGACTCGTCCCGAAATCCGGAACGTTGTTGCGTCCGTGGGCGGGACGCCGGCACGGTATAATCTGGTGCGCAGTATCGCCACGCCGTCGCTCTCTTACGGAGAATTGATCGTCGATTTCGAATCGCCCGAATCGCTGGTGGAAAACATGGATGTCATTCAGGAGGATCTTTCGGCCCGTTACCCCGACGCGTACGTCAAGGTGAAGCGTTATAATATCATGTTCAAAAAATACCCGATCGAAGTGCAATTTTCCGGACCCGATCCGGCGGTACTGCACCGGTTGGCGGATTCCGCACGAATGATTATGGCACGCACGCCCCAGGTTGCGCAGATCACTACCGGCTGGGAACCTGCGGTTCCCGTTTTGGCGGTGGATTATCACCAGGCGGCCGCCCGTCGTGCCAACCTGAGCCGCCAGGATATCGCCACCTCGTTGCTGACGGCCGAAGGCGGTATTCCCGTCGGGACGTTCTACGAAGGAGTACATCGCAATACGATCTATCTCAAATGTACGGCGGCCGACGGCTCGCGCATCGACAATCCGGAGAACGTACCCGTTTTCCCGATGCTCCCGAATGTAAATGCGCTGCTTGACGACGAGCTGGTGGGGAGCCTTCAGACCGGCACGCTCGACAAAGGCGATATCATCCGAAGGCTGGCGCAGACCATCCCCCTCGGGCAAGTCGGACGGGGTGTCGGCATTCGCTGGGAAGATCCGGTCATTCCGCGCTATAACGGTCAGCGCATGCAGAGCGTGATGTGTTCCCCCGCACCGGGTGTCGAAACCGAGGCGGCACGACAAACTATTGCCGAACAGATCGAAGACATTCCGTTGCCGACCGGCTATTCGATACGCTGGGATGGTGAAAAAGGGGCCCGTGACCAGACGATGTACTGGCTTTTCAAACAGGTCCCGCTGGCCGTAGTACTCATCATCGCTGTTCTGATTCTCTTGTTCGGCGACTATCGTAAGCCGACGATCGTGTTGTGCTGCATTCCTTTATTGGCCGTCGGCATCGTCGGAGCAATGTTGCTGACCGGAAAGACGTTCGACTTCTGCGCCATTGTGGGTGCGTTGGGATTGATGGGCATGCTGATTAAAAATTGCATCGTATTGTTGGACGAAATCGGCCAGCGGTGCAGCGGCGATACCGACCTCATAGCCGGACTGGTCGTCAGCGCCCAAAGTCGTCTGCGGCCTGTGATGATGGCTTCGCTTACCACCATTCTCGGTATGATTCCGCTGCTCGGCGATGCGATGTTCGGTTCGATGGCTGCGACGATCATGGGCGGACTGTTCTTTTCAACCATCGCCACGTTGTTGTTTCTGCCGATACTTTACGCCCTGTTTTTCAAAATCAAAACGAAATAATACGATTCGGCCGCAGGCCATACCTTACCGTTCGTGCCGCACCGATGCGGTGCGAACGGTATCGATATTCGACGAGCGCATCGAACAACTGCAACACAATGTTCGCCCGATCTTCGGCGCAGGGCAGAACGACGGGTGCAAACGGCCCCGGCTTTCACTGTCTTTGAAGTACTCCGCTTCGGCAAGACGCAAATAAAATTTGTTTTTGCCCTCGGCCTAATCGCAATCTTTGACTTCGTCTTAGATACTCCGCTTCGGCAAGACGCAAATAAAATTTGCTTTTGCTCTCGGCTTAATCCCAATCTTTGACTTCGTCTTAGATACTCCGCCTCGGCAAAATGCAAATAAATTTGCTTTTGCGCTCGGCTTAATCGTATCTTTGCAGAAGATAGGAGGCGGTTCGGCAATCTGTACGTGCCAATTCGTGCGATTGCCATCATCTTATTATCTTTGCAAAAACGATTCCGTCCGGTCGATCTGTCGATAAAATGCCAGAGAGCGACTGAACGCGATAACGAAAAAATCGAGCTATATGATCTGGTTTCTGCTTCTCCTCTCCCTGCTTTTTGCCGGGGTGGACTTTCTCTTCTACCGGGTGCGGATGCGTCGGCATTCCGAGCGCCTTCGCCGCGCCTTCGTCTGGTTCGCGGTGTTTTCGGATGCGCTTCCGATCGTCGTGCTGCTGCTGCTCAAGGCCGTACCGGACAATACGACGGGCTGGATGCAGGCAGCCCAATGGTTTACCTTCGTCTTCCTGTTGCTGATCGGCTGTCGTTACGGCTATTATTTCGGTTTGTTGTTCGATCGGCCTCGGAGTTTCAGTCGGGTAGGGGCGCTCTTCGCTGTCGGATGTGCCGTATGGCTCGTATGGGGAGCTACTTGGGGCAGACAGGCCCTGCGGGTGAACGAAGTCGAAATCCGGTCCGCAGCACTGCCCGCCGCATTCGACGGATTCCGGATCGTGCAATTCTCGGATCTGCACATCGGCACGCTCGTGCGGCCGGAACGGGAGATGAACCGGCTCGTGGACACGATCAATGCGCTGCAACCCGACCTCGTCGTCTTCAGCGGCGACCTGGTCAATATCCGCTCCACGGAACTCACATCGGACGTATTGGCCATTCTGGGGCGGCTTCGCGCCCCGTACGGTGTCATCTCGACCCTGGGTAATCACGACGTGGGACTTTATATCAAAGACACCGTCGCCCTGCCGCGTGCTGAAAACAATCGGCAGGTAATCGACCGGCAGCGGCAGATCGGGTGGCGGATGCTGCTGGATTCGACCCTCTACCTGCGCCGGGGCAGCGATTCGATTTCGGTGACGGGCATCTCGTTCGATCCCACGCTGCAAAAATTCCGACATTCGTTCGATCTCCCCGAAATATCCCTTGCGGCCGCTTACGACGGCGTACCGGAGGGTATGTTCAACCTGACGGTTTCGCACCTGCCGCAACTGTGGCCCAATATCATCGCCCTCGGTCGCGGAAATCTCACGCTGGCAGGGCACGTGCACAGTATGCAGATCAAGGGACATCTTTTCGGACGGGCGTTTTCCCCGGCACAACTGATGTACGACCGTTGGAGCGGACGCTACGACGATGCGGCCGGCAATACGCTCTACATCAACGACGGAATCGGATACGTCGGCTTTCCGATGCGGCTCGGCGCCGATCCTGAAATCACCCTTTTTACGCTGAAAAAATGAAAGTGATCGTTTCCACCGCCGTTTCTTCGGATGGATATCTGGACGACCGTTCGCCCGACCGCCTGATCCTCTCCACGCCCGAAGACTGGGCCGAAGTGCACCGCCTCCGGGCCGCTTGCGACGCTATTCTGGTCGGGGCCGAAACCATCCGGCGGGACAATCCCTCGCTGCTGGTCGGCGACGAAGTTCTTCGTCGGGAACGAATCGACCGGGGGCTTCCGTCCAACCCGGTCAAGGTAACGCTGACCGCTTCGTGCCGGCTCTCGCCGGAGGCCAATTTCTTCACCCGGGGAGATCAGGAAAAGATCGTCTTCACCACCTGCCCCGATCCCGGTCCCCTGCGGCAGGTGGCGACAGTGATTCCCGCCGCAGAGATCACGGCTGCTCTGATCGTTACCGAACTCGAAAAACGGGGACTTCGCTCCCTGCTGGTCGAAGGAGGAGCTGCGACGCTCCGGATGTTCTTCGCCGAAAATCTGGTCGATACCTTCCGGCTGGCTGTCAATCCGGCCGTAAAAGTGGGGGATCCCCGGGCACCCCGTTTGGAGATCGGTTCCGGTTATCTGCAAACGCCTCATTCGACCGAATCGTTGGGAGGAATGCGGGTCACGACCTATGCGATCAAGCCCGACCGGACCGCCGAAGACCGCCGCTACCTGCAAATGGCGATCGACGAAAGCCGCAAATGTACGCCCTCGACCTCTTCCTATTGTGTAGGTGCAGTGATTGTAACGACTAACCGAAAGATATTTACGGGTTACACTCACGAAACTTCTCCGACCCACCACGCTGAACAGGAAGCGATTCTGAAAGCGCTTGCAGCGGGTGTCGAATTGCGGGGGGCGACCATCTATTCTTCGATGGAACCGTGCTCCGAACGAAAAAGTGAACCGGAAAGTTGCTCGGAATTGATAATTCGGCACGAATTTCGCCGGGTAGTTTTTGCTCTATATGAGCCGGACTGTTTCGTTTGTTGCCAGGGCGCCCTGAACCTCCGTCGCCACGGGATCGAAGTCAGCGTCGATGAGACGCTGTCCGGTCAGGTCCGAGCGATAAACGCACATATCGGACATTGAGGAGCATGGTTATTTTTTGTTCTGTTTTACGCCGAATATTGGCCTAAACAGCCACAACAAATTATACGTACGAATATTCGCACTATCTTCGCATAAAAATTTAGAAGACCATTTTATGAACCGTGTAATCGTTTCATTTTTCGCTCTGTTAGCTGCCGCACCTCTGGCGGCTCAGGAGCAAACGCCCCGGGTACTTTCCCTGGATGAAGCCCTGGAGATCACCCTCTCCGGAAGTCCGGTCATCGAAGCCTCGCGTTACGAAGAAAAAGCCGCCCAGCAGGAACGGCGGGCAGCGATCGGCTTGCGTATGCCGCAAATCAGCGTAGGCGGAGCCTACACCTATTTGGGCAAGGACATCGGATTCGACTTCAACGATTTGAAAGGGCCTGTCGGAAACATCACCCACGACATTCTCGGCAGCGGGCTGATCCCGACCGAATTGATCCCCCAGATTCAGCAACTTCTCACCCCGGTCATGGGAGCGGATTGGTTCCTGACATTGCAGGACCGCAGTCTCGGATTCGTCGGAGGGCAGGTAACCCTGCCGATCTATATGGGCGGCAAGATCAACACGGCCAACCGTGCCGCGAAAATCAACGAAAAGACTGCAGTCGAGCAGGGAAACCAAAACCGCAACGCGCTGGTTTCGGAGCTCGTGGAGCGATACTACGGTCTGGCGCTGGCCCGACAGGTCGTCGAAGTACGCCAGCAGGTAGTGGATGGAGTAGGCCAACATCTGAAGGATGCGATCGCCCTCGAACAGAACGGTATGATCCCCCACAGCGAACGTCTTTACGTCGAATTCAAGATGGCCGAGGCGGAGCGGGAGCTTCAAAACGCCCGGTTGCAGGTCGAAACCATCGCCAGTGCACTGAATAATACGCTCGGACAGCAGGCAGAGGTTCTGCCCGTAACGACGATGTTCGTACTCGGCAACCTGGAAGACGTAGCCTATTACAAAGACCTGGCGGCCAAGTTCAATCCGCTGCTCAGCCAGGTAGCCCTCAAGCGCCAGTTGGCCAAGGAAGGAGTTCGGTTGCAACGGGCCAATTTCCTGCCGCAGGTCGCGGCGATGGGCGGAGCCTCGTTCTACAACTACCAGGTAACTAAAATAATGCCCCGCTGGGCAGTAGGTGTCGGCGTTAATCTCAAGATTTTCGACGGCCTGAACCGCGAATACAAATATTCGGCGGCAAAACAGACGGTCAAGCAAGTGGAAGTGCTGGAAATGAAAGCCGGCAAGGACATTGCAGTACTGATCGAAAAACTCTACAACCAAATGAACAACTATGCCAACCAGATGAAGTCGATCGACGCTTCGCTCGCATTTGCGGAGGAGTATCTCAAAGCCAAGAATGCGGCATTCCTGGAAGGTATGAGTTCCTCCTCCGACCTGGTGGATGCCGAGCTGAATCTCGCCAAGGTGCGCACCGAGCGTATGCAGGCCGCCTACAATTACGATGTCGCGCTGGCCAAGTTGCTCGAAGCCGCCGGCATCAGCGATGAGTTCATCAGCTACCTGCACCGTACCGACGCCCGTCCCATTCATTTCGACAAAGAGTAAATATAGATAATCCCATGAAAAAAAGTACCATTGTCACGATCATTCTGATTGCCGCCGCTGTCGTGCTGGGCGTCATCTTCATCAGTTGGTATTTACGCAAGGCCACGCCCCTATACATCCAGGGAACGGTGGAATGTACTACATACAAAGCTTCGTCGAAAGTTCCCGGCCGTATCGAGGAGATGAAAGTAGAGGAGGGACAGCACGTCACCAAGGGCGAACTGCTCTACACGCTCTCGACCCCCGAACTGAATGCCAAGTTGCAACAGGCCGAAGCCGTGAAGAGTGCCGCATCGGCCATGGACCAGAAAGCCCTCACCGGTGCCCGTATCCAACAGAAGGAAGCCGCACTGAATCTCTGGGAAAAAGCCCAAGCAGGACTGTTGCTGGCCCAGAAAACCTTCGACCGCGTGAACAACCTCTATGAACAAGGCGTCGTTCCGGCCCAGAAGCTGGATGAAGCCCGCGCCAACCTGCAGGCGATGCAGGCGACCGAGCGTGCGGCCAAAGCGCAATGCGAACTGGTATTCGACGGAGCCAGCAAGGAGGAGAAAGAGGCGGCGGCCGCCCAAGTACGGCAGGCCGAAGGCGCCGTTTCGGAGGTGGAGTCCTATCTTTCGGATGCTTTGGTTTACTCCCCTGTAACGGGCGAGGTTTCGACGATCATCGCTGAAGCCGGCGAACTGGTCGGAACGGGTTATCCCGTAGTGGCGATTCTCGATATGAGCGACGTATGGGTGACCTTCAACATCAAGGAGGATCTGATGCCCGACATCCACATCGGCACCCGCATGAAGGGGTACATCCCGGCTTTGGACCGCAGCGTGGAGTTCGAGGTGACCTATATCGCTGTGCAGGCCGATTTCGCCACCTGGTCCGCAACACGCACGCAGGGCGGCTTCGACATCCGCACCTTTGCCGTCAAAGCCAAACCCACGCAAGACGTGGAATACATCCGGCCGGGTATGAGCGTGCTGGTAAACTGGAAAGACATCGCCAAATAATTCAGAAAGGGTAGCGTATGCCGGGCTTTTTCAGCAATACGCTCGCCGTCCTGCGGCGGGAGATCCACCGGGTCGCACGTCAGCCGATGTATTGGCTGCTGACGGTGATTCTGCCGATCGTCGCGTTCGCGTTCTTCGCGGTGTTGTTATACAAGGGAGTGGCACGCGACATTCCGATCGCCGTCGTGGACCAGGACAACAGTACTCTCTCCCGCAAAGTGACGCAGATGATCGACGCGACGCCTACGGCTTGGGTCGCTTACGGCGTACAGGGGATGGAAGAGGCCGAACGACTGATGCTTCAGGGCAAGGTCATGGGAATCGTTCTGATTCCCGATTTCTTCGAAAAGAACATTCTCAACAACAGCCAGACCCATCTGAAAAGCTACCTGACCGGCACGAACATTACGGTAAACGGTCTGCTGGCGAAGGATTTGCAAACGACTGTCACCACTTTTACCGCCGGTATCCAGCTGCAACTGCTGATGAAACAGGGGCTGACCGAAAAACAGGCCATGGCGCAACTGATGCCCGTGCGGTTCGATAAACACGTGCTATTCAATCCGCATATCAACTACGGCTATTACCTTTCACCGAGTTTCATGCCGATGATGCTTCTGATCTTCACGATCATGGCGACGATTTTCGTCATCGGAACCGAACTCAAGAACGGCACGGCCAGGGAGTGGTACGACACGGCCGGAGGTTCGGTCTTCGCGGCCTACGCGGGCAAAATCCTGCCGATTACGGTCATTATGTTCCTGATGTCGGAATTGATGCTCCTGGTCATCTTCAAGGTGGTCGGCGTACCGCTGAACGGCAGCCTGACGGTCATCACCATCAGCAATCTGCTCTTCATCCTGAGTTACCAGTCCCTCGGTGCGATGATCGTCACCGTGTTGAGCAATTTGCGCCTGTCGCTTTCGATCGGCGGCGGTTACTCGGTACTGGCCTTCACGTTTTCGGGCCTTACGTTCCCGATTATGGCTATGAGCAAACCCATGCAATGGTTCTGCTGCATCTTTCCGTTCACATTCTACACCGACATCATGGTCGATCAGGCCCTGCGCGGTGCTCCGGCGATATACTCGTTGCCCGACATGGGCATCATCGCCCTGTTCATCATTCTTCCGCTGCTGTGTCTGCCGCGCCTGCGCACCATCTGCACGAATAAAAAATACTGGGGGAGATTATAGCGATGAGTCGATTTACCAAACAGATAACCTCTTACTGGCAGCAGTTCCGCACCGTCGTCCGCAACGAATACGGCTCGATCTTCACGGATGCCGGCGTGATTCTCGTGCTGGTGCTCGCCCTGCTGATCTATTCCACGCTCTATTCGCTGGCTTACGGGACGCAGGTACTTCGTAACGTGCCGATCGGAGTAATCGACATGAGCAACACTTCGACCAGCCGTCAGTTGATCAATACCTTCAATGCCGGACCGAACGTCTATGTGGCCTACGAACCCGGCGACATGGACGAGGCCAAACACCTTTTCTACGACCGGGAGATATACGGCGTGGTTTACATCCCCTCCGATTACGAGGAAAAACTGCTCGGCGGACAGCAGGCGGTCGTTTCGCTCTATGTCGATGCCAGCTATTTTCTGATGTACCGCCAGGCGTTCCAGGAGCTCGTGTCGGGCATCGGCACCACAGGAGCTATGGTGGAATTCCAGCGGTTGATCGCAAAAGGAGCCAACATCCCGCAGGCTACGGCCACGACGCAACCCGTGATTTACCAAAGCCACAATTTGTTCAATCCCTATCTGGGATACGGATCGTTCGTGATGCCGGCTATCATCATGGTCATCATCCAACAGACGATGCTGATCGGTATCGGTATGATCGGAGGCACCTGGAGCGAATTCGGACTTTACAAGAAACTCATTCCTCCGGGACGCCGGAGAATGTCCACGCTGCCCGTCGTGGCAGGCAAAGCGTTCGTTTATGCGTCGATCTACGCCGTCACCCTGTTTTATATTTTGGGACTGCACTACAAATTGTTTCATTTCCCGACCAACGGTCACACGGCGGACATCATCGCCTTTCTCATCCCGTATCTGCTGTCCTGTATTTTCCTGGGCATCGCCGTCTCGACGCTGTTCCAGCGACGCGAACAGTCGATCATGCTGTTACTCTGGTGTTCGATCCCGGCTCTGATGCTCAGCGGAGCTTCCGTACCCCGCGAAGCGATGCCCGAATGGCTCTACCGGTTCGGCCAGATTCTGCCGAGCAGCAGCGGGGTAGAAGGGTTCATCCGGCTCCAAAGTATGGGGGCTTCGTTCAGCGACGTGCTGCACGAGGTACGTATCCTGTGGATTCTCACGATAGTTTACGGCGGATTCGCCGCTGTCGGCATACACCTCCGCCTCAAGCAGGCCGCAGGTAAATAGCCCGATTAAAATATGATTTTCTTTCCAAACATCGAATCAGGCTATGAAACGGCTTGTTTTTACTCTTTTTACCGTATTTGCGGCAACAGCGCTTTGCAGCGCTCAAAATCCGAATGAAACGCGCGTTGTCAAAGACGCTGCCGGACGCGTGAAGTACACCGTCCACAAAACAGGGAATCGGGAAATAATCAAGGATTCGAAGGGAAGGATCACAGGCACGACACGCGAAACAAAGGAACGCAAATATTATTACAATTCAAACGGCTCGTCGGCAGGTACAGAAACAAAATGGGAACCGGCAAGCAGACAGCGGAAAAGTCATCATACGGCAAGTCCTGAATCGAATGACCGGAAGTAATTGGATCCGGGAGTGCCATTTCCATCCCGAAAGGTTGTAGCGACTCGGGCAGGCATATTCCGCAACGTTATGGGCCTGATCGCAAAGGTGCTGAAACAAAAAGAGGGGGCAATACCCCTCTTTTTAATCATATCGTGCAACCGGGACTCATATCGCTTTACCGGTGCGGCGGACGGAACCCGCCTCCGGGAGCGGTGCTGCGTCCCATACCGACGGCTCCCGACGGGCGGTCCGAAACGCCTTGATAATCCTTGATGTTCTTCGAACCCTTCTTGCCGAAGAACCGCAGGTTATAGACGAACTGCACACAGTAATAACGTCCCACTACGCTGTTCCAAGAATTTTGTGTCCAACCCGAACCGGTCGTGCGCACGAACGCTTTATTCTGATTGAAAATGTCGTTTACGCCGATGTTGATTTCCCCCAGCTGGTTGCGAAAGACCTTCTTGCCCACGAACAGGTTGCAGAGCAGATAGCTGTCGTCGTAATCGTTCGTGAAACCCAGATACTGGATATAAGAAGCGCTGCCCGAGAGGGAGAATCCCCGGCCGAAGATGAACTTGAACGACGCCGCAGCCTGATGGTTGAAATAACGGTTCTTTCCTCCGGTAGCGGCGAGGGAATTGACGGCTTCGTTGTACGTGCCGTCCCACGAAAGGGTGAAGTCCACATTCTCGGAGATGTTGCTGCCCAACACTACGCCCGCTTCGTAACCGAGGTTGCCCGTATTGTTCCGCTCGCCGTCCACAAGGCTCGGAATACGCGAATAGCTTACGCCGCCCCGCAGATTCAGGTTACTCTTGATGAAATTCACCGGAAACCCGTAACTTGCCCGCGCCCGCACATCCCAGTAGCCGTCCATATTCGTCCATTCGGTGAACTGCAACGGACGGTAAACCGTATTGTCGATCTCCAAAGTAGGACGGTAGCGGGTGCTGGTCGTAATATAGTCCTGGGTCGTTTCGGCCCGGAACATCAGCATAAAAGTACGACCCTTCTCCGCATTGGAATTGACGTAGTGCATACTCAAATTATGGCTGTACGAAGGCCGTAAGTCGGGATTACCCCGGGTAATGTATTGCGCATCCGATACGTCGTAAACATTTTGCAACTGGGAAACCTCCGGGTTGTCCGTATAGGAGCGCAGGAATAGGCGCAGCGTATTCTCCCGGTTCAGGTTGAACTGTCCCACCATAAAATAGGTCACGTTATTGTAGGCGTGTCTGATCTCTTCGGAGCCGGTACGGATCACCTCACCCGAAAGGCTCGAACGCTGATAATAGACGTTCGCAGCGAAAGTATTACGGTCCTTGGAATAGTTGAAGCCGGGGCCGAGGGAGTGCACCGTATAGCTGCTCTTGTAAGCGTTCGACAGCAAGGGATCGGGAAGCAATCCCGTAATATCGTAATCCTCTCCGGTCCGGTAGGTTTTCTTGTCGCTCTGCTGGTAATTGTACGACGTCCGATACCCGAGGCTCACCTGCGAATATTTGGATACGGGCTCCGTATAGGTCAGGCGGCCATTCAGCCGGTAACGGTACGAGGGATTCATCATCCGCTGGTAGATCAGCTTTTTCAGATCATTCTCGTCCGGATCGGGATCGAGGTCGGGGTAATCCTCGTAAATACCGAAATCGTTGGTATGGGAGTTTTGCTTATTCTGGGAATCGAAATAGTTGAAAAAGCCGTCCACCGTGAGCGTACGTCCCGGCTTGCCCAGCCGCACGCGGTAAATGGCCGAAGTATTGACGCTGTAACCGTTTCGGAAGGCATCCTCGAAATTGTCGATGACGCTGTAGCCGCTTTCGCCGAACTGTCGTCCGTAAGTCGTACTGAACGGATCGTTCGACTGGAAACTCAAGCCCGGGCGGATCATCAGCGACTGGTTGTCGGCGATTTTCCACTCGATGCGGGCATTCAGGCGGTTGTTGAAATTCTGCGTCCGGGAATAACCGTCGGTGAAAAGCGTATCGATCGGCGCCGGATCCTCGTACCAGCGCTCGGTACGCGCCCGATTGACCGTACGGGTTCCGTTGAAGAAGTAGCTGCCCTGGAAAGTCACCTGATCCCGGCTGCCCCAGGTATCCGAATAATTGACGCCTACTGCGTTTACCGAAGCCACACCGTCCTGGTGACGAACCATATATTGCCCCACGCCACGGCCGAAACGACCGCCTCCGCCTCCGGAATTACCGGTAACACCCAGAATATCCTCGAACGAAAAGTTCTGCTGATTGACGTTGTTAAAAAGACCGATCAGCGACAGACGGCTGGAGCCGCTGAAAAAATTGACGTTGCCGCCGACCATATACTTGTTTTTGGCTTCGGTTTCCGTATCGGCATCGTAACCGTACCCGGCATATGCCTTACCGAATATGCCCTGACGCATATTTTCGCGTGTGACGATGTTGATCGCCTTATAGCTTTCGCCGTCGTCCATACCCGAAAACTCGGCCTGGTCGCTCAACTTGTTGTAAACCTCGATCCGTTCGACCGCTTCGGCCGGCAGCGACTTGATCGCCGATGTCACGTCCTCGCCGAAAAACTCCTTGCCATCGACGAATACTTTCTGGATCGTTTCGCCCTGCGCCTCGACAGCGCCGTTATTGACCGTAATGCCGGGCATCTTCTTCAACAGCCCCTCGACGTCGGCATCGGCAGTCACCTTGAACGCATTGGCATTATAGCTTACCGTATCGCCCTTTTGAGAAGTGCGGAGTGCCTGCACCTCCTTCACTACGGTCTCGATGGCGATGGCCGCCTCCCGCAGTGCGATCTTTCCCAGGTTTTCGGACGGCTGAGTCACCCGAAACTCCTTTTCGGCCTTTTCATATCCCATGAAAGTCACGGCCAGGGTATATGAACCATAAGCGAGGCCGCGCACTTGCAACGCCCCTTTATAGCCCGAAGTATAATATTTCTTCTGATCGGGGTGGGCTTTAGGTGCAATTTCTATTACGGCACCCGGAACATCTTCACCGGTTTCGGCATCTATCACGGAGAGCGTAATCACACCGCTCTGGGCCTGCGCCCGAGCCAAACCTATCGTACACAAGAATACAAGTAAACAAATCGCTCTAATCATCTCCCATCATTGTCGTCACACGGCAAATATACGATAAAAATCGACTTTTTTCACTGTCCGGAACATGAAAAAAGGATGAAACAGGTCGGCCTGTTTCATCCCTATAAACGGAAATATCGGCGAATTATTTCGACTTTCTGCCTACTTTTTATCCACACACGGAGCACCGTTACAGGGTCTGCGGTGATGTCCGGGATTCGCATCGCCTTTTCGACATGCCGGTCCGGCGCAATCGACCTTCCGGTCGAGACACTGTCGGCATTCGATCCATTGGGCATACTGTTCGGGGGTCAGAACCGCCTTCATCTTACCGACCATCTGTTCTCGCTGTGCCGCCATCGCTTCACGCGACTTTTCGGCCATTTCCCGGCGCTCGGCCCGGTGCTCCTTCATGGCTTGAGCCTGCTCCAGGCAAATAGGATAGACCTGCTTTACCTGCTCGTCTGTGAGCGACAGGTTCTCTTTCATTCGGTCGGTCATCCTGCGGGCCACCTGCTCCGTAGAGATCTCCTTCTGTTCCATACTTCGTTCACGATGCCCCTTCTGGGCCCACACCGTACCCGTCGCCAGCGTCAACACTGTCATGGCGACGATCAGAAATTTTGCTTTCATATCAATCGGTATTAAAAAATTATGTCGGTTTTTACAACCGGATATACTCTTGCAAACCAAGCGCCAATCTCTTCCGACAAACGAAAAAACGACTTATTCCTTCTTAAACCACGAAGCATACAGTTGGTAATCACGGGCTGTACGCAGTACGATCTCGTCCCGTTGTTCCGGGGTTATCTCCTTGACTTTTTTAGCCGGAATACCCGCATAGACCGAATTGGGCTCGAGCTTGCTGCCCGAAAGCACCAGTGCGTTGGCCGCTACGATGCACCCGGACGCTACTACGGCATTGTCCAACACCGTGGCGCCCATACCGATCAGGCAGTTGTCTTCGATGATCGCACCGTGGATCACGGCGTTATGTCCCACCGACACGTCGTTGCCGATATGGGTCTGCGACGGGTGCTTCGAGCCGTCGAACAGGGTGTGGATCACCACGCCGTCCTGGATGTTCGTCCTATCGCCGATGGTGATCGTGTTCACGTCGCCGCGTAACACGGCGTTGTACCAGATCGAACAGTCGCGGCCCACCGTCACGTCGCCGACAAGCACGGCGGTTTCCGCCAAAAACGTATTTTCACCCACCTGCGGGGTATGCCCCCGCACCTCTCTGATATATGCCATAATTCGATATGTATTAGTTGGTTCTTACTCTTTTTCAGCCGCCGCATGCTTGGCTTGCTGCCACAACTCTTCCATCCGGTCGAGGGACAGCTCGTGCAGGGTATGCCCCTCGGCCGAAGCGCATTCTTCCATATAATTAAACCGATTCATGAACTTTTTATTGCTTCGCTCGAGCGCGGATTCAGGATCGATTCCGTACAGGCGGCAGGCATTCACCAGAGCGAACAGCAGGTCGCCGAACTCCTCCTCCATCGCCGTACGGTCGCCGGATGTCATTTCGGCTTCGACTTCGGCGGCTTCCTCCTTCACCTTGGCCCAAACATCCTCTTTTTTCTCCCAGTCGAAACCCGTCGCCGCCGCTTTCTCACCGATGCGGTAGGCCTTCACCAGCGCAGGCAGGCTCACGGGAACACCACCCAGCGTACCGCTTCGGCGGTTTTTCTTACGCAGTTTCAATGCCTCCCAGTTGGCCTTGACCTCTTCCGGAGTATCGGCATGCACCTCCCCGTAAATGTGAGGATGGCGATAAACCAGCTTGTCGCACAAAGCGTTCACTACGTCGGCATAGTCGAACGCTCCGGCCTCCTCGCCCAACTTGGCGTAGAAAACCACGTGCAGCAGCAAGTCGCCCGCCTCTTCCTTGATACCGTCGAGATCCTTGTTCAGGATGGCGTCGGCCAGCTCGTACGTCTCCTCGATCGTGTTGTTTCGGAGTGTTTCGAAGGTCTGTTTGCGATCCCAGGGACACTGTTCGCGCAGCGTATCCATAATTTCCAACAGGCGGGCCGTCGCCTTCAGTTTGTCTTGTTTCATCGTATTGTTTCTGTATTTTGACCGATAACGAAGCGAATATCCGCAATCCAAGCGAACACCTTTTTTCCATATCTTTATGATCGGATAACAGTCCGAATTCGCCCGAGGCGATCCGAGCCACAGCCGATTTTGTGCAAAGATAGTGAAAGCCGAGAGAAAATGGGAGCTTGTTCCCATTTTTCCGAGACGCATCCTATCTAAGACTATGTCAAAGATAGTGAAAGATGAGAGCAATCGTGCGGACTCGTGCCGAATCATTGTTTTTTGATTGCGAAATTCTTAAAAAAGATCGCGCCTTTCGGAAAAAACCTTAACTTTGTTAAAGTACCTCGCACCGGCGAAACGACACTTTTATTCGCTTGGCAGCTCATAGGCTGCCGAACGGCAAGAGATCGTTTTCGATAATTTTTCGGTTGCTACGAATGGAGCCAAAAGATTTATGTTATGAAAAAAATCGTCGTATTCCTGCTGCTTGTTTCAAGTCTTTTCCCTTCGGGCTGCACCCGGCCGAAACAGTACGCCGACTATTCGCGGCACTCGTGTTTCGACCGTACGGAGATCGACAGCGCTACGCTGCGAAACCTCGAAGTATTGGGCCGTGTGTGGGGGTTCGTGAAATATCACCATCCGGCATTTTCGGACGACCGGTACGACTTGGATTTCGAACTTTTCGAGTTGCTGCCTCTGGTCGCCGATACCGCTCCTGCCGCTCGCAATGAGATATTGGCCCAGTGGATCGACGGCTTCGGCAGGTACAAAACAGCATCCGAAAAATACGAGAAGATACTGGCGTCGGATTCGGTTTTTGAACACCGCACCGACATCGGATGGATTCGGGATACGGCAACGCTCGGCCGCGAGCTTTCGGAGCGTCTGGTCCGGCTGCGTTCTGCCGACCGAACCGCAGGGAACCGTTACGTGTCGCAAACGTATTACGAAACCTATGACCAATGGTCCCCCAATCCCTGTTTCGACGGAGAAAAACCCTATTACGACTTGTCGAATCCCGACTACGGCTATCGCCTGCTCACGGTATTCCGTTTCTGGAACATGGTCGAATATTTCTTTCCAAGTAAATACTTGACCGACAAGGACTGGAACGATGTTCTTCCCGAATATATCCGGCGTATGGCACACCCGACGGGCAGTTACCTGCGGGAAACGCGACGGATGATCGCGGAACTCGACGACAACCACGCACAATACGGCGGAGGAATCTTCGAATTGTTCGGCCGTTATCGAGTCCCTCTCAACACAGGCTTCGTCGAAGGGCGGCTCATCGTCGTAACGCCCGATACCGTCCCGGTGAAGAGCGAGCGGAAAGCCCCCTTTCAGGTGGGGGACGAAATCGTCGCTGTCGAAGATAAACCGGTCGAATATTACATGGCACAAACCAGGGAATTCATTTCCTGCTCCAACGGGAACGACGTGCTGGCAGCTACGGCCGATCAAATTCTGCGCACTAAAGAGAATCGGCCGCTATCGATCCGCTACCGCCGTGACGGAGTGACGAGGGACACATTGGCCGACGTAACAAAGATGCCAGGACATTTCAGTTGGAATTACCTTTGGAAATACCACAGGACATTCTCGATGCTCGAAGATTCGATCGGATATATCTGTCCGGACAAACTCTCGAAAGAGGAGATACCTGAGATCTCAAACGGCCTGAAAAAAACCAGAGGGTTGATTATCGATTTACGCTATTATCCTTCACAAGATTTTAATGAATTTGTAAGCCAGTACATCGTTCCGGACGATGTTAAATATACGGTCCGATTTACTTACCCCGATCTTGCATTGCCGGGAGTATTTTACGCGAGAGACTATTCTTATCCGACATATAAAACAGAAAAATACAACGCCCCTATCATTATAATGGTTAATGAAGGGACGCAAAGTTACGGAGAAACATCCGTACAAAAAATCCAAAATAATCCATATACTATAACGATCGGTTCTCAAAGCGCCGGAGCCAACGGCAATATCAGCAAATTTACGTTACCTCGGGGAATACTCGGCGCATTTTCCGGGTTAGGGTGGTATTATCCCGACGGATGGGTGGTGAATCGGCAGGGCGTGAAGATCGACCACGAAATACGGCCGACCCTCGAAGGTATCCGGGATGGACGGGACGAAATGTTGGAGGCAGCACTGCGCCTAATCGAAGAGAAGACCGAAGAAGAGTAGGCAGAGCCGGACACAGGATGCGAAACGGCGCTGCGGGTATTCAATCCGCAGCGCCGTTTTGAAATATTCGTCCCCGTTCCGCCCGAACTTCGGAAATTACTCCACCGGTTCGTAATCGATCGAGGAGTCCTGGTCCGTACGCTCGATCTTCATGATTACCGGGCGGAGTCCGTCGTTGCAGGAACAGATCGCCACGCCTTCCTTCGTGATCCAATCGCCGAAATAGAACTTTCCGGCGCCGTGCGACAGGGCGAATACATATTGATAGACCGCCTTCCACGCTTCGTCGCAAAAACCTTCGGGCTTGGCATAGTCGGCATAAAAAACCTGACCTTCACGCATCATAGGACACTTCGTAAAGCCGGGAGCGGCATACTCTCGTGCCAATTCCTCGTTCAGTGTCCGTTGCAGGATCGTAATTTTACAGCGCTTCATAATATCGTCTTTCGCTCAGAACCCGTTCTCGGGCGGACAGACTTGCCGCCCGCAGACAGGCGTTTCAAAAATCAAGCCCGCACCTGCGCACCCGCCTTGCGTTCGAACTGAGCCGTCAGATTGGCCATCGCCTGCTCGATCATCTTGTCGGTCAGCGTCTGGGTCTTGTCCTCCAGTACGAAACTCAGGGCATACGATTTTTTACCTTCGGGCAGCTTATCGCCCTCATAGACATCGAAAAGCGAAACCCGTTTGAGCAGCTTGCGTTCGGCCGCGAAAGCAATATCACGGAGTGCGGAGAAAGTCACCTCCTTGTCGATCAACAGCGCCAAATCGCGTTTTACCTCCGGGAACTTGGAAAGCTCTTTGGCCGTGACCTTATTCTTGCGCGTAGCCTTGATCAGGGCCCCGAAATCCATCTCCAGATAATAAACGTCCTGTTTCAGATCGAAAGCCTTTCGCAGCTTCGACGAAACGACACCCATCTGCACCAACTCCCTGGCCTTGTCGTTGAGCGAGAAGGAGAGTGCATCCCCGTAAAGATCGCTGCGGAGCGATTCGGACTTGAGCGTATAAAGGTCGAGCCCGAAACGACGCAACAGCTTCTCGGCGATCGCGCGCAGCGTAAAGAACGATGCCTGCTCCGGTTTCCGGTTCCACGAAAGGGGTGCGGCGATGCCGGTTACGGCGATCGCCAGGCGGAACTGCTCGGAATAAGCCTTCAGCGACTCTTCCGGTGTAGCGGCCGTCGCATCGTAAAAGTAGCAGTTGCCGAACTCGTACAGCTTCAGGTCGCCGTTGCGGTGGTTGGCGTTCAGTTGCACGGCTTCGAGCATATTGAACAGCAGCGTCTGTCGCATGACGTTCAGGTCGTTGCTGAGCGGATTGAGTATCTTCACGCAATGCTCCGGCTTGTATGATGTAAGTCCTTCGTAATAAGCCGCTTTCGACAGTGAATTGGACATGATCTCCGTAAAGCCGTTAGCCGTCAGGAAATCGGCGGCGAGGTTCATCAGCTTGTTCCGGTCGGGTTTCGGCGCGTAGGAGAGCGCCGAATTGACGTGCGAGGGAACAGAGATGTTATTGTAGCCGTAGATGCGGAGAATCTCCTCGACCAAATCGGCCTCGCGCGTCACATCGACCCGATAGGGCGGCACGGCCACGCGCCAGAGGTCACCCTCCTCGGCCTCGATTTTAATGTCGAGCGCACCGAGAATCGTGCGGATCGTATCGGCAGGAATCTCTTTGCCGATCAGACGATTGACACGCTTTATATCGAGTTCTACTTTGAAATTTTCGATAGGAGCGGAACAGATATCCGTAATTTCGGAGGCGATCTCTCCTCCGGCCAGCTCCTTCATCAGCAGGGCGGCCCGCTTGAGGGCATAGACCTGTATGTCGGGATCCACGCCGCGCTCGAAGCGGAACGAAGAATCGGTGTTCAGGCCGAAGCGCTTGGCCGTCTTGCGCACCCAGACCGGGTTGAAATAGGCGCTCTCGATGAATACATCGGTCGTCGTATCGCTCACGCCAGAATCCAACCCGCCGTAAACGCCCGCAATACACATGGGTTTCGCAGCCGAGCAGATCATCAGGTCGTTGGCCGTGAGCTTGCGCTCTACGCCGTCGAGCGTCACGAACGGAGTACCTTCCTCGCAGGTTCTGACCACGATCCGGCCGCCGTCGATCTTCGCAGCATCGAAAGCGTGCAGGGGCTGTCCCAGCTCGAAAAGCACGAAATTGGTGATGTCCACCAGGTTGTTTTTGGGGGTAATGCCCGCAGCCCGCAGGCAGTTCTGCATCCATTCGGGCGAAGGGCCTATCTTACAATTCTTGACCGTAACACCCGCATAGCGCGGTGCGGCTTCGCTGTTTTTCACTTGCACATCGATCTTCAGATCGCGGTTATCGACGGCGAAAGCGCTCACGTCGGGCCATTGCAGTTCGACGGGCTTGCCCTGGCTTTTAAGATAGGCCGCCAGATCACGTGCCACGCCGATATGCGACGCCGCATCGATGCGGTTGGGAGTCAGACCGATGCCGATGACATAGTCGTCTTCCAGCTTCAGATACTCCCGGGCCGGCTGGCCGACTTTCGCGTCGGCCGGCAGCTCCATAATGCCCTCATGCGAAGCTCCGATACCCAGTTCGTCCTCGGCACAGAGCATGCCGAGCGACTCCACGCCCCGGATCTTGCTCCGCTTGATCTTGAACTCCTCCTCGCCGCCGTTAGGGTAGAGCACCGCACCTACCGTAGCGCAGAGGACCTTGAGACCCTGCCGACAGTTGGGAGCACCGCAGACGATCTGCAACGGAGCCTCGCCGCCTACATCCACGGTCGTCAGGTGCAGATGGTCCGAATCGGGATGATCCGTGCAGGTCAGCACCTCGCCGACCACGACGCCCGCAAGTCCGCCGCGAATCGATTCGATCTTTTCGAAGCTCTCGACCTCCAGGCCGATATCGGTGAGGATCGTCGCCATTTCTTCGGCCGACAGATCGGTTTTAAGGTAGCGTTTCAGCCAGTTATAGGAGATATTCATAGTATGTGTAATATTTTATTATTGACAAAGAGTAAGCAAAGGTATAAAAATATCCCGATTTTATCCCCGCAAAAGAGCGGTAATTACGAAGACGGCCAGCACCGTGCTCGCAATGCCGTTGAGCGTGCCGAAAGCGATGCCGATATTCCGCTGCCGTGTCGGGGTCACCAACAGGTGTTCGGCGACGAGAATCAGCGTGAAAAGCCCTTCGCCGAGCCACAGCCAGCCGTTCTGGGGGCAAAACGATCCGAACCAGAAAAGCGCCGCGACGCTCACGGCGTGCAACAAAATACTGAACAGGAGCGACACCCGTGCCGAAAAACGGGCCGGGATGGAGTAAAGGCCGTTCTTGCGGTCGAAATCGGCGTCCTGCAACGCATAGATGATGTCGAAGCCGCCGCACCAGGTCATCACCAGCAACGCCAGGATACAGGGCGGCCATGCGAAATGTCCCGTGACGGCAATGTACGCCCCCACCGGAGCAATACCCAGCCCCAGACCGAGCACCAGATGCGCCAGCGCGGTGAACCGTTTGCAATAACTATATATCAATATAACGAATAGTGCCACAGGCGATAATAATCCGGTAAGTAAATTGATAGTCGAGGCGGTGACAACGAACAGCAGCGCATTGACGATCACGAAACGGAGCGCTGCCCGGGCACTGATCTTTCCGGCCGGAATTTCTCGGTCGGCCGTGCGGGGATTGGCCTTGTCGATGCGGCGGTCGGCCCAGCGGTTGAAGCCCATCGCGGCGTTGCGGGCGAAGACCATGCAGAGCAACACCTGCAAGAGCAGCACCACCCAGCCGTACCTGCCCGAACAGTCCGAAGAGATCCCCTCGGTACGCAGCGCATAAACGAACCCGACGAGGGCGAAAGGCATGGCGAAAATCGTATGGGCGAACTTGACCAGTCCGGCATATTGACGTATCATTGTCGATTCGATTTTATGGTCGCAAAAGTAATCATTTTTTTCGGCAGCAGAATACGACCAGGGCAAGAAATCAGCCCCCGACAACGCCTGAAATCCATTGTTTTTCTCCGGAAAGATATTATCTTTGCACATTATTATATAAGGATTTCACTCGACAATGAAAAACATACGCAATTTTTGCATCATAGCCCACATCGACCACGGCAAATCGACACTGGCCGACCGCCTGCTGGAAAAGACCAATACGCTCAACCAGCGGGAAATGCAGGCCCAGGTCCTGGACAACATGGACTTGGAGCGCGAAAAGGGCATCACCATCAAGAGCCATGCGATCCAGATGGAATACCTGGCCCGCAACGGCGAAAAATACGTGCTCAACCTGATCGACACTCCGGGCCACGTGGACTTTTCCTATGAGGTATCGCGTGCCATCGCCTCGTGCGAAGGGGCTCTGCTCGTAGTCGATGCCACGCAGGGTATCCAGGCGCAGACCATATCGAACCTTTACCTGGCTGTCGAGCACGACCTGAAGATCATTCCCGTACTGAACAAGATCGACATGGACTCGGCGATGATCGACGAAGTGAAGGATCAGGTAGTCGATCTGCTGGGTTGTGACCCGGACGAGATCCTCTGCGCCTCCGGCAAAACGGGACTGGGCGTGGAAGAGGTGCTCGAAGCCATCGTCGAGCGGATTCCGGAGCCTCAGGGCGATGCGAACGCTCCGTTGCAGGCATTGATCTTCGACTCGGTGTTCAACCCCTTCCGGGGCATCATCGCCTATTTCCGCGTCTTCAACGGCACGATCCGCAAGGGCGAGCATGTCAAATTCTTCAACACGGGCAGCGAGTACGACGCCGACGAGGTGGGCGTGCTGAAGCTCAAGATGCAGCCCCGCGACGAAATCCGTGCCGGGGACGTGGGCTATATCTGTTCGGGTATCAAAACTTCGTCGGACGTCAAGGTGGGCGATACGATCACATCGGTCGAAAACCCTTCGACGGAGGCCATCGCCGGTTTCGAGGATGTGAAACCGATGGTCTTCGCGGGCGTCTATCCCGTCGAAGCCGACCAGTACGAAGACCTGCGGGCTTCGCTCGAAAAGTTGCAGCTCAACGATGCCTCGCTCACGTTCGAACCCGAAAGTTCGCTGGCATTGGGCTTCGGCTTCCGCTGCGGATTTCTCGGACTACTGCACATGGAGATCATCCAGGAACGCCTCTACCGTGAATTCGACATGGACGTCATCACGACCGTCCCGAACGTATCCTATAAAATCACCACGACGCAGGGCGACGTGCTCGAGGTGCACAACCCCTCGGGCCTGCCCGAAATAACCAAAATCGACTCGATCGAGGAGCCTTATATCCTGGCTCAAATCATCACCAAGTCGGATTTCCTGGGCAATGTGCTTAAGCTCTGCATCGACAAGCGGGGTATCATGAAAAACCAGACCTTCATCACGCAGGATCGCGTGGAGGTCAATTTCGAGATGCCCCTGTCGGAAATCGTGTTCGACTTCTACGACAAGCTCAAGAGCATTTCCAAGGGCTACGCCTCGTTCGACTACCACCGCATCGGGTTCCGTCCGAGCAAGCTGGCCAAACTGGACATCCTGCTCAACGGCGAACCGGTCGATGCCCTTTCGTCGCTGATCTATGCCGACCACGCCTACGATTTCGGACGCAGAATGTGCGAGAAGCTCAAGGAGCTGATCCCGCGCCAACAGTTCGACATCGCCATCCAGGCAGCCATCGGCGCCAAGATCATTGCCCGCGAAACGGTCAAGGCCGTGCGCAAGGACGTGACGGCCAAATGCTACGGCGGCGACATCTCCCGAAAGCGCAAGTTGCTGGAGAAACAGAAAAAGGGCAAGAAACGCATGCGTCAGATCGGCAATGTCGAAGTACCCCAGTCGGCCTTTCTCGCCGTATTAAAAATGGATTAGCTATGAAAAAGACGATTATCGACCTGTTCGAATCCTCCGTTGAAAAATACGGAAAGAAAACCTTCCTGCTCGAGAAGCGTCATCACGCCTTCCAACCCACGACTTACGCGGAAACCAGGGAACAGGCCCTGGAAGTGGGGGCCGGATTAGCTTCGCTGGGTATTCGCCCCAAAGACAAGGTCGCTATCCTGGCTGAAGGAAGCAACGGCTGGATCATCTCCGAGCTGGGTATCTTCTATGCCGGAGCGATCAGCGTTCCGCTGTCGGTCAAACTCGAAGAGTCGAACGATCTGTTGTTCCGGCTCCGCCACGCCGAGGTCAAGGCGCTGTTCGTTTCGAAACAACAGCTTCCGAAGATCCGCCGCATCCGGGCGGAACTGCCGGAACTCGAACAGATCATCGTCCTGGGACACATTCCGCTCGAAAGCGGCGAAACGGCCTACGGCATGCTCAAACGTCTGGGCCGCGACTATTTGGCCGGGCATAAGGAGGAATTTCTCAAAATAGGGCAGGCGATCCGGAACGACGACTACGCCACGATCACCTACACGTCGGGCACGACGGCCGATCCGAAAGGCGTCGTCCTGACCCACCGCAACTACACGGCCAACGTCGAACAGTCGCTCTCGCGCATCGACATCCCGTCCAGCTACCGCACGCTCATCATCCTGCCGCTGGACCACTGTTTCGCGCACGTGGTGGGATTCTACATCATGATCGCCTGCGGCGCCAGCGTGGCGACCGTACAAATAGGGGCGACCCCGATGGAGACGCTCAAGAATATTCCGCAGAATATCCGCGAAGTGAAACCCAACTTCCTGCTGTCGGTGCCGGCGCTGGCCAAAAATTTCCGCAAAAACATCGAAACTTCGATTCGGGCCAAAGGACGTTTCACCGAACGGTTGTTCGACTTCGCGCTCCGCACGGCCTATATCTACAATCAGGACGGCTACCACAAAGGCAAGGGCTGGCGGATCCTGCTGGCACCCGTCGTGGGACTTTTCGACCTCGTGCTGTTCCGCAAGGTGCGGGAGGCATTCGGCGGCAGCCTGGAGTTTTTCGTCGGGGGCGGCGCACTGCTCGATTCGGAGCTGCAACGCTTTTTCTATGCCATCGGGATCCCGATGTTCCAGGGATACGGACTCTCGGAAGCTACACCCGTCATTTCGACCAATTCGCCAAAGTACCACTGGCACAAGTTCGGATCGTCGGGCAAGATTCTCGAACCGCTCGACCTGAAAATCCTCGACGAAGAGGGGCGAGAGCTGCCGCGCGGCCAAAAGGGTGAAATCGTCATCCGGGGCGAGAACGTCATGGCCGGCTACTGGAAAAATCCCGATGCGACGGCGGCAACCGTCCGCAACGGCTGGCTCCACACGGGCGATATGGGCTATGTGTCGGAGGATGATTTCCTCTACGTATTGGGGCGCTTCAAGAGCTTGCTGATCGCCAGCGACGGAGAGAAGTACAGCCCCGAAGGAATGGAGGAGGCGATCGTCGATAAATCGCCCTTCATCGACCAGATCATTATCTATAACAACCAAAGTCCCTTCACCGGGGCGATCGTCGTACCCAATCGCGACGCCCTGCGCCGCGAGCTAGACGCCCGCGATATCCGGGAGGGTAGAGCGGCTGGGGG
>ENA-ORTN01000487-ORTN01000487.1-human-gut-metagenome-genome-assembly--contig:-NODE-487-length-44502-cov-4.957432_pt1 | contig 44502 bp, 51 predicted proteins | sample MGYA00242070_ERZ509189 | MGnify/ENA primary metagenome ERZ509189 (study PRJEB26280, sample SAMEA2338821) | human gut metagenome | biome: human gut; feature: human-associated habitat; material: faeces...
ACTCCCCGCGGCTTCTGAAGGTGATACTTATCAAATAGTGTTCTATAGGCACGTGGATCATCAGGTTTTGAGGGCCTTAGAACATCCACTGCTTTTATGCATAAACGATATCTACAATATAATAAGTTACAAGAATGAATGTCAAAAGTCTCCATTTACAAAAGGAGAGAATGACAAAATAATACAGGTTCATTTAGAAACCTTGTCAAAATGTACCTCTTTCAGCCTCCCTTCTTCAAACACGTAATCCCTCATGTAAGAGGTATCTTCGTGAATGGATAATTGATTTGATACATTGAGGGAATTGCTTGGAGTTCCCTCAAGCCAGATCGTCACACCTCTGTTTTCTAAGGCGGACAGTTCCATATAGAGTTTTTCTGTTTTTTTAACCATAAGATTTTCTCCTGCTTATAGTCCTGACCAAAAGGAAAACGCATAGGTTACATTTGTGATATATTATTATCCTGTTCTGGCAATTCCTCTTGGCTGTCCGGAAGAGATTCCAGCTCAGCTTCGATAGAATTCCCCATTTCCTTCTGGGTAAATAATTGCAGATGGTTCTCTAATACAGAACGTTTTTCCTGTTCCTTTTTTACAGTAAAAAGCGAAACAATATTAGGATCCCATTGCATTAAGGTGAATACCTGTGGATTTACCGGGTAGGTTGTCACAGCAGCATTTTCAAAATCTGCCTGGTAAATAACCGCATACAGATAGGTACCTTCAAACAAATTTTCATCGACACGGGCACTTGACAGTCGAAGCAGATCTTCCTCGGAAAGATTTAAAGCAATACCGCAGACAGAAGTTTCTTCATCTTCTTTTAATAAGGAAAGAACACGCTGCTGGTTCAAAACAATATAATCTTCGCCGGTAGGAAAAGAAATTCGGATATCAATCAGATTATTGGTGTGAACGGATTCCGGTAAGCGGATATCTGATAATTCGAGATAGCGGTTACGTTCTGTAAGTCTTTCATCCGAATAGAAAAAATCGGCTGTGAGAAGCTGTCCTTTTTTCAGTGCCGTTTTCGCATATTGACCGATCAGATTTTTACTGTCAGAAGCATAGAGAATCGATTGACTGCGTGGAAGTTTTACCGTGCACGAGGTCAGATCATCCTTTGTCAGTGCTTCCCCGGCAGAAAGTGCTTTTGACAGAAGATACACGGTTGTGTCCACGTAGGAGTTCTGTTCGGCTTCGTAGGCAGACACTGTCTGCTTTAATACCCTACAATTGTAGCGCTGGATCAAAAGCAGAATCGACAAAGGAATGCCTGCAATGCATATGCTGATGAAAAAAGTAATTAAAATTGTTTTTTTACGATTGTGTAAAATGTGAATGCCTCCTAAAGCAGTTCCTGTAAAAAAGGGAACTGTTCTTTTTCGATATGAAACGGATTCTTGAAAAAGGGAATTTGCGCCATGGACAGATGATATTTTTTACGAAAAGCCTGCATATCATTTCCTTCTCCGAACAATACTAAATAGTAAAAGTCTTCCCCTGATTTCTGCCCGATAAAAGTTGATTGAATAAATTTGTGGTAAAGTTGCTCTTTCCACGGCGCAAGGCTGCCTATTACGATTTTCCGGTCGCATCGTAAGAATTCATTGTAGTTTGTCTCTGTCAGCACACCAAAATCATACAGCAGATAACAGTAGCCATGATTTAAAATTTGCGGAATTTCCCCAATTGAAACCGCAGGGTAATAATCAACATCATAAATGGTAAACATATTATGAGGGCTTTCTTTTTTGAAAAAAGGTGTGTCTTTGGATGTGAATCTGGACAGACTCTCAAAGTCCTGGGACTGGTTTAGTTCCAGACAGGCAGTGGAACAGCGCAGTTTGGAAGCACAGTAGTTTGACAGTGCAATGGAAAGATGCGTGACACCACAGCCGTGACCGCAGCCACAGATGCCGATCGAATAATGTTTTAAGGTTGTCTTTTTCTGAAATTTAAAAATTTCTTTTTTCCCCTTTCGAAAGATAATACATGAAAGAATAAATCTGTTTTGGTTTCGGTACAGGTAAATGCATCCCCGTCAAAAGGAAAGCAGTATACTTTACAGCCGAGTTTTCCTGCAAGTTTTTTTGCAGAGGACTGGTTATTGTAATTACAGATAAAAGCGGTGTTTCCGAGACGGGATAATTCCAATCCGGTGGAGATGGTCTGTGCGAGATCCCACGGACTGCCACTTAAGATAAAAAGATTAAAATTCTCTGGGCCTAATTCTATTATATCCTTCTGATATACACCAAAGTCTTTCACATAAATGGCGTCTCCGGAATCGGGCGGTTCAATCCCCTGACCGTAGTCCGGGATACCGCGGAAATATTTGTAATAACAGATACCATTCTGTTCTTTGACTGCCGGATGCTCCTGCAGCATGGAACGCAGATGATTGTTACCATTACGTTCTGTGTAAACGGCAGGATAACCATTTGCAGTTAAGGTGCTGGCAAGTGCTATGGCAATATGTGTTGTGCCAATACCTGGTTTGCTTCCAAAAACAGAAATATTTTTGATTGTGAGATGGGAAACGGATGGACACGCTGTTTTTAGATCCTGTTCAAGAGCTTCTTTAAAAAGACGGACCGTTTCATATCTGTCCGCTGCATCATATGCAGTAGCTTTTTGAATGATTGTCTGAAAAATAGTGGAACAGGGTTCCGTTGTATAGCTGCTCAGATATTGCAGGACTTTCCCGAGTCCATACACATCTGCGGAAGGCGTTACTGGAAGACCATTCAGAGCCTCCGGCGCAGCAAAATCCATTGTTCCGTAAATTTGATAATTTTTTCCAGAACCGGTAAAAAAAGATGCAATTCCAAAATCGATTAATTTTATCTGATTTCCACATACTATAATATGCTCTGGTTTTAGATCCTGATATAGGATTGGATATGGCATTAAATGATGCAGATAATCTAAAATATCACAAAGCTGGATGCCAAATTTTATTAAAAGTTCATGGGAAATTTTTTGATATGACACAAAAGTGTCAATGGATTGTCCCTGAATAAATTCCTCGATGATATAAAAGAAATGTTCATCTTCTTCAATATCGTAAATAATGGGAATTCCAGGATGATTGAGATTCTTCAGAAGTGTGGCTTCCGAAGAAGGTGAAGATACCAGAGAAGTGTCTTTGGGGATACACTTGATTGCCCGGTATACGTTCAGTCTGATATGTTCGGCAAGATAGACGGTGCTGCTGTTTCCAGTACCAAGAGTAGATAGAACCCGGTATTTGCCAAACAAAGTTGTTGGTTTAACGAAAGATCGCTCCTTTCAAAGCGTATCCGTTTCGCCATCTCATGCATACCTTTATAACATGAACAAAATTGTTTTGCAACTACTTTTTATAACTTTGGTGAATTTTCACAAAATTTTATGGGTGCAAAGGAATTGAAGATGAGTTTAGAAATATTTAATAAAATGGTATACTTTACATCAATAGGGCATTTGATTATAATAGATGTACAGTTTACAAGGTTTTCCGGATGAAGGAAGTGATAATATGAAAATTGAAAAAGTGAATGAGAATCAGATTCGTTGCACTTTGACCAGAGAAGATCTGGCAGAACGTCAGATTAAGCTCAGTGAACTCGCATACGGGACCGAAAAGGCGAAGATGCTGTTTCGAGATATGATGCAGCAGGCTGCCTATGAATTTGGATTTGAAGCAGACGATATACCGCTTATGATTGAAGCTATCCCGCTTTCCGCGGACACAATTATTCTGGTGATTACGAAGGTAGAATATCCGGAGGAACTTGATACACGTTTTTCCAGGTTTTCAGATCCTGATCCGGAAGATTTGTATGAAGATGCTATGTCAGGCAGTGTGCAGAATGCAGCGGCAGCAGGCGCTGATGATATATTAGGATTATTCAGAAAGATTCAGGAAGAGCATAAGAAAGCTGCAAAGGAGCCGGAGGGGGATACCCAGACGGCAGAGAGCAGTGAGAAAACAGCGAAGGAAGAAACTCCGGTAAACGTACTTGTAGACATTACAAAGCTGTTTGTTTTCAAGAATCTTGATGAAGTGACAAGACTTGCGCATATATTGAATGGTTTTTATGCGGGAGCGAATGATCTTTACAAGAGTCAGACCGCCAACCGCTATTATCTGCTGGTGAGTAAGAGTGATCAGTCACCGGAAACATTCAATAAGGTCTGCAATATTTTATCAGAATATGCAGCTCAGCAGCCATATACGCCGGCAACAGGAGCATTTTTCAGGGAACATTATCATATGATCCTGCAGGGAAATGCGCTTAAGACTCTGGCAGAATTATAAACGAATCAAAAAGCCTTCGGGCAAAAAGAAAAGGTACCGGCAATTTGCCGATACCTTTTTTGTAATAATGTTTGCTTAAAACTAAGCGAGGTCTTTTGCTAAGAAATCGTTGATCTCTTTTACTAAAGCATCTGGATCAATTCCGTGAACCATAGCTGCCTCTTCAATTGTTTCCATCTGGGAAGATGGGCATCCAAGACAATGCATACCAATATTTAAAAGAATTGGTGCAATATTCTGGTCAATCTGAAGTAATTCACCAATCATGGTTGATTTATTAACCTGAGCCATTCTGATATCCTCCTTGTATCTTTTTGGAAAAAGTTCTGATACTTTTTCGTTGTATTCCCACATACGACAAAGTGATATTTGCCGTATTAGTGTGTCCAATAACGAGGTAATTATAATACGATTTGCTTTGGAAAGCAAATAAATTTGTAGATTTTTCTAAGGGAAAAAGAGGATTTTGACGATATATGAAGCAGATGAGTTGAGAAGGAAGGAAAAATATGAGAATTAATAATAATATGTCAGCAGTGATCACCAATAAACAGCTGCTTCGTACAGAAAACAATCTTACAAAATCCATGGAGAGACTTTCTTCTGGTCTGAAGATCAATCATGCAAAGGATAATCCTGCAGGAATGGCAATCTCCAATAAGATGCAGGCACAGATCGATGCGTTAGACAGAGCATCTTCCAATGCATCCGATGGAACTTCTGTACTTCAGATCGCAGATGGCGCATTGAATGAGACAAGTGCTATTTTACAGAGAATGCGTGAACTTTCTGTCCAGGCAGCAAACGGAACGAACTCTTTAGAGGACAAACAGGCAATCCAGGACGAGATCGAGGCGCTGAAGGATGAGGTCAACCGTATTTCCAAAGATACGGAGTACAATTCAAAATCGCTGTTGGATGGTTCTTTGGATACACGTGTTTATACGGATAACGCAAATGTTTCCCGTGTGAATGTTTCGGATTATGTAAACCCGGGAAAATATGAGATCAATATCAAACCAGCCGCAACAAAGGCAACAGATACTGCAACAGATGTGGGAATTAATTCTACGGGTACGGGGGCAATCGGTGCATCTGGAACAATTTCCATCAATGGTTCTTCCGTGGATATTGATGCAAATGACACAATGTCAGAAGTTTATGAGAAAATCCGTGCAGCAGCAGAGGTTGGCGAGGCAGAGATGAAGACGGACGATGGTACGTTTACTGGTCTTCAGGCAAGCAGATATGGTTCTTCGGCAGCGTTAGTTATAACGTTTTCTGGAAAAGAAGGTGTGAGTACAACGAAAGATTTTGCAACAGCGTTAGGTTATACCACAGATCTTACAACAGATGCGAAAACAGGAACAATGACTTATGATGCAGCAAAAGCCGGAAATTCTGGAACGGATGCAGAAGTGGAACTTAGTGTTGGAAAGGTGATTGCGGGAACAAAAGATACATCCATTTTCACAAGCACCGCAACAGTTGCAACCGATGGCAACAGAGTGACGATCACGGACAGAGATGGTTTTTCCATGAGTTTTCTGGCAAAAGAGGGAAAAACAGGAAAGACAGTCTTTGATGTGACTGATATCGGTAATATGACACTTCATATCGGAGCTAATGAGCATCAGAATATGGATGTCCGCATTCAGGAAATTTCCTGTGAGACCCTTTATATCGACGATCTGGATGTCACAACTGTGACAGGATCTGACCGTGCGATCAGTGCATTAGACGATGCAATTGCAATGGTATCTGATGCGCGTTCCAAGATCGGTGCGTATGAAAACCGTCTGGAGTATGCAACTTCCAGTCTCGATACATTTGAGGAGAATATGACGGATGCAATGTCAAGACTGACAGATGTGGATATGGCAGAGGAAATGACCAATTATACACAGTACAATGTACTTCAGCAGGCAGGCGTGTCAGTTTTAAGTCAGGCAAATGATCTTCCACAGAATGTTTTATCATTGTTACAGTAGTATTTTTGCAGGGATGGTGTAAAACGTGGAAAAAGAGCAGATTTTGGATTTTACCAGAAGGATCAGCCAGAGCAACCGGAGCGGGCTTACGGTGATCAATTATGAGATTATCTTCGCTTATCTGGATGATGCAAAAAAAGCATATCAGGAAGAAAAATGGGAAGAGTTTAAGGTGGCTTTGCGGAAAGCACAGAATTCCATTGGTGAGTTAATGCAGACACTGGATTTTTCTTATGACATCTCCAGAAATCTTTACCGGATTTATGTTTTCTGCAAGGATTCCCTTGCGGCAGCAATGTATAAACGGAGTCTGACGGAGATTGAAAATGCAGAAAAAATGCTTCGAAAATTATATCAGAGTTTTTGTAAGGTGGCAGAGACAGATTCCTCTGCGCCAATGATGAAAAATACCCAGCAGGTGTATGCCGGGTACACATACGGAAAAGGCGATCTGGTGGAAAACTGCCAGGAACTGGACAAATCAAGAGGCTTCTTTGCATAGAAGCCTCTTCTTTTCGATTAAAGTGCCGGAAATTACTGGGAAAGTTCCATTTTTTTTATGCTTGCGAGCAAAAATTTATAACGCATCTGCACGGAGTTTAACTCGTAAATGTAGCAGTCGATCAGATCCGGATCGACAACATTTTCCAGGTTATTATAAGCATCCTGCAGTGCACGTGCGGTCTGGTGGAGGTCATCCTTAAGAAGCGTATAGTGTTTATCCTTTGCATATTCCTCTTGTAAAATACGTATGGTAATCCCCTCCGATCAATAAAATTCTGTCCTCATGGGAACAGTCACTGAAATCTTATTAATAGTATAGTCACGGAATGGAAAAACTATACAATATCTCAAATAATTTTCATAAATTCCAGAAAACAATCATAAATTAAAACAAAAAACGTGGTGGTTATGGATCAAAAAATGGGAATGGTGGTACTTGCCATCATTTGTGGAATCATTCTTCTGGTACTTTTATTGCGAAAAAGGGCACAGATTATTTTAAATTTTTTAGTTCGGACAGTCCTTGGAGCCATCATGATTCTTCTGGTCAATGACATTTTGCAAAAGCAAGGCTTCGATATATATGTCGGTTTAAATCCGGTTACCCTTTTGACATCCGGAACCCTTGGATTCCCTGGGGTTGCGCTCCTTTATGGAATTGAGGTGACAAAGTTTTTGTAGGAAACTGCCAAAGTTCGATTTTTTTCACAATTGCTATAGACAAGCGAAAATGCGGTTGCTATAATGCGACTTATAACAAAGCGAGGTGATGAATTGGGGCGATTACAAATCTGACACTGCTGACATTTTTATCGATTGCAGTGGTAACAGATGTGCAATGCATGAAGATCAGTAACCGGCTGATCGTGTGTGGATTAATATGGGGACTGGTACTCAAAATTTGGGGAAATGGGTACGTTGGTATTCTGTATTTTATTCTTAATATTACAATTCCGGTGGTTCTTTTATTTCTTTTATTTCAGATGCATGCTCTTGGAGCAGGCGACATCAAATTATTTTCCTTAGTAGGTAGTTTTTTGACAACAAAGCAGTTATTTCTGGTAATGTTTGATTCCTTTCTTTTTGCAGCAGTGCTTGGCATGGGAAAAGTAGTGCAGCTTTATCTTTCACAGGGAGGGAAAAAGGAAAGATTCACAAAAATTCATTTTTCCATCGAAATCCTGCTGGCAGTTGTGTATGTAACAGGGAGGTGTGTAGTTGCAAAAAATTAAAATTGCCCTTTGTGATAAGGACAAGTTTTATTGTGAGCGCTTTGCGGCTTATATGATGAATCATAAAGCGCAGGAAATTGAGTTGAATATTTATTCCACAATCGAGCAGTTTACCGGAGATGAGAAAATGGGAAACTTTGATCTGGTGATTGCAGGGAGTGGATTTGAGGAGTTTTCTTCGGACGTAAATATCATGTATCTGTCTGATCTGTGTGGAAATCAGGCGGCGGAGGAGGCAATGTGGGAAAAAGATACGATACCGCAGAAGAAAATTGTTACGAAATATCAGCCGATGGAACAGTTGCTGCATGAAATTTATGTGCAGGCAGGGATGACCAAAAGGGAACCTGTGGGAGTGCAGGTTGCGACACATGGGAAGGTGATCGGGGTAGTTTCTCCGGAATGTCATGAGATGCAGGAACTGTTTTCGGTGATGCATGCGGTAAATCTTGGCAGAGAGCAGAAAGTACTGTATTTCAATTTCCTTGAGTTTTCGGGCTTTCGGGAATTATTCGGACAAACAGGGAATTTTGATTTTACAGACGTAGTTTTAAAACTCCGCAGTGGGGAACTGACGACAGAGTATTTTTGGAACTGTGTCTATGAAATGTCCGGAATATCTGTGATTTTGCCTTTTGAAAATCCGGAAAATATCAGGCAGATTAGCAGACAGGAGTGGGAACAATTTATTGATTTTATGGAACAAAATACGGACTTTGAGGTGCTTGTCGTAGATTTTGGCGTGAGTATGCCGGAACTGGCAGATTGCATGAGCCGCTGTGATGAACTGCTTCTGATTGGCAGGGAAGGTTATTTTTACGAGTGCAGGGACAAGCATTTTTATGAGTGGCTGGAAAAGACAGGACATCAGGCAGTGGCAGAAAAAATTCGCAAAGTCAATGTGCCATATACGGCTAAAAATATTCATGGCGGTGGAAATGTCATCGAGCAGTTACAGTGGAGTGAATTTGGTGATTTTGTCAGAAGATGGAAGGAAATCATGGATGAGTAGCAAATGTTTGGAGTGCGTATTGTGAGGAAAAGGAGAGTTTGGGAGGAATTATGCAGACATCGGATGAAGAAATTCAAAAGCTGAGGGAACATATTCTCGCGGAAATTGACCTCACCAGAGAGATGAGTGATACCGAAATCCGGGCAATTGTCTCAGAAAAATGCAGTATTTACGGAAAACAAAAATTTTTAAAACTGTCAGAGCAGGAAGCGTTAGAACAGTATCTGTTCCATTCGCTCCGCAAGCTGGATGTGTTGCAGGAATTACTGGATGATCCGGAAATCACAGAGATTATGGTAAATGGGGCAGAGCATATTTTTTACGAAAAAAGAGGGCAGCTGTTTGAGTCAGATAAGCATTTTACCTCCAAAGAGAAATTAAATGATGTCATTCAGCAGATGGCAGGAAGTAATAACCGTATGGTGAATGAGGCATCGCCGATCGTGGATACGCGCCTTGCAAATGGTTCAAGGGTAAATATTGTGTTACAGCCGATCGCAATTGACGGTTCGGCTATCTCAATCCGCAAATTTCCGGAGCAGCCGTTTGTGATGGAAGATCTGATCCGATTTGGAGCAATCACAGAGGAGGCAGCAGAGTTTTTAAAAGTGCTTGTGCTTTCCGGGTATAACATTTTTGTTTCCGGTGGGACAGGTTCCGGAAAAACAACATTTTTAAATGCATTGTCACAGTTTATCCCAAGGGAGGAACGAATTATCACAATTGAGGATTCGGCAGAACTGCAATTGATCGACAAACCCAATTTGGTGCGGTTGGAAACAAGGAATGCCAATACCGAAGGGGTTCTGCCGATCACGATACGCGACCTGATCAAAACGGCACTTCGCATGAGACCAAACCGGGTGATTGTGGGAGAGTGTCGTGGAGCGGAGGCACTGGATGTGCTGCAGGCGATGAATACAGGGCACGATGGAAGTTTGTCCACCGGACATGCCAATTCCTGCAAAGATATGTTGAGCCGATTGGAAACGATGGTTTTAATGGGGATGGAACTGCCGCTTCCGGCAATCCGAAGCCAGATTGCGTCCGGCATTGATTTTCTGATTCATCTTGGACGTATGCGTGATAAGAGCAGAAAGGTGCTTTCAATTACAGAAATTGCAGGATACGAGGAAAATCAGATCATTTTGAATGATATATACCGCTTTAAAGAAGAGAAAGCGGAAGAAAATACAGTGCATGGAGCAATGGAAAAGGTCGGTGAACTGATACACACAGAGAAAATGATAAGGGCAGGGTATTGTCTGGATGGATTATAGTACATATTTTTTGAGCAAAAAAGAAATGATGGTTTGCATTGGAAAGGGGCTTCTGGCGGGAATGCTTGCAGCGTGGATTTTATATCAGTCTGTATATGGCATGGTCACTGCTTTTATTTTCATTCCACTGTGTATTCAAAGAGAGAAAAGGAAACGGCAGGAACAGCAAAAAGAGACACTTCTTTTGCAGTTCCGCGATGCAATGCAGAGTGTTGCGGCAGCACTTCAGGCGGGATATTCCATGGAGAATGCATGGCGGGAGAGCGAGAAGGAGATGACGGAGCTATATGGACAGGATGGGATATTTGTCGGAGAACTGCATCAGATCAATCAGGCGGTTGGAATGAACCAGCCAATTGAAAAACTGCTATATGAATTTGCGCTTCGCAGCGATTGTGAAGATATTCAGAATTTTTCCGATGTTTTTTTGTTCGCGAAACGCAGTGGCGGTGATTTTCACAAAATTATAGCAACAACCATTGAACATATCAGCGATAAGATCGAGGTGGAAAGAGAGGTTCAGACAGTAATTTCTGCAAAGAAGATGGAACAGAAGATTATGAATGTAATTCCTGTTTTCATTATTTTATATCTGAATCTGACATCAGGAGAATTTTTGGCACCATTGTATGGAAATATTTTTGGAATTAGTGTTATGACAGGCGCGTTGGGTGCGTATCTTGCTGCAATAAAAATTTCCGCAAAAATGACAGCTATTAAGGTCTGACAGATATGTGGGTGGAGCGTTAAGTGTATTCTGAAGAGTTGAGTGAAATCTGGGAAGGAATATATGAAAAATAGAAAAAGTGAAAAGCAGGGACAGAGCCTTTATCGAAAAATGGGGAAGGTCTTTGCGTTATTTGCTGTGTTGGCGGGGGCAACGCTGATACAGGAATCTATGAATCCGGTGTTAAAGCAGGGAAATGTATTGGAGCGGCAGGCATATGGAGATGGCAACTACGATGCAGAACTTATCTGGGAAATTCCAGAGAAGGAACTGGAACAGGAACTGTCAGTGCACGTGGCAGAGCAGGGGCTGACGAAGGAAGAACAGCAGGCATTGCTTGCGGCGGCAGAGCAGGAGATCGCAGAGACTTTTCCGGGAGAAAATGAATCTGTAGATGAGATCCGAAAGGATGTCTGCATCCAGTCACAGTATCAGGACGGACAGGTGACGGCAGATTGGAGTTTTGATTCTTATCAGTATGTCAATCTGGAAGGGCATGTAATGAATGACAGTTTAGAGGAAGAGGAAATATTGGTGAAGGCTGTCGTGGAATTAGGCTGTGACAGTCAGACGTTGGAGTATCAGTTTTTCTTTCAAATTTGTCCAAAGATATATTCAGAGAAAGAAAAAATCAACAATAAATTAAAACAGGAATTAATAAAAAAGAACGAAAAAACCAATGATTCTACGCTGATTTTGCCAGAATCCATAGATGACCAGACAATCATATGGAAGGAAAAAAGTGAGAGAATGCCTTTAAAATTGCTGCTTCTTGGGATGATTGCAGCGGGCTGTGTTCCATTGGTCGAGAAATCCAGAAAGCAGGAAGAGGAAAAACGGCGAAAAGAAAAATTGCAGTCTGAGTATCCGGAGCTGGTGAGCAAGTTGACAATCCTTCTTGGGGCTGGAATGACATTATTTAGCGCATGGAACAAAATTGCAACGAATTACAGCAATAAGCGGAAAAATAATACGATACCGATTCATCCGTTATATGAGGAGATGCTTATCACATGTCATGAGATTGAGAGCGGAGTTGGAGAGGCACGGGCTTATGAACGCTTTGGAGAGCGATGTGGATTGCATCGTTACCGGAAATTTTGCAGTTTGCTTGTCCAGAATCTTCGAAAAGGAACGAGGGGACTGGTGCAGCTATTAGAACAGGAAGTTTCAGATGCCTTTGAAGAACGCAAAAATCTGGCAAAGAAAAGCGGGGAGGAGGCAGGGACAAAAATGCTGTTTCCAATGATGATGATGTTTGGAATTATCATTGTCATTATTATGGTTCCTGCGTTTCTTTCGTTACAGTAAGTAATTGTTTCTCAAAATGATTATCAGAGAATTGTTGGATCTGTAAAATGCAGGGCGGACAATGAAAGGTAGATGTAAGCAGTTTTTTAATTTTTAAAAATAGGAAAGCGAGGAAAAAGAATATGAAAGATCAAATGGTAAGAGTGGCAAAAGAATTTGCAGCAGATGAGAGTGGAGTGGGAGTTGTGGAAATGATATTGATACTTGTGGTTTTAATAGGGCTTGTAATCATCTTTAAAAAGCAGCTCACAAATCTGGTGAACAGTATTTTCGAAACCATTAACAGCAAGGCGGGAAGTATCTAGTGAAAAAGGGAAGTATTACGGTATTTTCAGCGCTATGTATGAGTTTTGTGTTTTCAGCCCTTTTTGTATTACTTGAGGCAGCAAGATTTTATGGGCTGTCTCAATATGCGGACTGGAAGGGAAGGCAGGGTGTGGAATGTGTGGCTGCAGAATATCAGCCTTATTTATGGGAAGAGTTTCATCTGCTCATGCTGGATGGTGGCTATAGTACAGATTTTTTTGAAATCGGCAATGTGACAGGGAGAATGAAAGAGAAACTGGATGAAAATTTGAATCAGAAGAATTTTGGATGGCAGTTTCCGGATATGAATCTGTTTCAGATGGAGACCAGCCACATTTATGAGCCAAAATATTTGCTTGTCACAGATGCTGATGGCGAAGTGCTTCTCGATATGATCTCTGCATATATGAAGAAAAATCTGCCCAGAGAGGCAGCAGAAGAGATTCGTCAGAGATATATTAACCAGAATGACATGAAAAATAATACGACAAATGTCGAAGAAACCATTGATCAGGCGAAAGAGAGCATTGAGAGTGCAAGGGCAGAGAAGGAAAAGACAGAGAAAGCAAAGACAGACAATGGAAAAGCAGAAAATGGCAGGCAGGAAAATGAATCTATTGTGAATAGGACAAATGAAAAAGATACACAGCCTCTGGAAGAAAATCCGTTGGATGTTGTGAATGAAATCAGAAAATCGATGAGTCTTTCTACACTTGGACTGGTTGTGGAAAACGCCGACGAAATCTCTACGAAACGCATGAATCTTGCAGAGGCGATTGAAAAAAGAACCTGCAGTGAAGGAAATATAAATTACGAAGCAGAAAGTGACTGGTATCGGAAAATTCTTGTGCTGGAATATGCGGAATCAAATTTTTCAAACTACTGCAGCCCGAAAGAAAACCATGCATATTCCTATGAGTTGGAATATTTAATTGGAGGACATGAAGAAGAACGAAAGAATTTAGAAGAGGTAGTCAACAGACTGCTATTGTATCGCTGTGCTTCGAATGTCACATATTTACTGTCGGACAGAGAAAAAATGTTACAGTCCGAGACAATCGCTGCTGCATTAGCTGGCTTTACCGGAAATCCGGCAATCATTAAGACGGTACAGATCGCGGTTGTCGGTGCATGGGCATATATCGAAAGTATCCAGGATATCAGGGCATTGCTCATGGGAGGAAAAATTGCGCTGGTGAAGTCAAAAGAGCAGTGGACGACAGATTTGGCGCATCTATTACAGTCGTTTCAAAGCCAGACAAGGGCAAAAGAATGCAGCAATGGTCTAACATATCAGGATTATTTAAAGCAGATTTTATTTTTTGCAAAGGATGGAACATTATCCTGCCGCATGCTCAATGTAATGGAGCAGGACTTGATTCAGAATGAGGAATATAAAGATTGCAAAATGGATCATATGATCGTTTGTTTCAGGTGTGAGGTGGAATTTGCGGCAGAACCTCTTTTTTCCAGGTTGTCTTTTATAAATAGTGAAAAATTAAAACAATATTCCTTCCGAAGAGAAAATCAGATCAATTACATTCCATAAGAAAGGCAGGTGTGTCCGGGTGTCTCTTATCTTCTCCAAAACTATAAAAAATGAACAAAAATCTCTCCCTGAAAGATGTTCTTTTAGGAAAGGTCCGGCTTGGACCAATGCACCCAAAGAGACACCCGGATGCACCTGTCCGTCCGGTTCTATGACATTGGAGGCAGCAGTTGTGGTGCCGATACTTGCCTGTCTGTTTACATTTGTGTTGTTTTTCTTTCGTGTTATGCAGGTGCAGCTCTGCGTGCAGGATGCATTAGAAGATACGGGACGCACGCTGTCTGTCTATGCAGCCGTAAAGGACAGTCAGGAAGAAAAGTATGCGGTACTTGCAAAAAGTATGTTTATTGCAAAGGCGCGCGAAGATGATAATATCCGAAAATTTGTGACGGGAAATGTTTTCGGAATTACATTTTCAGAATCGTCTTTTGAGGGAAATGATATTTGTCTCAGAGTCCATTATCAGATGAAATTTCCAGTTAGTCTGCTTGGGAAAAAGTCATTCTGGCTCTCGCAGCAGACAATTTATCGAAAGTGGACAGGATGGAAAGACGAACTTGGCATCCAGGATGGTGACAGATGGGTATATATTGCAGAACAGGGAACCGTGTATCATAAGACTTCGGGCTGTACGTATCTGAATTTGTCAATTCAGTCGGTAGAAGATGTGCAAATAGCGGAATATCGGAATGAAAACGGAGAGAAATACCACAAATGCGAGCTTTGCGCGGATAAAATTAACAAATTTGAAAGGGTATATATCACAAATTACGGAAATAAATATCACACAGATTTAAACTGCAGCGGTATTAAAAGAACCATTGAGATGGTACGCTTATCTGATGTGGAGGGAAAGGGGGCGTGTTCAAAATGCTGGAAGGAATAAGGATGATTGTTTTATTGGTCAGTTTGTTTTTCTGTGCATGGATCGATTGGAAAACAGAGCGGGTGAGTGTGCCGCTACTTCTGCTGGGAGGAATGGCAGCCGTATTATTGCATTTGTTTGCACAGGAAGAATCCGTTTTTTATTTAATGACGGGAATGTCTGTTGGTATCGCATTATTACTTTACAGTCTGGTTACACATGAAAGTATCGGATATGGAGATGGATGTTTATTTGTGATGACAGGTTTATTTCTTGGAATTTGGGAGAACCTTGTGCTGCTTTTGCTGGCATCTGTTTTAGCGGGAATCGGCTCGGCAGTGTTGCTTTTTTTTAGAAAAAAGAAGAAAAAGGAAAGAATACCGTTTGTACCATTTGTATTTACGGCGTATGTTTTATTGTTACTTTGATGGAAGGAGCGGGTTATGCGGGGAAGTTTTTCAATAGAGGCATCATTGATCGTGCCACTTGTGCTTGCGGTCATGGTACTTGCGCTGAGAACCGGAATCGATTGCTATGAAGAGACAAAGGCGCAAGTGGCAAAACTGGGAACAAGAGTATCATTTGATATTGTGGATACGATGTATCTGCTGGATGAGATCACAGATATTGGAGATTTATTTCATGGAGATTGAATATAAAAGGGAACTGACAAAAAGTTATATGTGTGTCAAGACGGATCAGGATTTTCTTCCTTTTGAAAAAGAAATATTAACAAGAAGCAGCATATTAGGGATAGTGCCAGTCAATACGATTTTTGCGGATGCTGCTACAGTCTGCTGGTACGATATTACAGGAATGCAGGCATTTGATCATGCGTTGGAAATGGAAATGATGGACAGTCAGATGCTGACACAGTTTCTCGTAAGCTTATGTGGAACGCTTGAACGGTTAGAAGGTTTTCTGTTAGATCCAGGTCATCTCTGGTTTTCCCAGGAAAGTATTTTTAAAAACAACCGGGATGGAAGTTTCTGGTTCTGCTATTGCCCGGAAGGGAAGGAGAATATTACAGAGGGATTTCAAAAACTCATGGAATATCTTCTCACAAAAATCGATCATAAAGATCAGCGGGCGGTAAAAATGGCATACCATATTTATGATCAGGTTATAAAGGAAGGCTATAGTCTGATCGCAATCCGGGAAAGTCTTACTTATGATCGTGTGGATATAGAACCTGTGCCGGACAGAATACTGGAAAATAGCAGAGTAGAGCTTGAGCAGACTTCAGATCAGACGGAAAAAGAAAAAAACGTTCACAAAGCAGATAAAGCAGATGGTAAAGCAAAAGTGATTTTTCAAAAGGCAATAGAACATTTTTTCCCGGATCTTGCAAAAATCAAAGAATACAGGCAGGAACTGGCAAAGAAAAAAGAGAAAAAGAATGAAATCCAGCCCATTGTTTTTGAGCCGGAAGAAGAGGAGGTAAAAATGGGACGCCCGACAGTTCTTTTGGCGGATCAGAGAAAAACAATCCGGGGAGTTCTGAGATATGAAGGAAACAACCAGCTGCCGGATCTGAAAATTGATACGTTTCCATATGTGATCGGAAGCGCTGCTGACTGTCCCGGTCATGTCGACTGCGCTACGATCAGCCGCCATCATGCAAAAATCACGAAAGTAGAAAATGTATACTTTATTGAAGATATGAATTCTGCCAATGGAACAAAGGCAGGAGGGACGCTCTTGGATTACAAGATGAAAGTGAGTTTACAGGCAAACGAGATCCTTGAGTTTGCAGATGAAAAGTTTAGATTTATTTAAGAAAAACATCGGAGAAATATCATTGCTTCTACCTCTGGAAATCTCTATAATATCCATGAAAGGCTATGAAATGGAGTGGACAGCGAATGAGAAACGAATGGATGGAGATATTTTCTCAGGAAGGATATCGTTTTTGTAAAGTAAAACCGGAAGAAACCGGTGTTTTCTATAAATATTATGAGGAAGGGTTTCATCTTGTAATGTTCATTGATGGTACGAATGGATATCTGCCGACGATGGGACAACTGCAAGTGATGCAGGAGCGGGTGCAGGAATTTTTTTATCATCCGGTGGGAAGGTTACAGGACTTCCCGGAAGGATTTCCGGTGTACCATGTGGAACTGCTGACCATTCTGCTCACGAATCAGTCTGAGAATGCAAAACAACTTTGCTCTGAAGAAAAAAATATGTGGATATATGATCAGGACAGAAAACAGCTGATCATATATGAGAATCAGCCGGGAGATTTCTGGGGACTAAAGAATCGAATTGAACACATGGATGTACAGCAGAACAGCCGGGCATCTGCACCGGTAAGTGGAAAACATTCCATCATGCAGCTGCCGTTTGTCACAGGGCTGATCGCACTTGCAAACATTCTTGTATACATTATATTATCTTTTGGCGGAGCAACAGAAGATGCGTTCTATATGGCATCGAGAGGTGCCATGTATCCGGAGTTTCTTACGATCAATCATCAGTGGTGGCGTTTATTGACAGCAATGTTTTTACATTTTGGAGTGACACATCTGATGAATAATATGGTAATTTTCTGTTGTGTCGGATCAAGACTGGAGAAATACATAGGTCATTGGAAAATGGCAGTGGTTTATTTTGCCGCAGGAATTGGCGGAGGACTGCTCTCTTATATCATGATGCTATTGTCGGGAAATTATGCCGTATCCGGTGGTGCTTCCGGCGCAGTATTTGGTGTGATCGGTGGTCTTTTGTGGGTTGTGATATACCATAGAGGAAAGCTGGAGGGAATGACGACAAAGGGAATTCTCATCATGGTCGTATTAAGTCTCTACTTTGGATTTACAAGTACTGGCGTGGATAACTGGTGCCATGTGGGAGGCATGCTCTGTGGATTTTTGGCAACATTGATTTTATATCACGGAAAACGCCAAAAATATTGATTTTGTCTGCAAAACTTAATATACTTAAAAAAGATGTTGCGGATGAATCCATGAATATAAATCCGCAAATACAGAATAATCTGCTTCGCAGATAGAAAGGGCAGATCAATGAAGATAAATATTTATTATGGCGGCAGAGGGTTGTTAGACGATCCAACTCTTTATGTTTTAAATAAAATGGAGGAAGTTTTAAAAGAACTTCGTGTGACTGTAGAGCGCATCAATATCTATGAACATAAAAATGAGATTGCAACACTTCCACAGACTATGAAAGACGCGGATGGAATTATTCTGGCGACGACAGTGGAATGGCTTGGAATTGGCGGATACATGCAGCAGTTTTTGGATGCGTGCTGGCTTTATGGAGACAAGGAAAAGATAAAGGTTACTTATATGCAGCCAATCGTTATGTCAACCACTTACGGAGAACGTGAGGGAGAGATGACGCTTGCCAATGCATGGGAGATTCTTGGCGGACTGCCATGTGCAGGACTTTGCGGTTACGTGGAGGATCTCGTCACGTTTGAAATGAATGAGGATTACACCGTCATCATTGAGAAAAAGGCCGAGAATCTTTATCGCACGATTTCCCAGAAAATCAAAAATCTTCCGACAAGCAATCAGGCAGTAAAGCGGAGCATTTCACGTACGCCACAGTTAGAACTGACTCCACAGGAGAGCGAGCAGTTATCCAAATATGTTTCCGATGACTCTTATGTGAAGAAGCAAAAAGAGGATATCGAAGAACTGGCATCCATGTTTAAGGATATGCTTGGAAAGAATCCGCAGCCACAGGATGCATTTATGAAAGATTTTCAGGGACATTTTACACCTCAGCATGATTTTGCTGCCCGCTATTTATTTATGATTGATGGGATGAAAGAACCACTGTTTATTGCTGTAAAGGATGACAAATTAGAGATTAGTTACGGAAAGCAGGAGAATATCGATGTGATCGCAAAGCTTTCAGATCAGGTTCTTGAGAGTATCGTGGAAGGCAGAATGACATTCCAGAGAGCTTTCATGACAGGTGAGATGACTGCAAAAGGTAATTTTAAGACACTTCGTATGTTAGATACCATGTTTAACTTTGTGTAAGAGGTAAAGTGAGCGTAAAGGTACAGCCGTCACCAGGTCTGGAATCACAGTGAATCGTTCCGTGATGGGATTCCACAATCTGCTTGGTGATGACAAGACCTAAACCGCTGCCACCGTTTTTGGAAGTGATAAAAGGTTCAAAAATACTGTCTGCAAAGGCAGGATCTAACCCTCCGCCATAGTCGGTTACAGCGATAAGGACAACGTCATTTTCGGATGAAACGCGGATGGTTACGGTTCCTGATTTATCCATGGCTTCATAAGCATTTTTCAGTAAATTAATGAGAGCCTGTTTGAGTAGTTGGGGATCAATATCGATTTCGGGAAGATTTTCTTCCGTTATGATGTTGCAGTGAAAATCAAGAGCTGTGAAGGCGGAGATGGAATCATGGATATCTTCCATATAATCATATAAATCAACATGGCGAAGGTTTAAATGATTGCAGAGCCTTGCAGAGGATAACTCTGTGACCATGTTCCGTAATGAGGTGATTTCGGACATAGTTTCTGCCCAATACGCAAAATCAGACACTTCAGGATGTTTCTTTTCAACTAATTGTAAAGAACTGCTGATCAATGTAATAGAATTTTTGATTTCATGGAAAATATTTAGGTAGTCCTCGCTATTTAACAAAATTTCACCCCGGTCTCATTCAGATTTTTACATTAGACAGTCACAGTTTAGCACCAATACAGGGAAACTGCAATCATTAACGAATTACAAAATTCGACAACATAATTTAATATAAGAAAGAAGGATAAAAAAATGAGAGATGAAAATTGTATTTTCTGTAAAATTATTGCAGGAGAAATTCCATCCAACACAATCTATGAGGATGATGAGTTCAAGGTAGTTTTAGATGTCAGCCCGGCGAGCAAGGGACATGCGCTGATTCTGCCAAAGAATCATTATGCAGATCTGTATGAGATCGACGAAAATGTAGCTGCAGATGCCATGAAGCTTGCCAAAAAGCTCGCAATCCATATGACAGACGTATTAAAATGTGACGGATTCAATCTGGTTCAGAACAATCACGAAGTGGCAGGACAGACAGTATTCCATTTCCATATGCACCTGATCCCAAGATACCTCAATGCAAAGAACAATGATATCTTAAACTGGTCTCATGAAACTTTCTCGCCAGAAGAGATGGCAGAGATTCGTGATTCTTTAAAAATGGAATCATAAGCAAAAAAGGCTGTTGCATGATACGAAAATCACAGTTTCACGCAACAGCCTTACTACTTTATTAAAAATAGATCATTTTAGTTCTTTTTAGCGGCGTCATCGATCAGAGAGACAATGGCAGCAATTGAATTCTTACCATTACTTTTTTCCATGGCTTCCACATAACGTTCTTTGTGTGAGAAAACATGGTCAATGGCCTCTAACAGAGCGGTGTTTGTCACTGCTTCTTCCTCAAGCACATAACTGTAACCGGAAGAACGGAATGAAGTTGCATTTAAAATCTGATCTCCACGGCTGGCAGCAGCGGACAGCGGAATTAAAATGTTAGGTTTGTGCAGTGCAAGCAGTTCACAGATGGCATTGGCTCCGGCACGGGAGATGACTAAAGATGCAAGTGCGAACATATCTGCAAGTTCTTTGTTTGCGTATTCGAACTGTGCATAGCCATCGGTATCTTTTAAAGTTTCGTCAAGGTTTCCCTTTCCACATAAATGGATAATGTTATAGCGTTTCAGTAACTCTGGAAGAAGATCACGGATTGCGGTGTTGATCGCACGTGAGCCGGTACTTCCACCAATAATTAAAATAACCGGTTTCTCCGTATTTTCAAAGCGGCAGAGTTTGATCGCATTCGAAGGATTTCCATTTAATAATTCCTGACGGATCGGAGAACCAGTGAGAACTGCTTTTCCCTCAGGAAGATACTTCATTGTCTCAGGAAAATTGCAGCATACTTTTGTAGCACTTGGAATGGCAAGTTTGTTTGCAAGACCAGGCGTAATGTCGGATTCATGGATAATTGCAGGGATTTTACAGTGTTTTGCTGCCAGAACAACAGGAACAGATACAAAGCCCCCCTTGGAAAATACAACGTCCGGTTTTATCTTTTTTAACAGGCGGATTGACTGATAATAGCCTTTGATCACCTTAAATGGATCAGAAAAATTCTTTACATCAAAATATCTTCTCAGTTTTCCGGAAGAGATTCCGTAATAAGGAACTTTTTGTGCTTCAATCAACCCCTTTTCAATTCCCTCATAGGAACCGATATAAGAGATTTCATATCCCTCGCTGCGAAGCGCAGGCATCAGGGCAATATTCGGTGTGACATGTCCGGCTGTACCGCCTCCGGTCATTACGATTTTTTTCATAAGAAGTCCTTTCTGTGCAAAAAAGCATGGATTCTGCACTTCAATTCTTCCATATTTATAATACCCATATGCAAAAAAGTCAAGAAAATGACTTGTGCTTTTCTTGTCGGAACTTGCGATTGATTTTGCAGGCAAGTCCCTTTTCAAAAAATAAAAACATTTTTATAATGTAAATATGAAGTAATAGCAATCATGAAGGACAGTAATTATGAAGCTGCCGAAGAATGGCGGGGATTGAATAATTACGAGAAAGAGGTAATGTACGATGGAAGTGGTGATGCAGATGATGTATTCCTATTCGCTTGAGCTTCTTGCAGCAGCAGTTGGGCTGATGCTTTTGCTTGAACTTGTCACATTACGAAAGATAAATAAATGGAAAAAGAAAGAAAAAGAACAATTTTCTGAACTGGAAGAAAAACTGAGCCGTATATCCGAAAAGCAGAACGAGACGGCACGGGAGATCACGCAGCAGGCGCAGGATGACAAAATGGCGCAAAAGTCCAGTGAGAATCCGGAAAAAGAGACTCCGGAGAAGCTGATCGATGCTGTGCTCACTGAGGTGTTTTCCTGAAAACTTGACAATTTTATATCCGTTTGCTATAATCGCTCCTGTAATAAATCCGTAACAATTGTAACAATTATGAATAAAACACAACAAAGGTGTAATATTATTTAGTAATGAACACTGATGGAGGTTTCTATGAATTTAAAGAAAAGAGCGGCAGGAGCCATTGCAGTTGCCATGTCAGTGGTAGTGATGACCTCAGTCGCACAGGCTGCACCAGCGGATTATAAAACAGGTGTGGCATCACAGGCAACAACGACGGACTTAGCTACAAATGGAATTGCAGGAATCGCAGTATCTATGAGTCAGTATGAGAGCGATGCCTACGAATATATCGGGCTGGCAGATGCGAATGTGGAGCAGATGAATGTTGCACGTGTTACATCCGGTGATGCGGCAGAGCAGGATGCAGACGCTGCAGACGCTGCAGAGGAAGGTCTGACCGAAATGACTGCAGATGCGGATACTGCCGCACAGGCAGAGGATGCGGCATCTGGTACAGAGACGGATGTTTCAACAGAAACAGCAGACAGTGAGCAGACAGAGGAAGAAGCACTCTGGCAGAACCGCCTTATGGCAGACGTCAATGACTATTTATATGTCAGAGCTTCCGCAGATGCAGATGCAGAGATCGTAGGAAAATTATACAAAGGTGATGTCGCAGAGATCCAGGAGGAAGGAAGCGGCTGGACACATGTTGCGTCAGGAAATGTGGACGGATATGTGAACAATGATTACTGTGTAATCGGAACAGAGGCGCTTGCCTACGCACAGCAGAATTTTGATACAGAGGCAGAGGTTCTTACCAATGGACTTCGTATCAGAAGCGAAGCGGATGAGAATGCTTCCGTTATCACAGCAGTTTCCGAGGGAACTACCTTGAAAGTTGATTCCGGTGTGGAGACAGATGATAAATGGGTAGCTGTTGTATATGGCGGAACAACCCGTTATGTCAGCGCAGATTATGTCACAACATCCTTAGCTTTGGGCGAGGGTATTACGATTGAAGAAGAACAGGCAGAGCTGGCAAGGATCGCTGAGGAAGAAGCGGCAAAAAAAGCAGCACAGGTCACGGAAGTGACAACGGTACAGAATGCAGCAGTTGAGGCAACTGTGGATGATGTGACACTGCTTGCAGCAATTATTCAGTGTGAGGCTGGAAATGAAGTATATGAGGGACAGCTTGCAGTCGGTGCAGTTGTTATGAACCGTGTCAGATCAGGCGGTTATCCAGGTACCGTGCATGATGTTATTTACCAGAAGAGTCAGTTTCCACCGGCTGGAGCAGGATCAGTTGCAAATGTAGCGGCAAAAGGACCAAAGCAGTCCTGCTTACAGGCAGCACAGGAAGCATTGAACGGAACTGACAATACAGGCGGTGCAACCTGTTTCAGACGTGCAAGTTCAGGTCATGCAGGTGTTGTGATCGGAAATCATGTATTTTATTAAGATAAGCTGAGCGGGTTACCGGAACAGGGTACGGGTGAAAAGCAGCGTTGAGGGTGTCTTTGGAAGGCATCCTCAATTTTTTATTTGTATTCTGATAGCAAATATAGTAATATGGAACGTAACAGAGACAGATCGTGATCAGAAATGTATGGATGGATTACGAATAGCAGGGTCTCTGAAGTCAAAAACTAAAACAAAACAAGATGACGGAGGGAATGTTATGGGTTTACTTATCGCACTTATTGTGCTCATTCTGGTTGCACTTGCAATCGCAGTTTCATGTATTAAGATCGTGCCACAGGCTAATGCAATTGTTGTAGAACGTCTGGGCGGATATCTTACCACCTGGTCGGTAGGACTTCATTTCAAAGCACCATTTATCGACCGCGTAGCGAAAAAGGTTTTGTTAAAAGAGCAGGTGGTTGATTTCCCACCACAGCCGGTTATTACAAAAGATAACGTAACCATGCAGATCGATACCGTTGTATACTTCCAGATTACAGATCCAAAGCTTTATGCATACGGAGTTGAGAATCCAATCATGGCAATCGAGAATCTGACTGCCACAACACTTCGTAACATCATCGGTGATCTCGAATTAGATGAGACACTGACATCCAGAGAGACGATCAACACCAAGATGAGATCATCTCTTGATGTTGCAACAGATCCTTGGGGAATCAAAGTAAATCGTGTGGAATTAAAGAACATCATTCCACCGGCAGCGATCCAGGATGCCATGGAGAAACAGATGAAGGCAGAACGTGAACGCCGTGAAGCAATTCTTCGTGCGGAAGGTGAGAAAAAATCCACAGTCCTTGTTGCAGAAGGTAAAAAAGAATCTGCCATCCTTGATGCAGAGGCAGAGAAACAGGCAGCTATCCTCCGTGCAGAGGCTCACAAAGAGGCTACCATCCGCGAGGCAGAAGGTCAGGCAGAAGCAATCCTCAAGATCCAGCAGGCAAATGCAGATGGTCTTCGTATGTTAAAAGAAGCAGCACCGGATGCGGGCGTTCTTCAGTTAAAGAGTTTAGAGGCATTTGCAAAGGCAGCCGACGGAAAAGCTACCAAGATTATTATCCCATCCGAGATTCAGGGAATTGCAGGTCTTGCAAAATCTGTTGTTGAGGTCGGAAAAGAGAATTAAGCATGAAAACGAGGCTGCCGCAGGAAAATATTCCGTGGCAGCCCGTTCTATCTTATAAGAAAATGCAGCCGGTAAACTTTTATTCGTGGAAAAAGGGATGCATTTCAAAATTCAAACAGAAAAGGACGGTAGAATGATGAACTTAAAAGGACGCAATTTTTTAAAACTCATGGATTACACACCGGAAGAGATCTTATATCTGATCGATCTTGCGGCTGACCTGAAAAAAAAGAAAAAAGAAGGCATCTTACATGACAGCCTGATCGGAAAAAACATTGCATTGATCTTTGAAAAGACAAGTACCCGTACCCGTTGTTCTTTCGAAGTTGCAGCGCATGACCTTGGAATGCATGTTACATATCTTGATCCAAGTGGTTCTCAGATTGGCAAGAAAGAGAGTATCCCGGATACAGCAAGAGTGCTTGGACGTATGTTTGATGGAATCGAGTACCGTGGTTACGGACAGGACATCGTGGAGGAACTTGCAAAATACGCCGGTGTTCCGGTCTGGAATGGTCTGACCAATGAATTCCATCCGACACAGATGTTGGCAGATATGCTTACCATCCGTGAACATCTTGGAACGTTAAAAGGAATTAAATTTGTATACATGGGCGATGCCCGCTATAACATGGGTAATTCCCTGATGGTAACATGTGCAAAACTCGGCATGGATTTTGTGGCATGTACCAATAAAAAATATTTTCCAAATGACGAATTAGTAGCATACTGTAAAAACGTTGCAAAAGAGACCGGAGCAACCATCACACTGACAGAGGATGTTGCGGAAGCTGCAAAAGATGCAGATGTTATCTACACGGATGTCTGGGTATCCATGGGTGAACCGGATGAAGTCTGGGCAGAGCGTCTGAATGACCTGATGCCATACCAGGTGAACAAAGCAGTGATGGATCAGGCAAAAGGAACTGCGATTTTCATGCACTGTCTGCCGGCATTCCATGATCTGAAGACAAAAATCGGAAAAGAAGTTTACGAGAAATTCGGTTACAGCGAACTTGAAGTGACCGATGAAGTATTTGAGAGTGCGCAGTCTGTTGTTTTTGATGAGGCGGAAAACAGAATGCACACCATCAAGGCAGTCATGCTCGCAACGCTGGCTGATTAAAAAGCAGCGCAATCAGGATCATACAGATTTGATTACAAATGTAAAATAATTGCGGTAGAAACGTGGAGTAATACATGAAAACAGAAATACTTACCCTGCTCCGTGAGACAGATGGATATGTCTCCGGGCAGGAATTGTGTGAAAAATTTGGTGTCTCACGGACGGCAGTCTGGAAAGCAATTAATCAGTTAAAAGAAGCCGGTTACGAGATCGAGGCCGTCCAGAACAAAGGCTATCGGCTTGTCTCAGTCCCGGATATTTTAAGTGAGAGTGAACTGCAGAGTGTCCGCAAAACCAGATGGATCGGGGAAAAAATTGCATTTTTTGATGTGGTGGATTCTACTAACACCAGAGCAAAACAGCTTGCAGAAGAGGGGGCGCCGAATGGAACCTATGTCATTGCCGAAAGACAGGATGCAGGAAAAGGACGCCGTGGCAGAGGGTTTGACTCCCCGGCAGGGCAGGGAATCTGGATGACGCTGGTGTTAAAGCCGGAAATCGATCCGAACCATGCTTCCATGATCACATTAGTGACGGCGCTTGCAGTATCTAAGGCGATTACGGATATGACAGGCAGACCGGCCGGTATCAAATGGCCGAACGACATCATCATGAGTGGAAAAAAAGTGTGCGGCATTCTGACAGAAATGAGTGCACAGTTTGATTATGTAAATCATATTGTAGTGGGAATTGGAATCAATGTGCAGAATAAAAGTTTCCCGAAAGACATTGAATCTGTCGCAACCTCACTTTTTATAGAGACAAAGGAACACTATCACAGGGCAGAATTAGTCGAGCGGATCTGGGAAGCCTTTGAACACTACTACGAGATTTTTTTGCAGACAGAGGATCTTTCCGGTCTTGTAAACGAATACAATTCACATCTTGTGAACATGCATCAGCAGGTAAAAGTGCTTGATCCTAAGGAACCGTTTGAGGGTAAAGCCATGGGAATCACGCCAAAAGGAGAACTGATCGTGGATACCTGGGAGAGTAGAAAGCTTGTCTCCACAGGCGAAGTATCCGTAAGAGGAATCTATGGATACGTGTAAATACCAATATTTATAAAACAGGAAAAGAAATATGAGTGAAAATAAGAAAACAAATCAAATACAGCCACCAGAGGAAATTGTGCTCTGTGGTGCGAGTGCGTACAATCAGAAATTCTATATCAATGAGAATTTCAAAAATCTTCCGGATGAGATCAAAAATCAGTTGAAAGTCATGTGTGTGCTTTTTTGTGCAGATATCGGAGGAATCCTTCAGCTTGTTTTTGACGAGGAAGGAAATCTGGAGTTCCGCACCGCATGCAATGAGGACGATCTTTTATACGATGATATCGGAAGCGGACTGAAAATCAAAGAACTCCGCCAGAAAAATGAAGATCTGCTCCGTGGACTGGAATTATATTACAAGGTAATTTTTGATAAATTGGAGGAATAACATGATTATTACAATTGATGTAGGAAACACAAACATAACAGTAGGTGTATTCAATGGAGATGAAATTGTAGCAAGTTTTCGTATGACGACCAAAATGCCGCGTACATCAGATGAGTACGGCATGCTTCTGACAAATCTTTTGGAGCAGAACCGCATTCACTGCGATGAGATTCAGGATGCGATTATTGCATCGGTAGTTCCGAATGTCATGCATTCCTTAGAGGGCGCGGTGATCAAATACTTAAACATCCGTCCAATCGTAATCGAGCCGGGAACAAAAACGGGAATCCGTATCGTCACAGAGAATCCACGTCAGATCGGTGCAGACCGTATCGTGGACGCTGCGGCAGCTTATGAGATTTATGGCGGTCCGGTGCTCGTACTTGATTTCGGTACAGCCACCACTTATGACCTTGTAGATGCAACCGGAGCGTTCGTATCTGGTGTCACAGCCCCAGGAATCCGTATTTCCGCAAAGGCACTCTGGGAGGATGCAGCAAAACTTCCGGAGATTGAGATCAAGAAACCGGACAGCATCCTTGCAAAAGAAACCATCACGAGTATGCAGGCTGGGCTGGTGTATGGACAGATCGGACAGACAGAATACATTGTCCGCCATATGAAAGAGGAAGCAAATTTAGGTGAGATCAAAGTGGTTGCCACCGGTGGACTTGGACGTATTATTGCGAGTGAGACTTCCATGATCGATGTGTACGATCCAAACCTGACATTAAAAGGCATGAACCTGATCTATAAAAAACAGAACCGCAAATCAGGCAGGATCAAACAGTCATAACGACAGCAGAAAATGACAAAAAATCAGTCATAAACACAGCGGGAGCTGTAAATCATCAGGACAGATAAGGAAAAACAATGAATTCAATTCGAAAGCTGCAGATCGGAAATGTAACTTTAGAGAACAATTTAATTTTAGCACCAATGGCAGGGGTAACGGACCTGCCATTTCGCTTGCTGTGCAAAGAGCAGGGGGCAGGGCTTTTATGCATGGAAATGGTCAGTGCCAAGGCAATCCTTTACAAAAATAAAAATACAGAGGAGCTTCTGACCATAGATCCAAGAGAAAAACCGGTATCTCTCCAGCTCTTTGGTTCAGACCCGGATATCATGAGTGAGATCGCAAAACAGATCGAGGAGAGACCATTTGATATCTTAGATATCAACATGGGCTGCCCGGTGCCGAAAGTCGTGAATAATGGAGACGGCTCTGCTTTGATGAAAAATCCGCTTCTGGCAGGAAAAATCATTGAGAAAACGGCAAAAGCGATCAAAAAACCTGTGACGGTAAAAATCCGCAAAGGCTTTGACGACGATCATATCAATGCCGTGGAGATGGCACATATCGCGGAGGAGTCCGGTGCTGCAGCAATCGCAGTACATGGCAGGACCAGAGAGCAGTTCTATTCTGGAAAAGCGGACTGGGATATCATACGTCAGGTGAAAGAAGCCGTCTCCATTCCGGTCATTGGAAATGGGGACATCTTAACGGCGGATGATGTGATCCGTATGCAGGATGAGACAAAATGTGATGGTTTTATGATCGCAAGAGGCGCGGAGGGAAATCCGTGGATCTTCAAACAGATCCTCCACTACTTTGAGACAGGTGAAAAACTGGAAAAACCATCGTTTGCAGAGGTCACGGACATGATCCTGCGCCATGCGCAGATGCAGATCGGATTTAAGGGGGAGTACACCGGAATCCGTGAGATGCGCAAACATGCGGCATGGTACACGGCGGGTTATAAAAATTCCTCCCGTCTCCGTGCAAAAATCTGTGAAGTGGAAAATTATGAGCAGCTTCAGGCATTATTTGAAGAGGTATTGGCATATAATAATTAAAAATCTGTGGAGGGACAACATGTCTTATCCCAATGCATATCTTAGGGATTTCGTCCCTGTGCTTGGACAGATTTTAAAAGAGAAACAGATAGCACCGGAAAAACTGCATCTGGAAATTATTGACGAGGAATCCGAAGAAAAAAGTATCTTTGAGCCGGTGGGCGTGGATGAAGTGCTTGACCAGCTTGCGGATGAACTGAACCATCTTACGGTTTACACAGACCGTCCGGCGCATTTTCAGGCATTTGCAGAACAAATCTATGAGGAAAACGGTCTGATGCCGCTCATTTTCACGAAAAAACAGTTGAAAAGCCGTTCGTTTTCCGGTGCGCAGGGTGTGGCGGACAGAGCAGACATGCGGCCCGGGGTGGGAGATACACTCGTTTTGGATTTTGAGTGGGAGGGACAGTGCTATTTCAACCTTCTGGCTCAGGGAAAGAATTACATTCCAATCCACAAGAAACCTTGGAAAATAGCGGAAAATCTTGACATCATAGTGCCTTTCGGTTATAATACTGTGATTGTCAAGAGCAGACAAAATAAGAAAAAAAAGCCCGTAAGAGACAGATTTGAAGAGGCATTTTACTCAGACTGAGCAGAGAGACAACTCGGGCACAAGCGTGCGAGACACCCGCACATACAAAATCCGGCGGCGCCGGAAAGGGAATAAGAAAGTAATTACAAAGAAGGGTAAACGAGATGGACAAGAAAAACATTCTGACTTATCAAGGACTTAAGAAGCTTGAAGACGAATTACAGGAATTAAAAGTAGTAAGAAGAAAAGAAGTTGCTGCCAAGATCAAAGAGGCAAGAGAACAGGGAGACCTTTCCGAGAACGCTGAGTATGATGCAGCAAAAGACGAGCAGAGAGATATCGAAGCCCGCATCGAAGACATTGAAAAAATCTTAAAAAATGCAGAAGTAGTTGTAGAGGAAGAAGTTGACCTCGACAAGATCAGCATTGGATGTAACGTTAAAATCTTAGATATTGAATTTGACGAGGAATTAGAATATAAAATCGTTGGTTCCACAGAAGCAAATAGCTTAAAGGGAAAAATTTCCAACGAGTCTCCTGTAGGAAAGGCATTACTTGGCAAACAGGTAGGAGATATTGTAAAAGTTGAAACACCGGGTGGAGAGTTTGAATACAAAGTGCTTTCCATTCACAGAGCAAACTAAGACAGACTTTGCGTATCCAGTTCCACAGTATTACAGGTGGGAGACAGGATGTGCGAAGAGGCAGTCGGATGGAGGATGAAAATGGCTGAACAGAACAACCAGCAGAAAAAAGGCGGACAGCAGCAGGATGCAAACCAGCTTATCCAGGTTCGTTATGACAAATTACATGAATTACAGGCAAACGGAAAAAATCCATTTGAGATCACGAAATATGATGTGACACATCACAGCACAGACATCAAAGACAACTTCGAGAGTCTGGAAGGCCAGGAAGTGACTGTTGCAGGACGTATGATGTTCAAACGTGTTATGGGAAAAGCTTCCTTCTGTAACGTTCAGGATTTAAAAGGACGTATCCAGGCATATGTGGCACGCGATGAGATCGGGGAAGAATCTTATGCAGATTTCAAGAAATATGACGTGGGTGATATTTTAGGAATCAAAGGTAAAGTTTTCAAAACACAGACAGGTGAGATTTCCATCCATGCACAGGAAGTCACACTTTTATCCAAGAGTTTACAGATCTTACCGGAGAAATATCACGGATTGACAGATACAGATGCAAGATATCGCCAGAGATATGTGGATCTTATCATGAACGAGGATGTAAAAGATACTTTTGTAAAACGTTCCAAGGTTATTAGCAGCATCCGTCGTTATTTAGATGGACAGGGATTCATGGAAGTAGAGACACCTATGCTTGTATCCAATGCAGGTGGTGCTTCTGCAAGACCATTTGAAACTCATTTCAATGCATTAAATGAGGATTTAAAACTCCGTATTTCCTTAGAGTTATACTTAAAGAGACTGATCGTTGGCGGTATGGAGCGTGTATATGAGATCGGACGTGTATTCCGTAACGAAGGTCTTGATACAAGACACAATCCGGAGTTCACTCTGATGGAGTTATATCAGGCTTACACAGATTACCACGGCATGATGGATCTGACAGAGAATTTATACCGCTATATCGCAAAAGAGGTAACAGGTTCTGAAATCCTCACATACGGCGAGCATACCATGGATCTCTCCAAACCATTTGAGCGGATCACAATGGTAGACGCAGTCAAAAAATATGCAAATATCGACTTCAACGAAGTTCCGGATACAGCAGTTGCAAAGAAACTTGCAGAAGAGCATCATATTGAATACGAAGAGAGACACGAAAAAGGTGATATCTTAAACTTATTCTTCGAGGAATATGTAGAAGAGCACCTGATCCAGCCAACATTTGTTATGGATCACCCGATTGAGATCTCTCCATTAACAAAAATGAAACCGGAAGATCCGAACTATGTAGAGCGTTTTGAGTTCTTCATGAACGGATGGGAGATGGCAAACGCCTACTCTGAGTTAAATGATCCGGAAGATCAGAGAAGACGTTTCGAAGCTCAGGAGAAAGCTTTTGCAGCAGGTGATGAGGAAGCAAACCACACAGATGAGGACTTCTTAAATGCCCTTGCGATCGGTATGCCTCCAACAGGTGGTATCGGATTCGGTATTGATCGTATGGTTATGATGATGACAAATTCACCGGCGATCAGAGATGTTTTATTATTCCCGACGATGAAGTCATTGGATAAATAAAGCTAGTAAAATCAAGGGTTTCAGCGATTACGAGTTGTGATTTACTACAAATTTACTACAAATTTGCTACGCATAATACGGAATAATACTTGATAATACGTTTTGTGCGACATTCAATTTTAATATTTTGTACTTTAAGGACACTTTCCAAGTGAGAATTTGGAAGTGTCCTTTTGTTATGGTCAAAAATAAAAATTGGAGGTAAATACAATGAACAGTACAGCGTTAGGAGCAAAGGAAAACATTATTTTTATCAGCGATGCACATGAGAAATTCTACTATGAGAAGTTAGAAGAAGTAAAGTATCAGGATGTGTACCACAAGGCACTCTGCTATTGCCTTGGCATCAGCGACGATACTAGAAGAAACATTAAAAGTATTTATGATTTTAAAACAGGCTGTGTAAAAACAGAATGTTTGCATGAAGGCTGGCAGACCAGCGGAAGTGTAAAGGTGGTCAGAATGGCATTTAATCTTTATTGCAACGGGACACCGAGCGTGGATGACTACAAGGACACCGAGAAACAGATAAACGAGTGCAGGCAGTATTCAGTGGAGGAATTGTTCTGCTGTGCCTATGCACCATATTTTTGGCAGGCGATACAGATTCGTTATCCGGAGTATGCGACGTATAACAAGAAACTGTATGCCCTGTTTGGAGGAGCAGACTAATGTTGAAAGTCAGATTGATGGGTACGAAGAACGATATTACATGGTTCGGAAAGATTTTGAAGCGTAACCCGAAAATAGAAGTTACCGAGTTTTCAAATTTATACCCGAATAAGGGGACAAAGAAGTTTTACAGGGCTTATGTGGAAGTAAGCAAAAGAAACATAGCAGAAAAATAGCAGGAAGAAAAGGAGAATTTCATTATGTGTAAAATAATCGCAATCGCAAATCAGAAGGGTGGAGTTGGAAAGACCACCACAACAAGCAATTTAGGAATCGGATTGGCAAAACAGGGAAAGAAAGTTTTACTGATAGATGCAGATGCACAGGGCAGTCTTACGGCAAGTCTTGACATTTAGGAGCCGGACAGACTGGAAATTACACTTGCAACCATTATGGCAATCATTATCAATGATGAGGAAATAAAACCGGAGTACGGCATTTTAAGACATGAGGAAGGTGTGGATTTCATGCCGGGAAATATCGAGTTTTCCGGTTTGGAAACCTCACTAGTGAATGTTATGAGCAGGGAGACGGTGCTTCGTACCTACATAGAACAGCAGAAAGAAAGATATGATTACATTCTGATTGATTGTATGCCTTCCCTTGGCATGATTACCATAAATGCCTTTGCCTGTGCTGACAGTATTCTGATACCTGTGCAGGCGGCATATCTGCCCGTGAAAGGTCTGGAACAGCTTATTAAAACCATTGGAAAAGTAAAACGCCAGATTAACCCGAAATTGGAAATTGAAGGTATTCTGCTGACGATGGTTGACAGCCGGACGAATTATGCAAGGGACATCAGTGCCATGCTTGTAGAGAATTATGGAAGTAAAGTGCGGATATTTGAAAACAGTATTCCGATTTCTGTAAGAGCAGCGGAAATTTCAGCAGAGGGTGTCAGTATTTTTCAGCACGATCCGAAAGGCAAGGTTGCAAGTGCCTACCAGTCATTGACAGAGGAGGTGCTTGACAATGAATAAGAGAGGAAGTGCAGACAAAATCAAATTAAGCAGTTTTGACGATTTGTTTGGCACACAGGAAGCGGGTACAGGTACAGAACAGGTGCAGGAGATACCACTTTGTGAGCTGCATGAGTTCAGAGGACATCCGTTTAAGGTGGTGGATGATGAGAAAATGCAGGAAACAGTGGAGAGCATTAAGAACTATGGTGTGCTGATGCCCGGTATTGCAAGACCGAGAGCAGAAGGCGGCTATGAAATCATTGCCGGGCACCGTAGAAGACATGGCTGTGAACTGGCTGGACTGTCTACAATGCCGATGTTTGTCAGAGATTACACGGATGATGAAGCCACAATCATCATGGTAGACACGAATATTCAGAGAGAAGATATTCTACCAAGTGAGAAGGCAAGAGCTTATTCTATGAAGTATGAAGCCATGAAACATCAGGGGAAAAAGGGTACCGGAAACAGTCTGGATGAAGTGGGAGAAGCTGCCGGGGAAAGTGGCAAGACGGTTCAGAGGTATATCTGGCTTGCCCGGTTATCTGATGAACTGTTGGAAATGGTTGATAAGAAGAAAATCGGTCTGGTGCAGGGCGTTGATATATCGTTTCTTACAGAGCAGGCACAGGAATGGGTGCAGGTTATCATGGAAGAAACCGGAACAAATATTTCCACTGTCCAATCAGCAAAATTGAAAGAGTATGGGAAAAAGGGAGAGCTGACCATGCCGATGGTAAGGCTCATTCTGACAGAGGAAAAGCCAAGGGAAAGAAAGGTTACATTAAAAGCAGAGAAAATCAGCAGGTATTTTCCGGAGGAGTATTCGGAAAGCGAAATAGAAAATGTCATTATAGAGCTTTTGGAGGAATGGCAGAAGAAACAGTAAAGGAGGCGGTAAAAATGGGCGGTACAATCAAGTTCGATTATTATTACGGAATCGAAGCAGATCAGTTCTCTTTTTATCGTGTTCCACGGATGCTGATTAAAGATGAACGTTTCAAGGGGCTTAGCAGTGATGCCAAGCTCCTGTACGGTCTGATGCTTGACAGAATGTCCTTATCCATGAAAAATGGGTGGCTTGATGATGAAAACAGGGCGTATATTATATATACGGTAGATGCAATTATGGAGGATTTGGGTTGCGGAAAGGACAAGGCGATAAAAGTCCTTGCAGAATTAGATACAAATAAAGGTATTGGTCTGGTGGAGAGAATCCGCAGAGGGCTTGGAAAACCGGATATTATTTATGTGAAAAATTTTGTTGTTTCGCAGGAAACAGAGGAAAAGCCTGATAAAATGCAAGTGGATAGTGATACACTTGCAGAGGTCGGAGATGCCGATTTGCAGAAGTCGGAAAAACCGAATTCAAGAAGTCTGAGGAGCCGACTTCAAGAGGTCGGAAAAATCGAATTCAGGAACTCGGAAAACCAGACTTCAAGAGGTGGGCAAAACGGACTTCAAGAGGTCGGAAATTCAGTCCCTATTTATACTAACTATAATCAGACTGATCAGAATTATACTGATATGAATTATATCAATCCTATCAATCAATCGGAGAGTGAGCAGAAAAAGCCTGATTCGATGGATGGGATGGAGGATGTAAACGCATATATAGAGCTGATTAAGGAAAATATTGAGTACGAGCATCACATGAAATATGCTGACTGGCAGGACAAGGCATTGTATGAGGAATTGTTTGAGGTTATCTGTGAGATTGTATGTGTAAAGCGTACCACAGTAAAAGTTGCAGGAGAAGATTATCCGTATGAGCTTGTGAAATCCAAGTTTTTGAAGCTGGACAGCGGACATCTGGAATATGTGATGGGCTGTATGAAAAATACCACTACGAAGATCGCAAATATCAAGTCGTATATGGTGACGGCTTTGTATAATGCTCCCTCTACGATAAATCATTATTATCAGCAGGAGGTACAGCACGATATGTATGGAGGAGGATGGCATGAAAAAGGTATTGTTTGAGATTGTGGTTCCGGCGGTTGTTCTGGCACTTTGGATGATTACCTGTTATTCGGTATGCTGTAAAGTAGAAGGGTTTGATTATTTCCTTTACTGGATACTGGTGGGATGCCCTTACGGTATCCGGAAAATGTGTCTGTATCTGATACCAAAGAATTTTGGAATTGCCGGAAGTATGGGTGTATTTGCACTTAACTGTATAATTGGTGGTTTGATAGGTGGCATTGTTGTGATAATGAGAATTGCAAAGATATTTACGGAGATAATAAAAGTGATAGGCGGACATTTCTGGACACAATGTCCAAAGGAATAAAAGAGCAACAAAAAAGGCATTGTCGGCTAATCATCCACAACAATACCTTTATTTGTCATCCGGAACATATTCCATGATATCTTCAATCCGGCAGTCAAGTATCTGACACAGCCTGTTCAGAATAATGGTTTTTACTACCATGTTCTGCCGAAGCCGCTGAAGCTGTGCTTTGTCAATGCCATAATCTTTGATAAGCTGGTACTGACTGATGTTCTTGGCTTTCAGCGTTTGCCAGAGAGGGTCATATTTAATCATACAGGCAACTCCTTTCCTCTCTTGTATTTTAAATGGAGAAAACCTATAATAATATGGTGCGTGTATGCACCATAAATATGCAGATTGAGATAAAAAATAGATATTAAATAAATGGTCGAACAGTAACAGGAGGGACTTATATCTTGAAAAAAAGCTATATTACAGAAGCCGAAAAAGAAAAGTGCAGACAGGTTGCTGATGCATTTGCAGAGCTGTATGAACTTGAAAATATACTTGTCATGGATGCCGGAAGATATGGTTTTGTAAAATTGCAGTATTATACAGAGAATCAGGGATTTGATAATGTATATACTTTTACGGACTGCCGGAGTCTGTTTGAAGATCTCTGGGTGGAATGGCTGGATACAAAACTTTATCTGATGGCAAAGGGCACACCACTTTTGGAAAAAGGATATAAAGGTATATTTGAAAGCCTTCCGGAAGAAAAGAAAAAAGAGCTTATGGATAAAAAAGCCGATTTTGCCAAAAAGGCAGGAATAGAATTATAGAAATAACAGCGTCAGGGCAGTTATGGGTCGAGAGATTTGTAGCTGCTTTTTTTTATTGCTTTTGGACATTGTGTTCAGAAGCGGGAAGGAGAAAGCTGGATATGGAATCAATGAGGGATGTTAATCGTGTAATGGAACGGGAGATAGCAAAGGGGAGCAGCCCTTTGAAGTTAGACCATATTGAGTTTGGAGAATATTCGTATCAGGAGATAACATCAAAAGAGAAACTGCTGGAGGTACTGTCTTATCTGCTGAGAATAGGAGATTTCAGCCAGTATGCCGGGAAAACGGTTATCAATAATGTTTATATGGACTTGCAGGGCAGGAAGCCTGTATTCAAGAGAACTAAGACCGCAATGCAGAGGAATAACATTTTTGCAACAATCAAAAGGTATGCAAAGAAGCTAAAGCCGGAGTATAATGGAGATGTATATTTGGAAACGGTCAGATGTTATTTCACAATACCGGAAGAAAATCTGGAAAAGTGCCGATATACATATCGGGGAAATGAAACATACGCATTTCTGCTGTCGGACAAGTACATCTTGGGGTTATATACGCATTGTCTGGTAGCAAGGAAAGAAGCTGCAAGTGCAGAGGTGCAGGTGGAAGGCTTTACGGAAAAAGAGTATGGGATGGTAAGACTGGAGAATGTGAGAGATGTTTTGTTTCAGGCGTTGTTGTTGGATGATCTGAAGTTTGAAGATAGAAAGATATATGCGGAATTTTGTACATGCTTATTAGTTAAGTTTGGATGAAAGGGAACAATATGAAGGATATTGTATTTTATAGAGAATTAAAGATATTAATAAATGGGGTGCGTTCATATGGAATCGAACATTGTTCATATAAAAATATGGCTTCTTTGATGGCAGATTCAGACAAGAGGAAGGATTTTACAGTTCAAGTCCATAAAGGTTTTTTCATAGCACAAAAAAATGCTATATTTTTGTTACGAAAAATTCTAAAGGAACAAAAACTGTTAAATGTAGATTTAAAGCAGGCAAGAAGAGAAAAAAATAAAGATAAAATACATGAAATAGATGATTTGATAAAAAAAGCAAAGTATCAGGAAATGGTTGTGCGCAAATCAATGGATTCTATTGCATGGCAACTCTTTAATTATGATATTACTGTTATGCGCAGATTATACTACGGACAGGAATTGATTGATATTACAGATTCTAATCTCGACTCTGAGTTGTATTATATAGATGAATATGTAAAGGAAAATCCTGAAGGTTTTGTTCTTATTAGTGATTTGACGTCATTTATACAAGTAGGAGATATTGTTACGTTTACTCCTCAAAAAGGACTTCAAATAGGAGAATTGAAAGCGGGAAAGACAAATTATGAAATGTTTCAGATAATAGAAAATATTGTAAAAGAGAATTGTCCCAATTATTTGATAAGTGAACTTAACAAATTAGATAAAAAAAAGAAAGAGCAATTGAGTCGAGATATAAGACAAATTGATAGAAGCATAAAAACATGTAAAACAATTAATGAAGGAAAGGGAATTGATCTTTTTACAGGCTTATCAGTAACAATAGATAAAGATGAAATACCATTAGGAACATTTGATCATACTGTTAATGAATTATTAGAAAAATGTACTAAAAAAGGGCATGCTATTTCTGTTATTGAAGGGTGTTTATTGATTGGAGTATATGAAACAGAAAAATTCCCAAGTATTGCATTTGAGGCATGGGCTAAGGGGCTAGGAATTAATATGCCTATCGTAGATTTTAGACAAACTATGTTTGATCCACTTGGATATCCTATTTTTTTGCAACCATTTAAAGAGGATTATATTTTAGATATCATACAAGGAAAAAAAGTTGTTAAAATGACAATAGATATAAATGCGTGGATGCGTACATTTGAGAATGATAGAATAAAATGGCGATGGTTAAGTGAAAAAGAAACAGCACGAATAAATTCAAAATTCAAAGGGAAAAGTGGAATATTTAGTCTTGAAAAAAAGGGAATAGAAATTGAAAATGAAAATGGAGTGAAGCAATATATAGGAGAAGGTGTGTTTTCTAGAATTTTTACAGGTTTCAACACTCCGTCTTCAATAAAAAAGTTGTTAATTGCTATAATGGAAAAAGGGGAATCGGAGTTATATAATGAAAAATAAATTTGAAACTAATATAGAGAAAAGAGATGATACAATCTTTTCAATTATTCCAGTTGAACATCTTGTGATGAATTCAATTGATCGGCTAGGTGATTATTTACTTGTTTATGTTCCATTTATACTGTTTGAAGATTATCAAACCGCAGTAGAACTTAATGATGATGAAAAAGAGTTAATTGATATTTTGGCTAGTAAACAAGAGTTAATAGAAATTTTGAATAACTTACAGTATTGTACATTATTTATTCAACGTAAATTGGTAAATAAAGATGTAGAACAAATGGTGTTTAATGTTGAGAGAGCGTGCGATTTTTTGGCGATTACTCAATATAGATATGATAGAAAAGAATGGTCTATAAGTAAACCAGGGGCAATAGGAACATATCTTATGGCGTTCAATATTAATATTGTAACTGGAAATATTGAAATCCTTTATCATGAAAAACATTTTTTTAATGAAATACCAGGAATCGGTTTAGAAGTTAGTTATTCGCCATTAAGCAAAAATAATGATTTTTATCCTATCATATTCATGAATCGAACGGATGAAGTATATATGATGTGTAGATACTATATTACGAAAGCCTGCCGTACATTTACGATTCCGAGCCTTCAAAGTACATTTTCTGAACTGTTTGCAACTCTTGAGGGAATAGGAATGATAGGATGTTCACAATTTGCTAATTTTACGAAAGAAAATAAAAGAATAATGGCAGTAAATAGTGATAATCAGAAGAAATATGAAGAAAAACTAGATGTATTTTGCTTTTATTCTGAAGTATTGAGAACTTTAGTGCTGCATCAAGGACATAGTTTATTAGAATTTATGGATAGAAAGAGCACATTTAGGCTTTTGATGAATATATTTTGGGAGATTATTACTTTTGCTAAAAACTTGATTAATACTGGGATATATACTTTATGTGATATTAATATGTATATTGAAGAGAAAATGAATTCATTTTCAGATCATATTTCTTCGATTAACACATCCTTTGTTTTAAAAAATGAGGAGAAAGGTATTGAGGGTGATAGAGATGTCTTTGTTTTTCCAATAGAAAATTTGGTGCTTAATAAGTCTATTAAGCTAGGAAAAATATTGATAATACCAACAGGTTTTTTGGATGAATGTAGTCAAGAAAAGGACAAGTATTCGGGACTAGAAGATTATTGTATAGATAAAATGCTTGGCGATGACTTGATTAGACAAAATAAAGATGTAGCATTTGTTTTGTTTAAGGGTGAATATCAGATGAATCAGTTTGATACAACTATAGATTCGTGGCAGTACATAGATGATATATGTGGTGAAATTCAGAATATGTTAGTACCATTATTTATTGAAAAGGATGCACTTCCCACAAGAAACAATTGTTTTGGTGCTGTGGGTGTTTATAATGGAATAAGAGGCGGTTTCATTTATGATTCCGCGTATGATGAAATGGTATCAATCTGCGGAAGAGTCTATTCATTAATTAATTCTACGGAGTCGCCTTTTTTATTAGATGATGAAAAGGTTGACAAAGAAATTATTGACATTATTTGTTCAGAAAAAAGAAAGGATGAAGTAGCACTCGGTTGTAAAAGCGTTTTAGTAACTTTAGGAAAAGCAATGAGAGAAGATGATATAACGTATATGATGATGGATATGTTTGATGCAGTTGATAAGATATATCCCTGTGAATTTAACATTGCCCCTAAATGGAAATGGATTGCATCTTTTGTGATGGATAAAAGATCGGAATATGATATGTATCATAATCGGTTGAAAGTGATTGGTGATTTGTATAGAACACCGATGTACCATTATGGAAAAAATGCAGGTGAATTGTTTCCAAAGGAAGAGGATGTATATTTACTGTTTAATGAGGTAAAAGACTTTTTGGTGAAGTGTGTAAAGAAAATGTATACAACAGGTATTATATCTTGGGATTCTTTGAAAATGTATAGGAATAGTATAATGAATCGGTAACCCTTTATATTTGAGTCTTGTTAAATAAATCATTGAAGGAGTTTTTGAAAAAATAAAAAAACAATATTGTCAGAAGGAGTAAAATAGCTGACTTAAAAAGGCTTTATCGGTGTAAATTGGATTAAATAAACCTAAATCTTTAGAATTGGAAATATATTTTGTAGCTGTGATTATATATTATCCAGGAGAGATGTAGGTATAAAAAATATTAGGAGATTTGAATTATGAATTATGTTCTTTTAGATACAAATATAATTATTGATATGGTTGTTGACCGGAGAAATCAAATTGATAACAAATTGTTAAACAAATTTCTGAAATTGTTGGAGTTTGATGAGATAAAGCTAATTGTACCGGAAATAGTTAAGACAGAAACATATAGACATCTGGATAAAGAAATAGATAATGTTGGAATACAAATCCAAAAAGTATTGGATGATATTGGAAAACTTTATGGTGTGTCAACGCTTGAGATAGAGGGATTAGATTTATCAGTTTACAAAAAGAATGCTCGAAAAGAACTCAATGCTGCATTAACATTATTTGAATCAAAACGAGAGGCTTATAAAGATGACATTTTTAAGTCCATCGATTTGATATTTAACCATAAAAATTGTATTCAAATTGAAGATATTTCATTGATGGATATGGTATTAAAGAGAAAAATTTATAAGAAGGCTCCATTTCATAGAGTTGAAAAAGAATCAAATGGGGATGGTGTGATTACAGAATCTTTAATAAATATTAATCAATTTATAACTGTAAATGAGAAAGATATAATTTATTTTGTTACAGGAAATTATAAGGATTTTTCTAATCCAGAGAAAAAGAAGGAGCTACATCCAGATATACTTGTAGATTTGCAAAAAAAGAGTTTAAGGGATATTGTTAAGTATATATGTTCTTTTGAAGAACTTATTGGTTCAGAACTTAGGGATGATGTTAAAAATGTTGAAATAATTGAAGAGATGGAGGAGGATATTAAAGAAAGAGAACGAGAAATAGCTGAACAATATGAAAAAGATATCGAAGATACCATAAGAGAAAGTGTGGGACTCTCTTCCTTAAGTTCTTTTGAAAGCTATGTTGAGGAAATATTACAAACATCGGAGTTTAGTAGTGAATTAAATGATTTAAATGAAGGATTTTCAAGTATTGAACATAGTATCGAAGAATTGATTTGTTTTTATGAAAAGGAACTTCGAGATTTGATTTCAGATGTTCCAATTAATTCCTTGAAAAATCTATTGATAAAATTATCTGAAATATGTCCAGATATTGAAACAGACGCATTGGAAGGACTATTTATATTACAGGAATGGTCAGAGGAAAAATATGCTGAGTTGCTTAATTATAAAATAGAAGGCCATTTTGAATGTATAGAATATGGAAAAAAATATGTTGTTTATTCTGTAGAGCAAGAAGAATATACTTTAGATGTTGATGAAATGTATTTGTTGCCAAGTCCAGGAGAAAAAGATGAAATAGATATTAGTTTACGAGGTGAATATGAAGATGAGATATGGTATGCAAAGGTTGATATTTCATATGGTGATATTGAATTAGATGAGGATGGTGGTATCGGGAATGCATTCGAAGAAGGTGTGTATTTAAAGGACTTAGGAATTGTTGATAAACTAAAGGAAATCTTGAATGAATGGGAAAGTTTTGTAGAGCAGGAACAAGCTATGAGAGATGATATTGAAGATATTATTGACGAAATTCAAAGTGAAGATGAAGAAGATGTAGAACCTTAATTTAATATCTATTAAAAATTAATTGAAAATTGTAATAAACAGCGTCAGGGCAGTTATAGACCATAAAGGTTTATAGCTGCCCTTTTTACGTTTATGGACTTTTGGACACGATGTCCAGAAGCAGAAAGGAGAGCTTATGAGATATTTACTGCACAGGCTGTATGTTCCACCATAGCAGGGCATACACGCAGGTAACAATGATCGGAGGTACTTATGCAGGAGGAAGTAACACAGAAAACGATTGTTCTTGTAATAAAGACCGCTAAATTAGATGCCAACGTGCTGAAAGCTGCCATGCGGATGTATTTGAACCACCGCAGGCAGAAATCACAGAACACGCATGGTAAGACTTCTGTGAAAAAGCTGGTTGGCGAGGGCGTGGGAGTATCGTCTATCGAAGTAACTGACAGCAATATCAAAGCCTTTGAGCGGGTAGCTCGTAAATACAATGTTGATTTTGCTGTAAAAAAAGATAAGACAGTCGAACCACCCAAGTATTTGGTTTTCTTCAAGGGCAGGGATGCCGATGTGGTTGCACAGGCATTCAAGGAATTTGTTTATGGTAATGAAAAGAAGAAAGGCAGAGTTTCCGTAAGGGAGAAGTTAAAGCGTTTCAGGGATGCAGTATCACAGAATAAGAACATGGAACGGAGCCGGGAAAAGAATAAAGACAGGGGGCATAGCCTTTGAGTAATATTGTGCAGGGCATAGCCAAAGACCTGAAAGCTATTCCGGAAAATCTGAAAGCAAAGCTGAAGGGTGCTGACACCAAGAAGCTGGTGCTTTTGAATATCCCGTATATCCTTGTCGGATATTTCTGTGACAAAGTGGCATGGCTGTGGAGAGTATCACCGGGGAATAATGCTTCCGATAAGATGATGGCAGTCATGAACAGTTTTGATACCCTGTTTTCCAATCCTCTGACCAGCTTCCACCCAAGAGACTTGATGATTGGGACTGGATGTGGCATAGCACTCCGGCTTGTGGTGTACTACAAAGCGAAGAATGCCAAGAAATTCCGGCAGGGCGTTGAGTATGGTTCCGCAAGGTGGAGTGCATAATCTTAACTGTAAACAACACCTTTATAGACGCAGGAGGGATATGCACATGAGCAATTACAATAAAATCACAGCCCTTTACTCCCGCCTTTCCGTAGGCGACGAGGACAGGGACGGCGGCGAGAGCAACAGCATACAGAACCAAAAAATCTTTTTGGAGAACTACGCCAAAGGGCAGCACCTAACCAATATCCGGCACTACATTGACGACGACGAAAGCGGCAGGTTTTTTGACCGTTCTGCTTACTCCCGCATGATTGAAGATGTGGAAAGCGGAAAAATCGGTGTGTGTATTATGAAAGACCTTACCCGCTGGGGGCGCGACTATCTCCAAGTCGGAAACGCTATGGAGATTTTCAGGCGGAACAATGTGCGCTTTATCGCAGTCAACAACGGCATAGACAGCGAAAACCCCGACACATTAGAGTTTGCCCCCTTTATCAATATCATGTCGGAGTGGTACGCAAAGGACATCAGCAAGAAAGTGAAAACGGGCATTAAGACCAAAGGCATGAGTGGAAAGCCGATTGCCACCGAAGCCCCTTACGGCTATATCAAAGCCCCGGACAACAAGGATTTTTGGATAATCGACGAGGAAGCCGCCGAGGTTGTACGCCTTATTTTCCGTCTGTTTTTGGACGGGAAAAACCGAAACCAAATCGCCGTATATCTGACACAGGAGCAAATCCCAACCCCCACTTTCTACATGAAAGACCGCGGGCGGGGAACTTGTAAAAATAAGACGCTCAACGAGGATAACCGTTACAAGTGGAACAAAGCCACGCTGACCCATATCCTCACGCGGCAGGAGTATTGCGGCGATGTAGTCAACTTCAAGACTACAAAGCATTTTCGGGATAAGCGAAACCACTATGTAGACAGAAGCCAGTGGCACATCACAGAAAATGTGCATGAGCCGATTATTGACCGCACCGACTTTGAAAATGTGCAGCGGATTTTGGAAAACGCACCTGTCAAACGCCCCAACGGGGACGGAGAAATCCACCCTCTGTCCGGCTTGCTTTTCTGTAAAGACTGCGGCGCAAAAATGCACATTCGTATAGATTACCGGAACGGCGGCAAGCG
>ENA-ORTN01000489-ORTN01000489.1-human-gut-metagenome-genome-assembly--contig:-NODE-489-length-44458-cov-35.908047_pt1 | contig 44458 bp, 34 predicted proteins | sample MGYA00242070_ERZ509189 | MGnify/ENA primary metagenome ERZ509189 (study PRJEB26280, sample SAMEA2338821) | human gut metagenome | biome: human gut; feature: human-associated habitat; material: faeces...
ACCCTTCCAAAGATACCCTGGAACCGTTGCAAATAAACACATCCCTCGGCGTGTCCCGATTCCGTCCATCTGAATCGTCTTTCTCCTTTTCCACAGAAACCAGCTCATCCTTCCGGAAAACATGTTCGTCGTATGAGTCGCCTTATCGGGAATTGACGGAACGATACGTTGAGGGGATTCTGTTATCCTGTGGGGCGCAGCGGAGCAAAATGGCCTGCCAAGACGGGATGGTCCCTTTCATGAACAGGCTTTTGACTCAAAATAGAAGACGGATCGAATATTCCGCAGTGATACCGTGAAGGGAGGGAACGGCATGGAGGCGCAGCTTATGAGGCTACAAGACCTGAGACTCAAAGAAGGAATGTCTCTAGAACAGCTGGCCGAGCTCTCCGGCGTGGATCATGATCGTCTCGTCATGTTCGAAAACAATCCGGAAACCATACGCAATATGCATTTGGACACCGCTCGCCAAATTGCCAAAGCATTGCACTGCAACGTGTTGGAGCTCCATCCCGACGAAGGTTGGAGAGGCGGAATCCACTGCGCTGAATCCGGGCTAAGAGACATTCGTCGGACTCGCGGCTATACGCAAAACGAGTTGTCAGAGATGACAGGGATTCCCCAGCCGAACATCTCTTGGTTTGAGACAGGCTATCGCTCGACCTCAGGCATGCGGCTGGATACAGCCAGGCGTCTGTCGGAAGCGCTTCGATGCGATCCGACAGATTTCCTAAAAGAAGCGTATAGCCGATATGAAAATAAATGTTGTATCTGATTTAGATAAAACACTTAAATTTCATCGGACGCCATACTTCAACAAACGAATGCATCCCGCGCACCTCCCATCTCACCAAAAAGATTAGGCAAGAAAGAAGCCCATCAATCATTGACTTCACAAACCTTTCCCTTCCAGAAAGCTGGATAACGTCCGAGATTTTGCGCACTTTCGGACGTTATCTGGCGCGGAGGACGCATTTGCGCAGTTCGGAAGCGATGAGCACGATCATGGCAAGGCCGAGGCATTCGACCCATGCGCCGACGCTGAGCGGTACCGTACCGAAAGCGGTGTTGAGGAACGGAATGTAAATCACCGCCAGCTGCAATACCATGCTCAGCGCGATCGCGCCCCATAGCCACTTGTTGGAGAACAGTCCGACGAACGCTGACTGCAAGTGCGAGCGCGAGGCAAGCGCGTTCAGCATTTGCGCGAACACGAGAATCGTGAAGCCCATGGTGCGTGCTTCCGTCATTTGTGCGTCGTGACCGATCGCATCGACGGAACGGTCGGTGAACAGACCGCCGTCCAAGTGCATGTCCATGCCGATCAGGGTGACGGCCGCCATAATCACACCGATGAAAATGATGTCGCCCCACATTTCGGCGTCAATCACGCGATCGGTGAGTTTGCGCGGCTTGCGCGCCATCACATCGTCGGTGGACGGGTCGACGCCCATGGCGAGCGCGGGTGCCGCGTCGGTGAGCAGGTTGATCCACAGCAGCTGCGTGGCAAGCAGCGGCACGGTCACGCCTTGGCTGCCGGGCTGGGTGATGCCGAGGAATCCGGCGAGCATCACCCCGCCGAACACGGTGAACACTTCGCCCACATTGGAGCTCAGCAGGTAGCGCAGGAACTTGCGGATGTTGTCGAAAATGCCGCGTCCTTCACGCACGGCTGCGACGATGGTGCTGAAGTTGTCGTCGGCGAGGATCATTTTCGCGCTCTGCTTGGTCACTTCAGTGCCGGTAATGCCCATGGCGACGCCAATATCGGCGGTTTTGACTGCGGGAGCGTCGTTCACGCCGTCACCGGTCATGGCCACGATATTGCCTTGCCGCTGCAAGGATTCAACGATCTTCAACTTGTGTTCCGGCGCGACTCGCGCGTAGACGGACACTCCGCTGGTCACCTTGTCGAATGCCGCTTCGTCGGGCAGTTCGTCGAGTTGGCTGCCGGTCATGGCCGTGCCGCCCTTGTCGATAATGCCCAGATCGGTGGCGATGCGCGCCGCGGTCAGCGGGTGATCGCCGGTAATCATTACCGTGCGGATGCCGGCGCGATGCGCTTCGGCAACCGAATCACGCACTTCCGTGCGCGGCGGATCGATGATGCCGATCATGCCGACCCAAATCAAATCGTTCTCAAGCACATCGCTTTGTTCCGCAATATCGGCAACATGACCTGCGGAATTCAGCATGATTCCCGGCACTTGCGCAAGAGAAGCGGTACCGAGCGGACGATAAGCCTGTCCCAGCGTGCGGTATGCATCGGAAGAAAGCTGTTCGACAGTCGCAAGAATCTGCTGGCGATCGCCTTCCGTAAGTGGACGTACCGCACCGCCGACAGCAATCCTGCTGCAATATCCAAGAAGCACATCGGGGGCACCCTTGGAGAAGACGGTCAGACGGCCGGCGTCAGCGTTGTCTTGTGCCACAATGGACATGCGCTTACGTTCGGAAGTAAACGGGATTTCGCCGACACGCTCGTAGTTGGCGTACTTGCGATTCGCCTTCACTTTTCGTGCTGCGACGATGAGTGAGACTTCGGTCGGGTCGCCGACCGCCTCCCACGTTACGTTTTCCGCATTTCCGGCAGAAGCAGCAGATTCGCGCAGTTCGCCGTCGTTCGCCAACGCGCCCACGGCAAGGGTCGCAACGGCTTCCGATTCGATGATCCCGCGTATTTGCGCATGTTCCATGGTCTGTGGATCGACCACCATGCGGCCTTCCGGCGCATAGCCGGTGCCAGTAAGCTGCACTTCGCCGCTCGGAGTGACCACGCGCTCCACGGTCATCTCGTTGCGGGTGAGCGTGCCGGTTTTGTCGGAGCAGATCACCGACGCGGATCCGAGCGTTTCCACCGAATGCAGCTTCTTGACGATCGCATTGTGCATGGCCATGCGCTGCACGCCGAGCGCGAGCACTACCGTAAGAATCGCAGCCAAACCTTCCGGCACGGCCGCAACCGCCAGAGAAACGGCCAACAGCAGCGAATCGATCACATCGTGAACGTCTTGGAAGCCTTCGGTAAGCGCGAGCGCGACCAACACCACGACCGCGATGATGCATACCGCGCTGCCGAGGATTTTGGAAACGTAGTTCATTTCCTTTTGCAGCGGGGTTTCGTCATCTTCCGTGGCTTGCAGCAGATCGGCGATTTTACCGACCTGCGTGCCCATGCCGGTGCTGGTTACGATGGCGCGGCCGGTGCCTTGCGTTACGGACGTGCCGTTGAACACCATGTTGGCGCGGTCGCCGAGGGCCTTCGCCTGTGCGAGGGTATCGGTCTTTTTGCCGACGGGCACGCTTTCGCCGGTGAGGCTGGCTTCCGCGATTCGTAGGCTGGCGGCGGCGAAGAGGCGTCCGTCCGCGGAAACGGAGTCGCCTTCGCCGAGCACGATGATGTCGCCGGGCACCACGTCAACCGTGTTGATGCGTTCGATTTTGCCGTCACGCAGCACGTTGGTTTGCGGCGCGGTCATGCTGGAGAGCGCTTCGACGGCGGCTTCCGCCTTCGATTCCTGGATGTAGCCGAGCACCGCGTTGACGATGAGGATCAGCACGATGACGATGGCGTCGAACGGCAATGCTTCGCCGCCTTCCGCACCCGGTACGGCGTTGGCTCGTTCAATGAACCATGCGACGAGCGAAATGCCGGTCGCAGCCAGCAACAGGTAGACAAGGGGGTCTTTGAATTGTTCGAGGAATTTCTTCCATTTCGGCACCGGTGGTGCGGACGCGAGTTCGTTCGGTCCGTACTTGTCGAGTCGACGCTTGGCTTCCGCTTGACTCAGGCCGGTATTCAAATCGACACCAAGCGATTGCGCTACGGTTTGCGCATCGGCGAGCGACGGATCGACTTGCGTTTGCGTCGCGGTTTTTGCTGCTTGTTCGAAATTTCCCGAACTGGTATCGCGGAATTGGGTGGATTGATCTTCCTTGCGATCAACCATGATGATCTCCTTGGGAGCGCCGCGGAGTAGTCAGCACTCCCCTGCCGTTGCGATAGTGCGAAAACTGCGGAAAATTGCGATTTTCACAGATTCCGTCTGACAGGGCAATGCTGCGCGGTTGCGGACACCGGACGTGCGCCATCGGTGCATTCCTGCCATTATTACACACCGTGACCATTTTGCAAGAGCGCAACGCACCGTCTTTTGTCAAGATTTCACAAAATCGTGAAACATAATCTGCAATCTTATTTCGACCGCGCATTCGATTACACGGCAACACCGACGGCAATGTCGCTACCATCTTTGGCGGAAGTGTGATATGTTATCGGATGTTAGTAAACAAAATTACTTACGCTATGATTCGTAGCGTACATTGGCAACGTCGCAATGGATAGGGGTAGTTATCATGGCAGCTCAAGAAGCCGCGCAATCACAGCAAACGCAAGGGGTTCCGGAATCGCGCATCCTGCAGGCGCGGCAGGCGAACGCAAGCTGGCTCACCGATCCGACCGTATTCGCGGTGAATCGCAAGCCCGCGCACTCCAATCATCGGTATTTCCTGGGCGAAGCCACCGAACCGAAGCAGAATCTCGACGGTGTATGGAAAGTAAACGTTACTCAGGCCGCATCCATCGACGTGGAAAACGCGCCGTTCGCCGCAGCTGACTTCAACGATGCCGGTTTCGGCGCGATCAACGTGCCCGAACACCTGCAGATGGCCGGCTATTTGAAGAACAAATATGTGAATGTGCAGTATCCATGGGATGGCCATGAGGATCCGCAGGAGCCGAACGTTCCCGAAAACAATCATGTGGCGATCTACCGCCGTTCCTTCACGCTTGACCGTCCGCTCGCCGCGACGCTGGAAAATGGCGGCACCGTCAGCATCACGTTCCACGGCATGGCCACCGCGATCTACGTGTGGGTCAACGGCACGTTCGTCGGCTATGGCGAGGATGGTTTCACGCCGAACGAATTCGACATCACCGAAGCGCTGCACGTTGACGGCGACAACGTGCTCACCGTCGCCTGCTACGAATACGCGAGCGCCTCTTGGCTGGAAGATCAGGATTTCTGGCGTTTGCACGGCCTGTTCCGTTCCGTGGAGCTCGCCGCACAGCCTCGCGTGCATGTCGAAACCGTGCAGATCGAAGCCGACTACAATCCCTCCATGGCCGCCGGAACGCTGAATGCAACCCTGCAGTTGCGCAATGCAAACGACGCGGCCACCGTCAAGGCGAAACTGCGTGACGCAAACGGCACTGTGGTGTGGGAATCCACGCAATGCGCCAACGAAACCATCACCCTCAATTCCGGCGCGCTGAAGAACATTGCGCCGTGGAGCGCCGAAGAGCCAACCCTGTATGAGCTGACGGTGCTTGTCGTCGGCCACGACGGCCCGCTGGTCGAAAAAATCGTGCAGCGTATCGGCTTCCGCACATTCCGTATCGAAGACGGCATCATGAAGCTCAACGGCAAGCGCGTGGTCTTCAAGGGCGCCGACCGCCACGAATTCGACGCGAAGCGCGGCCGCGCCATCACCAGGCAAGACATGATCGACGACATCACGTTCTGCAAGAGGCACAACATCAACGCCATCCGCACCTCGCACTACCCCAACCAGGAATACTGGTACGACCTGTGCGACGAATACGGCATCTACCTGATCGACGAGACCAATATGGAAACGCACGGCAGCTGGGTTGCGAACAACATCGAAACCCCCGAAACTGCGGTGCCGGGCAGCAAACCGCAGTGGGAGGGCGCGTGCGTGGACCGTATCAACAGCATGATGCGCCGCGATTACAACCATCCGAGCGTGCTCATCTGGTCGCTCGGCAACGAGTCGTTCGCCGGCGAAGTGTTCCGCGCGATGCACGCCCACGCGCACGCGATCGACCCGAACCGCCCCGTGCATTACGAAGGTTCCGTGCATGATCGCGCGTTCGACGACGTGACCGATATCGAAAGCCGCATGTACGCGCACGCCGACGAAATCGAGGAATATCTCAAGTCCGATCCGAAGAAGCCGTATATTTCCTGCGAATACATGCACGCCATGGGCAATTCCGTCGGCAACATGGACGAATACACGGCTTTGGAACGCTATCCGCAATATCAGGGCGGATTTATTTGGGATTTCATCGACCAGGCGATTCTCGACAGCAACGGTCGCATGTGCTACGGCGGTGATTTCGGCGACCGTCCGAGCGACTACGAATTCTCCGGCGACGGCCTGCTATTCGCCGACCGCACGCCGTCGCCGAAGGCGCAGGACGTCAAGCAGCTGTACGCGAACGTGCATATGACCGTCGATGCTTCCGGCATTACGATCACCAACGACAATCTGTTTGTTTCGACGGCTGATTCCACGTTTGTGTTGCGTATTTTGGCTGATGGCAAGCCCGTTTGGTCTTCTTCGCGCCGCTTCGACGTTGCCGCAGGTACAAGCGAGCATGTTGAGATCGATTGGCCGATCGACGATTACCGCGCAGGTGCGCAGGAACTGGTTTTGGAGGCGTCCCAGCAGTTGACTTCCGCTTGCGATTGGGCTCCGGCTGGGTATGAGCTTTCGTTCGGCCAGTGCGTGGTTGCGGGTGGCAAGATTGCCGATACTGTTACGGCCGCTTCCGCCGCTTCCGATGGAGCGATCACCTTGGGCCGCTGGAATATCGGCGCACGCCGTGCGGGCCGTGAAGCCCTGTTCTCCCTTGCACAGGGCGGCATGGTGTCGTACAAGCTTGGCGAGCGCGAATTCGTGTTGCGCAAGCCGCTGATCACCACGTTCCGTGCGCTGACCGACAATGATCGCGGCGCGGGCCATGCGTTCGAGCGTGCGCAGTGGGCGGTTGCCGGAAAGTATGCGCGTTGCGTTGATACGAAGGTTGAGCCGCTCGGCGAAACCGCAGTTTCCGTCACTTACACGTATGAGCTTGCGATTGCGCAGCGCACGAAGGTCACCATTCGTTACGTTGCCGATGTGCTTGGCCACGTCGATCTGCATGTTGCATATCCGGGTGAAAAGGACGGCGATCTGCCGACGATTCCGGCGTTCGGCATTGAATGGATGCTGCCGGTCGAGTATTCGAATCTGCGATTCTATGGCGTAGGCCCGGAGGAAACGTATGCCGACCGCAAGCATGCGAAGCTGGGCATTTGGGATACGAACGCCTTCCGCGATCGCGCGCCGTATCTGCTGCCGCAGGAAACCGGCAACCATGAGGACGTGCGTTGGGCTGAGATTACGGACGATTCCGGTCATGGCTTGCGCGTGAGCCAGACTGCGAATACTGAAACCGGCGTTACGAAGCCGTTTGCGATGAGCCTGCTGCCGTATTCGAGCACGATGCTTGAGGAGGCGCTGCATCAGGACGAGCTGCCGGAGCCGAAGCACATGTTCCTGCGCGTGCTCGCCGCTCAGATGGGTGTCGGCGGCGACGATTCCTGGATGAGCCCGGTGCACGAGCAGTATCAGCTGCCCGCCGACCAGCCGCTCAACCTCGACGTAGCCCTCGACCTGTTCTAGTTTCAAGGATTCAGTCGATTCCTACGTGCGAAATGTCTCCCGATTCTTGATTTCAAGGATCGGGAGGCATTCGTTGTGCCGCAAGTTGACTTTCGGCCTCACGATTCGCAGTTCTGTCTCACGATTTCGCAAGATCGTGCGACAATTCGGAAAAAACATGCGATCAGACCATCAAAATGGACGATGAGGGGGATTTTGTTGATGGCTTAAATTAGACGGATTGCCTAGAATGGGGGCAGAACTTCCGAAACGTTCGAGCGCAGGCGGGCAAATTCGCGCGCGTCCGAGCGTCACGAAGCACGCTCTTCCAGGAAAGGGGCCATCATGAGCGACGCAATGAACAACCCGTATGCGAACAATCCGAATCAAAATGGCAGCAACGAACAGCAGCCGCAAGGCCAGCCGGAATACGGGGCATACGCACCAAACCAGCAATCGCAATCCCAGCAGCAGGGCGGCAATCCCAACAATTCGGGCAATCCGTATCAAAGCGAGCCTCAGACCCCATGCTACTTCGACGGTCCCAACGCCAACCCGAATCCCAACCAGAACGGCTTCTTCTACGCGAGCTACACCACCGGTCAGCCGTACGGCCAACCATACGGACAGCAGAACAGCCAATCCGACGCTGACAACGGCACCAACAATTGGCAGCCGATCAGCCCATTCAAGCTCGTGGAGGAATGGCTCCCGAAGAAGGCAAAGAACGCGATCCGCGGCACGTATGCGGTACTCGGCATCGCCGCCGTCATTCTCGGCCTGGCACTGCTGATCTGGCCGGGTGCCACACTGAAGGTCGCCGCAATCGCGCTTGGCGCATACTTCGTGGTTTCCGGTGTGGTCCGCATTGTGACCGCAATTGTGGAACTCGGGCTTCCGGGAGGATGGCGCGTGCTTGACATTCTGATCGGCCTGATGCTGTCTGTCGGCGGTGTGGTCATGCTGAAAAACGCGGCGCTTTCCGGAGCCACACTCGCCGTGCTCATCACCATGGTGGTCGGTCTCGGCTGGATGCTGGAAGGCGTGATGGCGCTCGTGGAATCGTGGCGCATGCCAAGCTCCGCATGGGCCGTAATCTACGCACTGCTGTCGATCGTCGCCGGCTTCATCGTGCTGTTCTCCCCCGTCAGCTCCACGACCTGGCTGATCCTGTTCGGCGGATGCGCGCTTGTGGCGATCGGCATCGTCGCGATCGTACGTGCGTTCACCTTCGGCAAGTCCAAGCGCAAGTAATTTTTTGCGGCGCGGGCCGTAAAGTCTGATTATCTCTGTTTTCCCAGGGGCACCAAGCAACAGCTCGGTGCCCTTTCCATAGCGAAATCGCTTTTTATACCAAGATTCAAAGTCGCACAACCATGAATCTTGGTATTAATACTGGTATATAATTGGGTATGAAATTCGGTTTTAAGAAAGGTTTATCATGGCAAGCGCACTTGACATACTCGATGACCTTGCTCCAATCAGCGAGCTCAGCAATGGTCGTACTTCCGCATTGTTGCAGCGGGCCGACCACAATCCAGTCATTCTGATCAAACGAAACAAGCCGTCCTACGTTCTCATGAATATCGAAAACTATCGCGCTCTCATGGAACGAATCGAAGACAACGAAGACTTGCTTCTTGCCGAAAAAAGACTCGACAACAGTACTGGCACAACTATCAGCAACGAAGAGGTCATGCTCGATCTCGGCATTTCCCCAAGCGACCTCGCCGAGGCACCTGAGCCGGAACTCGCATGAACTGGCAAGTTGAATGGCTTGACGAAGCCAAGAAAGACATGCGCAAACTCGGCAAAGCCGAGCAAATCCAAGTACTCAAGGGAATCGAGAAAGTTCGCACAAACCCACTGCCCACCTCGCAAGGCGGGTATGGCAAACCGTTACGCAATGCCGAACGAACGAAACTTTCCAGGCTTTGCAAAATCAAATTCAGGGATATCGGCATTCGCGTTGTTTACAAACCGTTACTGCGAAATGGAATCATGACCATCATCGTCGTTGGCATTCGTTCCGATAGTGACGCTTACATCAAAGCCAACAAGAGACGCAAAGAATATGGACTATAAGATGCGTCCGCCAATTTTCAGCGAACGTTACTTTTTCTTCAAGATTAGCCGATGATTTTACAAAAGAAGTGACGATCGTCGCATGACATTGTCGACTTGCCCGACGTAAGATGAAGGCACAACAGAAGAACGAAGAAAAGAAAATAGACAACAAACACAGACTTACGGCAGCGGCCAGAGGAATGGACAAGAAAACAGATACGCGCCGCCAAGCCGAACGAAAGGAAACATCATGAAGAACAACACTTTCAACCAGGTCATCAACGCCAACCTCGCTTCCATCGATCCGGGCTTCGGCCAGTTCGCACTCGCCAAGGCTTCCTCCGACCTCTTCAAGAAGGTCCTCAACAAGTAAGACCGCTTCCTAGACGGGAGGCAAGGCGCAGGCGCCACAGCACCTCGCCCCTCTTCTTTCCAATCCTTAAATCACATAGCGGGAGGCCGCGGTTCCAAACGGAATCGCGGCCTCCCGCTTTTCACGTACGCCGGCTACCCCTCCTCAACAGCGAGATTGCGGGCGGCGGCGCGTTCGCGTGGGCCGCGCGTCACGTAGAAGCCGATTGCCACGATGACGAACATCACCGTGCAGCAGATCCACAGCACACGGCTGCCGAACGCGTTGAGAATCCAGCCTCCGACCAACGGCGAGAACGCGTTCGACAGCGACCACACCAGGTTGTATAACCCTTGGTAGGTGCCGCGCACATCCTTTGGCGCGATGTTCGCCACCGTTGTGGCGGCAATCGGGAACGTGCCCAGCTCGCCAAGCGTCCACAGCACGGTCGCGATTGCGAACGCCACCCACGAATTCGCGCCGATCTGGAACGCGTATCCGACCGCCGTGATGGACATGCCGAGCACCAGCACTCGGGTGTTGCTCATCCGCTGGAACAGACCGATCGCGGGAATCTGCAGCAGACACAGCAGGCCGCCGTTGATGGTCAGCAGACTGGAATATTCATCCGTGCCAAGGCCGATCTGCGTCATGGAAATCGGCAGGCCGCTGACGATCTGGTAATACGCCAGCGTGTACAGGAACATCAGCACCACCATCGACATCAGCGCGCCGTCGGCGCATGCGCGACGATAGCTGCGCCATACGGAGAACCGCTGCGGCCGCTGCGATTCGCCGGTTTGTTTCACAGCATGTTCCACGGCATTTCCCGCAGCTGATTCCGCGGCTTGCGACGCCCGCGCCGGCGCGACCTCGCCCCGCGGGCGCTTGCCCAGCCCGACTTCCTTGAAGAACACGATCATCAAGATCGTGGCGAACACCAGCACCGCGGCTTCCGCGTAGAACATCAGCGCATAGGAGATCTTCACCAACTGGTTGGCGATGATCGGGCCGATCGCGAAGCCGAAATTCGCGGCCCACGTCTGCAGCGAATACGCGCGCTTCTGTTTGCGGAACGGCACCACGTCGGACACGTACGCCGCGACCGCGGGCGTCGGCATGGATGAGATGGCGCCGTAGGCCAGCAGCGCGATCGCCATGATCCACGGATTGCCGATGAACGCCAGCAGGACCAGCATCGCGGCGGAGCCGAGATTGCCGATGACGATCATCGCCGGGCGGCCGAAGCGGTCGGACAGCGCGCCGCCATACAGGCAGCCGAAGATGCCGCCGAAACCGTACATGGAGACGATGGTGCCGGCCACGCCCACGCTGACATGCATGTCAGACACCAGATACATGGAAAGGAATGACGTGACGAAGCGGCCCATCCACAGGATAAGCAGCGTGACCCACAAGCCCCAGAACATGAGGGGCAATCCGAAAATCTCTTTGTTCTTCTCCATTCTTGCCATCATATCGAGCAATATCGAGCGGACGCGACGCCAGTAGCCTTTTCCCGGGGTGCTGGGAGAATGGACAACTATGGCAATGAAAAAAGGACCGACCAAGGGGTCGGGTGGAAAGCATCGTAACGCGCTGAGGGGCAAGGGACCGACCCCCAAGGCCGAAGATCGCGTATATCACAAGGCTTACAAGGAAAAGCAGGCTACCAATCGTCGTAAGATGGCTGATCCGCGACTGGCGGCACGCCGTCGCGCGGCAAAGTTCAGCTCAGAATCCGACGATCTCGTCATCGGTCGCAACGCCGTTCTCGAAGCGTTGCGCTGCGGCGTGCCCGCGAGCACGCTGTATGTGGCCGCACGCATCGAGCACGACGATCGCACGCGTGAAATCATTCGTCTCGCCGGTATTCACGGACTGAACCTCATGGAAGCCGACCGACTGGAAATGGACCGTATCGCACGCTCCTCCAACCATCAGGGCGTGGTGATGAAGGCGCAACCGTTCCAGTATTCCTCGCTCGCCGAGCTGGTGGAACGCGCGGACAAGAAGTCTCGTGCCATGGAAGCGGCCAACTCCGCAAGCGCACGCATTGCGGCACGTCCGCTGTTCATCGCGCTTGACGGCGTCACCGATCCGCAGAATCTGGGCGCGGTCATCCGTTCCGCAGCCGCATTCGGCGCCAACGGCGTGATCCTGCCGGAACGTCGTTCCGCTTCGGTCACCGCAGCCGCATGGAAGGTGTCCGCAGGCGCAGCCGCGCACATGCCAGTCGCCCGCGTGGTGAACCTCACCAAAGCCATTGAAAGCCTGAAGGAACGCGGATACTACAGCGTCGGTCTCGACGGTGGCGGCGACGCCCTCGTTGGCGAAACCGGTTTCGAAACCGATCCGCTGGTTGTGGTGCTCGGTTCCGAAGGCAACGGCCTGAGCCGTCTCGTACGCGAGACATGCGATTCCATCGCCGGCATCCCAATGTCGAACATGGTCGAATCGCTGAACGCTTCCGTCGCAGCGGGCATCACGCTGTATTCCGTCGCACGCGCCCGCCGCGAGGCCGGTGCCGCCGCTGACGCGAAGTAATCAACACGAAGCGACAGGAAGTAAGCACAGCGAAACTGCAGAAGTAAACACAACAAGGCAGCAAGTCCGAAATACATATGAGCGGATAGTCCATACGGATTATCCGCTCATTTTGTTGCGCAAATCTGTACTTGGATTGATTTTGCGCTTACCGCAGACCCACTCCCCCGCCAACGATCTCTCGCAACACGTTCTCTCACTTTCAAAAGTCAAAATTTTTTTGAGTTTTGAAAGTGAGGGGTGTGAAGGGATAACAAAAGCGGAGGATTATTAGTGGTCCTCCGCTTAACGGCTCGGCCCTGAAATTTTTGACTGCGGCTACGCCGCAGACTCAATACTGCCTTCGGCGCGGCTATCGCCTCGTCTCAGGGCATATTGATAGAAAAAGCTCCACTGGAGCTTTTTCTATCAATGTGCCCATACAGCTGCGTCGGGATCGTCGTCGGGGTTGTAGCCGTCGTCGGGATCGTCGTAGGTGTATTCGTCGTCGATCACACCGGAATCGGCTTCGGCGTTCAACGCGTCCACATCCTTCGTGGTGAGCTTGTACTGCGGAAGCACCTTCTCCACATAGCTTTGCACCGCCTCGGCCATCGGCACATCATGACCCGCCTTCTCGGCCAGGAACCAACGGTGGTCAAGCACTTCATGGAAGAACTGAGCCGGTTCGATCTGCGAACGGTATTCACGCGGAATCATGCGCACGGTCGGCTCGAACACTTCGCGCATCCAATCAGTGGCGACAATCTCAAGATCCTCACCCTCACGCCATGTGGAAGCGCGGTAGGCATCCAAATCGTTCAACAGTCGACGAGCCTGATTCTCCTGCACATCAAGACCAGTCAATCGCAGCAGCTTACGATTCGCATAGCCGGCATCGACCACACGCGGACGCACCAGCACACGCTTGCCATCTTCGGCGGTCTTCATCTCCAGCTCATCCACATCAAAACCAAGCTCATTGAGCTTGTTGACGCGCTTCTCGATCTTCCACATCTCATCCGGACCGAACTTGTCGGTATCAGTCAGCGCGCTCCACAGCGAATGGTAACGATCCACCAAACGGTTGCCGATCGCAATTTCGTCAACACCGCTCGGCAGCAGCGAACCGGACGAAAGATCCATCAATTCGCCAATAATGTTCGTACGGGCCAAATCAACGTCGTACTCGCGCTGGCCTTCCGTCAGATTAATCTGCAGATCACCGGTTTCCGCATCAACCAAAAATGCGGAGAACGCGTAGGCATCACGCAGGAACAACACGTTCGACAGCGACACATCGCCCCAATAGAAGCCGGCCAAATGCAAGCGCACCATCAGCACAGCCAGCGCGTCGATCAGTCGTTCCGCGGTATCAGGGCGCAGATTACGCGCGAACAGCGCACGATACGGTAGTGAGAACTTCAAATGCTTGGTAACGAGAATCGCTTCCAGCGGCTCGCCTTCACGGCTATGACGGCCCGTGACCACGGCGATCGGCTGCACGGTCGGCAGTTCCAGCTTCTGCAGGCGACGCAGCAGCTCGTATTCTCGTTCCGCCACATTGCGCGTGATTTCCTTCATGGCGTACACTTCGTCACCCACGTGTACGAAACGCACCACGTGCCTGGAAATACCACGCGGAAGATTGGCCAGCAGGTCTTCCGGCCAAGTAGCCAGCGGCTTTTCCCACGGCAGGGTGAACATCTTCGGATTCGAGCTTGCGGCGGTGATTTTCAACGCCTGCGGCTCCGGAGATGAGGCAGCCGGATCTTCGGCCTTCACGGAAGTTGCTTTCAGCACACGGGGATCCATCTGTGGCAATTCAAGAGATTCCATGAATCAACAATTTACCTGTTGACCTACCCGAAGAAGCAAGTATGGACGAATCCGTTTCACCTGCCGATATGCGATGATCTCAATACTGGAATCTCACTATCCATCTCATATTACGATCGAATATTGCGATCGATGCTACAAACAGACATTACAAGCCGATATCGTGCTTGCGGAAAACAAAAGAAGCCCCGCACCGACGCGGGGCTTCTCCAACGAGACGATAAGAGAGGGAGAACACGTCTCGTTTAATGGTTGACGGAAGTTCGCGCTTCCGCCAAGTTTTTATTCAGCCACCCGCCAGCCGATTTCCGTAAAGGATATTCCCCTGAAGAAACAGCCAACGGTTGGTTACTCGATATCAGCTCAGTTCAGACGCAGCTCGGTCGACGGAGCGAACAGGTGCATCTTGGACGGGTCGATCTTGATCTTGACGGTATCGCCGACCTTCGGGAGAGCACGCGGGTTCACGCGGATCGTGGTGAGCTTGTTCTGATCGGACATCATGGTGGATGCCTCAGCAGCGGAGCCATCGGTGATGATGTTGCCGTAGATGTAGCCATCGGAGCCCAGATCCTCAACGTTCATGACCTTGAGGGAGAAGGCGTTGGCGTCATCCGGGGCGGCCAGGGAAGCGTCTTCCGGACGGAAGCCGACGACGATCTGGTTGTTGTCTTCAGCGGTGAGCTTGTTGACGGCCTCGGCCGGCAGATCCACGGTGTCTTCGCCGATCTTTGCCTTGCCGTTGACCACCGGGTGGGTGTTGATGTTCATCGACGGGGAGCCGATGAAGCCAGCGACGAAGACGTTGGCCGGGCGATCGTACAGCTCGGTCGGAGCGCCGACCTGCTGCAGGACACCGAGCTTGATGACGGCGATGCGGTCACCCATGGTCAGAGCTTCGGTCTGATCGTGGGTCACGTACAGGGTGGTGACACCCAGCTGGCGCTGCAGAGCAGCGATCTGGGTACGGGTCTGCACGCGGAGCTTGGCATCAAGGTTGGACAGAGGCTCATCCATGAGGAAGACCTTCGGCTCACGGACGATTGCACGGCCCATGGCCACGCGCTGACGCTGGCCACCGGACAGAGCCTTCGGCTTACGATCGAGGTACTCGGTCAGGTCGAGGATCTCAGCGGCCTTCTCGACGCGCTTGCGGATCTCTTCCTTCGGGGTGCCGGCGATCTTCAGAGCGAAGCCCATGTTGTCGGCCACGGTCATGTGCGGGTACAGAGCGTAGTTCTGGAACACCATTGCGATGTCGCGGTCCTTCGGCTGCATCGTGGTGACGTCCTTGCCACCGATGAGGATGCGGCCCTTGTTGACCTCTTCAAGGCCAGCGAGCATACGCAGAGTAGTGGACTTGCCGCAGCCAGACGGGCCAACCAGCACCAGGAACTCGCCGTCCTTGATGTCCATATTCAAATCATCCACCGACGGCTTATCGTTGCCCGGGTAGATACGAGTAACATGGTCGAATACGACTTCTGCCATGATTTGTCATCCTTTCAGAGGCAGGTACGTGCCTCACGATCCGTTGTAAAGGGATTTCTTTTCGGTGCCTCGCCTTGCGGCTTACGACTTCGACAAAGCCACAATTCAAAGCGTTAATTTATTTCTTTGGTTTGGCGAAGGTTCTCTTCGTTGAGCCACGTTCCATGATACATACAACGCTAAAACTGTCAATGCGTGTCGCGAGTCGCGCTGTTTACCTACGCTGGCAAAAGGGGGTTAACGGCGTAGTAAATACACGCCTTTATCGCCATCATGCAAGACAATGGTGCGGAGCGAAAGACAGAACAGGGAGGTTGCAGTGCGCAATATTAGAATCGGCGTGGTCGAGGATGATCCCGCAAGCTGCCAGCTGGTACTTGACTATCTCAACCGATATCAGCAGGAAAATGACGAACAATTCACCGTTTCCGTATTCGACGACGGCGCGAGAATCGTAGAGAAATATACCCCTGTTTACGATATTTTACTGCTCGACATCGAAATGAGCGAAATGGACGGCATGGCCGCCGCGAGACGCATTCGCGAGCGCGACGACAAGGTCGTGATCGTGTTCATCACCGCCGCACCGCAGTATGCGATCAGCGGGTACGAGGTGCGCGCATTGTCGTATCTGCTCAAACCCCTGCCGTGGTTCGCGTTTTCACAGGAACTCAAGAAGTCGATCGACATGGTGAGGCGCAATGGCGACGATTCCATGCTTATCGAAACCAGCAACGGGCAGATGCGGCTGAATCTTGCCGATATTCTGTATCTCGAATCGATCCGGCATACCATCGTCATCCACACGTTGGAAGGCAAACTGTCGATCAATGGCACGCTCAAAGACATGGAAGCGAAACTCGCCGACCACCATTTCTTCCGCTCGAATTCCTGCTATCTGGTGAATCTCAAGCATGTGACGGGCGTCGCCGACCAGGATTGCGTGATGTCGAACGGCGAACAGTTGCGCGTAAGCCGACCACGCAAGAAGGCGTTCCTCGCCGCGTTGACCGACTATATAGGAGGTGGCAGGTGACCAGCGTGATATTGCCGAATGCGCTGGCCGGATTGGCAGGAGGACTGGCAGGAGGCTCCCCTTCCATACCTTCCGTTTTGGTGACCGTGCTTTCGGTGCCGCCGATGACGCCAATCACCAACGCTCTGCCCGACATCCCCCGTTCTTATACGGCGATCTGCGAATGGGCCGCGTGCATGGTGTATATCGCGGTGTTGTATCGTCGCGTGCCGCTCCGACGGTCGATCATCGTCAGTGCGGCCGGATTGGCATCGCTGGTCGCGGTGCAGTATTTCGACGGCAGTATGCCGATCTGGTTCTGGATCATCGGTATGCTGCTCGCATTCGCCTGCATGTATGCGACGATTCTGCTCGGCGCGGGCACCGGCAAACGCGAGGGCCTGTATATTACGGCGCGCGCGTTCGTGTTGGCCGAATTGGTGGCGTCGCTGCATTGGCAGATCGTTACGTTCATTGGCGTGCGCGACGGATTCACCGATTACGATTGGCGCGCGATCGCGCTGCTTGTCGTTACGTATGCGCTGTGCTTCGGTCTAGCTTGGATGGTTGAACGCGGCAATTTCAGCCAGGCCACACCTACCTTGCCGACCGCTTCCGCCGCGATTGCGACGATGGCCATCATGATCGTCACGTTCGCCATGAGCAATTTGAGTTTCGTGTCGACGAATACGCCGTTTTCCGGTTCGGTCGGCCAGGAAATCTTCTACATTCGCACGCTGGTCGATTTCTGCGGTTTCGCGATCCTATATGCGCAGCAGGAGCAGGCGCGCCGTATTGAGGCGAATACGGAACTCGCGTCGATCAACGCGCAGCTGGAAAGCCAGCATCAGGAATACCTGCAATCGAAGGAAAATATCGAATCGCTAGGCCGTCTTGCGCACGATCTGAAGCATCAGCTTGCGGCGTTGCGTGCCGAAGTCGATCCGAAGCATGCCGCGGCCGGCTTCGAGCAGCTGGAGCAATCGGTGCAGCGCTATAGCGCGCAGCAGCATACCGGCAATCCCGTGCTTGACGTTATTTTGACCACGAAAGAGCGCACGTGCGCCGATCGAGGCATTACGTTCACGGCGGTCGCGGACGGCTCGCTGCTAAGCGGCATGTCGTCGATGGATATCGCATCATTGTTCGGCAACGCGCTTGACAATGCGATCGAAGCGACGTCGAAATTGCCGAAACGTGAGCAGCGTCTGATCAAACTTGCGTTATACGAGCAGAATCGCTTTATTGTTATCCGGGTTGAGAATTATTACGATTCCCGATTGAAGAAGGATGCGGAAGGCAATCTGCGCACCACCAAGCGCGACGATCAGCATCGGCATGGTTTCGGCGTGAAGTCGATTCGTCATATCGCGCAGCAGTATGGCGGCGAAGTGACGATTCGCACCGAAGACCACTGGTTTGTGCTGACCGCGCTTATTCCGCGGAAAACCGGCCTTATGGCCATGTAGGACTGGCCATAAGGCTTAAGGCGGCTCCGCTAGTTTTCAAGATTCTGCGCAGCGGCATCGCCGTCAGACGCATCACCGGCATCACCGCCTGCCGATGCGTCGCCGCCAGCATCGCCGGCATTCGCCGCACCTCCAGCCGCGCCGCCCGCCGCAGCACCTCCAGCCGTATTGTCCGGACTATTCGCAGCACCACCGTTAGAGCCCCCGTTAGTGCCGATATTGGTGTTGTTCGTCACGGTGTTGGGAGTCGACGACGCCTCCTGGTATTGGTCCATCGCCTGCTGAACGGCGTCTTTGGCGGCATTCAGCGCGTCAACGGCGGCCGTCACGTCGTTTTCCTTGAGATTGGTGCCATTGGCAAGGTTTCTGGCCGAGTCAATCGCCTGCTGCAATGCCATGCGCACGCTGTCGTCGGCCACCATGCCGTCGGAATTGTCGAGCACGGACTGCGCCTGCTCGATCGCGTCATTGAGCTGGCCCTTCAGACGATTCTGCGTGGCCAGCACTTTGGAAGCGTCGACGGCTTCGGCCGCATTTGTAATCTTTTCGGCCTTGTCGTTCATGCTCCGTGCCTCGGATGCCATGGCTTTCGCGGATTTCTTCAGCTTGCTGATGCCCTGCGACGTGTCGCACGACAGGATTTTCGCTTCCTTCGCGTTAGATATGGCCGCATTGAGCTTAGTGACGGTGCTGACGTCGGCGACTTGATCGGCAGTGACCTTCGCGCCGGTTTTTCCGATTTCCAAAGCGTCGGAAAGCGTGTTATTGGCACTTTGCAGCTGGCTTGTGGAATCCTGGCATTGCGCGGCTGCGCTGGTAATGGCTGATTTCTTGGAATTATTCGAAAGCATCCAACATGCAATACCGCCAATCAAAGCAATCACGACGATAGCCGCAATCACGATAGCGACGATTTTGCCGGTATTCTTCGGTGGTACCGGAATTTCATTGCTGTAATCGCCGTAACCCTCGAAAACACTGAAATCGCTTACACCGTTCACATCGCTTTCTTGCGAAGCGACCGTCGGAGGCTTCGGCGGTTCGGACATGTCAGCCCCCATCACCTCGGTATCCGTCGGAAATTCCAGCCTGAAATTGTTGTCTTTCGTCATACGTCCTTCTTCATCATCGGGCGCTCAGCATCGACCATCTATACGCCGACCCCCTAGCTTATCGCCTAACACACCCTTCAACGCGCATTCGCCTTAATTACCTTCTTTTCCGCACTTTTCGATAGGCGCAAAGCGGCAAGCGGCTCCCCTAAACGCGATGCGGTGAACGCACTCACCGCAACCGCGAATCCAATGGGCACAAACAGATTGATCGGAGCATCCGCAAGTTCCATCACCAAGCAAATCGCCATAAGCGGAGCCTGTTGGGAAGCTGCGAGCAATGCGCACGCACCCAGCAGAGCGTACATGCCAATCGAATTCGTGTGAAACACCTGCATCCACAGAACACCCAGCACAGCACCCCCCGAAGCGCCGAGCGCAATACCCGGCTGCAGCACACCGCCGGAAGCGCCGGAACGGATCGTCAGCAATGTGACAATCACCTTCGCCAGGAACGAAACCAGCAAAATCGGCACCACCGCCAAATCGGCCTTGGACAAGAAACTCAACTGCGCGGTGGCACGGCCATTGCCCATAACCTGCGGCACCCAAATCGCCACCACGCCAGTCAGCAGACCGGCGAGCGGCAACATCCACAGAATGCCCGCGCCCGACGGTTTGGACTTCTCAGCCCACTGCGATCCGCGGCGGAACAGCGCGCCGGCCGCACCGAGAACCAGCCCCGCAACCAGTGCGAACGCCATGTAATCGGGTGTGAACAGGCCGTCCGCTTTGCCGATCAGGTAGAACGCGTGCGTGCCTTTGACCAGCGACGCCACCCACGAAGCCAGCGCGGAACAGGCGAAAGCGAGCGTCACCGTTTCAAGGGTCACATCGGCGAGCAGAATCTCGACCGCGAAAAACGTGCCCGCAAGCGGCGCGTTATACACGCCCGCAAGGCCGGCGGCGGCCGTAATGGCCACCAACATACGGGTGTCTTTCGCATCGAGACGCACCCAACGTGCGAACCGCTGACCGAACATCGCACCCAACTCACGCGGCGCCACTTCTCGACCGATCGACATGCCCGTACCGACAATGAAAATCTGCAGCAACACATGCACGACGGTCTGCCAAATCGGCATAATATCGCCATTTACCGCCTTTTTGACGGACGGCACCTTCGTACTGCGCGTACGCAACAGCCACCAAATCACGGCGGCGACGGTCGCGCCAACGGTCACGGAAATCAAGCACCGAATCGCAGGAACGTTGAACGGGCCGGATTCCTGCGAATTCTCAACATAGCCGAGCGCAAGATGCTCGACGCCGTACAGCATCAACGTCAGCAGACCGGCGGCCGCACCAATGGCCACTCCCACAATCACCACCGCCGCAATCAGCGCCGGAATACGGCCGATAATCGGCTGCGATTTCGCCTCGTCCTGCGATTGATCCGACACCATTGCCTCTCCCACGTTGCGTGCACCTCGTCTTCAGTCCATCTCGTCGTTCGTATTGTTTCCATCCCTGCCGCCGCTGCGACGCCGGCAACGGAGCTATCGTCCGATATCCCGTTTGCGAATCTTCGCATGTACACCACGCTGAACGTCGACAGCTTCGGAAATATCGAAATCGACAGCGGCGCTGAGATAAGCGTACGCGTGTTTCTCATCGAAACCCGCACATGCGCCCAACAAACGAATCGCTTCCTGCGTGCAGTCGGCCAACGCGTCATCCAGACGCAACGCCCGGCCGGTCGGCACCAGATAATCGTCTGTCTCCACCAACGGACCATGCAATGGACCGAAATTACGCACGAAACGGTCGCGTGCCACCACCCGCACGCGAAGCGTCGCATCCAACGACGCTTCGAAGGCGGTCAAAGCCACTTCGCCGTTGCCTTGGGCGAAATGGGGATCGCCGACGTACAGGCCGGCACCTTCAGTGAATACCGGCAGATACAGGCGTGTGCCTTCAACCAGAAGATTGATGTCGATATTGCCTCCGAAATCCCCCGGCGGCACGGTGCTCAGATGCTCACCGGAGTCCGGGGTAACGCCGATGATTCCAAGAAACGGAGCCAACGGGAACACGATATCGCCGTCGGCGGGATCCGGCAGCCGCAAGGTTCTTCCGGAACGAAACGTTTCAATAGCGTCCGGCCCGCTACGCCGCATCACGCCTTGCAACCGCCCTTGGTATTCCATTGCACGGGCGAAAATGCTAACGGCCCTTCCCCCACGCGGCAACCCTCCCATCAAAACGCCTTTTCCATCACGATTGGAGATGACTCCATACGGCACGCGGGGCTTCAGGGACAGAACATCGATCGCCAGCCAATCACCCGGATGGACGTCTTTCACGGCAATGGACCGTGTGATGACATGCGGCCCAGCCCCCTGCGGATGCTCGACCCGTCCAGCGATATCAATCGCATCGGCGAGCACATCCTCGCCACGCACTCCCTGCGCATGGAAGAAAGCCAACGGATCACGGCCTTGATCCTCCAAAAGACCCTCATGGCTCACCGTGTCGATACGCAGGATATCATCCGATTCCACAGTCGCCACCGGCCGGTCCCCCGGCAACGGCAACGTGCCCCAACGCACGGTATCTGGCGTGCTTGCGATATGCATGATCGCCATCATTCACTCCTTCAAAATGACCCTTTTACAGTGGAAGACATCAGGCCACTTACCTGTCCACCACTCCCCCGACCTCGCGGAGATGCTGTTCCATGGCGAATTGCGCGCCTTCGGAATCTCCCTTCCGGATGCAATCGAAAATCCGACGATGACCTTCAATCGACAATTCTCTCAGACCCATGGTTTCATGGGTCTTCAATCGAGCTGACTGAGTGGAATCGTTGACGAATTCCAGCAAAGCCGCCACTAAAGGATTCCCGGTACTTTTTGCCACCGCGAGATGGAAATTCATATCAAAATGCAACGACTCCTTCGGCTGCATCCGAGGATTCGAACGCTCGATTATCGCATTTAACGTGATGAGATCCGACTCTGTGGCTTTGGACGCCGCAAGCGCGGCCACATGCGGCTCAACCAGATCGCGAAGCTCGATGATGTTGCTCCATTCGTGCGAAACATCCGCAAGCCTGGCCTCAATAGCCATGGCTCCTTCGTCCGGTCCGAGAACAACAGTACCGGCACCCCATTTGGTCGACACGATTTTGCGCGCAGCCAACAAGGCTATGGCGTCACGAATCGTGTTCCTCGATACATGGAAACTCGCCGCAAGCTCGCGCTCGCTAGGCAGTTTGGATCCGGCTGGATAGTCGCCGGCCGCGATGCGCTGTTCCAGCAGCGCTGCGATCTCCGATGCTTTTCCAGTACCAGTCTTCAGAAACACATCCCCGACATCATTGCTTTTCATATCGCCTCACTTTCCACGCCGCCCACTTTTCCACATTGGGCGGAACCCATAGAAAGTATAACCCGATTGGTCCAACCTTTAGACCACTTTGGCGAGGAATTCCCTAGTCCTGGGATGCTTGGGAGCATCCAGCACATCTTCGGGCGTGCCTTGTTCGATGATCTGCCCGTCAGCCATAATGACAATCCTGTCAGCAACTTTTCTCGCGAACTCGATCTCATGGGTTACGATGATCATCGTCGTCCCGCTTTCCGAAGCGAGATGTTGCATCACATTAAGCACTTCGATGGTCATCTCTGGATCGAGGGCACTGGTTGGCTCATCAAACAGCATCAACGCAGGATGCATAGCCAGGGCCCGGGCGATCGCCACACGCTGCTGCTGACCACCTGACAATTCACGTGGATGCAGGTCTATTTTCTCACTCAATTCGACCTGTTGGAGCAGTTTCTTCGCCTCCTCGACGCATTGCGCCTTCGGCCGCTTCATAATCCGCACTGGTGTGTGCCAGACGTTCTCCAAGGCCGTCATATGAGGGAACAGATTGAAATGCTGAAAGACAAATCCGATGTTCCGACGCTGCTCGGCGAGATGATGGTTGTCGCGCATGTACGCGCCAGCTTTCGTCTTCTTATATCCCATACGGTGTCCATCCACGAACATCTCTCCGGATTCAAAGGAGTTCAGCAGATTGATGGTACGCAGAAAAGATGTCTTACCGGCGCCAGAAGGTCCGAGCAGGACCACCACCTCGCCGCGTCGGACGTCCATCGATACGTTCCTGAGGATTTTATTGTCGCCGCGCGTCATACAGATGTCGCGAGCGCTCACGATGACGTCTTCGGCGGGCAATTTGTTTTGCGCGATCATGATTGATGCCCCATTTCTTATCTATGCATGCGCTTCCGGCGCAACGGATTGCTTCGTCTTGGTATTGCCCGCGGCAACGGCGCGAATAGCCGAAGCAGCTTTCGACAGCATGCTTTTCACAGGGATACCGAGCTGCCTGCTCAGATGACATTCGATTTCGTTTTGCAGAATCGTCCACACCGTTGTCAGCAGCAGATAGTAGACGCCTGTGACCAGGAAGATTTCAAAAGTCTTGAAAGTCGCGGAGCTGATGGACTGCGTCACCAGGAACATCTCGCTCACGCCAATGATGCTCAGGAGGGACGTGTTTTTCATCAGCGTATTAAACTGGTTACCCAGCGGGGGGATCATCGTCCTTACCGCCTGCGGAAGAATGATCCACCGCATCGAGGAAAAACCGGTCATCCCCAACGCCATGGAGGCTTCCGTCTGCCCTTCCGGAACGGCGGAAATGGCCGATCGAATGATCTCCGAAACATACGCCCCGCAATTCAGCGTAAGCCCCACGATGGCGGCCTTCACGGAACCGGCCAACACCACACCCATCACGGAAGTGTCTTGGAATTTGTAGATATTCGCAGCGGCGAGTCCAAGATAGATGACCACCAATACGACCAGCAGCGGAATGCCTTGCAAGATCCACACGTACACCGAAGCGATGATACGCAACGCGCGGTTACGGGAAAGCCTCATCAACGCCACTATCAAACCCAAGACCAAGCCGAGCACCATGGATACCACGGAAATGGCCACCGTCATTCCCAAACCGGCGAGGAATGCCCCCGACGGATGGAACAGGCTCTGCCAGAAAAACGTCCAATCGAAATGCATCTCCATTCACCGCCCATCACTTGAAGTCGTAGGCGAGGCTCGACATATCCCATTTGTCGAGAATTTTCTTGTAATCGCCCGTTTTGTTCATCTTTTCGAACGACTGCTTGAGCGCATCACCAAGTTCAGTATTACCCTTCGTGACCGCGGCGCCTACCTTAATGACGCCAAATTCATCACCAACCGGTTCGAAAGCGCCCTGCTGCTTACTCTGGTAGTACAGGACGACCGGCGTCTCGCCAACATATGCGTCCACCTGTCCGTTGACCAGTTGCTGGACAGCGGCAGTCGTCTGGTCGGTCTGCACGACGGTCAGGTCCGGCTTGCCATCGGCCTTGCACTGCTTGGCCTGCTTTTCCGCCTGAAGCGTTGCGGTCTTACCGACCGCAGCGCTGACTTTGAGACCGCAAAGACTGTCGTCCATACCAGTCACCTTCTTGGGATTGTCTTTCTTGACTGCGACCTTGGAACCGGACATCAGGTATGGAATCATGTCGACGACCTTTTCACGCTCCGGCTTGATGTAAAGGGAGGACATGATGGTGTCGCATTTACCCGCCTGCAACGCGGGGATGATGGACGCAAAGGCCACATCCTGGAATTTGACCTGAAGCCCGAGATCACTGGCGATCCATTTGGCCATCTCAACCTCGGCCCCAACAGGGTTATTCGTGGAATCCGTGTAATACGTGGGAGGATTTCCTGTACTGAATGCGGCGCATACGGTCAACGTCCCATTGTTCTGTATTGCCGGAGACGAAACCTTGGCTTCCGAAGCGGAAGCAGCGCCATCCGATGCGGAGGAGGAGCCGCAAGCAGAGACGAGCGGCATCACAATAGCCACCGAGAGCAGAATCCCGGCCAGCATCTTAGATTTGACATTCATGATTGTTCCTCTCTAACTGGTTCATTGATTGAACCATTATCAAAATAGAATTCGCTGATTAACGGCAATAGTCAGCAATGTTTCAACCAGTTTTCGAGAATGTGGTTCTATAACTGAACCAGTTAATCAATTGGTCTAACTACAGAGACTATGCTTATTCCCGGCGAAATCAGCTTGGTTTTGCAAGGAATGCTCCCTCGGATTCAAACCGTCGTCATCTTCCTTTTCACTGGGCTGGTCTCAAGCACAGTAACCACGGTGACACTGGGGAAAGTATTGAAAATCGTGGCATCCAAGGTACAACATGCACAAAATAGACGATTTCAAATCGCCATTTTTGCACAAAATAGATATTTTTCACAGCCAAAAGCAGGGAACCAGACCTCCATCACACCAGAGAGAACATGAATCCGTAATGTGTAACGCAACAGAATGACGTATGTGGCTTGCATGCCAAAAACGCAACCATGCGCACCTGAGAAGGAATCCACCCGTAACACAACCGCCGCAGTCCGGAAATATTGGCGTCATCTTCTTGTTTTGCCATTTTCATAACCGTGATATCGATGGAATCGCAATATTCGTTCGGCTCATTCGAAGCATCAACGCAATACGGAAAAGAGAAGCCATGGCCAGCATCAGCACAACCGCGCAAGCGATCCCGCAAACGTCATCATGTCTTTCAATGCCTATTTCCAGCACTGTCAAAGCCGTACCCCGCTCCGGCATCCGTGACGTGTTCGACCGCGCACTCGCTGCCGACGACGTGATCTCGCTCTGCGTCGGCGAACCAGGCCACACCGCAGCGCCGTATATCGTGGAAGCCGCCGTGCAAGCCGCGCGCGATGGCAAGACCAAGTACAGCAATATCAACGGCATTCCCGCGTTCCGCGAGGCCGCGGCGGATTACACGCGACGCGTGAAGCACCTTGATTATGATCCGCGCACCGAGATCCAGGCCGTCGACGGCGGCACCATCGGTCTGTTCCTGGCCATCAGCACCGTCGTGGCACCCGGCGATGAAGTGATTGTCCCCTCACCGTATTTCACGTCCTACACGGCTTCCGTCATCATGTGCGGTGGCAAGCCTGTTCCTGTGGCGTTGAAGCCGGAACATGGCATGCATCTGAATGCGGCGGACATCGAGGCGGCCGTCACCGACCGCACGCGCGCCATCATCATCAACTCCCCTGGCAATCCGAGTGGGGCCGTCACCACCGCCGATGAGCTGGCACACATCGCACGAATCTGCGTCGAACATAATATTTGGGCGATTTCCGACGAGGTCTACCATTCGATCGTTTACAATGCGGCACCAGGCGAAGCGGCGCCGTCCATCGCTGCAGCCCCCGGTATGAAGGAACGGACGATTATCGTGGACAGTCTGTCCAAAACGTATGCCATGACCGGCTGGCGCATCGGATATCTGCTTGCACCGGCGCAAGTGATCGAGCAGACCGGCAAAAGCGCGGAAAACCTGCACTCCTCGGTCAATTCGCTGTCGCAATATGCGGGCATCGCCGCCATGCTCGGCTCACAGGAAATGGTGGAGCAGATACGGCAGGAATATATAGCCAAGCGGCAGATCGTGGTCAACGCACTTGCCGGCAGTCCCGTTCTGCGGCTGGTGGAGCCGGAAGGCGCGTTCTACGCGTTCGTGGACGTGCGCGGCACCGGTTTGGATTCCGATGATTTCTCCCGCAGGCTGCTTGACGAACAACGCGTCGCTGTGGTGCCTGGCGAGGCATTCGGCGAGGAAGGACGGGGGTTTGTGCGATTGTCGTACGCCGGCGATGCGGATGAGCTGCGCGAAGGCCTGCGCCGGCTGCGCACATTCGCGGAACAGATATGAAAAGCCCGTCCAGGGAAAAGGGAAGACCTGGACGGGCACAAGGAAAGGAAGAGAGGAATCAGTACAGACTTACTTGGCGGTCTCCTTCTTGTCGCCGCTCTTCGGCATAACCCAGAACTTGAGCAGCGGGTAACTCACGATCACGGCGAGCAGGGTGTTGACCACGGAAGCGATGGTGCCGGCGATGCCAGCGCCCATGCCCCAACCCTGGCACAGACCGGTCACATAGCCCGGCAGCACGAGGTTCACAACCACGATGATCACGGCGAGAATCACATACTTCCAAGCGGCGTCCTTGAAGCTGGAGTCAGACTTGAACACCCACTTCATCTGCACGAAGAAATTCACCACCTGGGCGAGCACCTCGGCAAGCAGGAAGGTGAGGAAGCCGCCCAGACCGTTTCCCTGGGTGTCGTAGTTGAAGATCAGGAAGTGGAACGGCTGAGTCAGGCCCATGCCGCTGATGAAGATGGCAGTGCCGATCCACGTCACCACAAAACGGGTGATGGTGGAGATGTTCGACAGCAGGTTGAACAGGATGAATTCCCAGATGTTCGGGTGATCCTTGATCCACTGGCGGATCGGACCGACCTTCCTGGCCGGCTGCGTTGCATTGTTATCAGTCATTGTTCAGCTCCCTTGCAGTGCGCCTGTTTGCGGATTGGTTGCGGAAGAAGCCGGCGATAACGCCGCCCAATCCGCGGAAGGTGTGGCCGTTGGCGATTTTGACGATGGCGTCGACCATCGCGGAATCGACCATGCCTTGGGTCATCTTGCTCATGGCTCGCGGAGGCATGTTCAGGATGAACAGGGTATTAAGGTCCGGAGCACCGGTCTTCTGACGGATCTTGGCTTCCTGCTTGGTGAGCATCTTGGCGACGGTACGCGCCACGAAGCCCTTTGAATCCACCCAAGACATAATCGGATCGTTCACATCGAACGTCACCGGCTTGCCCGGAGCCACAACCTCATGACCAAACAGAATGGCCATTTCAGCATCGGTCACTTCCTTGACGTGACCGCTGAGGTAATGTCCAAGCGCAACATCTGCGGCAACGGGCTCGATATCACCGGCAACAGTGAGTGGAATCGAAAGCGGCAGATGCTCAGCGTTGTCGCCCACCATCAGCGTCCACTCGCCGGATTCCGTCTTCCATTCGTTGCAGGCAACGTCGAAGTGACGGAAGGTGTAACGATCGAAATCAATGTGCACGCTCTTGCTTTCATGTGCGGCAAGCGAAACCTTGGCGAAGCCCTTGAGTTCGCGATCGGGGCGCAGTACACCACCCTGCGGACCGCGCACATACAGCTGCACAACGGCCGAACCGGCAACGTCGGAATCGTTGCCGACCATCACGTCAACGCCCTTTTCACCGGCAGTTGCGGCGCTGTAGGTGAACTTGGAATAGCTCAGGCCATAGCCGAACGGGAAGCGCACCGGCACACCGGCGGTTTCGTAATAGCGGTAGCCAACGAATGGACCTTCGCGGTAGATCGCATCGCGGCCGATTGCCGGATACCAACTGGCGCTCGGGCAATCCTCGTAACGCACCGGCCAGGTTTCAGCCAAGTGGCCGGACGGATTGACTTCGCCGGTCAGTGCACGTACGGTTGCGGAAGCGCCGGCCTGACCGGACAGGCCCACGTAAAGTACTGCGGCAACATCATCGATCCACGGCAGTTCCACCGGAGAACCGGCAACAAGCACGATCACGATCGGCTTGTCAATACCCTTCAGCGCCTCAACCAGATCGTTCTGCACCTGCGGAATCGCCATGCTGGAACGATCAAGACCTTCGGATTCGCTGCGCTCATCAAGACCGACGACCGCAAGCACCACATCCACATCATCCTTACCAGCCAGTGCGACGGCGTCTTCCACAAGCACGCGATCAGCCTTGCCTTGACGGTCGTAGCCTTGCTCGTAACCGGCAAGCACCAGGCCTTCAGCGTTCTTGACTTCCTCAAGAATGTTCTCTTCCCTGGTGGCGTTCACCTTGGAGGAGCCGGATCCCTGGTAACGTGCGGCTGCCGCCATATCGCCAACCACGGCCACGCGAGTACCAGCCTTGAACGGCAAAGTTGCGTCATCGTTCTTCAACAGCACACTGGAGCCTTCAGCCACCTTGCGCGCCACCTCATGATGGGCCGCTGCGACTTCGTCCTTGAGCAGGTCGTTGCGTCCGACGCCGACCAGCTTGGTCGCTGCGGCGATCTTTGCGACTTCTGCGGCACGAGCGTTGATGTCGGCTTCAGATAAAGTCCCGGCCTTGACCGCACCTTCCAGCTCACGTACGGAAGTAAAGCCCGGAGACGGCATTTCCAGAGAACCACCGGCCTTGACTGCTGCGACCGCGGAGTTGGATCCGCCCCAGTCGGAGACGACCATGCCGTCGAAGCCCCATTCGTCGCGCAGAATCTCCTGGAGCAAATGCTTGTTTTCGTGCGCGTAGACGCCGTTGATCTCGTTATAGGAGGTCATGATGGTCAGCGGCTTGGCTTCACGCACTGCGATTTCGAAACCGGTCAGATACAGTTCGCGCATGGTGCGCTCGTCGACCACGGAGTTGCTGGCCTGGCGGCGCAGTTCCTGGCTGTTGACCGCGAAATGCTTCGGGCATGCGGAGATGCCGTTGCTCTGGATGCCGCGGATCAGGCCTGCCGCCATACGTCCGGCGACGATCGGATCTTCGGAATAGTATTCGAAGTTACGTCCGCACAGCGGGTTGCGCTTGATGTTCAGACCCGGGCCGAGCAGCACGTTCACGTCAAGATCGTGCGCTTCGCTGCCGAGGGCCTCGCCCATTTCTTCGGTGAGCGCCGGATCCCAAGAATTGGCCACGGTTCCTGCGGTCGGGAAGCAGGTGGCCGGCTTGGATGCGCCGATGCCGAGATGATCGCCTTCGCCGAGCTGGCGGCGCACGCCGTGGGGGCCGTCGCTCATCACGAAGCTGGGGATGTCTGCGCGGTCGTTGCCTCGCGAATCCCATTCGGATCCACCGGAAAGCATTGCGGCCTTTTCAACGACCGAAAGTTCTTCGAGTTCCATTGGTTCTCCCTTGCACTAACTCCTCGAACCCGCTTGGCCCTCCCTGAGCCTGCGCTGTTCTTGTTGCGGATGTTCTTGGCTGCATCGCATGTGAGCATCCGCCGCTAGTTTGATTGAACCAGCCTTTCGCCGCCAACCTGCGCTCCATTACACAACCTGTCGTTTTGCCTGCACAATCGGATATTCCTAAACTGATTTCGGAATCAAAGGAACTCACATGGCAGATACGTTTTTACCGCTCCGCCGCGCTTTCGTATGCGTTCCATACACACCATACGGCGTAGGAAATGAGTGGACAGATGGTGGCGGAAATAATCACGTCGGTCGGATAGTGCAAGCCGAGCAGCAATCGCGAACAGGCGACCGCCGCGACAAGCGCGACAGCGCCGATGACCGCCCTGCGGAGGAACACCCGTCTTCCGTTTGCACGCCCGTCATCTTCTCCGTCGGGGAAGCGTTTGCGCGCGAAATTACGCACGGTAAGAATCATCATGACCGATACGATCACCGCGGCTGCCGTGTGACCACTCGGAAAACTTGGATCGCCTGGCAATAGATCACTGCCGACGGACGTGATCGGACGGGGGCGTTCGACCAGCCATTTGACACCGGTCACGTACAGTATCGGCGCCGCCGACACGACGACATCGCGGATGACGACGCGCCTGCTGCCGGTAATACGCAAATCGACAGCGGCAAGCGCGGCGACGATTGCGATGCAGCCTACCGTTGAAAACAAATACGCAAGTACCGTAGAGCAGTCGCGCAACCCTTCTGGCAGCGCCGCTAAAGCCTGCAAAATATTGGTTTCACGCATTGTCGCGATTGCCGAATTGCGCAGTGCGACGCCAATCATAGGCACAATGCCGCACAATATGGCGGTTGCGATTACCACAGCCGCCGCCCTCGCGATACTTCCGTTCTTCATATGCATAATTCCAGTTAAGCACAGTTCACTGTGCCGTCGCCATGTGTTCACATCCGGGATATCCCCGAAAATCGGCGGATTATCCTTCAGGATGCTTCCATGGCTTCCCTGACACACGCGCTGCAAACGGCCGTGCAACGCAAATATGGCATACCCGCACAGAAAATACCGTGAACGATGCGAGAATCGGAGTTGACGTTCAAGAAAAAAGAAGGAAATATGACCGAACCGATAGCAATGACCATACGCCATATGAAAATCGAGGATTATCCGCTGGTATACGAACTGTGGATACGATGCACAGGTTTCACTATGAGAGATATAGACGATTGCAAGGATGCGATAAAGACGTTTCTCGAACGCAATCCCAACACCTGTTTCGTAGCCGAGGACGATGGCGGAAGAATCATTGGCGCGATTCTTGCCGGCCACGACGGAAGACGGTCGCGCATCTACCACACGGCAGTCGACCCCGACGCGCGCGGTAGAGGCATTGGCTCGATTTTGGTGGGCCGCGTGGTTGAAACGCTTCGTGCGATCGGCCTGCCGAAAGTCGCTGTCGGAGTGCCCGCAGACAACGATGCCGGCAACGATTTCTGGGAACGTCAAGGCTTTGCAGTCCGCGATGATTTGGTTTATCGAGAACTGCCGTTGTAATAACGAACCATCCACGATGCCGTGCACGTCGCCTCAGCCCACGTTGTTCGCGGACAGCGAGTAGAAGCCGGCCAGCATGCCGCCCCGCCCATGGACACGTAGGCAACGGCGGCGATGCCGCGGCCCAACGCGTTCATTGCGTGGCGCAACAGCCACGCGTCAAGAGGGCCGCCGCGATGGAAGTCCGAGAGGCCATCGATGGTGAATCGCTATTCGGACGGAAGACACGGTCTATGCGAACGAGCTATGCCTTGGCTAGCTTCTTATGTCTGAGAGTGTAAACGGCATCGGCGGAATCGGCGACACGCTTGGAATGCGTCACCACAATGACACATTTACCGAGTTGATGAGCGGCCTGCCGCAAAAGATCAATCACCTCGTCAGTCATTTCCGGATCCAAGCTGCCAGTCGGCTCATCCGCCAGAATCGCACGGCCGGGCGCCACTAGGGCGCGGCCGACCGCCACCCGCTGGCGTTGGCCACCCGACAAGTGCATGATGTTGCGCTTCGATTCCTCACGGCTCAGCCCCAGATCCTCGAGGATCTTCATATCGGCCTTGGGATTGACCAAGCGAAGATTCTCTTCGGGGGTGAGATAGTCGATCAGATTATGGTCCTGGAACACCAAGGACACGTGCTCGCGACGGTGCTTTGAGTAACCCGTCGTAGCTATATCCTTGCCCTCAAAACGAACCACTCCATCAGAGGGGGCATCCAGACCGGCCAACAGAGACAACAAAGTGCTCTTCCCCGCTCCCGATGGGCCGGTTATCGCATACATCTTTCCGGATTCGAAATCTGCGTTCACGTCCGAAAGAACGCGGATCTTCGCCGCGCCGTATGAGTAATTGACATGGTCCAATTGCAGACAGATAGTCATGATTAATATCTCCTAACGCATAGAGGAAAGAATGGATTTCGGGGATTTGGCCAGCACTGCGGCGCACGACACGGCGAGCGCGATTGCGATGACCGCGCATCCGAGCAGCAGAATGAGCAGCGTCTGTTCTGGCGGCAGAGTCTCCACCTGCAATGATTCAAGAGGCGCGACTCCCGAATCGTGCAGTAGGAGTGAGGACACGTATCCAGACAATAGAGAGCCTGTGCCCAGCGAGCACAGGGCGGCAACCACAGCCATGAGACCGGTTTCGATTGCGAACTGGGCGATAATCTGCATCTTACCAATGCCGAGAGCCAGAAGGGTGCCTATTTCATGGATACGTGAGCGGATCCAGAAGACAAGCGCCATGCCCAGTACCAACACATCAGCCAGGCAAACGGACAACAGCACCATGCGGACCAGATCGCGCACCGTTTCCACTGACTGCAGCACGCCGGAAAGCCGTGCCGAGTCATCGGTGACGCCATACTTGCTTCCAGCGATTTTTTTTGCTTGGGCCATTGCGGCGGAAAGAGTCTGCGGATTATCTGAAAGGCACCGGATCGTGCCGACCCGTTCCTCTCCAGTCAGCGCGGAAACCACTTGAACGCCCGAATAGATAAGATTCTCCGATGCGTCCGATGGCATAGGGCTCTGTGCCTGCACATTGCCAGAGAAGATTCCGGCCACGCGAACGGTGGAATCGCGGTCTTCCTGACTGAGCTGGAGTGTTGATCCCACCGATAGTCCATTCTCACGTGCGAAATCCCGGTGAATCAGTACGTTCCGGCCATTACCTGAAATGTGGTGTCCTTGTTCCAACCGGTACAGACCGCTTTGGAACTCTTCGGACAACGAGGAGTCAGTGGTGCCCAGCACGCTGACCTGCGTGGATAGACCGGAATCCAGCCGAGGACCATGTTCGGGGACAACCGGATGCGCTCCATCCACCCCTGCCAGGGTCTTACGCTCGTAAACGGTTTTTCTTACGCCGGGGATGCGCGAGAACCGGCTCGCTTCCTTTAGACTTGCAGGATTCTCGCCTGTGTCGACGGTAAAACCTATTCCCATGCTCCTGCCGATATCGTCGGACATTCCCTGAAGCGCCGTTGATACTCCGACCTGAGCCACAAGACTGGTGAAAACCATCAGCATCAGCAGTCCGATGATTCCGCTGCGTACCGGTTTACGTACGATTGCCAGCGTGGCACGATTCCACACGTTCATGCCCGTCATCGGAGCTCCGACAGGCTTCGCGGCGACTTGCGCAGCATCGGTATGCACGATATGGCGACGCATACCAGCATCACCGCCAGCAGGCCGAGCGATACATACAGTACGGCGGTTGTGTCGATTGATACCGTGAGCGAATCCAAGGTACGAACCGACATATTGGATTCGAGATCGCCGCCAACCTGCCCCATGCTGCTCAGCTCCTTCGCCGCGGAGGCGTTCACGGAACGGAGGGCCGAAGTGCCAAGCCATTGGGCCACTCCTCGTGCGCACAACCATCCGAGGGCCAGGGACGGCAGACCGATCAGAATCATCTCGGTTAGATATTGGGCGATCAGGGATGGCTTGCCGATGCCAAGGGACACCAGTACGCCCATCTCCTGACGTCGGTCGTTCATCCACAGTAAGAGCATGAGACTGAGAACTATCACGGCCGAAATGGTCACGCCGATCAAAGCGCCGAGCATCATGGAACGCACACCTCGGGCGGCATTCAGCATGCTCGACGTATATTGGTCATTGCGTGTGATCTGGTAGTTGTTCCAATCCACTGGAAGCTTCTTCGCCGCTTCCATGGTTTTCTCCACGTCGACGCCCTTGTCCAGAACGAAAGTGGCATCCTGATATATTTCCTTGCCGGCCTTGTACTGGTACAGAGTACTTGTAGTGTCCAAATCGGTGTACACAGTGTTGGAGGTGAGTTCCGCGCGGCTGGATACCTTTCTGTCGCTGTCTCCTTTGAATATTCCAACGATGGTGGTTTTGACGGTTGCCGTCGAATGCGACTCATTGTCGGCATCATATGGATTGGCCTTGAGCGTGAGGGTATCGCCGACTTTAAGCCCATTGGTTTTGGCGAGATCCTCATGGACCATCGACATATGCTTATCGGATGCCTTGAGATGACGTCCGTCGACCATGCTGAGCGTGTGCGACGTGAACACATTGAGTTTTGACGAATCGTTTGTGCCTATGACGTTGGCCGTATTGCCGAACTGCTGTTCTTTCTCCGCATCGTAATCATCGCCGCCGGGGACCTTCACCACGCTGGCTCCCACGAGATCGGCGGTGGCGTTCTGCCTGACCATGTACGAGTCAACCCCGGACATCTTCGAGATTCGTTGCACATCAGCGGGACGAACCATTCCGCCTCCGCGAGGCGTCAGCATGCTGCCTTGCAGGTTACTGGCCAGCACGAATCCGCCGACCGCCTGTTTCTCAATCTGTCCGGCCTCATGTTGAGCTGCCTGAGAAACTGCGGTCGCGGACAGCATACTCGCCGTTATGATGGTCAGCACAATGAACAGCACCGCGGTGCGCACTCGTTTTCTGAGCACATAGCGCGCCGCCCGTGAGATGAATGTCATTAATACCCCCTGTAAAGCTGGGACCTTCTCATCCGAAACAATGAAATCTAATTCGATTCTTCGATTGGCCATTCACGAAAATACATGGTGCACCTCAGAACATGGCAAGATATGCCTTGAGCGAAAAAGCGAAACAACATTGGTTGCATTATGCTCCGGGGCATCTGTCGTTTTGTTCATTTGACAAACTTTGAGCGGTCATAAAACAGTGCATATACCAATGGAGGCCCCAACCGAAATTGGGGCCTCCATCAGAGAGAAAGGAAGGAGTGGCAAGTATTGGTTATTTATTCAGTCAGAGTCTTAGCCTTTTCGTTGACGGCTTCAACCGTCTCGACCGTCTTGGCTTCCTCGTCGGAGACCTCACCGGCCGTGAGCTTGGCTTCGAGCTGCTCGACGATTTCGGCGTGCATCTTCTCGTTGATCTTCACCTTGAAGGCGAACACCAGCAGGCTGAGCACAATCAGAACGAGCGGCGCATAGAAGGCGCAGACTTCGAAGGTGTGGATGTTCGCAGGGGTCATATCGGCTGCAGTGGCGTTGCCGGTCATACCTGCCGCGACGGCGATGAAGCCGGTGATGCCGTTCGACAGAGCGCCACCGATCTTGTCGAGCATCGGGCGGACGGACAGAGTGACGGCCTCGTTACGCTTACCGTTCTTCAGCTGGCCGTATTCGATGGAGTCGGTCAGGGAGAGGATGGCGGTCATCTGGATGAGCGTGCCCGGCACGTAGAAGAGCACCAGTGCGATGAACACTACGACGATGTTGGTGGAGAAAAGACCCAGCAGAACGTAAGCGACAATCATGGAGATCATGCCACTGATGTACAGGTAGCGGCGTGGGATGCGCTTGTTCAGAATCGGGTACAGCGGAGCCATGATGAGGCCGGCCACCAGTGCGATGACGCCAGTCGCGGAGTAGGCGGCCGGGTTGTCGAGCACGAACTTGAACAGGAAGAGGAGCACGCCAGTGGTGGCCACGTTGGCGATGGCGTACAGCAGGTAGGACAGGGCGACCCACAGCAGCTGGTCGTTCTGGAACAGTGCCTTGAACGCCTCGAGCGGGTTGCCGTTCTTCTGGGCCTTGGCGCGCAGGGCGCTGGTGCTTTCCTTAGTACCGAAGGCAACGGTCCAAGCAGTGAGGATGCCGAGCAGCATAACGATGATGCCGAATGCGGTCCAGCCGCTCTGGCTTTCGGCATGCTTGCCGGTGAACATGTAGCTGAAGTAGGTGACAATCGGGATGACGACGATAGTGATGCCGTTGTAGCCGATGGAACCGGTGAAAGATCCCAGAGAGGTGTAGGTGGAACGCTCATGGGAGTCGGAGGACAACGCCGGAATCATGCCCCAGTAGGAGATGTCACGCAGGGAGTAGAACACGTCGAGCACGACGAAGGTGATGACGAACAGCACGATGAACAGCGTGGTGTTGACATTCACCAGACCGAACATGCCGCTGAAGACGATGGCGAGCAACACGGCCGAGACAGCACCGCCGATGAACTGCCAAGGACGGAAGCGTCCCCACTTGGTGGTGGTGTTGTCGACGATGTTGCCCAGCAACGGGTCGATGAAGATCTCTGCGATACGGATAATCACCACAAGGCTGGTGATGACGCCGATAAGCTTGGCCGCCAGCGCCTTATCGACGCCAGAGAACAGGCAGCTGGTCACGTACACAACGAAGTACGTGCTCATGGCGTTGTAGAAGGCAGACTGACCCAAGTTACCGCATGCGTAGGCGATGCGCTGGCCGAGCTTCCCCTTGCGGACTCCACCGTCCACAGCTGTTGCGTTGCTCATTTTTCTTCTCCTCTAAGATAGTTGGAGCTTAGATCACCCATTGATCTTGTATTGCAACTATACGCCGTTTTACAAACGGAAGTAAAAAACGTTAGTAATCAAGGCTTTTACCGGCGTGTTGCAGCAGTTTCCATAACGCAAATCCTATCCGTCACCGGCTTAAACATATTTGTGAGAGTGCTTGAAAACAGAGGAAACCGTGGCGGTAAATACGATTTGCTTTTTCAGTAAAAAACATTTATCATTACCAGTAAAGGAAGTTTAGCTTCCACATCATTCACAACGAAGTAATGAAAGAAAGTAGGAAACATGGCAAACAGCAATCGTGTTGAGCACGCATCCGAGACGTGGCTGACCGACGCGACTGTGTTCGAAGTCAACCGCACGCCGGCACATTCCAACCACAAGTGCTTCACGCATGATCCGCAGAGTGGCGAGCACTCCGATCTCACGCAAAGCCTTGACGGAGAATGGCGCGTCGAAATCGTACAGGCTTCCGACATCGACTTCAACGAAGAGCCATTCGTTGCTGAGAACTTCGATGATTCCTCTTTCTGCCGCGCCCAGGTTCCGGGCCATCTGCAGATGGCAGGCCTGCTGAAGAACAAGTACGTGAATATCCAGTATCCGTGGGACGGCCACGAGAATCCGCTGGAGCCGAATGTTCCGGAAAACAATCACGTGGCGCTCTACCGCAGGAAGTTCGTTGTGTCCAAGCGTCTTGCGGACACCAAGGAGTCCGGAGGAAGCGTCTCCATCGTCTTCCATGGAATGGCAACCGCAATCTACGTATGGGTCAACGGCCTGTTCGCAGGTTACGGCGAGGACGGATTCACTCCCAACGAGTTTGATATCACCGACCTGCTGCATGACGGAGAGAACGTCGTGGCGGTCGCCTGCTACGAGTATTCCAGCGCATCCTGGCTTGAAGACCAGGACTTCTGGCGTCTGCACGGTCTGTTCCGCTCCGTCGAGCTGACGGCGCAGCCCCACGTCCATGTCGAGAACATGCAGCTCGAAGCCGATTGGGACGCCGAGTCCGGCACCGCCTCTCTTGATGCCACATTGTCCGTGCGCAACGCCTCCGATGCCGCTACCATCTCGGCCACGTTGAAGGATTCCGAAGGCAACGTGGTATGGGAGGCCTCGACCAACGCCGACGCCAATACCACGTTCGCAAGCGGTTCCTTGCAGGGCCTCGAGCCGTGGAGCGCCGAAAGCCCATCTCTGTACGAACTTGAAGTCAACGTCATCGACCAGGCCGACAACATCGTCGAAGCTGCCGTTCAGAAGGTCGGCTTCCGTCGCTTCCGCATCGAAAACGGCATCATGACCCTTAACGGCAAGCGCATCGTGTTCAAGGGCGCGGACCGTCACGAGTTCGACGCCAAGCGCGGCCGTTCCATCACCGAGCAGGACATGATCGATGATGTGATTTTCTGCAAGCGTCACAACATCAACGCCATCCGCACCTCGCACTATCCAAACCAGGAACGTTGGTACGATCTGTGCGACGAGTACGGCATCTACCTGATCGATGAGACCAATCTCGAAACTCATGGCAGCTGGTGCCTGCCCGGCGACGTGGTCACCGCCGAAACCGCAGTTCCAGGAAGCAAGGCACATTGGGAAGGCGCCTGCGTCGACCGTGTCAACAGCATGATGCGCCGCGACTACAACCACCCGAGCGTGGTCATTTGGTCCCTCGGCAACGAGTCCTACACCGGCGATGTGTTCCGTGCCATGTACAAGCACGTGCACGACATCGATCCGAACCGTCCCGTGCACTACGAGGGCGTGACGAAGAACCGCGACTACGACGACGTTACCGACATCGAAACCCGCATGTACGAGCATGCTGATGTGGTTGAGGAATATCTCAAGAACGATCCGCAGAAGCCGTACATCTCCTGCGAGTACATGCACGCAATGGGCAACTCGGTCGGCAATCTAGACGAATACACGGCACTGGAGCGCTACCCGCACTATCAGGGCGGCTTCATCTGGGACTTCATCGATCAGGCGATCTATGCCACCCAGCCGGACGGTTCCACCCGTCTGTGCTATGGCGGAGATTTCGGCGATCGTCCGAGCGATTACGAGTTCTCCGGCAACGGACTGGTCTTCGCCGACCGCACTCCCACGCCGAAGGCCCAGGAGGTCAAGCAGCTGTACTCCAACGTCCATATCGACGTGACCGATCGCTCGGTGTCCATCAAGAACGACAACCTGTTCATCTCGACCGGCGGATACCAGTTCGTGCTGCGCATCCTCGCTGACGGAGAGCCGGTGTGGCAGTCCGAGCGTCGCTTCGACGTGCCCGCCGATTCAGCATGCACGTTCGATGTCGAATGGCCGGTGGATCTCTATCGCGCCAATGCCGATGAGCTGGTGCTTGAAGTGTCCCAGCGCCTCGCCGAGGCGACCGATTGGGCTCCTGCCGGGTACGAACTCGCCTTCGGCCAGACTATTGTGGCCGGAACGAAGGCAGCCGAAGATGCGGTCCTGCCTGCGGACGGCATCGTCACTGTTGGCCGTTGGAATGCGGGTGTTCAGGGTTCCGGACGAGAGATTCTTCTTTCTCGCACCCAGGGCGGCTTGGTCTCCTACACGTTCGACGGTCACGAATTCGTGCTTCGTCGCCCGGCGATCACCACATTCCGCGCGCTGACGGACAACGATCGTGGCGCCGGCCATGGATTCGAGCGAGCCCAGTGGATGGCGGCCGGCCGTTACGCCCGTTGCGTGGACAATGTCATCGAACAGGTCGATGAAGACACGCTCAAGGCCGTATACACGTATGAGCTTGCCACGCCGCAACGCACCAAGGTCACCGTCGGATACACCGCCGATACCACTGGCCGTCTGAACCTGCATGTGGAATATCCGGGCGAGTCCGGCGAGCTACCCACCATTCCTGCGTTTGGCATCGAGTGGACTCTGCCGGTCCAGTATTCGAACCTGAGGTTCTTCGGCGCTGGTCCCGAGGAAACGTACCAGGATCGCAAGCACGCCAAGCTGGGCGTGTGGAGCACCGATGCGTTCAAGGATCATGCTCCGTATCTCATGCCGCAGGAGACGGGCAACCACGAGGAGGTCCGTTGGGCGGAGATCACCGATGAAAATGGACACGGTCTGCGAGTCAGCCGCGCGAACGGTGCCGCACCGTTCGCTGTGAGCCTGCAGCCGTATTCCAGCTTCATGATCGAAGAAGCCCAGCACCAAGACGAGTTGCCGGCTCCGAAGCACATGTTCCTCCGTGTGCTCGCCGCACAGATGGGTGTCGGAGGCGACGATTCCTGGATGTCGCCGGTCCACTCCCAGTATCACATCCCCGCCGATCAGCCGATCAGCCTCGATGTCAATCTCGAACTGATCTGACGATCGGATAGCGTGTCCCTCCTCTACTCCTTCCTGTGGAGGAGGGACGGCATTGTCTTACAAGTTCTTGTCCAGAACGGCATTGTCCAACAAGGCGATGTCCTGAGGAATGGTGACACGCTGGTATCGCGGCACATTCTCATATCCCAATTCAAGACTGGCGTTCAGAACTTTTTGACGGGTAGCCTCCTTGACCGACAGCGAGGGATCGTCATTGAGTATCCTCGATACGGTTGCCGGGGAGAATCCAGCCATCGTGTCTTTGGACAAGCATCTCCGACAGGGCCTCCGGAAATCCAAGGTTCCCGTCGATCTGGTCGTCAGCGAAATGACCAACAACGGATCCATGGAGATGGTCAAGGAAACAACTTCATACGCCAGAAAGCTCGGCATCGGCATCACCGTAAGCTGCGCCGGACCGTATTCCGAAGAATACTCGACAAGAAACGAGGCCAGCAGCTGTCTCCGTAACGCCATCGAACGCAACCCACTAGGCGGCATGCGATCTCCTGGAAATGAGGGAGCAGGACCGACCGACCGCCATCTTCGCGTTCAACGATCTCGGCGCGATCAACGTCTATCGCGCCGCCCGACAGCACAGCATCAGTCTGCCCGAACAGTTATCGATCATCGGTTTCGACGATGTCTATCCTGCGGCAAGCATGTGTCCATCCCTGACGACCATCAGGCAGCCATTCGATCTCATCGCCAGACAATGCATCGATCTGATTCTCGAAGCGCGGGAAGGAAAGGTGGACCAGAATTACTTCATTCTTCCCACACAGCTTGTCGAACGCGAAAGCTGCGCATCGCCATCACTGCTGTAACATGCAACGGCACTCAGAATCAGCTTCCACGAAGCACCCATGCATATGCAATCCGCCTCTGTCACAAGCATTTACTTCTGTTTACCAGATGAAAATACAAAAGAAGCGACGAAACCGGCGAGACCCCGCACCAGAGGAACGCTTACAATGAAGCCACAACAGAACAAACGGCTCCACACGAAGCATGAACCAACAAACGAAACGACGAGCCGCGTGAAAGGAAGAAAAAATGCAGAACAACACCTTCGACCAGATCGCCAACGCCAACACCGTTTCCATGGATGCCGGCCTCAGCCAGTTCGCCTTCGCCAAAGCCTCCTCCACCTTGTTCAAGAAGGTTTTCAGCAAGTAAGATTCCATAAAAGTCTTTATCAAACGCCTCGGCTGCTGTGATGAACCGGTTCAGCAGCCGAGGCGTTCTCATATATGCTCCTGTAACGGGCGGAGACCTCCCCGCCCGTTACAGACCGTCCGGCGGCCAGTCGAAACAAATCGCGGTTACGCGCCGACCAATTCGAGCATCTGCGGAATGCTCTTCTTGCCGAACTCGACCCGCTGCGTGCCGTCGGCCCGTGTGATGACGATGCAGGGCACGCTCATTGCGCCGTATTGGTCCTTAAGCTCAGGAAAATGCGAAACGTCGTAGGCCTCGGCGCGCACGGCCGGGTTCAGCGAGGCGATACGCTGGGAAGCGAGCACGGTCTCCGGGCACATCGTGCAGGTGAGCGAGACGAGAATCATGATATTCAGCGGGCTTGCAATGGACTTTGCCCGTTCGATCAGATCATCGCCCAACGGCTGACCAGGACCAGCCACGTTGTACAGGCCCAGCACGAACGAATTAAATTCATGACCGGAGGGCACGCCATGGAAGGCGAGACCAGTCGGCTCGCCATCCACCACCATGCGCACGCATGGACGCGCTGCCGGCAGCACGTGTTCCACGTCGAATACCGCACGCCCCGTATCATCCTTCTCGTACTCACCATCGACCACTACCGATTTCAGCTTGCCATCGGATAACGCGACCATCGCATCGATGAATCCCCGCAGTTCCGTGGACAGCGGCGTATCGTCCAGTTCCAAAGCAAGCGTGACCGGGCGAGACATACGGTTAAAGACCACGTTGAGCTGCTGTTTGGTGGTGTCGGAGAACAATTCGCCGGGCTTCCTAACGGCGTTTGCTGCGGCAGCGGCATCGGTGCTGCGTTTGACGGGTGCCGGCGCGGGCGTGGTGTCAGCCAACGAGGCGGCATCTGTCTTCGCCGTGGACTGCTCGTAGACGCAAGAGGCCGGACGCTGTGGTATCAAACCGGTTTTCTCGCTCATCCGCTTGGCGTACCGTTCCAACTCCACCGCGGCAATAGCGCCATCAGCGGTGGCAGTAACCACTTGCCGCAGGTTTTTGGCCCGCAGATCACCGGCCGCGTACACACCCGGCACCGAGGTTTCAAGATAGCCGTGCGTGACCACGTAACCATAATCGTCCAGCTCCACCACGCCGCGCACCAAATCCGTGGCGGGCACATATCCTGCGAACACGAACACGCCGAACGTACCACCGTCAGCAGGCCTCCACGTTTCGGTCTGGCCGGTGGCCCGGTTCAGGATCGCAGCTTCACGTAAACCGCCTTGCCCAGCAGTGACACCTTGCAGCTCGACCTGGTAACGCACGTCGATTTTCGGATTGTTTTTTGCTGCGGCGGCTACCGTGGCATCGCAGGTGAAGTCCTGTTCCCGCACGAGAACAGTGACTTTGGAGGCGTATGTGGTCAGGAACACGGATTCCTCGGCTGCGGCGAACCCTCCGCCGACCACCAGCACTTCCTTGCCGGTGAAGAACTCGCCATCGCAGGTGGCGCAGTAGGCCACACCGCGACCAGCATATTCGGGCTCCCCTTCGAACCCTAGTTTACGTGGGCTGGCACCAGTGGCAAGGAGAATGCCAAAAGCCTTCAAGTCGCCGCGCGAAGTATGCACGGTTTTGACATCGCCATGCATATCGAGGCCGATGGCTTCGGCGGAAAGGAATTCAGCGCCGAAATCCTGCGCCTGTTGACGCATGGTCTGGGTAAGCGCACGGCCAGTGGTGCGGCCAACGCCCGGATAGTTGACCACCTCATTGGTGATGGTGATCTGTCCGCCAAAATCATCTTTCTCGAGAATCAGTACGCGATATCGGGCACGGGCCAAATACAATCCCGCCGTCAGACCAGCGGGACCGCCGCCGATGACTATGACATCGTACAAATCATTTCGAGACATAACGACTCCCTTCGTGCCTTGATCTAGCTATTCAGGAGGTGCCCGGAGGATTCTCCTGGGCACCCCGTCGGATTAGCTTGACAAGCCGTCCGTCAAGCGACGATCACAGTTGACCAACAAGATCAAGGCTAGGTTCAATAGTGTCCTCGCCTGGAGTCCAGTTGGCAGGGCAAACCTGATCGCCATGTTCGTGGACGAACTGAGAAGCTTGCACACGGCGTAGCAGTTCTTCGGCATTGCGGCCCACATTGGAAGAGATGACTTCATAAGCCACGACCTTACCTTCGGGGCTCACGATGAAGTCACCGCGTTCGGCCATGCCATCGACTTCGTTGTAGGTGTCGAGATCCTTGGCCAATAGAGCGGTCGGGTCGGCAAGCATCGGATATTGAATCTTGGCGATCTTTTCATTGGCGTCATGCCATGCCTTGTGCACGAAGTGGGTGTCGCAGGAGACAGAGTAGACCTCGCATCCAATTTCCTTGAACTTGGCGTAGTTGCGGGCCAGATCCTCAAGTTCAGTGGGGCACACGAAGGTGAAATCAGCCGGGTAGAAGAAGAACAGGGACCAGTGGCCGAGCACATCAGCCTTGGTCACCTCATGGAACTCGTTGTTCTGGAACGCGTTCACCTTAAAATCGGTCAGTTCATGCTGCAGGAGAGTCATCATCGGTCCTTTCGCTGATTGTCAATTATCGGGCTTCTGCCGTTTTCCATCGTAACGTGATTCTCTGGAACCCGCGCGGACGTAACGCGTGAGCCTCATCACATCATTACTAACAGTCACGCTGACGGACCATGCGATGCAAGGGTGTTGTGGATTGGGAGCCTCCCGCGCGCCGCGGGAAACACGAACCAAAAGACAAGAAAAGGGGGTTCCCGGAGCGTCACGCTCGACGGGAACCCCGACGTTGAATGCGGCGGCGTGCTACTCTCCCACACCCTCTCGAGTGCAGTACCATCGC
>ENA-ORTN01000497-ORTN01000497.1-human-gut-metagenome-genome-assembly--contig:-NODE-497-length-44151-cov-8.480270_pt1 | contig 44151 bp, 28 predicted proteins | sample MGYA00242070_ERZ509189 | MGnify/ENA primary metagenome ERZ509189 (study PRJEB26280, sample SAMEA2338821) | human gut metagenome | biome: human gut; feature: human-associated habitat; material: faeces...
CGATTACAGTACCGCCGATGGAAGCAAGTCCACCAACCATGGATGTACCACCCATTACACAACCAGCGATTGCTTCGTTGTTGTACTGATCGCCGTAACCTGGCTGAACGGTTGTATATGTTGCTACAAAGAAAAGTGCTCCGATTCCAACAAGGACTCCACAGATTACATATGCGAGCATGTTCCATTTCTTGGTATCTACACCAGAAAGTCTAACTGCTTCACTGTTGGATCCAAGGCAAAGGATGTAACGTCCTGGTTTTGTGTTGTAAAGAACGATACCACATACAACTGCCATTCCGAGGAAGATCACCAGACCTACCGGGAATCCATTAACTGATACGATGCTACGGAACCATCCGTTTTTCGGATCAGTGCTCAGCGGCCAGCTTACAGACTGTGTTTTTGTAAATACAGAAGCGATACCTTTTGCGATATTCATGGAAGCCATGGATACGATGAATGCCGGAACTGACAGATAAGATACCAGCCATCCGTTGAAGATACCGAATGCAAGACCGATCAGGACGCAGATAACCATTGCTGCTGCACATGGAACACCATAAGATGTCATGCAGTAACCGGATACCAGTGCACAACAGAACATAACCGGTCCGATGGAGAAATCGATTCCTCCGGTTGCGATTACGAACGTAACACCAAGTGACAGGAAGCCCAAGAAGTATACATAGTTCAATGTGGACTTAATGCTGTCTCCAACAGGGAATTTATTTCCCAGCACTACCTTAAAAACTGCGAACATCACTATCAGAATACATACAAGTAAGATTCTGTTCAGTCCGAGCTTTTTGACTATTGGATTTTGTTTCAGCTTTTCCAATGTTTCACCCTCCTTAAAAGTTTTACACACAACTCTTGCGTTTTCTATATAATACCGTTAAACCCGCACAAATGTAATGGAATATCTTCCAAAAAAAGGTTAAATATTTACGGTTCGTACATAAATATTTAACCTTTTTTAGAGTTTTTTCACTATTATATTCTTTTTTTGACCTTTCTGTTCACAAAATCATCAGGAAAGTTTGAGCGTATTGAACGGAAACAGCAATTTCTCGATCTCACTGTTGTACATATTTTCGGGAGTCACCAGTTCACAGCCGGAATTTACATTTTTTTCGTAGCTCTTGCCGCGAAGCATAAGGACGGTTTCCTTCACACCCATATATCCCATCTTAAATGCTTTCTGAACAACAAGCGCTTTAAATACACCATTTTCCATCAGCTGAACAGCTTCCTGTGAACTGTCGACACCAACTACCTGAATCCGGTCTTTCGCTCCAGCTGCCTTAACTGCCCTTGCAGCACCTACTGATGAATATTCGTTCATTCCTGCGATCATCTTAAGATTCGGATATTTTTGCATAAGTTCATTTGTCAGTTTACGTGATTTCTCATACTGCGAATCACAATATACGACCTCAACAATATTATCTGCCAGATCTCCGAGTCCTTTGCGAAATCCCTCTTCTCTCTCCACTGCGGTGGATACACCCTTCACATGGGCCACGATCGCAATCTGATCATCCGGTCCGAGAAGTGATGCCGCAAATTTACCGAGTTTCTCTCCTGCTTCCAGATTGTCCGTTGCAACCGTCAGATCCTGCACCGCTTCTTCCGTATAGGAATCAATAAAACTGATCCTAATTCCTTTTTCCTTTGCTTCATCCAATATTTTGTTGGATTCTGTAAAACTGGATGGAGAGATCAGAATCGCATCCGGTCCCTCTTCAATCGCCTCTTTCAGTAGTTCATTCTGTCGTTCCACATCATTTTCTTCTGTCGGTGCCTTGATCTCGATTGCTGCATTGTACTCCTGTGCTGCCATTCTGGTTCCCAGGATCAGTGCTTTCCAGAAATCATTTGTCTTGTCTACGACCTTTGGAATATACACAAGCGAAAGCCTGCGCTCATCAATTCTTTTCTGGCGATACCAGATGCCACCTCCGATTCCGCCGATCAGACAGACTACCAGAAAGATACTCAGCCATTTTTTCTTTTTCATATCTGTCCCTCCTGTCTGCCTGGAATTGTGATCGTTGCAGTTGTTCCTTTACCCAATTCACTGGTATACGTAATTCCGTAATCTTCTCCATAATAGAGTTTTAAACGTTTCTGCACATTATAGACACCTACTCCGTTGGAATGATAATTCACTTTATGTTTATCATAAATATGAGCAAGAGTTTCTTCATCCATTCCAACTCCATCGTCAATCACCTGAAGGACTGCATTTCCATCCTTCATAAATCCTTTTACAATAAGAAGGCCCTTACTTTCTTTATATTTAAGTCCATGGTAGATTGCATTCTCTATGATTGGCTGAAGTACAAGCTTGATCAGAGGGATATATAATATAGAAGAATCTACCTCAATCTGAAATTCCAGTTTATCTTTGTAACGCATTTTCTGTATCGTCAGATAGCCGCGCGCATACTCTACTTCGTTCGCGATCGGAACAACTTCATCCTCATTGCTGATACTCTGGCGGAGAAGTCTTGCAAGAGATGCCGTCATAAGAACAACTTCTTCATTTTTCTTTCCTTCTGCCATCCAGATGATCGAATCCAGCGTATTATAAAGGAAATGCGGATTGATCTGGGATTGCAATGCCTTCAGCTCGCTCTTACGTTTTTCTTCCTGTTCGTGGACATTCTGCTCCATCAGTTCATGGATCCGGTGTGTCATCACGTCAAAGGACTTTGTCAGACTGCCGATTTCATTTTTTGAATCTACCACAACATCAGAAACACTGAAATCACCTTCCTGTACTTTTTTCATGGAATCACGGAGTTTCTGTATCGGAAGAGTAATACTCCTTGCCATGAATCTTGAAAAAAGAAGTGCCACAATGACCAGTATGATTGCCGTCAGTACATAGACACTCTGTGCCTGACGACTTTTTCTCAAAAGTTCTCTTACACTGGTGCAGTCTACGACAGTCCATCCCGTCTTTCCTGAACGTGAGATGGAATACAGTTTTCCATCGTTTCCGGTACCGGTCAGTACGGTATCTTCATCCGTATCCATGATCAGACTGATATTTTCGGTCTGCAGTTCATTGTAGAGCTGTTGCTGCTGTGGATGATAAACAATATTGCCCTTTGCATCCAGAATAAATGCATAGCCTTTTGTTCCAACCGTACTCTGATCGCAGAGTTCACTGATCGCGCTGTAATTCAGGTCAATAAAAAAGACGCCTTCTTTTTCACCACTTCCGCTTCGATCACGAATGCCACGACTCAGAGTGATCACCCATGGGCGTTCTCCACTAATGATGTGCTGTACATGGGAAGAAGTCAGGATCGGACCATTAGGCTTTTCGAGTGCAGTAGCATACCATTCCTGCGTATTGAGATCCAGATCCTGATTCACCGATTTACTTCCGTCATTGATCAGCATCCGTCCGTTCTTACTGATGATACCAACATTTCGAATATCACTCCGGCTGTCCAGGATTGTCTGGAGCTGATTTAAAATACGGTATCTTCCCTCGTTATCGATTTTCTCATCAAAAAGGTAATCCTGCACATCTTCATTGCTGGATATCAGATAAGCAATATTTTCCATATAATCGATATAAGAATCGATATTCTGATTCATCTGCTGGATGATCGTATGCGTATATTCCGATGAATTTTCAAAAATAGATGTATTGGTAAATTTCATGGAAACACCGGTAACGATCACAACCGCACTCAGAATCAGGACTGCAACGGTTGCAAAAATAACGCTCTGTATACTGCTGAATTTTCCAATAAATCTCGCCGACAGATTTTTCTTTTTCATCTGCGCTTCTCCCTAGCATATTCCGTAGGTGTACACCCGGTCATTTTTTTAAATGAGATTCCGAAATAATGTGGATCAGAAAATCCGACTTTTTCTGCAATCTCATAATTCTTTAAGGTTGTATTTTCCAGCAGTTCTTTTGCTTTTTCCATTCTGGTCCGAATCAGGACTTCGGTAAATGTCTCACCTGTCTCGTCTTTAAAAATCGTACTGAAATAGCTGGTGCTGATATTCAGATAAGAACAGATACTGTTCAGACTCAGATCCGGATCCATATAATTTTTCTGTATGTAGTCAATCGCAAGTCGGGCCTGCCGCTCGCTACTGGATGTATTCAGTTCAGAAAGGATCTCAAAAATCCTGTCCGTATGTTTCTGTACAACTTTACAGGCATCTTCAAAAAATTTCTGATCTGTTACCTGGCGGAGCAGTTCATCTCTGTCTTCTCTGATCCTGTCCATATCAGCAGATACATCTTCGCATGCATTGTCCATTGTACGGATGACCTGCTGCAGATACATGCAGGCACGGCTTTTTTCCATAAGTGCCTGACGAATGGAATTTTCAATCTTTATGAGGGTCTGGTAAACCAGCTCTTTCTGTCCGGTCTTCATTGCTTCTTTGAGTTCTGCCAGATCATCTTCGATCGCGATTTCCTGAACGGGGTGCTGTTCTTCCATATCAATAAGAATGTTTCCACCAAGAAGATAGCGATACTGAAGGGTCTGTGCAGCCATATCGTGTGACTGGATCAGTTCTTCTGGTTTTTTTACCCATTTACCGATACCCATGGATACGTCAAATCCCATGACTTCTTTTGTTTTTTCCTGAATTTCATGACAGATTTCTTTTGTTCTGGATGTAAAATTACGGCTCCATTTTTCCTGAAAAAGGATTCCGACGCGGTTATTACCTTCCTGGTAGGCAATACCGGCCTCTTCTCTGGTGACGATCTCATCGCTGATATTGAAAAGGACAAATGCCATCAGTGCGCTTTCCTGACGTTTTTCTGTATCCAGCTGGTACATACCAGAATAGAGGTCGATATCAAAGATTGCCACGCGGTAACTTGCTGCGGAGATGTCAATTCCCATTTCCGCAAGACGTTCAATACTTGCATTCACATCTGTCGTACAGTTTACAAGTGCTTCTATATTTTTTGACCGGATTATCTGCTTATTTTTACGATACTCTTCCGAGTTTTGGGTCAGTGCATCCATTTTACTTTTTTCAAGACGTTGCTGTTCCACTTTTTTCTTCATTTTTTCAATTACCCCGGTAAGTTCCATCGCTGTCACCGGTTTCAACAGATATTCACTTACTCCATACTGAATTGCCTTTTTTGCATATTCAAATTCTCCGAATCCGCTAAAAATCACAATTACAATTTCCGGATAATTATCATGCAGAAAATTGCTCAGTTCCATTCCGTCCATGTATGGCATCAATATATCTGTCAACACAATATCCACCGGATGTTCTTTTACAAATTCTGCTGCCTCTTTGCCGTTTTCACAATCTCCGACCAGTTCACAGTCCATGCTTTTCCAGTCAATATTCTCTTTGATCGCATCACGAACAAGAATTTCATCATCTACCAGCAAAATACGATACATGTATTCTTTCCCCCATCTTATCTTCACAGTAATCTCTGGGTACTGTGATATATGGCTCTTTAACTTTGCCTTTAATAATTTATTTTAACATGATTTTTGTTCTTTTTGAAGTACAGAATTTAAAAAGACCCTGCCGGTCAGCCTGATGCTTCCTGGCAGGATCCTGTCATTTCTTTTATTTCTTTTTATTTGCCGGCAAATACCTTCATTGCCTCATAAGCATTTTTCTTCATGGCTTTCATTCCCCAGTCTACAATGTCATGATAGTAAACCGGAATCTCTTTGCCTTCTTCCTGAAGTAAATAATGCATCTTATATTTCTTGCCCTGGTGAACGATCGGCATCTCCTGGAATGGAAGTTTGCTTTCTACACCAGTTCCACCGGCTTTTGCCATATATGTATAGTAGTTGATCTTTCTTACTCCACGGGCGATTACTTTCTTGTAATCTTCTTCGCTGACACCAGAACCACCATGCATAACAAGTGGGATATCTACTCTTGCTTTTACAGCTTCAAGTACAGACATATCCAGTTTCGGCTGTGTCAGATAAAGGCCATGTGCAGTTCCGAAAGAGCATGCCAGTGCGTCAATACCTGTTTCATTAACAAAAGATTCTGCCAGCTTCGGATCTGTATAGATTTTTTTCGGTTCATCACCTGTTGGGATTCCGTCATCATGTCCAAGGCCCAGTTCTCTCTTACCAAGAGTTCCAATCTCAGCCTCTACAGAAGCCCCCTTTGCATGTGCAAGTTTCACTGCGATCTTGGTGTTGGCTACGTTCTCTTCATATGGAAGTGCAGAGCCATCGAACATAACAGACGTAAATCCAATATTCAGTGCTTTGTCAAGATAAGCAAGTGTTTCACCATGATCCAGATGAACACATACCGGCACTTTGGCAACCTTTGCTCTTTCAATCATGATCGGTCCGATCACGCTGATTGGCATCATTGGTTCATGTACTTCTGCATGCATTATGATTACCGGCACATTTAATTCTTCTGCTGCTTCGATAACAGCCATGATGCTCTCAAGGTTTGGTGTATTAAAGGATCCTACTGCGCACTTCTTTGCTTCGGCGAGCTGCAGAACCTCAGATAATGTTACAAGCATTTTCAAGCTTCCTTTCTAGCCTTCCTTTGGCTACAACAAATATGTTAAGAGTATAACACAATATCAAAATATTGTGAAGTATTCTGACATCTTATTTTTTCAAAATAAGTGCGATAAAAGTAAGATCTCCCTTTCCGGAATTCAGAAGTCCATGACCTTCTCCGTCATCACAGAAAACCACATCACCTGCTTTAACCGGATATTTAGTTCCATTGTCATTATAAGTTCCACTGCCTGCAAGAATAAAGTAAGTCTCTGATTCACCTTCATGTACATGAAAAGCAAGATCACTGCCTTCTGGCATGGTTACTTCTGTATACATTCTGCAGTGTTCTCCCAGTTCTTTACCATAAAGAAGCGCATTTTTCTTCAGAATACCGGATCCCTCACCGGTCAGTTCTTCAATTTCTATCTCTGGTCTTTCAATCTTTGCCATAATAATTATCTCCTGTCTCTTCTCAGATCAAGCCATTCCGCTTCATCCTTTGTCAATGTAATATCCAGTGCCTGTACATTGCTTACAATTCTGCTCGCTTTCTTTGCACTGACAAGTGGAAATACTTCAAAATCCTGGTTCATGATCCATGCAAGTGCGATCTGCGGCACTGAACAGTTCTTTTCTGCAGCCAGCTGCTCTGCTCTTGCAAGGCGTTCAAAGTTCTCCGGGTAGCAATAGCCTTTTACTGCAAATGGATCAAGGATCTTCTTTGCCCCTTCTATATCATTGCTCTTGACGATTCCAGCAAACATGCCTCTTCCAAGACTTGAATAAGCAAGTACCGGAATATGATTGTCACGATACCATGCTCTTGCTTCTTCATTTGCCGGACCGGAAATTGTTACACATCCTGGCCCGCCACCCCACGGATCATCAATCTGATTGCAGAGTCCGAAGTTCGGACTGGACACAGTAAAAGGAACGAGTCCATATTTCGAGGCATATGCATTCGCTTCTGCGATTCTCTGATGGGTCCAGTTGGAACCACCAAAAGCCCCGATCCGTCCGGCCTTGTGATATTCGTTCAGGATTTCTACCATTGGCCCCGGATCAACCATTGGATTGTCTCTGTGCATCAGATAAATATCTATGTAATCCGTTCCCAGGCGTTCAAAAGACTGCTCAATATCGTGTTTCAGATCTTCCGGTGTTACGCGGTCTCTCCCATCGTAAGGATGACATCCTTTGGAAATGATCACAACTTTTTCTCTGTTTCCTCTGTTTTTGAGCCAATGTCCCAGAGAAGCCTCACTCAATCCATAATTTTCAGCTGTATCAAAAGTCGTAATTCCCTGCGCATAAACCTCATCCAGCAGTTCATCTGCATCTTCTCCCTGAATCATCACCGGTATTGCGCAGCCAAAAATGATCTTCGATAATGGTTTTTCAACATTTTTTATTTTCTGATATTTCACTTCAGATTTCCTGCCTTTTGTTCTTATTTCTGATACAGTTTAATATCCACATGATAGTCAACTGCTTCTCCTGGCTTCAGGAATTTCAGCATTCCGGTTTTTCTCATGACATCTCTTCCGTCCGGATAACAGTTGCCGCATTCCAGACCAAGCACATAATCACGAACCCCCATCATCTTCCATTCCACAAATCCATCCAGTTTAGAAGCGTCAAAACTGATTTCCAGTCCAACATTTAATTTGGGCTGATAGATGCCTGCTTTGCCATCAGCACCTTCGAATTTGTGATAATAGCATCTTTCCTGATAATCACCCTGCGGTTTTTCCATATGCATCCAGTTGGCAATGTCTTCCTGAGCATGATCATCACGTGCCCTGACTTCCACCGATGGAATCGTTACTTCGCTGTCTTCATCCAGAAGCGGATAGCCCATGTTCATATGATACAGGATCTCCATTGGCTCTGTCTTGCTTCCTGTATTTTCAATATGATCATCAATAGAAAATGTATTTTCTTCTTTGGAAATCGTTACTGTTCTTTTGAGAACAAGCTTTCTGCCAAAGATCACTTCATCTTTTGTTACAGAATGAATACGAATTTCTTTGTCATCCTCTTCCCAGTAACTCTGTGCACATGGCTGGTTTGCGATCGAACCATGAAGTGGAAGTTCTTCTCCATCATCTATACACGGTGTGCCAACAGCCTGCAGACCACAGGTTGTCAGAAATCCTGCTGTAAATGACTGAAGCCAGTTAGCTCCTACCTTGTCATAATATGCCGGAGCCACATAACCACATGGAGAAAAATAACTCATGTTGATGCCTTTATAGCGAAGTCTTGTAATATCTCCGTTTCTGTCCGGGGAAAGTGTCAGTTCCAGGCCTTTTCCGTTTGTTGCTTCATAGAGACGCATGCCGTCGCCTTTGCCTCCGACCAGACGATGTTCTTCAACACCGCTTAACTGTGTTTCATGTCCAATATACGGATTCATTGTAATCTCCTTTCAGATAGTTATGCTCTTATGGCAGAAGCCGCCCGTTTACACGAGCGGTCTCACTGCCTGATATACTTTCGCATATCTTTCAAAGATATGCATGTATTTTTCATGCATTTCCTTTCTTGGAAGGTATTCCACGGTTTCTTCTACCATATGTTCAGCCGCATCATTCAAGTCTTTGAATACTCCTGTGGCAATACCTGTCAGCATAGCACTGCCAACTGTACCTGCATCAACTGTTTTGAGTGCTGTAATCGGTACATTCAGCATATCTGCTTTCATCTGCATCCATTCTCCTGACCTTGCACCGCCACCGGTTGCATTGAGCTTTTTGAATTTACATCCAGATTTCTTCAATGCGCTGGTATTCACCAGCATTTCATAAACAACACCTTCCATGCAGCCTCGATAAATATCTGCTACAGTCGTGTCTATGGTAAGTCCAAGAATTGCTCCTTTGGATCCTGTGTCCATATAAGGTGTTGCCGCTCCAGCAAAATGAGGAAGAATCAACAGATTGCTTGGATTTTCTTCACCGCGCTCTGTTGCATATTTCTTTTCGAGATATTCATTCACTGAAAGGTCTCTGTCTGCTGCTGCTCTTTTTTCATCTTTTGCAAGATTATCCACACACCACTGGATCAGTGCCCCGCCGGTATAGGAAAAAGCATAAGCAACATATTTTCCGGGGATCACATATGGTACAATGGAAAAATATCCATCGTACATTGCCTCTATATCCGGAATCGAATCATAAATTGGAGTTACACATTCAACAGTTCCTGCGCCGTCTACTGCAACAGAAGAATCAAATGCACCGGCTCCAATTGCCGCAGATACCTGATCATGACTGATCGATACAATATGTGTGGACGGTGCTAGGCCAGTTTTCTCTGCTGCCTCTGCTGTGATCACTCCGGCATCTGTACCTGTCGGTACCGTCTTTGACATTTTATTCACATCAATGCCGGCTACTTCAAAGATTTTCTTACTCCAGTCAAGTTTCTTAATATCAAATGCCATAGTCCTGGTAGCCAGGGAATAATCAATCTGGCGTTTTCCAGTCAGATGATATACTACATAATCTTCCATCAGGAATATGTATGCAGCTGCATCGTAAATCTCAGGCTTGTTTTTTTTGATCCACATCATTTTAGAAATACTGTACATCTGATGTGCTCGCAGACCGGTGATTCCGGCAAGTTCACGTGCACCGAACTTTTCTGTCAAAGCTTTGCATTCTTCTTCTCCACGTGGGTCTGTATAAAGCATGGCTGTATGAAGTGGTTTACCATTTTCATCTGTCATAACAAAAGTTTCTCCGAAACTGGTCACACCGATTCCGGCAATGTCCGGATATTCTTTTGCCATTTCTGCGACTACTGCATAACCCCCATCCATGATCGTAGATACATCTACTTCATGTCCGCTGACACTTCTGCGGACCGGATAATCTTTGTATGCTTTATTCAGATACCTGCCCTGTTCATCAAACACCGTACATTTACAACCGGTCGTTCCTATATCCAATCCTGCAATTTTCATATCATTCGCTCCTAGTCAATATCTACCCATTCATATCCCAGATATGTAGTAAATGCTTCTTTTAAGATGTCTTTCATATGTCCGACGCCTACACATGTATGATGTTTAAATCCACCTCTTGCCAGACGGATCATCTTGTCTTCCATATTCGGGATCTGGCATACACCGGCGCATCCAAAGTATGCATCCTCGATCGGATCATCGGTAAATTCTGCTTCAGATGCATAGATTTTGATCTTACCGTCTACTGTCAGGCAGTTAGAAATTGTTGTCTTGAATGGACGAATTCTTCCTTCGTTGGTTCCCCAGCCACTTCCCGGATCACCTTTGTCAAACATCTTGTGGGATGTAACGGTTCCTTTCTTTGTCATCAGACTCTGTGCACAGGATCCACAGTGGAAAAGAATCAGTTTATCTTCTGCATCGCCGTAGTTGTTGTTCCAGTCAAGTACTGCTGTCGGCTGTTCGCTTGCCAGCTGCATTGCACGCATGGAGATTGCAGATGTCAGATCGATCTCGCAGGATGTTGCGATTCCACGGTCATTCAGTTCAGAAAGGAGTACGCATGGACATACGCGAAGGATTGTTTCCATTTCATTCCAGCAACGGATTGCAAGTGCATCCAGATGGTACTCTTCAACATATTCATCAATAACAACGGAGATCTTGGAAAGCATAATCTTCTTGTCTTCCGGAACATTTGAGAAATCTGTATAGTTCTCAAGGCGTTCTTTTTTAGCCAGTACGGCCGGATCGTTATCTTCTTTTGCGTTTACTTTATAGAATACCTCAGAAAGGTCAAATGCTTCTACTGTGATTCCGTTTTTCTGTAATCCGATCTCATCAAAACGTGTAGTCTTGAATGCTGTAGTTCTTGCTCCGATACATCCGATCGTGAAGCGTTTCATACCGTTAACAACTCGGCAGATAGCAGCAAAATCTCTTAAATTCTCCTGGAATTTCTCAGAGAGTGGATGTACAACGTGCGGTTTTAATACTGTAAAAGGAACCTGATACTGAGTAAATACATCTGTTACAGAGAATTTACCACAAAATGCATCACGTCTGTGTGCAAAATCCATCTTGCCGATTTCATCCGGATATGCCTGCATCAGGATTGGAACGCCTGCATCCTGAAGTGCTGTGATCGCACCATTCTCATCTGCAAAGATTGGCATGGAGAAGATAACACCATCATACTGACCTTCGTGTTCTTTGAGCCATTTTGCATAAAGAAGACCTTCATCTCTTGTCTCAATTCCGCCGTATCTTGTCAGGTCTGCATCCATTGCGATGTAATCATATCCTGCGTCCGTTACAGCTTTGATCATATCCTCTCTTGCTCCGTAGATCAGTTCGCCTGGCATAAATCCTCTGTTACAAAATGCCAATGCAAATGTCATTTTTTTACTCATATCTATATCCTCCTTGTTTCTTCTTGAGTGTTTTTTTCATTTTATGTGTTTATTTTAGTGGATTTTATTTTTATTTTATATAGACTTTTGTTCTACTTACTTTGATTTTGTTCGCATTTATGATATGATTTCCATATGATTTCGAATTAGATATGAACATAGAAAGGATTTTCTGAAAATGATATCCAGCTTTGATATTGCCAAATTGCATTCTTTGTTAAAAGACTTTTATCAGCTCACAAAAATCCGCATCACTGTTTTTGATGACTCTTTTCGTGAACTGACTTCTTATCCGGATGAGATCGCAGATTTCTGTAAGCTGATCCGCCAGACACCCGGCTGTGCCATGAAATGTCATCTGTGTGACCGCCATGCCTGTGATATTGCTTCGCGTCGTACTTCTTCTTATACTTATCACTGTCATGCCGGGCTTACAGAGAGTATCATCCCGATCCGTATGGGAAACATTGTGATCGGTTATCTTCTGTTCGGACATGTTTTTTCGTATACAAGTTATGCCGAGGGTTGGAAAGTGATCCGTGAGAGATGTGCAGATTATGGAATTTCTTTTGATGAGCTTGAGAAATGCTGCCGGAAGCTTCCAAATCTTTCGGAAGAATATATTGATTCCGCTTCGCATATTATGAAAGCGGTCGCATCTTATCTTTGTATGGACCGTATGGTTTCGATGCATCAGCAGGAACTTCCAGTACAGATTGATGAATATATTCAGTCGCACTACACTGAAAGAATCGACGCGGTGTCGATTGCACAGCATTTTCACATTGGAAAAACGAAGATTTATGAAATCGCCCGGCAGAATTATGGAATGGGCATCGCGGAATATATCCGGAAACTGCGGATTGACCGGGCAAGACAGCTTCTGGCGGAGCAGACGGATCTGTCACTTGCTGAGATTGCCTATAAGTGTGGTTTCAGTGATTATAATTATTTTATCACGGTATTTAAGAAGCTGGTCGGAGTTCCACCGATCGCGTACCGGCAACAGATCGTGAAGGCAGAGTAAGGGGAGAGCGGCCTTCGCAACTGCGAGCGCCCTCCCCTCGCAAAGTTTTTCAATTGTCAAAATGATTGACGGGTCTAAGGACAGTTCCCTTACTTAACAATAAATCCCTCTTCATCCCACAGATCATGCCAATCCTTTGCACCTTCCCACAGGAATACCTGGCCTTTAACCAGACGGTTTCCTCTTTCCAGTGTTCCAATCTTGGCCATTTCTTCTTCTGTCAACGGATCTTCTGTCACACACTTCAGATTACTTACATAATTATGTACAGAGAATGGAATAGAAATCTCACCTCTCTGATGAGCCCATTTCAGAGCGATCAGTGCAGGATGAACACCGTGTGCTTTGGCAATTTCCTGCATTTCCGGTGTCTGCATATCCGCAACATCTTCCGGACAGATATCTCTTTCCGGTCTTCTCGGTGAACCAAGTGGCATATAGCCTACCGGCTGGATATTATGAGCAACAAGATAATCATACTGTTCCTGCTGCTGGAAGCATGGATGAAGTTCCAGTTCACAGGCTGCCGGTTTGATTTTCATTAAAGGAAGAACCGCTTCCAGTTTCGGGATGGTCATATTGGAAATACCAATATAACGGATTTTTCCTTTTTCTACCAGTTCTTCACACTGACGATATGTATCCATGAATTCTTCTACGCTGAATGGTCTGGAATCTGGATTTCTGGAATCTACATCACAGAATGGTGCATGATAGTTCGGGAATGGCCAGTGAATGAAATACAGATCTACATAATCGCACTGAAGATCCTGAATACTCTTTGTGCAGGCTTCTTCAACCTTTCTGTGCATGTCATTCCATACTTTTGTCATGATAAAAAGATCTTTTCTTTCTACAACACCTTCATCAAAAGCTGTTTTGAAAACCTCACCTATCTGATGTTCATTTCCGTAGCATGCTGCGCAGTCAAACATACGATATCCGCTGCGGATTGCACCTGCAACTGCTGCAGAAACATCTTCAGCGCTTACTCTGTCAGAACCAAAGGTTCCCATACCCATACATGGAACTTTTTCTCCTGACGGAAGTGTTACCTTCGGCACGATTGCCGGATCAATAAATTCTGCCATTTTTGTTTCCTCCTAAATTGTATTATATAGTTTTTGTATAACAATCTGTGGAAGCAGTTTTTCCATATCTTCCATTACAAAAAATCCCGTTTCTTCACGCATTGCCGCAGCGGCTGAGATTGCACTTGCTCTTCTTAAAGTTTCTTCCAGAGAAAGGCCCTCGCTTAATCCAAGTGCAAAACCTGCGATCATGGAATCACCGCATCCTACGGTATTTACTGCATCAATTTTCGGAACGATTGCACGGAAGATGCCTTCTTCACCAACAACCAGAGAACCATCTGCACCAAGGGAAACTGCTACGATCTCCACTCCGTTTGCATGGATTGTCTTAGCTGCATCAATGATATCCTGAATGTCATCACAGTGTTTGCCTGTCAGCATACGGATCTCATCAATGTTTGGTTTAATCAGTGTCGGACATGCTTCGATTCCCATTTCAAGAAGTTTGCCACTGGTATCAAGGATCACCGGTTTGCCAGCTTCTTTTACGATTTTGACCAGTCTCTGATATGCAGTTCCATCAAGCCCCTTCGGTACACTTCCGGACATGGAAACAACATCTGCATCCTTAACCAGCTCTGTAAATTTTTTTTCAAATCCCCGGAAATCTTCTTCAGTCAACGTAAATCCCGGTTCCAGAAATTCTGTCTGTACATGATTCACTTCATCCCATATATTGATGCAGGATCTACTTTCCGCATCTACATGATAAAACTCACCTTTGATTCCAAACGGTTTCAGAGCATCTTCAATATAGTTTCCTGCGTGACCACCTACAAATCCGGTTGCTACGACTTCCGCACCATAAATAGATGCCGGCTTGGATACATTAAGACCTTTGCCTCCGGGAACGTAAGAACATTCCCGGACACGATTTACTTCACCTGCTTTAAAATCATCAACTACATATCGTTTATCGATTGCAGCATTTAATGTTACTGTCAGTATCATTTTATTCTTCCTCGTTTGATAACAGGATCTTACCTTTTACAAGTCCTGGTGTCTTAAATAACTGGAATGCTTCCTGTGCCTGGCTCATCGGGATTTTCTTATAAATGAAGCCCGGATCAAATTTCAGCTGACCGGTTGCAAAGTAATGTGCTGTCAGATCCCATTCACGTCCCGGGAATGGTGCACTGTAAGACATCCATGAACCTGTCAGTTTGAACTCTTTACGGTTCATATTTTCCCACTGTTTTGGTGTAAAGGTCAGATTCTCATGCGGTGTTCCGATAAAGCATACATGAGCTTTGTTTGCAGCCAGTTCAAATGCCATATGCATGGTCGGAACCTGTCCGGCTGTCTCAAATACGAAACCATATCCTTTTCCGCCTGTGATATCCATGGCTTTTTCCATATATCCTTCTTCTTTTGTATTGATGACTTCATCTGCACCAAGACGTTTTGCAAGTGCAAGACGTTCATCACTGATATCGAATACAACAACTTTTTTGGAACCGAAGATCTTTGTCCACTGCATAGTGAACATTCCGACTGTACCACCACCAAGGATTGCAACATATTCGCCACCATGATAATCATTCTGGAATACACCGTGGATTGCTACTGTTGCAGGTTCAAACATAGCGCCTTGTTCATATGGAACTGTCTTGTCAAAGGGTACTGCATTCTGCTCCGGAACTACTACATAGTCAGCGTTGCTTCCCTGCTGTCTGGAACCAATAAAGCTGTAATGTTTGCAAAGAGAGAAGTTACCCTTCTGACAGTCATCACATTTCATGCATGGAAGAAGCGGTGCGCCTGATACACGGTCACCAACTTTGACCTTTGTTACGCCTTCGCCAACTTCTACTACATCACCGGAAAATTCATGCCCCAGAACAATTGGATAAAAATGAACTCCGTGATTGAGAACACGAGGAATGTCAGAACCACAGATACCAGAGTATCTGACTTTGATTTTTACAGTTCCTTTGGTTACTTTTGGTTCTTCGACTTCCTGATACTGTACATCTTCATTTGCAACTACTACTGCTGCTTTCATAATATATATTTTCTCCTTTCATAAAGGAGGGAAACGCCCTCCCAGCTTTTATTTCGCGGTCATCATGTGGGCCAGGGACTTATAGAGTTCAAGGTATGTCTGGTAAGTCTGGTCGTAGATGGCTTTATTCTCCGGGTTTGGCTCATGACGGCGGGTTTCTTTGACAGTAAGTGAAACTGCCTCATCATAATCCTTATAGAATCCAACTCCTACACCTGCAAGGATTGCTGCTCCAAGTGTCGTAGCCGTATCAGATGCCGGAACAACGATCGGTTTACCTGTGATATCGGATTTAATCTGTGTCCAGAGTAAAGAATTCGCAGATCCACCCATGGCTCTCAGAACTTCTGCCTCCGCTCCGGCTTCCTCTGCAACTTCCAGGTTATGTCTCAGGGAAAGAGCCACTCCTTCCATACAGGCACGCACCATATGTCCCTTGGTCTTGGCAAAATCCAGGCCGTAGAAAACACCTTTTGCATACGGATTCCAGATTGGTGAGCGCTCTCCGGACATATATGGAAGAAATACCATTCCATCACATCCCGGGGCTACTTTTTCTGCGATTTCATTAAGCTGATCCAGTGATGAAGCTCCTGTCTGTTCTTTCATCATACGCTCATAGTCTGCAAATTCATGTTCAAACCAGCGCATGACTCCACCGCCTCCGGTAGTTCCTCCCTGAAGGAGCCACTTGCCCGGAACAACATGATAACTGAGGATCAACCTTGGATCAGCTTTGTACTCATCTGTACAAATGCTCATTCCCCCGGCCTGTCCTCCCTGTTCCTGTGTTTCTCCTGTATGGATCACACCAGCTCCAAGCGTTCCGCATGCAGCATCAAGTCCACCGGCAACAACCGGTGTTCCCTCGGCAAGTCCACACTCTGCTGCTGCCTTCGCGGTGACAGTGCCTACCACATGATCACAGTCACATATTTCCGGAAGGAATCCCATCGGAATTCCAAGCTGTTCACACATTTCTTCATCCCAGCATCCTTTTTTCATATCAAAACAATGTAATCCATAACCCTGAGAAACATCCTGTGTGATCGCATCTGTCAGTTTAAATGCGATATAACTGTTCGACTGAAGGATCTTATAGATTTTCTCGTAAACTTCCGGCTTATTTTCTCTGTACCAGATGATCTTTGCTGTAGAATAAGATGGCTGAAGGGAATTTCCTGATATCTTAAAAATCTCATCAGCTCCAATCTCCTGATTCAGTCTGTCACAAATAGACTGTGCTCTGGTGTCCATCCAGATCGGAGTATTGGTAAGGACTTTTCCTCCCTGATCTATTGCGATTGCCGACCAGCTCTGTCCGTCAATTCCCACTCCGGCGATTTCTTCTGGTGCGATTCCGGCTTTCTGTATCGTTTCCTCTGTTGCCTGGCAGACTGCGCTCCACCATTCTTCAGGATTCTGCTCCGCCCATCCCTCATGCGGATAATATACCGGATAAGCACCATTTGCAGCCGCAAGGACTCTGCCTTCTCTGTCAAATACAGCAACCTTACAGGCACTTGTTCCGATGTCAATTCCAAGTAAATATGATTTTTTCATTTTGCTGCTCCTATTTTCCGAAATATCCGGATTTTCTTCTCTTCAGCTGACACTCCAATCTGTTCTCTCTGTATCATTTTAAAGTATTTACAGACTTGCCTTCTATGATTTCTGTCTGCAGTTTTTCTGTAAAAAACTCTTCTGATTCTTTTTTGCCATTTTCCAGATGTTCCAGCATGATTCTTGCCACTTCTCTGGCAATTCCATCCGTTGGCTGTGATACGATCGTCAGCTTCGGGTTACATGCTCTCGCAAACTGCAGATTGTCAAAACCAATCACAGAAAGCTGTTCCGGTATCTGTATTCCAAGTTCATTTACTCCGATCATGGCCCCCATTGTCATTTCGTAGTTGGTCACAAACACCGCTGTCATATCCGGATTTTTCTGCACCAGTTCCTCCAGACTCCGTACACCGCCCTGAATCGTATAATCTCCATGACAGATCAGGGATTCTCTGACCGGAATTCCGGCCTTTTCCAATGCTCTGTAATATCCGGCCATACGTTCCTGTGCAGTAAAAATCCCCTTCGGTCCACCGATGATACCGATATAGCGATGGCCTCTTTCTATAAACTGTCGTACTGCATCCTCCGCAGCTTTTTTATTGTCCACCAACACACTGTCACAGGAGATTCCCTGTATCTTACGGTCAATCAGAACGATTGGTTTTCCTGTCCTCTGAAATTTCTTCAGATGATTTCCTTCTTCATCGACCGGCATATTAATAACCCCGTCAACCCGCCTGCGGATCAGGAACTCTATTGCCTCCCGTTCCAGTTTCTTATCGGTTCGACAGTCACAGACGATCGTGGCATAGCCATGACTTCGAAGGACATCTTCCATACCCGTTATGATTTCAGCACAGAATGTATTATTCAGCTCCGGAATCACCACACCTATCGTTTTGGTCGCATTCGTCTTCAGCCCTCTGGCAACTTCATTGACTTCATAATGGAGTTCCTCAATGGCTTCTTCAATCTTTATTCTGTTTTTCTCTCGGACATTACCGCCATTAAAATACGAAGAAATCGTAGCCAGACCAAGGCCAGTCCGTCTGGCGATGTCTTTCATTGTTGCCGCCATTATGTCTCACTGCCTTCTGTTTCCACTGATATTTCTGTGTACTGAATCATGGTTCTCGTACTTTTGTTTTTATTCTGCCTTTCCGTCACATCCGCAGACTTTCATTCTTGCCATAACCAGTTCCTTCACTGCTGCAATAGCTGTCTTACCATATGCCTTTGGATCAATGGTATCCGGTTTTTCTGCAAGAAGTTCTTTCACTGCCTTAGAATATGCTGCACGAAGTTCTGTAGCAAAGTTTACTTTGCAGATACCACGTTTTACACAATCCATAACATCTTCATCACTGAGTCCGGATGCGCCATGGAGAACCAGCGGAATGTCTACAACTTCACGAATCTCACTGAGACGTTCTTTGTCGAGAACCGGTGTTCCCACATAGAAACCATGTGCAGTTCCGATTGCAACTGCAAGAGATGTAACTCCTGTACGCTCTACGAATTCTTTTGCTTCCTGTGGATCTGTGTTGGTGTCTGCCTCTGCTTCCAGATCATCTTCTTTGCCGCCGACCTTACCAAGTTCTGCTTCGCATGGAATATCAAGTGCTTTTGCCACATCTGCCACACGTTTGGTCTCTGCGATGTTTGCTTCAAAATCCAGTTTGGATCCATCGATCATAACAGAAGTATATCCTGCATGCATTGCCTGCATAGCAAGCTCAAAGCTGCTGCCATGATCCAGATGAAGGCAGACCGGAACAGATGCTTTTGCAGCTTCTGCTGCAACGATTGCTGCATAGGTCTCTACAGTTCCATACTTAACAGTAGATGGTGTTGTCTGAATCATAACCGGTGCTTTCAGTTCTTCTGCTGCCTGAATGATTGCTTTGACCATTTCCATATTCTCTGCATTAAATGCACCTACTGCATAACCGCCTTTCTGAGCTTTGGACAGCATTTCTTTTGATGTAACAAGTGGCATAATGATTTTCCTCCTCATAATATATGTATGATTTTTGTTCTTACTGTTTCTGTAATGCCGGATAACATTTGCAAAACCGAAACGTTTCCGTTTGAGCCAATCATACCTCTGTTCTCTGCTTCTGTCAACCATAAAATATTCACTTTTCACTTTCTTCAAAGCAGTGTAAAATATTCATCTTTTATCGGAAAATATTCTCTTGCAAAGTATCATAAATGCAGGTACATTTTTAATATAAAGGCTGTCTCTGAGCGAGATATGCCATAATTCAGTAAAATTTTGAATGGAGGCATAAAGATATGTTAAAAGGAATTCCTGAAATCTTATCACCAGAATTATTAAAGGTATTATGTGAAATGGGACACAGCGATCGTCTGGTAATCGCAGATGGTAACTTCCCGGTAGAATCTATGGGTAAAAACGCAATCACAATCCGTTGTGACGGACATGGTGTTCCGGAAATTCTGGAAGCGATCCTGAAAGTTTTCCCGCTGGATACTTATGTAGAACATCCGGTTAACCTGATGGAAGTAATGCCTGGTGACGATGTAGAGACCCCAATCTGGGATACATACAAAGAAATCATCCGTAAATATGATGACAGAGGAGATGCTGTAGTAGGAAACATCGAACGTTTTGCATTCTATGATGAAGCCAAAACAGCTTACTGCATCATTTCCACAAGTGAAAAAGCTCTGTATGCAAACGTTATGCTGCAGAAAGGTGTTGTCATCAACAACTAATATCGGCCGTCTTTTTTCCTAATCTGCCCTGGAGGTTTTCGGATCTCCGGGGCATTTTTATCTTCTCAAGACCTGCTTTATGTAGCTTTGCTTTTTTTTATGTATGTGCTATGATAAAAGAAATAATTTTTCCATACACAGTATAGTTATCAATCAGGAGGTTTTCATGATCCATCATAAACAACACGGCAAAAAGCGAACTCTGGCATTACTTCTGGCAGGTTCTGTTCTTTTCACTAACATACCGGTTTCCGCGAACGCAGTCAGTGATATTGAGCTTTCAGCAGACGAATCTGCTTCTGACGAAACAGATAACACAGGAAATACTGTTACAAATGATACTGTTGATATAAGTATTGATTCCATTGATGAAAATACTGCTTCCTCAACGGTTGACGATTCTTCTGAACTTCAATCTGCTGCCCCTGATGACTCAACGTCCTCAGATGATTTTTCTTCTGATGACGATGAAGCCGTCTTTTCTTCAGGGTCAGAATCTCCAAATAGCGAAAATATAGACTATATTCTTGGCCGTCCCATGACGGATGAAGAACGACAGGCACAGCTTGCACCATTACAGAACCTGGATGCATTTGCTCCGGAACCGGAAGTTGACAGTAATATCGGCATTGCAAGCTATGCACTTTATCCCGGAACTTACAATGCAAATGAAGAGAGATTTGTCACTGAGGTTAAAAATCAGAGAAATACCAGCCTCTGCTGGGCTTTCAGCCTCGCTTCCAACCTTGAGACTTCTCTGCTTACCCGGGAACAGAAGTACTACGATCTTTCCGAAGAACAACTGGCTTATTTCTGGGCAAATCGAGTAAACGATCCCCTCGGTAACACTCCAAATGATAAGATCACCCGGACTCAGTCAGATTATCATGGTACCGGAAATGGCCGTGTTGCCTCCTTCTTTCTCAGTACCTGGTCCGGCATGACAACCGAAGAAAAAGTTCCGTTTCAGTCCTCTGCAGTTACATGGCCTGACAGCCTCGCCTATGATACCAGCGCTTATATGGAAGATGCCATTTTCTCTCAATACACTGTGGATCGCACCAAACAGCTTCTTATGGAATATAATTCTGTTTCTGCCATGATCTACATGCTGGATAACTACTATTATCCGGATACAGCTTCATATTCCTGCCCTCAGTCTGGTCTGGTAAATCATGCTGTAACCATCGTCGGCTGGGATGACACTTACTCCAAGGAAAACTTCCCGTCAGCTTCCGGTGTGAATAATGATGGTGCCTGGATCGTCAAAAACAGTTATGGCAAAAACTGGGGAAAGAACGGTTATTTTTATCTTTCCTATGAAGATAAATCCATCACCAATCTGGTCTCCAATACAGCAATGACCACCCCTGCTTATCCAAATAATTATTTTTACGACGGTGCTGCTGCCGGAACTGTCACTTTCCCGGGCAACACCATCAATAATGGTTACTATGTATCCAATATTTTCAAGGCAACTGCCGGAAATGGAAAAGACGAAGAACTCGGTGAAATCGTTACTGCTGTTCCACAGGACAATACTGATTTTCAAATTCAGGTCTACACAGATCTGAAGAATACTTCTGATCCGACAAGCGGAACACCCGCCTATGCAGAATCTGTTGATTACACACAGCCACTGGCCGGAATCCACACGATCCACCTGAACACTCCGGTCAAAATTCCTCAGGGTACTTTCTATTCGGTTGTGATCAGAATACCGGATGGATCCAATAAATTTTATGTAGAAAAAACAACCACCAGCACATCCTGGTTTACGGCAACTGCCGGTATTGATCCGGATCAGAGCTTTTTTTCTACTTCCGGAAAGAAATGGTACGACGCAGGAAATCATCAGTATAACTGCTGTTTCTCTGTCAAAGCACATACAAAAACCTTAGACAGTTCTACTGTTGTAACACCTTCAGTGGAACCGACTCCTGATGCCAAACCAACCGTTAATCCAGAAGTGCAGCCGTCAGTCAGTCCGAATCCTACTCCGGAAGAAAAGCCTTCCGTTACACCAGCTGTCAAACCGAATGATACTCCGGCACCGCCATCCAGTGCTCGTATAAATACCTGTTTCCGTGTTGGAAACCTGAAATATCGTGTAACTGCCAATCAGGTTGTTACATGCTATGGAACGACCAACAGCCGAGTTACCAAAATCAGTATTCCTTCAACTGTCCGTTACAATGGCGTAACTTATCGTGTTACCAGTATATGGGCCAACGCATTCAAAAACAAATCACGGCTGACCACGGTTTCTATCGGACACAATGTCAGCGTAATCGGTAAAAATGCATTCTACAAATGCAAAAAACTAAAGAAAGTTACTATTGGTACCGGGCTGACGCAGATCAATCCAGGTGCATTCCGCGGTGTGAAAAAGGGCTGCACAATCACAATCAAAAGCCTGAAACTGAAAAAGATCTCTTCCCGGATCGACCAGTCTGTATCCCGAATGACAGTACGCGTTCCCAAAAGGAAATATACAGCTTATAAAAAACTGCTTCGCAAAAAATCAAAAACTGTAATTATAAAGAAGTATTAAAAGAAAATATGATAAAAAAATTCTCATCCGTTACAAGAGAAATCTCTTATAAACGAATGAGAATTTTTATTTTACATGAATACGTTTCATGCATATAATTTTGTTTAGTCCATTTCGAAAAGCTGACGCTGTTTCAGGTTAATGGATGCCCAGCTTGTGCTTGCATACGTCTTTCCATAAAGAGAAACTGTACTGGTCACTTTTGCATAGACTTTACAGGAATCTTTATATCCATTATTTCCAGTCTGACTACGCAGATATTTCTCAATATTCGGTATCTTCAGTTCATATGCACTGTTTTGCGACAAATAAAATTTTCCTCCCGATACATTTACTGAACCGATATTGCCATATCCTGTCAGTGTACCAATCTCCGATGTGATATTTCTCACCTTTTTTCCATCAGACGGACAACCATCTGCAATTGCACCTTTTTCATCTTCAATAAAAAATTCTACTGTCATCTTCTGATTATCCAGATCTTCCTGGCTGAGATCTGCACTGATCATATTATAATCTCTTACATTGATATAATAGGTCATGTCTTTTTCCAGTGTATTATTCTCACCAGAAGTCCACGAAGACTGATCAGTCATATAATATCTGGAAGTTTCGATTTCCGCTGCCGGATTCCTTGATTTAACAAAATGTATTTCTGGTTCAACAGCAGTAACATTCGCAGCTGCAACCATCGCATTAATAAATAATTTGATTTCTTCCTCCCCACTTACTGTGGAATGACCGGCACCAGTATAGATTACATTTCCCTTACTATAGAAATAGTAGTTATTTCTGACATCATTTGGAGAATAATCATAAATTCCATCTCTTAGGCAATACCATACAACCACATCCGTCTTTCCATCACTCATTCCATTGATATCCTTATCCTGTTCCAAAGCAAGTTGATAGTACTGTCCATGTGTTTCTGCAACAGAAATTGAATTCCCTATTCGGAACGGATATTGCGTAATCGCCCCATCATTGATTTTTGCAGCTGATGTTACTTTAGATCTATTTCCATTTTCGCCCAGTTTAATTCCGCTCACCAGATGATTCGTATATGCCTGTGGCTGCGCATAACTGCTACTTCTGCCCGATCCCGTACTGTATGCAATATCTCCTGACACACTAATCAGATCTGAAAAACTGACACTTGATGAATCCAATCCCTGTCCTTTTTTCAGGAGCTGTGATACCGTCTGATTTCCAATTGTCTCATCTGACGTAATTCCATATCTATCCATGCCGACAACAGAACGAAGTATTGTATTCAATGAAAGTCCCCACGTTGGATTTTTCGCAGTCTCAAAAAGCCATTTGTCATAATATCTGTTTGTATTTTCATCCACTCCATATTCCGTTGTTGCAATCTTTTCATACATCTTGTCTTTATCATAATTTACATAAGATGTTGTATCATGCGAGAAAATAATACTTTTTCCGGATTTTACAAAATCAAGTATAGCATTTACCTGACCATTATCATTTGATATATCCTGATAAACATCTGCAAACCCAATTACAAGCATCTGCTTATCGCTTAAAAGTGAATCCATATCTGCTCTTGTATATGTCTTTATCTCGTTAACAGTTTTGGTTGTAATATTGATGTTAAAATCTTCTATCTGTTTCAACCATTTCTGGAAATTAGTATCCGTTTTAAGATTCCAGGTACATCTCTCCGGTATTAACTGAAGGACATTAATCTGCTGAGGTGTACCGGTGTTTTTCTGTTTCGCATATCCAATCTCAGATGTGTGAATATAAGCATTACGGTTATTGGTGAGTTTCAATTTCCAAGTGATTACTTTAAAATAATCTGCCGGAATCTTTCTGGTAACCGTATACTTCTGTCCACTTTTCAATTCATACCGCATATCTCCATTACCGTAATCTTTCTGCGAAAGGACATTTCCATTTTCATCCTGTATGACCATATAATTTTTCTGCGATTCTTTTTCAGAAAAATTACCATCAAAATTCAGATCAAGATAAAGCTCACAATCATATGTTGTGGACATTGGTGTTACTTCTGAATCATTTTCAATAGTAAACGTATATTTCAGTTCACCGTCAATATAACCATTTTCATCTGTTTCTGCTTCCCCGATTCGCGTTGGTTCCTTCGGTCTTCCGCCATTTTCGTCAAACTGAATCACTGGTTTTGTCAGGTTAAAATAGAAATTCATATCCTTCTGTCCACTGTCAAGCTCTGATTTCGTAACTACATTATCATAGCTTATTGCCTGACTCAGAAATTCATAATAATATGAAGAATTATCCACTTCATCTGTATCTACTGTCCTGTCAGAGTTCAAAAGGCTGTTTCCCAAAACAACTGGATAACCACTTTTAACAAACTCAAGCAATTCCTCGCATTCTTCACTGGTCATATCGTTTCCCGAGCCACGGAAATATCCACCTCCTTCAGAACCGTATGTATTAAACGGAGCAAAACGCCTTATCCCCTTATTTCCAATCCAGTTCTGGTCATATTCATTATCCAACTGCCCCAGCAGCTTGTGAAGCTCCTTAGTTCCTGTTGTTACCTTTCTTCCTGCTCCAACATGCGAATAGCGAAGATTTCCACTGCCCGTGATCAAATCATTGTTATTTGAATTTTTTCTGTCACTGATATAGATCATATCATATTCTGATGCTATATCATCAATATGTCCCACAAACTCCGATGCCGTCATAGAGTTAATTGTTACATCTACACTGACCGAAGTCGTGTCATCATCTGCATAAATAGCATCCAGTGACGCACAGGACGCATTATCATATTGAGGAGTTCCAGTCCCAAGTGTCTCCTCAAAATAAATTGTCATATAACTTACATTTTCTACTGTTTCGCCAAACTTAATAGAGCGTGTTTCACTGGATGTAAATTCTTCGCCGACACTCTGCTTTTCTTTTCTGTAAATCTCTTTACCGTTTTTATTTTCGCATACAACTGTGTAGCGTGACAGAACGCCATTCTTGTCCCAATTATTGTTTGTTTTGTACCAACGAGCCTGATAGACAAATCCCTTTATATCCTCCGGATTTCGAAAATGCAAAGTAATATGGTGTCTGTCAGTCGATTTATCAGTCAGTTTATGTGTTGAATTTGATGACCAGTCAGAATGCCAGATTGTAGACGCATCGTTATCAATCACATTAGACGGATTATCATCAGTGCCATCTGCCGCATTATAATAACAGCAGGCTGTCACATCCTTTACTCTGCTTTTCTTTGCACCAAGCCATGAAATCACGTCATCCTTTGTCAGCTGTGAACAGTTATCATCTGGCATAATTTCCAAAACATTAATCTTATCTTTTGTAAGAACGTTTCTTTTATATTTATAGTTAATAATATACTCAAGCACTCTTGCCTGTGAAATTTCCCTGCTCAGCTGACTGATTCCTGTCTCATCGCTCTCCCCGTCATTCAAACCACTTCTATCTGTTTCCAGTTTCCGATATCGATTTTCACTGTTGATGTATTTGATAATCTCTTCAAATCCGGCTACAGGATCTGATTCACCATAGATATCATCTTCCTCTGAATCTGTATGTGAATTAAAATTTTCATGAAACTGTTTATTCACAAGATTATAATCTGCCTCTGTTCCCGCAAGCATATTTTTAAAGAAATATATATATTTGTCTACGTAATGTCCATCTGTGTCATCATCTGTATCTTTAATAACTGCCGAAAATGCATTTACAATCTGAGAGTCATCAGTTATCCTTGATCCATTAATAATGCATGGGATTTCATTTGTCGTAACTGCCTCCGCAAGTGCTTCTGCAACATCCTGGCTGAGATTTCCATTCACATAAACAAGATCATAACCTGAAATCACATCTGTAATAGCATTTGTTGTTTCTCCGTCACCGACATCAACAGCTGGCTCTTCCTCATTCTGCACTTCTACATCGCTATCTGTTTCATCAGATACTTCCACATCTGTTTCGTCAAAAGCAACTTCACCGCTTTCTTTCTGAGATTCCTCATCAATATTTTCTGATATATCAACAGAATCAACTGACTCATTTACATCCTGTGTATCTGGCTCCTGATATTCTGATGAAAAATCCACTTCCGCATCTGTTCCATTATTCTGAATGTTTTCATCTCCAGAAACTTCACCTTCACCAACGGCTACATCGTCCACTGAAATGCTCTGCCCTGAGATATCTTCGCCGGATACAGTTGCATACACAGCGCTGGTAACATCCTCTGCTGATTTTGTATCTACTTCAATTCCAAAGTTCTCAAACTCTCCGTCTTCCTCCTCTTCGGAGGCTTTTGGTGACAGATGGAATACATATTTCTTGAACCAGTCATTATTGGTGTAGCCACCCTGATAATAAAAGCTGTTGACCTGCACCTGGCAGGAATTGTCTCCTCCAGGAACGAAATCATAATTTCCCTTTCCCGGAGTCAGACTGTAGGAGGCTGCTGAAATATAATGCGTTGCAGCTTTTCCATCTGTAACCGGGAGATATGCGTCTTCATTCACCGGATAAGATGGATAATACCAGCCAAAATATGCACATGCACTTGGATCTTCCTGAGAGTTATCCACCGATTTACAGCAGAAATACACTTTTTCCACACGATAATAATAATTATAGTCAAAATATTCCGGTATTTTCTGTAGTTCATTAAAGGCAACTGGTTGGCGGCCTGTCACTACAGAAATCGGATATTTTTTCAATGTGCCATTATCGTCTTTATAGTACCAATACTGATCATTGTCCAGAAGGATGTCTCCATCCTCTAAAGTAATCTGATTATTCTGGTCATTCTGAAGCTTCGCTTCTGTTTTCTCGGCTTTTTTCTCCAGATATTCCATATCACCGATCAGTTCATATTTATAATATGGATATTCCGCAATGTTTTCGCCAAGATAAACGTATGGATTTGCCTGCGTACCGGCTGTATCCTTATTCTGAATAATGCCAGATATCTTCCTCTGTGTATCCGTCTGGTCTGTTCCGTCACCTGCATCTTCTGCCGAATCTATATCCGTCTGATCTTCTGTAAAAGAATCTGTATCTTCCTGATTCTGGACTTCTGTATCCACATCTGCTGACGAATCTTCGGAATCAGCTGCCTGATCTGAAAAATCATCCGAAAAAGCATCTGTGCCAGAGGATTCCACTGGTTCTTCATAGGACTGCTGCTCCAGGGAAATATCGGAATCAAAAGTATCACTGTCACTTCCGTCAAAAGAATCCTCTTCATCACTCTGGAATGCACTGTCAGAATCTGTACTTCCGTTATCACTTCCGGAATCTCCCGAAAACTCATCCTGACTGGAAGAATCGGTAGTGTCTTCTGTACCGGCAGCTGTCTCCCCTGAAGTAAAGGAATTGGATTCCTCAATGGTACTCTTCACAGCTTCTTCTGTATTATCCTGTATAAGAACACTGTCATCTTTCTTAAACCCAACAGGGTTCTCTCCGGGAAACTGATACTCTGCATTTCCATTATTGGCCGCATCAATGTTATCTACGATTTCTTTTGTCAGATCTGTATATACATTTTCATAATAGCCATATCTTGCATTCGTATACTCATACTCCGGGAGGATTTCTGCTTTTCCATTATCTTTTTTAAGCGCATTATTAACTTTATCGTTCTCTACTTCTGCAAATTCCAGATAATATGCACCTCTGGAATCACTGCTTTCAGATGGATAAAAGTTCTGGATATTTTCCCGGTACTTTTCTGTCTGCTCCTTATCTGATTGAACATCATTCCGTATCGGATAATACTGCTGTTCTGCTTTTGTATAGTTTCCTGTTCCGGCTGAATTCTCCTGATAAGAGCCGTTCACTGATACGGTATCGGTCCGGGTATTTCCGTTGAAATCTGTCAGATCAACTTTTGTCCAACCGGTATCTCCGGAATCCAGAAAATATTTTTCTGTATACGGGCTGTATAATAGTGGTCCGTCATCTCCGGTCACAGCTGCAATATTTTTTATTCCTGTGCTACTTCCATCAGATTTTATGTTCTGCATAAATTCTGAACGTTGTGCTGTCGGAAGCTTGCTTAATGCCTCCTGCACGCTCGAGAAATGCACCGTCTGCGAATTACCTGATGAATCCGTATATTGATACTGATACAATTTTAGACTGGGTTCCTGCCCGGATATGTAATAACCGATTTCTGCATCTTCGCTGTTATTTACCAGTTCCAGAATTCGAAATGGCTCATCTTCTGTGTTTTCGCTGACAATCTGTTCAATGCCGGGCATCATGTCTGACGATGCCTGCACCGAAAGTACTGTCTGCAGCAATGCTCCAACTCCCAGGGCGCCTGCGGCCGCAACCGCAGCGCCTGAGATAAATAATTTCTTGTGTTTGAATCTCATGTGTATATGTATGCCCTCCTGCTATTGTTATAACTTTTATTGTATAATTAACGAGTATTCATTTGATGTGGCTAAATTCCAATTGTTATATTTATAGGTGTAATATGCATATACAACTACTTTATATTTTCCAGGTGTAACATCTGCCGGTTTCTTTACCTCTACCGTATTTCTCAGACTGACGCTGTGGAGTGTTTCAATTTCTTTTGTTCCATTCTGTGTACTGAGCTGGAAACGCACGATCTTGTCAGACTCCACTTTGGATACATCGGCTCGGAAATCAAGGATTCCTGTCGCCAGGACAGATCTGTCCACCTTCATCTTGAGGTCTTTTGCTTTTGTTTCGCTTTCTGATGCACCTGCATCTACCGCATTTTCTTCTTCTGTATCATCCTCTGCTGCCATAAGTGATTCTACAGAAGTCTCATTTCCTGCAGAGCTGCTGGCTGCTTTGTACTCTTTCTGGCTGTAATAGATTGTTGCATCGTCCTTATCCCAGTCAAGAACATCACAGATATACTGGCTGTTTCCGGTACCGTTTTTGTACTCATTGCAGATAATAAATGTTTTATCACCAGTGCTTTTTGCCCCACCACTCTGTTTGATATCGTTCTTAATTTCAGCACCAAGACTGTCTCCTGAACCATTCGCATAATATAAACTTCTGTTTACATCGATGATCAGATCTTCAATCTGGTCAAAAGTCTCCTGTGTCTCCATCTGTACCTTTGCACTGCTGGAAGTACTTCGATATATATTAGATCCTGTGCTGATAAAAGTCAGTACTACGCCTGAAAAGATAGCTATGATCGCAATCGTTACGATCAGCTCGATCAGAGTAAAACCTTTATTCTGTAATCTCTCTCTTCTTTCTTTTGTCTTCATAGGATCTTCTCCTCCAAAAATTGTTCTATATTTAATTCCATCCGGAAGTCATCGTATATTTTCCTGTCTCCTGGATCAGCTGCAAAGTCTTGTAACGACTTCCGCTCCTTACAGTGATCTGTGTACAGTAATTGCCCTCCCGCTTCAGAGGAATATCATTTCCTGCGGCAAGTGTACTCAAAATATCATTCTGTGACCATGTGTTATCCTGTAACGGCAGGAAAGCTCCGGTTGCACGGTCATAAGTGATAATAATACTCTGTCCTTCCTGCAGCACGCTTTCATTTCCGCCATTCACGCTGTAACTGATCTGTGTCCGGGCCGGGGCTATTTTTTCCGGCTGGTCCTGCTGTACATCAGATTTCCTGCCTGCCTTGCCTCGGTCCAGATAATAGCTGATATAATATCCGTCTGCTCTTTTTTCCAGTTTCATCTCTCCAACCAGACGGTTCATCGCTTCTGTCCTTGTTTTGTCCAGCGCAGAAGCTATGGAATTGGCCGCCCGGTTTACCCGAAAGCCCAGGATTGAATTGAGAGAAGGGATTGCAATTCCCAGAAGGATCGTCATGACAGCGATCACCACGATCAGCTCAATCAAGGTAAATCCTCTGTTTTTGCTCTTCATGCTTCTTCCTCCTTTTTCTATCCTGTATTACTGTTTCTTCCAGTTCTGATAGCTTACACAATCTGCAATACTGTAGACACTGGATCCATTTACATTATTTCCGTTATTTGAAGATGTAGAATTGCCAAGTACATACTGATCGCCATCCCAGAAGAAATCCTGTGGCTTCACGCTGTCTTCTTCCTGTGAGTCCATCTGTGCCTGGAATACTCTGGCCGCATCGATCGGAGAAGATTCCAGTTTTGCTCCGGCCTTCAGAGTGATCGTTCCCTTTGCCATAATGATTCCCTTGAATTCTACGCCTTCCGCTATCACGACATCACCGGTGCATACGACCAGACGCAGATTTTGTGCCATATCCTCACTGATCGTAAGTGGAGTATCCGTACCAGGTATGGTTTCTGTTGTAGTTGTCCCGTCTGCTGCTGTCTCTGTATATGTGCTGTTTTTACTTCCGTTGTGGTACATGATTGCCTGCAGACCGCCATCTTCCTCAGGTGCTGTAAATGTATATCTCCATTCACTGGCATTTTTATCTCCGGAATTCACTTTTCCTTTGATGAATTCCACCATTTTTTTCTCATTGACCAGGTTATCATATACGCTTCTTGTGCTGTCTGTTTCATCATGTGTCGTACCATTGTCATCTTCTTTGACAGCTGTATTCAGAAGATCTACGCTAGAGATCATCTTACGGTTTAGCGCATACCAGCTGTTCTGATATCCGATCTGTTCTTCAACAAGTCCATCTCCCGTTGCTGATTCTGTAGATTCCTGAAGATTTCCTTCTTTTTTATTTCCATCATAGGAAAGTGCATTTCCATTTGTAATATATCGAAGATACGCCTGGCCGTCCTTGATATTGATACCCGAATTTTCTCCACCAAAGTAGAAGGACAGATAGCGGTCCATATTGGCTTTGATACCCGGATTATTCTGGTAATACATCTGCATAAAATCTGCCGCCTTCTGGTCATCTGTAAAATTCAGGTAGAAATAAACATGTCCACCCTCACCAGTTGAGTTGTCATTATAGAATACGGTCTGTACCGGATTCTGTGCATCTACACCGATTTCACTTAAAGAGCGGCCACCCCAGGCATCTACCGGTTTACTGGTATTGATATTGATTGTTTCACTTCCATCAATAGAAAAGAGCTTTAAATAATCATTATAAGTCATTGGATTTCCTTTTGTTCCATCTCCGATAATCTCAGATGGAACCAGATATGCCAGCTGTGTTCCTTTTACGGTGATACTTTCACCGGTGATGATATCATTTTTATTTGATCTATTTCCGCTTACTTTGGAGCTTGCAATATAGTTTCTTCCTGCAAGCATCACTTTCTGCGCCTCGGAGAGATCCAGTGTTGTGTTCTTACCATTGATAACAATCGCACTGCTCAGATCTGCCCCGTTCATCTGCGCATTTTTATACTGTTCCTGCATTCTGCAGCTCTCATTCAGTGCTGAATCCACAGAACCATATCCATAGTACGTTCCGGCAATCTTGACATCGTTGTTTTTCCCGGAAATCGTAAGGTCATCTGCAAAATAAGTTGTGCCAAGGAGACTGACATTTTTTACTGAATCTGCATTCAGACCCTTCGCCCAGAGATTCACACCATTTCCACTGGAAAATGTGGAATTTGCATTTACATTGATCTCACCCTCGCAGACTATTTTATCTCCGGAATCAATGCTGAGACTTGCATTTGATCCCACCTGGATACTTGTATCTGACGCCGTGGTTCCATCACCCGGAAGAAGTCCGGCATAAATACTTCCCTGAATCGTGGAAGGTGTTGCATCTGTTCCTTCACAGATGATTCCTTTATCTGCCACAACGATCATATTCATAAGGTCCGGCAGTGTAGACGGTGTCGGGAACTGTACTTCCGGTACTTTCAGAAAAATATCCGTACAGATCACTGCAGCACGGCCATTGGGATCTACATAGATCACTTTCAGGTTTTTCAGCAGGACGCCACTGTCACCACTGTTTTTGCCTGTTGTCTGAATTGCTTTCAGTTCCGCTTTTTTTCCGCTCGGATTTGTGATGATCAGAGATTCCTCGTTATCATTGATCTCCTTGTACAAATCTACAAACCCTTTAAGATGCGCCAGATCGTAAATATCTTTATCGCCTGTTGAGCGAAGTTTACTGACCACCTCACTGATATAGTTTTTTTCAAATTCTTTTTTTCTCAACTGATCCATGGAGGCATCTTTGGAACTGTTATCTTTGTTGTAATTTTCCAGTACCTGCGTATAAGCTTTGGACATGGCATCTCCTACATCCTCCTGCAGACCGGTGCGGATCTCCTCCAGTGCACGCTCCGCTGTATAAAAGCTGTCCTTTCCTTTCAGGTCCGTAATCTTCATCTGAAAATTCGACAATGCAATATATAAGATAAGCATTCCAAGGATTCCCACTAACGACACAGCAATGATCACTGTAAAAAGTGAAAATCCACGATTCTGCTGTTTTGCTCTTTTTCTGATGTTTCTCATTCTTTCCTCCCGGAAAATTAATCTTCTTTTGAACCATCCAACGTCACTACAAGATCACTGTCCGGAAAATTCTTCTCAGCTGCGCCGGCCTTGTATACACTGACTTTCGCCGTGTAGATACGGTCTTCTGCTTCCCGGTCATCCAGTCTGTTGCAGTCAAGGACTTTTTTTGCAGAGTTGTTTGTTACTTTTGCCCCTTTGCTGCCACTGTCATTGAACGCCTGATAGGTAAGCGACATCTGGCTGACCTTTGGGCGGTCCAATACGGAATTCATATCGCTGATATTGTAATCCAGATTGGTACGAAGCTTTGTCACTGCCTTGTACAGGCCCGGATTGGTGTTCCAGTTTGTCTTATTTCTTGCAGCCGGATTTTCATTGATCGTCAGAGACATCCTGTATTGCGCTTCCTGCGCAGAAGTCGGAACCTTCTTCTGTTCGTCCCGCTGTTTTGTCACATAAAAATTCACTTCATAATTCGTTGTATTATCCAGAACAATACGATCCAACGGATTGACAGAGCTTGTGGAATTGTAGTTCGGATAATAAAACAGGAAAATATTTTCCATCTTTTCGCCTGTCTCAGAACTGTAGACAATTCCGCTGGATTCGATTGTTTTTCCAAAATCTGTACTGTCCGTATCCATTCTGTCCGGATAATTTGCGTTTATCCAGTCCCATGGATCCAGTTCACGGTCTTCATAGATCTTGACGTTTCCGCCATTTTCTTCAATACGGAGTGTCAGCGTTTTAACTGAATGGTCATATATTTCATCAACGAGCGCAGCATCCTCTTCCGTATCCGGATCAAAAGACGACAGCAAATTTTTCAGTTTCTCTGTAAGATATTTTTTGTCTGGATATTTTGCTTCCGTCAAAAGTGCATTTGTCTTGCTGTTCATATCCGAAATATTCGGTGACAGATAATCATTCTTTCCATTCCCCGTATCTGCAGTAGTTTTTTCTTTATAACCGGAATCTGTGCTTCCGTCAAATTCCACCAGCGCATCAAAGCTCTCGTAATCTGCATTTACATCGGTCAGTTCAAAATAATATTTTGATGCATTTTTGCCTTTTTTACGTGGATTGAATTTATATGTTTTTCCACCATCTGTGGAGATCACGGATGCAGTAACTTTGGATTCATCCACGCCATCTTTGTACTGACTGACATCACTGTATGTCGTGTCACCTTTGTCATTCGTATTCCGCATCACTTCCCTGATTCCCAGCGTTCCATTTTCAATTCGGTTCTTCTGTGTGTTCAGGAAATTGATCCTTGTATCTCCGGTGGTACTGTCGATCGGATAATTAAACGCAAGCGAAACCTCTTCAAATTTTCTTGATTTGATTTCCTCCATCAGGTTCTGCGCCATTGTGGTCGCTTCCAGATACAGTCTCGATTTGCTGTTGATTCTCCCGGAAGTAACAAAGCTCTGCAAAAGTACGACCGCCGCTATGGAAAAAATACTGACTGCAACGATGAGTTCGATCAGCGTCATTCCGGCATTCGTATTCTTTCTTTTTCTGTCTTTCATTGGCTTCTCCTTTTCAGAATGAACTGTCGATATATAGACAGATAGAGGGGCCTGAAAAACATCCCCTCTAACATACGTATCTTCTTATGACTGGCCCTGATCGTCAGCAGGTGCTGATTCACCTTCCGTATTTTCACCTTCCTGACCGTTATCTGTCTGGCCGTCGCTGCCTTCTGCAGACTGATTCGCAGCCTGTCCGTCAGCAGTCTGGTTTCCATCTGTATCCGGTACTGCCTGTTCGATCGTTCCGAAAATATTATCTGTTCCGTATGCAACATCTCCTGCATCCGGCTCTGAATAACTGTTGTCCGTTCCCATCATGGAGAACATATTTACAATGATCGTACCGGTCAGATTTCCAGTAGATGTATCATAAGACGCATTCACATTGTCCAGTGTCATTCTTCCATTCTGCTGTGCAAGATAAGTTACCGCTTCTTTCAGACCTGCATAAGTTCCATTAAACTGCAACGTTACCTGTGTACGGTACAGAACCGGTGTCTGCGATGTATAGCTCTGGTCTGCAGCTGCTGCATCTGAAGCATTCTGCAGATTTTCTTCCGCCTGGCTGTCGGTTCCCTCAATATTGTCAAGCTGTTCCTGTGTCTGCTCATTTGCCTGCTCAGACATTGTCTGATCTATTTCCTGTGCAAGATCCTCTTCGGAGCTTCCGTCTATAGATGCAATAAACTCTTTTTCCCCAAGTCCGACACTTGTGATCTGGAATCCAAGTTCATTTTCCATGTTGCGGGCAAGTACGATTCCATCCTCCGGTCTTACATCAGATGGGAACTTTGTTGTATATTCGTTGATCTTTTCCTGGATGGATGCTGTCTCACTTACATAAAAATCCTTGTTGGCTGCGAGATCAAGCAGCTCCTGCAAACGCTCTTCCAGTGGTCCGTTGGATTCTTCTATCTGACTTGCAATCTCCATCTGTGGACGGTATCCGAAGAACCAACCAAGGAAAAATACAAGAATGCCGATAAACATCAGCAGTATTTTTTTGTCACGCATCGACAAATTCATGTCCTGTCTGCCTCCTATTTATTCTGCCGTTTCCTTATTCTGTAGTATCGTCATCCAAAGGTGCCGGATCTGTATATGTACAGATCACACTCATGGATACCGTATTGTCTTCTGCTTCTTCCAGCCCTGTCGTGGTAACTGTCGCAAGACTCTCAAACGTACGGAGCTGCATCAGTGTATTTGCTGCCGCCGACTTGCTGGAAACCCGCATGGAAAAACTTACCTGTGTTCCCGTGGAACTGAATGTCTCTACCGTGATATCTGACGGCATCTTCTGTTCCATCTCCTCCAGGAAAGTCTTCAGTCCTTCGTTTGGTGTATTGGTATACTGATACATTCTCTGATAATTTTCATAATTCGTCTTTGCACTGGTATACGTATTATAAATATCTTCAATGGAACTTTCTTCACTGATTCTCTGATTCAGATGATCCTGCATGTGCTGCTGATAAAGATGGTTCGCCACACCGGCACCCGCAAGTGCCACACCTGCGATCACACCAACTGCACAGACCAACACCGAACCACGTAAATTATCTTCTGCCTCTTTTTTCTTACGAGTGGTTTTTTCCATCAGGTTCACTCCGGAACGGGCCGGTGCGATGACTGCCGTATAGAGGTAAAGTCCCTCTGATTCCGGAAATTCCGGATACGTGCATTTATCAAGTGCATAGAGGACTTCTACTCTATGTCCCAGTTCATTGGCAAGAAGCCTGCGGATACCTTTGATTCCGGCACCCAGACCGCAAATCTGAATCGACGAAAAAGTGACATCTGTATTTCTGGAAATATAGTAATCCATGATTCGGGAAATATTTCCAACCATGTAACGGAAGCTCTCGGTAACTTCCATCTTGGCATTTTCCAGTAATTCTTCCTGCTGATCCAGTTCCGCAGCAGCAATTCCATTCAACGTATCCTGCAGACATCTCCGGTCATGCAGAACTGTAAGTGCCTCTGTCTGTGTAAGGTCTTCTCCAAACTGCGGAAACGCACGCACTGTCTCTATCGCGCTGTCCACTCCATAGTTGACCGTTCTCTGCAGAGCCAGTTCTCCGTTATTAAGTACGCTGATACTTGTGGAATTATATTCAATCTTGACCAGCATATGTACTCCATCTGCAAATGTATCTTTCACAGCAGAATATACGCTGTCACCAGTATAACCGATTCCGGCCATGTTCAGTCCGGCATATCCGGCAAGTTCATGGAACGCCGCCGAAATAGATGTCGGTGCAGCGTACACCATCAGATGATACTGTTTCAGTTCTTCTCCCGGTTTCGGCTCTGTTGTTTCTATATCGATAATGCTGTAAGATAACACATAACCGGAAATATCTATCGGAAAATAATCTGTTGCATTTTCCTGAATGATACTCTGAATTCTGTCCTTTTTGACAAAAGGAATACGAACTTCCCTGCTGGCAATTCTTGAAGAACCTGCAACAAAAAAAACTTTTTTATTATTTATGTTCCTGGCTTCCAGTTCTTTTTTCAACAGCGTACCCAGGGTCTTTGTGTCACGAATCTGCCCATCATCCACGGCACCCTGAGGAACCGGAAGTGTAAAACAGCGATAGATTCTCAGTCCACGGCTGTCCGTCTCTGCTACCCTCAACTGGGCTGTATCAATTTCTATGTTTAAAATTTTCGCCATTTCTCAGGTTTCCTCCATTTTATTGTTGTCCTGTCCGACAACTTATGTATCAGATTATCAGGATTTCTCCTCTTCCTGATATATCAGTTACAAAAATATGGATTCTGTCGTAAAAATATCTCAGACAAAATTCATATTTTTATAACTGAAAATCAACTGAATTATCCATTGTCTCTCACAAAGATAATCCATCTCAGTTATAAAGAAGCTGCTACAGGCCAAAAAGGCCAAGATACCAGCTGATCCATGTATTTCCCCATAATACAGCCAGCAAAATACCTACTGACAGATACGGCCCCATAGCGAGTACTCGTCCGGCACCACTTATTTTGATGCGGATCACATGGACAACAGAACCGATAATACATCCAAGCAGAAACGCCAGAATGATCAGTTTCCATCCAAGGATCAGTCCGCAGGATGCCATCAGTTTCACATCCCCGCCGCCGATCGCACTGCCGCCGCTTACCAGAAACAGAATTTCCAGAAAAGCACTGACACAGATCAGACCAATCAGATGTGAAGTTATGTTTCCTCTGTCCAGCCATGTAGCTGCAATGCCAAGGATAAACAGAAATACATTGATTCCAAACGGAATCTCATATGTGCGCCAGTCAATAAGACTAAGGGTCAGCAAAGCCGACACCATTAAGCAATACAACAGGCTGACCCAGGTCAGTCCATTGACCACACATACCAGAACATAAAGAATACCATTGAGAGCCTCTATGATCGGATACTGCGCAGAAATTTTTGATTTACAATTACGACATTTTCCTCCCAACACGATCCAACTGAATACCGGAACCATGTCATACCATTTCAACTTTCTCCCACAGGTCATACAGTGGGAGGGAGCCGTAATGATCGATTCATGCAGCGGAAGCCTGTAGATACAGACATTCAAGAAGCTGCCGATCACGATTCCGAATACGAAGATTATGATGTACGGGACGGAGTCTAAGAAAAGAAGCATAGGGAATTCCTTTCGGGGGGATTATTTTCCTAATGCAGTTGCAAAATCTGATGGCTGATAATTTACTTCAACTGTTCCATCTTTTTCAATTGTTAATTCAACATATGGATCTTCTGTCCACTGTTTAGCTTTTCTCTTAATATTGCTATAATTTTTTACATATTCTTCAAGAGCAGCTGTTACCGTAGCAGACAAATCAGTTTTATTAGCAATTGCCGCAACTGTCACATGCTCACCAAGTGTGATCTTGGCAGCACCATCAACGGTATCTTTAGTTTCAGTACGTTCATCTACAACGTATACCTGAACAGCTTTTACCATTTCTTCCATATTATCAATATCCGCTGCCTGTCTTGATTTCTCAACATATTTTGTATACTGAGGTGCAAGAAGTCCTGCCAGGATTGCAAGGATAGCAATTACGATTACAAGTTCAACAAGTGTAAAACCTTTGTTATTTTTCTTTTTGTTTAAAAGCTTAAACATACTTCTGTCTCCTTACTTTGTGTTATTAGACAGTAGTATTCATTTAAACAAAAGAATTGTTATGTATTCATCCAAAAGTTGAAGTTAAGATTCCGGTAGTGTAACATTTATCATCAATTATTGCTAGTTGTAGTTACAGTTGTTTCTTCTCCACCATAGAACTTTTTAAAATCTGCCGGATTAACAGATTTTGTTTTTACTCCGCCTTCTGCATCAATTGTAAGTTCAACTGTAGGATTTCCACCCCACTGCTCAGACTTCAGTTTGATATTTTTCCAGTTCGAAACATATGCCTCAAAAGCTTTTGTTGCTATATCTGTATCTTTCAGATTGCCAGGTGTAGCTGTATCACCATTTGTAGTATCTGCACCTTTAATACCATCTTTTGTTAACTGAATAGTAACGGTAATCGCATCTGTCTTTTTTACAATTGCATTATCTACGGCGTATACCTGAACTGCTTTTACAAGTTCATCCATATTAGTGGCATCAGCAGACTTTCTTGATTTCTCAACATACTTTGTATACTGAGGTGCAAGGATGCCTACCAGAATTGCAAGGATAGCAATTACGATTACCAGTTCTACCAGTGTAAAACCTTTGTTGTCTTTTTTTCTCTCTCTAAGAAATTTAAACATAACTCAATCTCCTTCATTACTTTCTTTTCATCGGATTAGAGTTATGATCTTCCAGGTAAGATTTCCACCTTATCCGGAAATACAACAGGCTTTACGCACATATTCAACTTTTTGATGAATACATAACTCTCCTGTTGTTTTGATCACGAATACTCTGTCCGATGATTGTTCAACGAGCGAGAACACCCGGAGGTGCTCTCCACCCCCCCCCTGAAATTTTGGCTTTTTCAGAGGGGAGGGAGTTATGTTGTAAACTCGTTATTCAGTTTTCTTGTTACTTTTTTTGTTGCCTGATCGTATGGTTTTTGAAAAGCCCCCTTTTTCACACTCCATTTGATCTATCGTGAACACAGCACCTATGCCTGCTGTGTGACAACCATGTGTTATTCAGAAACTTTTAACGCGGTTCCCAATCGCAAGTATATTTACAGGCATAACAGTCAATCCTATGTAAATGCAGATCTGCATGTAAACACGCAATCTGCATTTCCGCAGTCTGGGACTGTTATTACAAGTTATCCAATCCGTTGTACATTGTAGCGATTGGCATGATGACTGCGATTACAAGTGTACCAACGATCAGTGCCATAAATACGATGATCAGTGGTTCCATAGCTGCGAGTACGCTCTGGGTAGTGATCTCTACTTCTTCGTCGTAATAATCAGCGAGTTTATTGAGCATCTCTTCCATATTACCGGTTTCTTCACCGATCCCGGTCATATGACACACCATCGGAGGAAAGACTTCACTGGCTGCAAGTGGCTCCGAAAGTGGAATACCTTTCATTACTTCTTCTTTTGCCTTCTGAAGTGCATTCTTATAATGAATGTTATTGATGATCTTAGTGCAGGTATCCAGACATTCCGTTGTGGAAATACCGGCTCCCATCAGGGTACTCATCGTTCGTGCAAACTGGGCACAGGCAGTTTTGACTGTCAGCTTGCCGAACAGTGGAATTTTCATCTTGATATAGTCTATCTTCAGCCGTCCCTGATCTGTGTTGTAGATAAGGCGGTATGCAGCAACCACTGCCGCTACCACAGCAAGGATGATGTACCAGTGGCTCGCCGTCCATTTACTTAGGTTCATTACCCCCATTGTCAGTGCCGGCATCTCAATATCCAGATCTGCAAACATATCAATGAAGATCGGGATTACATAGAGCAGCATAACTGCAACTACACCAATAACCGCAAAGATCAGGATGATCGGATAGATTGTTGCTTTACGAATCGTCGCCTTCAGCTTAGCCTCTTTTTCGAAATGGGTTGCCATTCTCTCAAAAGACATATCCAGGCTACCTGAAGACTCACCCGCTGCCACCATATTGACAAGCATCGGCGGGAATACATCCGGGATTGCTGCCATGGAATCCGCCAGCGTATTACCTTTTTCTACATTGAGAAGCACATCGGCTGTCGCCTTCTTGAGCCATTTATTTTCTGTCTGCTCCGTCATCATCTGCAGGGCTTCCTTCATCGGAACACCTGCCTGTGTGATGCTGACAAACTGCCGGCAGAAAACGCTCAGATCTCTGGGCTTGACTTTCTTACCAATAGAAAAATCCAGGTCTTTATTCAGAACTCCCTGCTCTTTAATTTCAACAGGAAAGAGTCCGTCTTTTTTTAACTGCTGGGAAACCTCATCTCGGTTCTCAGCCTCCATCTTGCCGCGCTTTTCTTTACCTTTCTGGTCAACAGCAATATAGGTATAACCGGGCATCAGCTCAGTCCTTTCTATTAAATCTCAAAATTCACTTTCCGGTTCATTGCAACCGGGTCCTGTGCATAGGTCACAACTGCATCTGCACTGATCTCACCTCTCATAAAGAGATCATACAGTGCATCATCCATTGTGATCATTCCAGATCTGCGGCTGGTCTGCATAATGGATGGAATCTGGAATGTTTTTCCCTCTCGGATCAGATTCCGCACTGCATTGTTTGCAAATAATACTTCCAATGCTGCCACACGACCACCCTTTTCCTTACGGATCAGCTGCTGTGAAACAACGCATTCTAGCACAGCTGCCAGCTGAATTCGGACCTGTTGCTGTTGATCCGGCGGAAATACATCAATGATTCGGTCAATAGTCTTGTCCGCTCCAATGGTATGCAGGGTCGAAAATACCAGATGTCCGGTCTCTGCTGCCGTGATAGCGGTGGAAATCGTTTCCAGATCTCGCATCTCTCCTACCAGAATGACATCCGGATCTTCACGGAGTGCCGCACGAAGCGCCGCACCGTAGCTGTTGGAGTCACTTCCGATCTCACGCTGGTTTACGATTGATTTATCATGTCTGTGCAGATACTCGATCGGGTCTTCCAGCGTAATAATATGGTAAGGATACTTCTGGTTGATCACATGAAGTAGGGATGCCAGTGTCGTGGATTTACCGCTTCCGGTCGGTCCTGTTACAAGGACAAGTCCTCTTTTGTGATTTGTAACTTCTACTACTTCTTTGGGAATTCCCAAAGTTTCCGGCTGTGGTATTTCAAAAGGCAGACACCTCATAACGGAAGCATACGTGCCTCGCTGCTGAAATACATTGACACGAAAACGTCCTACCCCTGATATGGCGTAGGCAAAATCGGTCTGGCCGTCTTTGTCGAACTCTTCTCTGTGGCGCTCATCCATGAGTGGAAGAAGAAGTTCTTCCAGCATTTCCGGTGTCAGTCTCTCTCCTTCGATTGGAGAAAGGACACCGTCCACGCGGTAACAGGGCGGACGTCCTACCGTAAAGTGGATGTCCGAAGCCCCTGCGTCAATTGACCTCATTAATATTTGTTTCAGATCATACATCTAAATTCTGTACCTGATTTCTGTTATATTTTCTTTCACATGTTTTCTTTTATGTGATAATTTCTGTATTTTATTCCTGATAGTATCTATCATTTACTCTTTGTAGTTTCTATCTTTTATTCTTCATAGGAAGCCTTCAGCATTTCTTTAATAGAAGTGGTTCCATCCAGTACGTAACGAATTCCGTTTTCACGAAGGGTACGCATACCGGATTTCTTTGCTGCTGCGATCATCTCTTCTGTAGGTGCATTTTCAGCGATCAGTTTACGCATCTCGTCATTTACTTCCATGATCTCAAATACACCGGTTCGTCCAAAATATCCAGTGTTGCTGCAAAGTCTGCATCCGCCCGGCTCATAAATTTCTGTCTGCTCGGCTGCCGAACGCTTCAGAATCCGTTTTTCCTCATCTGTCGCAAGACGTTTCTTCCTGCAATGCGGACAAAGTTTACGGACAAGTCGCTGTGCAATGACGCCAATGATCGCATCAGAGATCAGATAACGGGCAATCCCCATATCAGCCATACGATTCAGTGTGCCGACTGCATTGTTGGTATGCATGGTAGATACAACCAGATGGCCGGTAATAGATGCCTGCACGGCAATCGATGCTGTCTCCTGATCTCGGATCTCACCGATCATGATGATATCCGGATCCTGACGGAGAATGGATCTCAGTGCGGATGCAAAAGTCAGATTCACTTTATTATTTACCTGAATCTGGTTGATTCCCTCTAAATCAGCTTCGACCGGGTCTTCAACCGTTACGATATTTACCTGTTCTTTATTCAGCGCATTTAACGCGGTATACAAGGTTGTAGATTTACCACTTCCTGTCGGCCCCGTTACAAAAAGAATACCATATGGTTTGGCAAGCATGTGCTGCAGCATTGACATCTCATCCAGATTCAGACCAAGTTCCTTGATATCTCTGGTCAGATTGAGTTTGGAGGAGATTCGCATAACGATCTTCTCGCCATGTACCGTCGGAATCGAAGAAATACGGATATCATATTCGCGGCGGTCTACCATAACGGACATTCGACCATCCTGTGGCTTTCTTTTTTCGGAAATATCCATACCACCCATAATCTTAATTCGTGTGGAGATTGCCGGAAGAAGGTTGCTGTCGTAAACCATTTTTTCATAAAGCGCGCCATCGATACGATAACGGACGCGTACCTTGGATTCAAGTGCTTCAATATGAATATCACTGGCTCTCTGACGAACTGCCTGCTCGATCAGAGAACGAACCAGCTGTACGATCGGTGCATCACTGACATCTGCTTCTTCTATGGTATCTTCTGCATTTCCACGAAGCTGCTCTCTTTCCCTGGTAAATCTTCGGGCTGCATCCATTGTCTCAGATGCCCCATAGCAGTGGTCAATCGCTGTCAGGATATCACGCGGTGTTGCGATATATGGCTCAACCTGAAGATTGGTAACAATAGAAATATCATCGATTGCTGCCATATCCATCGGATCTGCCATCGCCAGATGCAGAATGTTGGTATTGTATGGATCCAGTTCAAAAGGAATACACTGGTATTTTTTCAGCAGGTTGACACTGACCAGGTTGCGTACTTCCTTCGGAATCGTGATTCCGGTAAGCTGTATTATCTTCAGACCAAGCTGTGTCTGAAGTGCACGGGCAATCATTTCTTCCGCCTTAAATGAAAAACTAACTTCCACCTTTAGTCTGTTTTGCTCTACATTAGGAAC
>ENA-ORTN01000499-ORTN01000499.1-human-gut-metagenome-genome-assembly--contig:-NODE-499-length-43981-cov-7.358011_pt1 | contig 43981 bp, 49 predicted proteins | sample MGYA00242070_ERZ509189 | MGnify/ENA primary metagenome ERZ509189 (study PRJEB26280, sample SAMEA2338821) | human gut metagenome | biome: human gut; feature: human-associated habitat; material: faeces...
CTATTCCCAAGTTCGCACAGGTTGTTGTTTTGCCAACGCCGCCTTTCTGGTTGGCGATGGCGATGATTTGTGTGTTCATGACTTCACCTCATTTCTGATTGTTGCTGTTGTTTCTGGAAATAGAAAAAGCCGCCACTTCAAAATTAACAGTGAAGTGACGGCTCTTTCTATCGCCGGAATACGAGTTCCTGAAATGAAAAAAGCACCCAGCATTTATACTGTGTGCTACATCAAATTCATATTCAATTATTCAAATTAGCTCAAACTATGCCAAACTGCCACAGCCAAAAAACGAGGGGAAGGAGGGCTGAAAAGCACCCCAAAAATCGGCTCTCGGTTAACCACTTTGGGAACCACTTCCCCCTCTTTTTGCCCTCTTTTTAGCCAGTTAACCACTTGCGGACCACTAAAAATTGGATGAAATCGGCTCTCGTTTTGCCAAATTTGGTCAAACCATATCAGCCCGTTTAGATATAGCAAAAGCCCGGAAAACCTTGATTTTCCGGGCTTTTTGAACCATTTTGATATAGTCTGAGCAGTCGATTATCGCTTGCTGAACTGCGGAGCGCGACGGGCTGCTTTGAGACCTGGCTTCTTTCTTTCCTTCATTCTTGGATCTCTTGTTAAGAAACCTGCCTTCTTCAGAACTGGACGATACTCAGCGTCTGCCTGCAGAAGTGCACGGGAGATACCATGACGGATTGCACCAGCCTGACCTGTTGTTCCACCACCATGAACGTTAACTAAAACGTCAAACTTGTCAGCAGTCTCAGTTGCTGCAAGCGGCTGACGTACAACCATCTTTAAGGTCTCAAGACCAAAGTAGTTGTCGATATCTCTCTTATTGATGGTGATATTACCAGTACCTGGTACTAAATATACTCTGGCAATACTGCTCTTTCTTCTACCTGTTCCATAAAACTTTGTCTTAGCCACTGTGATTTCCTCCTTACACTACCTATTAGAATGTCAATACTTCTGGCTTCTGTGCTGCGTGCGGATGCTCTGCTCCTGCATATACGTGAAGCTTTGTGTACATCTCTCTGCCCAACGGTCCCTTTGGAAGCATACCTGCTACTGCAAGCTCAACAACCTTCTCTGGCTTCTTCTCGATCATTTCCTTTAAAGTAGCGGTCTTGAAACCACCAACATATGCGGAATGGGTGTGATACAGCTTCTGCTCCATCTTCTTTCCGCTAACTACAATCTTCTCAGCATTGATAACGATTACATAATCACCTGTATCAACGAAAGGTGTGAACTCTGGCTTGTTCTTTCCTCTTAATACCTTAGCAACCTCGGATGCAAGACGACCTAATGTCTGTCCTTCAGCATCTACAACATACCACTTCTTCTCAACTTTTGCAGGATTTGCCATGTAAGTCTTCATTGGTTTCCCTCCTAAATAAATATATCCATTTAACTATACTACATTTATTGTAAGCAGTCTGTCTTTACCGGGGCTTGGCTTAGCCAGACACATACACGCTATCAACTGTGTCTAAACCATATTTAAACACAGCTTCCTTATTATATTACACTCTGCCGTGTGTGTCAACTGCTTTTCTTGATTTTTTCAAAAAAAATGAGGTTTTCCTCACAAATCGCTACTGATTACCTAGCAGAGCTTTGAGGTAGCGAAACCAAACCCGATAAAAAGTTCGATTCATATGAATGCCATCATCAAGATAATTTTTCTGGCGCACAATCCAAGTGCTGTCCACATATGTAACATCATTTTCTTGACAGATGCTCCGAAGTTCCTGATCAAACTGTGGTGCCCGCACCAAATCTGCTCGCACCTGTCCAAGCGCATCTGATGGAGACAACAGGCTGCTGACGATAATCTTTACGCCTGGAATAGACGTCTTCAGCTGCTGAAGCATAGTTACATAATCTCGCCTGTAATCTGCAATATCCGTATAATGATTACAGTCATTTAATCCAGTAAAGATTACAACCTGTTTAGGCAGCGTAGCCGCCACCTCTGGTATCTTTGTAATTAGCACATCAATCGTTGCGCTTCGCTGATATACTATATTCGTCATATCCAAGAAACCGTATTCGCCGATTGCCTGTGTCATTGAATCACCAAAAAAGATCGTATTGGCAAAAAGAGTACGCACTGCGACCTGTTCTTCATCGGTAAGATTCGTTACTGTATCCGCATCAAGCTGTTCGTTCCACTGCGCTATCATTGCATCAAGTGAGGTGCCACTCTCCTGTCCATTTTCTGTCTGAGTCTGGTCTTGTACTTGAACTTGTACAGAATTTGCAGCCTCTGCCGTTGTCTCGCCCTGTGCCAGATCCACCTGAGTCTGTTCTGTACCCTGTACCGATTCTTGCGTTTGACTTTCATTCTGGGCCAAATCCTGTGTTTCTGCCTGTTCTAGCCCTGCAGCCTGTGTTTGCACCTCTGTCTGCTTCAGTGCTGCCAGCTCACTTGCCGCATCAAGCTCTGATTTTGTGCCTAAGTTTTCCACCAGACTCTTTGCCTCTGCTGTGACCGTTGATTTCTTGATCCGAAAGGTAAATACCAATCCAAGCACCACAAAGGCAAGCAAAAAGCTTCCTAAAATTGACAACGCAATACGAAGCAAACATGTATATTTCCTCATTCTGCTGCCTCCTCTCCCAAGACAAGCGCAAGTGACGAATCCTTTGCAAAGCTTTGCAAATTGTAGAGAATCAAAAGATCGGTATATTGATTTACAGCGATCTGCATATCAAGATCACTGCTGTAGTAGCGCGGATCGACGATATCAATCTCTGAAAAATATGGAGTCAAAAAGCCAATCATTGCATTCGCATAGGAATCCTTTAATAAAAGCAGCTTTCTTCCACTCTGCGAACTGGTGCGAATATTCAAGAGTCCATAATTTCCGCCTAAAAAGACCTCATATGGATCATTTCCAAGGAGTCCCTCTTCTGAGTAAATAGTCGTTGCTGTCGTCTGTGCTTCTTTATTAGTCACAAGAATTGTTTCCGGTTCCTTTGGCAAATAAAGATCAATTGTATCTTTTGTTCCTGAATAAAAACCACTCGAAGACATCATAGTTCCCTGAAACTTTGTGTGAACAGTGTATGCCTCAAAATCATCTTCTTCATAGGGAATATCCATCTGCTTTGCAAGCTCTTTAAATGCAGCACTTGCACCATACGTTGTCCAATGGTGATCTGTTCTATAATAAATCTGATTAGTCTTTGCTGCCTCTACTAATTCATCTGCACAGTCAACAACTGTAACATTTGATAACTCTGAGATTTTCGAGGTCGAAAGCCAGCTCTCATACCAGCTCTTTTCATCCCCCTGCGGTGCACCTGACGGCAAGAGATCTTTTAAAATCCATGATGCTGTTGGCACAAGCATGACATAGCTTTGAAGTTGTGAATTGCGTTCTAAAAATGAATTCAAAATTTCCTGCTTTTTCCGATCCTCTTTATCAATTTCACTCTTTTCAAAGCCTTGAATCAGATACCCGTCCTTGCCTCGATAAATTCCATTTTGATAATCAATTCCAAGGATTCGGTTTTGCAAAGAATTTAAATAGACCCAAATGTCTCTTGCAGGATACTGATCCGCCAGGTAGCTTTCCACCTCATTTGAAAAAGTTCCATCAACAATTCCCTCATAGGAAAGCTTAGGGCGCTGAGCAAGATTTCTACGCTCGGATGCAGAAAAACGTCTGGTCGGCCAGAACAGACTAACAATACTCAAAAGCAAAAGCAGCAAGACACTGGTAACTGCCAGTAAGCAAAAGTAAAACCCTTTTCTTTTGCGAATTTCTTTTGTGTTCAAGGCAAACCTCCTTAGAATCTGAAATATAAAAATGGATTATATGTCTGGTAAACAAGCGCTGCAATACAAAGGAAAAACAAAAATACTCGAACTGCTACGCTTACCTTTGGATAACGTACAAAAATCTGCTCACCCAGCTGGTGCATAATCGGTGTGGAAAAGAGCACACCAAGCACCAATAAAACAATACTTGTGCGCAGAAAATATCCTGCTGTTGCATTAAAAAAGGAAACGCCGCCGATGCCAAACATCATGCCAAAATATTGTCCCAGTGAAGCAAAGCTTGTATTTGCAAACAACATCCAGCCAATCACTACGGCAATGAGTGTAAATGCATGCCCAATCACCTTATGCTTGTTTAAAAATCCACCAATCAAATACTTTTCAATGATAAGCAGCACGCCATAGTAAAGACCCCAAAGCAAAAAGTTAATGCCTGCGCCGTGCCATACACCAGTCAGTCCCCAAACAATCAGCAAGTTTCGAATATGCTTTGCAGTTGTCACGCGATTTCCGCCAAGCGGAATGTACACGTACTCGCGAAACCAGGTTCCAAGTGTCATATGCCATCTTCGCCAGAAATCGGTTATGCTTGCGGCTATATATGGATAATTGAAATTCTGTGGAAAACGAAAACCAAACATTCTTCCAAGACCAATCGCCATATCAGAGTAACCACTAAAATCGTAATAGATCTGTAATGTATATAAGATCGCACCAATCCATGCAGTTACAACAGATGACTGCATATTGTTTAGTGCTTGAATACGCACAAAAATCTGGCCGAGCAAATTGGCAAACAATACCTTCTTCACCATACCGCGGATAAAAAACTCACAGCCCACTCCAAAGCCTGCAAGCGTTACCCTACGGCTTCTAATCTGCTGCTCCACGTCCTCGTATCGCACGATAGGGCCAGCGATCAGCTGCGGAAACATTGCAATATAGAGGGCAAAATTAACCAAATTGTTTTGCGCTCTTGTTGTTCCGCGGTACACATCAACAAGGTAGGAAATCGCCTGAAACGTATAAAATGAGATACCTATCGGCAGCGCAATCTTTGCAACTGGAATGAGGGACGGCAGCATTGCATGAAGTGTCTGCGATATCCCGGAAACGTATTTAAAAATACCAAGCATCAGCACATTCCAGGCAACTGCAAAGCCCAAGTTCCAGACACGCATTTTTGACTGTGATGCTCTGTCTGCCTCTATGATGCGTCCAAACACATAATTCACAACAATGCTTAAGAGCATGAGTAGAATATTTCTCGGTTCTCCCCATGCATAAAAGAATAAACTTGCGATTAAAAGAATTGCATTTTTCATCTGCTTGGGACTAAGCATGTACACCAAAACCGCAACAGGCAGAAATGCAAATAAAAAAGTCATACTTGAAAATACCATATTTTATCTCCTGTTCCTTTTTGTGATTACTATTTACAACCGTTATCTGTCATACAATTTATAATCACTATTTGGTGACCGCCTCTGCAAACGCATCCCTTGCCGGCTGACTGTCTTTTGATACAATAAAGAGCACATAATGACCATAGACAATTGTTTTGGCCTGATTGATGAGTTCCATCTGGTCAACACCGTAGCCTTCAAAGCAGGTCTTTTGATAGTCAATTCGTTTTTGAATCGCGTCTGTCACTGTTTCCTTCTGGCTCGTATCTTTCATGTCAACAAGCAGCAGCTCCGCCGCATCCATATTGGAATCTGGTCCATAGTAGACAAGCGCATTAAAGGCATTTGCCTCCAACCCAAAACGTTCCTTTACGACCATATCATTTTCCGACACGACCGTGTCTGGCATAAGCTCGACTAAATTTTGTGCGACCTTATTGACATCAATCTCATTATACGTTTTCTCTCTTGTCAACAGCCAAACGCAGAAAAATAAAACAAATATCGAGACGACCTGGAACAAGTAAACCCCAATCTGTTTTTCATTATCGTTTTTTTGTTTCTTCATAAATACCCTTTTTCTGTTTTCAAACTTCTATTAAATTTCTGTTTTTTCCTCAAGAGCAGTTTTCTGATTCTTCTTCTCATCGCTTGTGACATACCAGTGTGAGAATTCTTTTACTCTCTGATATCCATTTTCTTCATACAGACGAATTGCCGGATTGCAATCTGCACAAATCATACAGCTGCTTTCACATCCTGCTTTTCTCGCCATTGCTTCAAAGGCTGACACCCCTGTCTGTCCAATTCTCTTGCCACGGTAAGATGGGCTTACACCGAGACTTTCAAGCTCAAGTTCATTGTCCACTTTCTTTACCGAAAAGAAACCTGCATATGCATCTCCATCACATAACCAGAAGCACTGCTCACCCTCTGCGATATCAGAAAGCAGCTGCTCGACTTCTCTCTTTACGCCTCCCGGAACTGTCTTGAAACATTCATTCTCAAAATCGCAATATGCTTCCATTTGTTTTGTATCCGTTGTGTCCAGTGAAATGACACTTATATCAGGTAACGTATCGCGCGAGGTATCGCGCAAATTTTCTCTTGGCTGCTTATTTTCCTCTACCAGAAGCGTTTCTTCTGTTGACTCAAGCTTCTTGACAAGCTTCCACTGCGTATACTCCTGACGAAACGTGAAGTATTCTGCCTTATAGCCAAGTGTTAAATGTCCGGTATTGTCTCTTACATGTATCTGCGCAGCTCCATTTCTGGATGCCTGCTTAACAAGACGCAAAAGAAGCCTCTCAAAATCACACTCATCACATTCATAGATTTGGATATATGCTTTGCCAAAACTTTCGATTTCGCCCTGATTGATACGATAAGACCAGTGCTCATTCTCCTCACGGATTACAGCCGGAAGTGTCTCTTCCTCGATGGAAATCAGCGTTAATCCCTCTGCTGGTGCCTTTGGACCTGCCTTGCTTCGATCACGTGCCTCAAGCGCCTCTTTAATCTGTTCTGGCTTCCAGAAACCGCAGCCAACCTTTACTAAACTGCCCACAATAATGCGCACCATATTGTAGAGAAATCCATTTCCGCTGATGCGAATATCAATGCGGTCATCTTCATTCTTTTTAATTGTAATCGAATAAATACGGCGAACTGTATCCTCTACCTGCGTGCGGATTGAGCAAAAGCTCTTAAAATCGTGCTCACCGACAAGGTACTGCGCTGCTTCTCTCATCTTGTCCACATCAAGCGCATAATAATAAAAATAGGAATTTAAACGCTGATCAGGCAGCGGCACTCTTCTGTTTAAAATGCGATACTCATAAGTCTTTCTTGTATTGCGCTTTCTCGGATGATAATCTGGTGCAACCTCGCATGATTCCTGAATTACGATATCCTTTGGCAGACGCTGGTTGAGCGCGATACAGATTTTGTCAGCTGGCATACGCGCATGGGTATCAAACACCGCAATGTTGCCTCTTGCATGAACACCAGAATCGGTTCGGCTGGCACCGATCACCTCAATCGGCTCATTTAGCAGCTTGGACAGCTCACGATTTAATACTTCCTCAATACAGATGCCATTTGGCTGCTTCTGCCATCCACAGTAATTCGTTCCATCATAGGCAACGACCATTTTTACTCGCTTTGTCATTCTATTTCTCACTCTCAAAACTTATTTGGAAAAATCTATTTTTATCTGCTTACTTCCACATAACTGCTAACACAACCATAACCACCATGTATAAGAGCAAGCATAGATATGCTTTTCTATCAATCGCTGCATATTTTAGCGGCTTCATTTTTGTACGGTTCTCATCTCCATGATAGCATCTTGCTTCCATCGCCATTGCAAGATCAGATGCACGGCGAAATGCTGAGATAAACAGTGGTACAAGAAGCGGCACCATCGCTTTGGCTTTTTTTATAAAACCGCCGCTCTCAAAATCGGCACCTCTGGCAGTCTGCGCCTTCATGATCTTGTCTGTCTCTTCAATCAAAATTGGGATAAAACGAAGTGCAATTGACATGGTCATTGCAATTTCATGTACTGGAATCTTGACCTTTTTTAAGAAACCAAGACTCTTTTCTAAGCCGTCTGTCAGCGCATTTGGCGTTGTCGTAAGTGTCATGATGGATGAGCCAAGAATCAAAAGAATCAAACGTATTCCCATGTATACGGCCTTTTCTAAGCCCTCCCATGTTATATGGCGAAGCAGCCACACATCTATAATGCTTGTTCCCGGTGTCAAAAACAGATTAAAAGAAACTGTAATCAAAAGAATAATTACAATACTCTTTAATCCTCTTGCCATAAATTTGAATGGAACAGTTGACAGATGAATCACAGCTGCTAACGCAAATACTGCTAGCAGATAGCAGATCGGTCCATCTGCTGTAAACAGACTAATAATATAAAGCATAGTACCTGCCAGCTTGACACGCGGATCAAGCCGATGAATTATGGAATCTGCCGCATAATATTGTCCTATTGTAATATCTCGAATCATACAGTTTTTTCCTCCGGCTTTCTACGTGATTCAATCAGGTTCTTCTGATCCTGATTGTTCTGGTCTTTGCTCTTGCAATCCTGTTTTTTCTTGCCCTGAAAATACATCAAAAGATTTTTTCTTGCCTCCTGTACAGTAATGGCATTTTCAAAAACAGGGTAGCCTTCACTCTTTAGCTGATGCATCAGCTGTGTCACCTGCGGAATAGCAAGACCCATCTCGTGAAGCTCTTTTTCGTGTTCAAATACCTTTCGCGGCTTATCATCGAACACAATCTTTCCATCATTTACAACAAGAATGCGGCTTGCATATTGTGCCACATCCTCCATGCTATGTGAGACAAGCACTATCGTGATGCCGCGCTCTTTTTGCAGCTTTGCGATCTGCCCTAATATATCATCTCTTCCCTTTGGATCAAGACCTGCTGTCGGCTCATCTAATATTAAAATCTGCGGATTCATTGCCAACACGCCGGCGATTGCCACACGCCTCTTTTGTCCGCCTGACAGTTCGAATGGCGATGCTTCATAAAGTGATTCGTCAATTCCTACCATCTTAAGTGCCTCGGTTGCCCTTTCCTTTACTTCATTTTCAGTCAATCCCTGATTTTTCGGGCCAAAGCATACATCCTTAAAGACGCTTTCCTCAAACAGCTGATACTCTGGATACTGAAACACAAGACCTACCTTGCTGCGAAGCTCTTTTAACGGATATCCATCTTGCCATATATCTTTTCCATCATAGGTGATTGTTCCGCTTGTCGGCTTCATAAGACCATTTAAATGTTGGATCAGCGTCGACTTTCCGGAACCTGTATGACCAATAATTCCGATAAACTCATTTTTATGAATAGACAAACTCACATCATTTAATGCCGGAAATGATTCTTTGCTGTCCGGGTCATAGACGTGTGTGACATGAGATAACTGCAGCAAAACCTGCTCCGGATCACTATTCATTGTTTTTGAACAATTATTTTCTGAATAATTTTCTTTTCCTGAAACTTGTTCTCCATGAACAGAAAAATCGGCATCGCACACTCGCTTAAACTCATCTGTAAACTCATTGACACTGAGCACACCATCTTTAAATGGCAGGCCGTCCTTCTTTAACTCCCATGCAAGTTCCGTCACCTGCGGCACATCAAGATGATAACGCTTTAACTGCTCTACCTGCGAAAAAATCTCTCGTGGTGTTCCATCATCAACAATTCGACCGCCATCTACGACAACTACGCGGTCAGCATCAATGACCTCTTCCATATAATGGGTGATCAAAATGACTGTGATTTTTTCCTTTTTATTCAATTCATGAACGGTATCAAGAACTTCCTTTCGGCCGCTCGGATCAAGCATAGCAGTCGGTTCATCCATAACAATAATCTGTGGCTTCATCGCCATAATTCCTGCAATTGCAACACGCTGCTTCTGTCCGCCAGACAATTTATTTGGTGACTGCATACGGTATGCTTCCATACCAACAGCCTTTAAACTTTCATTGACACGCTTCCAGATTTCCTCTGTCGGTACGCCCATATTTTCTGGGCCAAATCCGACATCTTCCTCCACAACATTAGCTACAATCTGATTATCTGGATTCTGGAAAACCATACCGGTAGACTGACGAATCTTCCATAAGTTTTTCTCATCGGATGACAACTTGTCCGATATATATACAGTTCCCTCGGTAGGCAGCAGCAAGGCATTTAAATGTTTTGCCAGTGTTGACTTGCCTGAGCCGTTATGACCCAATATTGCAACAAAGCTTCCTTTCTCAATATCAAGAGATACCTGTTCTAGCGCAGTCTTTTCGCCAATCTCTTCACCATTGTCGCCATACTTGCTGAAACGGTGAACTAGATTTTTTATACTGATAATGCCCATCTGTGGCCTCCTCTCTCTAACACTCGATTATCATAGCATGACGCCGCTCGAATTGCAAGCTATGATGCAGTTCACACATCCCATTGATTCGTCAAATCCTCATGCAAGCATGGGATTTATCCGAATCTAACTAGATGTGTGAACTGTAAAACAAAATAAAGCCATGCAGATACCTGCATGGCTCATCTTCTATTCGTATGGAATTGTTAATGTAATATTTTAATCTAAGGATTAAACTAACTCTAACAGTACTTCCATTGCGTTGTCACCCTTACGAAGACCGATCTTTACGATACGAGTGTAACCGCCGTTACGGTTAACGTACTTTGGAGCGATCTCATCGAAGAGCTTCTTCGGCATATCTACGGACTTTGTTCCCTTCTTCTTACCAGCGTTGGTAGACGGAACCTCAGTTACTCCGTAGAGAACCTTCATCATCTGTCTTCTTGCATGAAGTCTGGAAGCCTTATCCTTCTGGATTTCCTTCTCTACTTCATCATAAACAGTAACCTTCTTGCCGTTTACTACTTCCTTTACGTTCTTGCCATCAGCGTCCTTGCGGGCAACCTTAGCCTTAACAGTAACGGTCTCGTAGTTATCCTTTTCCTTAACAGCCAGAGCGATAAGTCCTTCAGCAACCTTCTTGACTTCCTTTGCTCTTGCTTCTGTTGTAACAATCTTGCCATTGTAAAGAAGACTTGTAACCTGGCCTCTGATCATGGCCTTTCTCTGGTTAGAAGTTCTTCCAAGCTTTCTGTAACCTGCCACTGTGATTTACCTCCGTTTAACTTACTCTTCACCGGACTTAAAATCCAACCCCAGTTCCTTCAGCTTTGCATTAACCTCGTCAAGAGATTTCTTACCAAGGTTTCTGACTTTCATCATATCCTCAGCAGTCTTGTTGCAAAGTTCTTCAACTGTGTTGATTCCGGCTCTCTTCAAACAATTGTAGGAACGAACGGACAGCTCCAGTTCATCGATGTTCATCTCGAGAACCTTTTCCTTCTCATTGTTTTCCTTCTCAACCATGACCTCAGCGGACTTGGCGTTCTCAGAAAGATCAATGAACAGATTCAGGTGCTCATTCAGAACCTTTGCAGCCAGGCTGACTGCTTCATCTGGTGCTAACGTACCGTTAGTATATACGTCGAGTGTCAGTTTATCATAATCAGTAACCTGTCCCACACGGGTATTCTCAACAGTCACATTGACTCTCTCGATTGGTGTGTAGATGGAATCTACTGCAATCACGCCGATTGGCAGTTCACTGTTCTTATTCTTCTCTGCACTGATATATCCACGTCCCTTGGTAATGGTAAGCTCCATATAGAGACGGCAATCTTCTCCGCCGCTAAGTGTTGCAATTACCTGGTCCGGATTCATAATTTCAATATCCTGATCAACCTGAATGTCAGCAGCGGTAACAACACCTTCGCCCTCATGCTCGATATAAGCAATCTTTGGCTCGTTTGTCTCGCTGTTGTTCTTGATTTCAAGACTCTTCACATTCATGACGATCTCTGTAACATCTTCTTTCACTCCCGGGATAGAGGAGAACTCGTGAAGCACGCCCTCAATCTTAATCTGACTGACAGCTGCACCCGGAAGCGAAGACAGCATGATTCTTCTTAAGGAATTGCCAAGTGTAATACCATAGCCTCTCTCAAGCGGCTCCACTACAAACTTGCCATATCTGTTATCTTCAGACATCTCCTTAATTTCAATCTTGGGTTTTTCGAAATCAAACACTATTAGCCCCTCCTTATAGGATGCTTTAAGAGAAGCATTCAAATAAAATCAGCTTGTTTAGCAGTAGGCTGCAAAGCTTTGCAAAACCGTTACTGCTAAACAATGAATAATTATTATTTGGAATACAACTCGACAATCAGCATCTCGTCTACCGGAACATCGATCATCTCTCTAGTCGGGATCTGCTTAACAGTTCCACTTAAAGCCTCGATGTTAGCCTCTAACCACTCCGGTACCATTCTGCTGCCTGTTACTGCTACGATGTCCTTATAACGCTGGGAATCCTGAACCTTTTCCTTGATGGAGATTACATCACCAGCCTTGATTAAGTAAGACGGGATGTTTACACAGGAACCGTTTACAAGCACATGCTTGTGGTCAACAATCTGTCTAGCCTCGTCTCTTGTACGAGCGAAACCAAGACGGAAAATAACATTATCTAATCTACGCTCCAGAAGAATCATCAGGTTCTCACCGGTCATACCAGTCTGACGCTCTGCCTTTGCATAATAATTTCTAAAAGGTTTCTCCAAAACACCATAGATAAGCTTTGCCTTCTGCTTTTCACGCATCTGCAGACCGTACTCGCTCATCTTCTTATTAGCTCTCTTAGACTGTCTATTAGACTTCTTGTCATATCCAAGATAAATTGGGTCCATATCAAGAGATCTGCATCTCTTAAGCACTGGAACTCTACTTACTGCCATCTTTAATACCTCCTAATTAAACTCTTCTACGCTTTGGCGGACGACAACCATTGTGCGGAACTGGTGTCACATCCTTGATGCTGGTAACTTCAAGACCACACGCCTGAAGTGCACGGATAGCTGCCTCACGACCTGAACCCGGTCCCTTTACCATAACATCAACGGACTTTAATCCATGTATTAAAGCTGCCTTAGTAGCAGTCTCTGCTGCCATCTGAGCTGCATAAGGAGTAGATTTCCTTGAACCTTTAAATCCAAGACCGCCTGCACTTGCCCAGGATAAAGCGTTTCCCTGGGTATCAGTCAACGTAACAATTGTATTGTTGAAAGATGACTGAATATGGGCCTGTCCACGTTCAACGTTTTTCTTTACACGCTTTTTTGTCACTTTCTTTGCTGACACATTCTTAGCCATTAAACTAACCTACTTTCTTCTTATTTCTCTTTCTCTCTTTACGAGTAGTTATAAGCTGCTATTTACTTAAATTACTTCTTCTTGTTAGCAACTGTCTTCTTAGGACCCTTACGTGTTCTAGCGTTGGTCTTTGTCTTCTGTCCGCGGACAGGAAGGCTCTTTCTGTGACGGATGCCTCTATAGCAACCAATCTCCTGGAGTCTCTTGATATCCATGGCAACTTCTCTTCTTAAGTCACCCTCTACAGTGTACTCTCCATCGATAACGTCACGAATTCTTGCAACTTCCTCGTCAGTCAGATCCTTAACACGGGTATCCGGGTTAACATCTGCTGCAGCAAGAATCTTGTTGGAACTTACTCTACCGATTCCGTAGATGTAAGTCAGACCAATCTCCACACGCTTTTCTCTTGGTAAATCAACGCCTGAAATACGAGCCATGTGTGTTTTGCACCTCCATTTTCACTTTCATAAAATTGAACTTTTTGAAACAACGTTTCCGTGTGTCTCAATTGCCCGGGTCATTAGCCTTGTCTCTGCTTATGCTTCGGGTTCTCACAAATAATGCGGATGATACCCTTTCTCTTAATAACCTTGCACTTTTCGCAGATCGGCTTTACTGATGATCTTACTTTCACAGTATTTTCTCCTTTCTGGAACCACATTGGTAATGGTTTGGGTTGCTTCTATTCTTATTTAAAAACCTAATTAAAGTCCTATTAAAAAGAAAGAAACTTCACAAAAGTCCGTTTTTTAGTATAGCACAATCATTTAGATTTCGTCAAGCATATTTTTAAATTTTTTTCAAAATTTTTCTTTACTTATCTCTCCAAACGATTCTGCCCTTTGCCAGGTCATATGGAGACAGCTCTACTGTTACCTTATCACCCGGAAGGATACGGATATAGTTCATACGAAGCTTTCCGCTGATATGAGCCAGCACCTGATGACCATTATCCAGTTCTACCTGAAACATTGCGTTCGGGAGCTTCTCCAATACTTTGCCTTCCATTTCAAACTTTTCTGCCTTTGACATTACTTTTTCAATCCTTTCTTACTTACATGCCTACTGCCATTCTTTTTTGTCCCAATTCGGAAGTGTCAGAATTTCTGGATCTCCCTCCGTAATCAGAACTGTGTTTTCATAATGCGCTGCCAACGAGTTATCATCGGTTACTACCGTCCAGTCATCATCTAATACGCTGACTGCATAATCACCCATCGTGATCATCGGCTCTATAGCCAGTGTCATGCCAGGGCGCAGGCGGATTCCTCTTCCAATTGTCTTAAAGTTTGGAATTTGCGGATCTTCATGCAAATGTGTGCCAATGCCATGGCCAACAAGCTCACGCACAACTCCATAACCAAAGCTCTCCGCATATTTCTGAATCGCTGCTGAAATATCATGAAGATGATTTCCTGCTTTTGCATAACGTATTCCTTCAAAGAAACTCTGTCTGGTAACATCAACTAACTGTCTGGCTTCTTTTGAAATCTCGCCAACAGCAAATGTTCTGGCAGCATCAGAATGATATCCTTTATAAATCATTCCCGCATCCAGACTGATAATATCACCTTCTTTTAAAATACGCTTCTTGCTTGGTATTCCATGAACTACAACTTCATTTACAGAAGTACAGATTGAAGCCGGATATCCCTCGTAGTTTTTGAAGTTCGGGATGCATCCGAAATCACGGATGATCTCCTCACCAACCTTGTTGATCTCCCACGTGGAAATACCCGGTTTAATGATCTTTTCCAGCTCATCAAACATAACAGAGAGGTTCTTGCAGGACACTCTCATCAACTCAATTTCTTTTTCTGATTTAATTGAAACAGCCATTTTCTCCTCATTCCTTGCGTAACCCTATACGCACAGACCTGTGGCAGTGTCCCTGCCACAGATCTTCAATGACGAATCCTATTTTCGTCTTGCTTTTCAGCCTTCCAAAACTGCCGTGATATCAGCGAACACGTCTTCCATATCCTTTGTACCATCCACTGTAACCAGCTTTTTCTTTGACTCATAGAAATCAATCAGAGGCTGTGTCTGTGCATGGTATACGTCAAGACGCTTCTGTACGGTTTCTGGCTTGTCGTCACTGCGCAGGATTAATTCGCCGCCGCAGCGATCACAGATGCCTTCTACCTTAGGCGGAATGTGTTCGATATGATAGGTAGCTCCACAGGTTACACAGGCTCTGCGACCGGACATACGTTTTACAATATTTGCATCCGGAACATCTACATTTATTGCATAGTCAATATCAGTTCCCATCTTCTCAAGTGCAGCCTCTAACGCTTTTGCCTGCGGAATTGTTCTTGGAAATCCATCCAAAATGTATCCATTTGCACAATCGTCTTTTGACACACGATCTGTTACAAGATCACAAGTAAGCTCATCCGGAACTAACAGTCCCTGATCCATGTACTCCTTTGCCTTCTTGCCTAACTCTGTTCCAGCCTTCAGATTGGCACGGAAAATATCTCCAGTAGAGATATGTGGAATCTGATATTTTGCTGCAATCTTTGCTGCCTGTGTGCCCTTACCTGCACCAGGTGCTCCTAACATGATAATCTTCATATTTCCCTCTCATTCCGCCGCAAAAGCAGCATGCGTTACCGCAATTATAATTATAATCAGAAATATCATAACAGATTTGTGCTTAAAAAGCAAGAAAATCCCCTGCAAAACAGGAGATTTTCTCGTAAAAATACAGTTCACTGAATGCCCATTCGCAAAACTGCACGTACCGTGCATCGCTGCTAATCGCAAACAAAGTTTGCTCGCAGCTTTGTTTTGCTCATTCACGGGCATTCACCTTGTTCCATTGATTCGTCAAATTCCCATGCAAGCATGGAATTTATCCGAATCTGCTGGAACACGTGAACTGTTTTAGAATATACTCTCGTACTCTCTAGCCACCATCTTGGATTCAATTGATTTTGCCGTCTCTAAAACAACACTTACAATAATGATCAAAGAAGTTCCCATGAAGGAAAGTCTTGTAATATTGAATATACCACTCAAAATGATCGGAAGCAATGCAATGATGGTCAAACCAACAGCACCGATGATGATCAGGTGATTGAGCATGTTGTTTAAGAAATCGCTAGTTGGCTTTCCTGGTCTTACACCTGGAATAAAACCACCAGACTTTTTCATATTGTCGGCAATCTCTAATGGATTGAAAGAAATTGATGTATAGAAATAAGCAAAAACGATAAGCAACGCTACATAAACCACAACGCCAATTGAATAGAACGGAAGTGACGGTCTAAACCAGTAGTTTGAGCTTAACATTGCCATAATCTTTCCGCTGATCGTTGTTACATCGATCTGGTAGCCGAAAAATGATCCGATAATCTGTGGCATGGACATAAGTGAGGATGCAAAAATAACAGGCATAACGTTTGCAGTATTCACCTTTACAGGAATATATGTTGAACGTCCGCCTACACTTCTGCGTCCCTGCACCTTCTGCGCATACTGAACCGGAATTCTTCTTTCAGCTGCATTCAGCAGTACCGTAAATCCAAGAATTGCAAGAAGAATTGCAATTACGAAAACTGCAATTAAAATCTGTACAGCAATGCTGCGTCCTGACATAAAGGTTTCATAAATCGTGATCGCATCATCTGGAAGTCTGGAAATAATGTTGTATAACAGGACAACTGAAATACCATTTCCAACACCCTTTTCTGTGATACGCTCACCAACCCACATAAGGAAAGCACTGCCGGCTGTCAGAGTAATTACACATACTACCACATTGTACCAGGTATAATGCTCAAACATTCCGCTTCTGCCAAATCCGATAGACATAGCAGTAGACTGAATCAGAGCAAGACCTACTGTAACATATCTGGTAATCTCTGCGATCTTTTTTCTTCCTTCCTGACCATCCTGCTGCAGCTCTTCCAGCTTTGGAATTGCAATTGTCAGCAGCTGAATAATAATGGAAGATGTAATATATGGCGAAATGCTCAATGCCAAGATGGAGAAGTTCTCGAAAGAACCACCCGTCATAGCATTGAACAAGTTAAACGCATCGCCGTTGCTTCCATTAAAGAAATCAGCGAAATAATCAGGATCAACGCCCGGAACTGGTAACTGTGAACCAAAACGGATTACCAGGAGCATTAAAAATGTGAATATAAGACGACCTCTTAATTCCTTCATCTTTAACGCATTCTGAAGCGTTTTGAACATTAGATCACCTCTACGTTTCCACCAGCAGCCTCGATCTTAGCCTTAGCTCCCTCAGAGAAAGCGTTTGCCTTAACGGTCAGCTTCTTGGTCAGGTCTCCGTTTCCAAGAATCTTTACAGCATCAAATCTGTTCTTTACTGCACCAGCCTCAACTAAAGTCTGGATGTCAACTACTGCGCCATCCTCAAACTTGTTAAGTTTCTCTACGTTAACGTATGCAACGAGCTTTGTATTTCTATTTGTGAAGCCTCTCTTAGGAAGTCTTCTGTATAACGGCATCTGACCACCCTCGAAACCGATTCTTGGTGCTCCAGAACGTGCCTTCTGACCCTTATGGCCCTTACCAGCAGTCTTACCGTTGCCCGAACCATGTCCACGGCCTCTTCTGAAATTACCGCTGTGTACGGAGCCTTCAGCTGCCTTTAAATTAGATAAGTCCATCACGTAACCTCCTCTGAAATTAAATCTCTTCAACCTTTACTAAATGCTTTACATGCCATACCATGCCTCTTACAGCATCGTTATCCGGCAGCTCAACAGTCTTGTTAAGCTTGCGAAGTCCAAGAGCCTCTACGGTTGCTCTCTGCTTTGGGATTGCACCAATCGGGGACTTCACTAATGTGATCTTTAACTTTTCAGCCATTGTATTTCCCTCCTTAGCCGATAATCTCTTCTACAGTCTTACCGCGACGCTTTGCAACTTCCTCCGGGGTCTTCAGAGCAGCCAGACCAGCCAATGTTGCAAGAACAACGTTAGCCTTGTTGCTGGAGCCTAAGGACTTAGTACGGATATTCTCTACGCCTGCGAACTCAAGTACGGAACGAGCTGGACCGCCTGCGATGATACCGGTACCTTCCGGGGATTTCTTCAGAAGTACAGATGCGCTTCCGAACTTTCCAATAAAATCGTGTGGGATACTCTTATTCTCATCAAGCGGAACGGTAATCATGTTCTTCTCAGCTGCCTGCTTACCCTTACGGATTGCCTCCGGGATCTCAGCAGCCTTGCCCATACCAACACCTACATGACCATTCTTGTCTCCAACTACAACCAGAGCGGAGAAACGCATGGTACGTCCACCCTTAACGGTCTTGGATACACGCTTGATAGCAACTACGGTATCAGCTAATTCAAGCTGAGTTGCGTCAATATTTGTACGTTTCATGTGTCTTCTTCCTCCTTGATTAGAATTCCAGACCAGCTTCTCTTGCTGCATCTGCCAGTGCCTGAATCTTACCCTGATAAATGAAGCCACCTCTGTCAAATACAACAGACTTGATTCCAGCTTCCTGAGCCTTCTTTGCAATAACAGTTCCTAAATATGCAGCTGCTGCTACATCGTTGGTCTTTTCTAATTTTTCCTTAACGTCTTTCTGAAGAGTAGAAGCTGACACTAAGGTTGTCTTTGCTACATCATCAATAATCTGAACATACATATGGTTGTTGCTTCTGAACACTGCCATACGAGGTCTTTCAGGAGTACCGATAATATGTCTGCGCATTCTTCTATGCTTTTCTTCGCGAACCTTTGATCTAGATACCTTACTAACCATTCTTTCTCACTCTCCTTATTTATTTCTTACCGGTCTTACCAACCTTACGTCTGATTGTCTCATCAGCGTACTTGATACCCTTGCCCTTATACGGCTCTGGCTCTCTCTTAGTTCTGATCTCTGCTGCGAACTGACCAACCTTCTCCTTATCAATACCCTTGATAATGATCTTGTTCTGTCCTTCCATAACAGTCTCAATACCTTCTGGATCAGCAATTTCAACCGGGTGAGAATATCCAAGGTTCAGCACGAGCTTCTTGCCCTGCTTAGCTCCTCTATAACCAACACCATTGATCTCAAGAACCTTCTCGAAGCCTACGCTTACACCAATAACCATGTTATTGATCAGAGTTCTTGTCAGACCATGTAAAGACTTACTCTTCTTTGAATCGTTTGGTCTAGTAACAACTACTTCGCTGCCCTCAACCTTAATTCCTAATTCTGGAGCAAAAGTTCTCTCAAGAGTTCCCTTTGGTCCTTTTACAGTCACCGTGTTATTTTCTGCTACCGTAACAGTTACTCCTGCTGGGATAGCGATCGGCATCCTTCCAATTCGTGACATGCCCATACCTCCTATATATGTGGATTCTATTTAAATGCATGGCAGTATGGCAACCTAATCGCTGCCACTTGCCTTATGCGATAATCTCGCTCGCTTATTACCAAACGAACGCTAATACCTCTCCGCCTACATTGAGCTTTCTTGCTTCCTTATCGGTCATTACACCCTTATTGGTAGAAACGATTGCGATACCAAGTCCGCCCAGAACATGAGGAAGATCCTCACAATTTGCGTAAACACGAAGGCCTGGCTTGGAAATTTTCTTTAAACCAGTGATAACCTTCTCATTCTTGTCCTTACCATACTTTAAAACTACATGGATGTTCTTGAAATTACCATCCTCAACTAACTCATACTTCTCAATATATCCCTCGTTAACAAGGATATCTGCGATTGCAACCTTCATCTTGGATGCCGGAATATCTACTGTATCATGCTTTGCAGTATTTGCATTACGGATTCTTGTAAGCATATCTGCAACTGGATCGCTCATTGCCATTGAAGTTTTCCTCCTTATATACTACTCTTCACTGGTTTGTAAGTCTGGCCGGGTAGCCGCACAAAGGCAAAATGCCCTGTGCATATTGCTTACCAGCTTGCCTTCTTAACTCCCGGGATCTCACCCTTATATGCTAATTCACGGAAGCAAATTCTGCAGATGCCGTATTTTCTTAAATAAGCGTGCGGACGTCCGCAAATTCTACAACGGGTATATTCCTGTGTAGAAAACTTTGCTTTCTTGGACTGCTTAATCTTCATAGAAGTCTTTGCCATGGAAATCTCCTCCTAATTATTTTTCAAACGGCATATTAAATAATGTCAGTAAATAACGTGCCTCTTCGTCTGTCTTAGCGGTAGTAACAAAAATGATATCCATACCTCTGGTCTTATCAATCTTGTCATACTCGATCTCAGGGAAGATTAACTGCTCTTTGATACCCAGAGCATAGTTACCTCTGCCATCAAATGAATTAGCGCTTACACCTCTGAAGTCACGTACACGAGGTAAAGCCAGGTTGATCAGACGATCAGCGAACTCATACATCTTGTCTCCGCGAAGAGTGGTCTTGCAGCCGATCGGCATACCCTCTCTGATCTTGAAGTTAGCAACGGACTTCTTAGCCTTTGTTACGATAGCCTTCTGTCCGGTAATGATCTCCATATCCTTTACAGCAGAATCAAGCAGCTTCGCATTTTCCTTAGCTTCGCCAACACCCATATTTACTACGATCTTGTCAAGCTTCGGAACTTCCATGATGTTCTTGTAGCCGAACTTCTTAATCATGGCATCAACCATCTCGTTCTGATACATTTCCTTTAATCTTGCACTCACTGTTTCTTACCTCCTCTCTGTATTAGTCGATAACCTCGCCGGTCTTCTTGTTTACACGAACCTTCTTGCCGTCCTGAACAGAGAAGCCAACTCTTACAGCCTGTCCCTTAGCGCTGTACATTACGTTAGAAAGATCGATCGGAGCTTCCTTCTCGATGATTCCGCCCTGCTGATTAGCTGCGCTTGGCTTGCTGTGCTTTGTTACCATATTAACGCCCTCAACAACAACCTTGTTGTTCTTAGCGTCTACAGAAAGAACCTTGCCTTCCTTTTCTTTATCCTTGCCGGCGATAACCTTAACGGTATCGCCCTTCTTAATCTTGCTAGCCACAGTCGTGATCCTCCTTATAATACTTCCGGAGCCAGAGAAACGATCTTCATGAACTGCTTCTCTCTTAACTCTCTTGCAACTGGTCCAAAAATACGGGTTCCTCTTGGAGTCTTATCCTCCTTGATAATAACTGCTGCGTTCTCATCGAACTTGATATAAGAACCGTCTGCACGATGAACACCCTTTACAGTACGAACAACTACGGCCTTTACAACGTCGCCCTTCTTTACAACACCGCCTGGTGTTGCATCTTTAACGGAAGCAACGATAACATCACCGATATCTGCATATCTTCTTGTAGATCCACCCATAACACGGATGCAAAGGAGCTCCTTTGCTCCGCTGTTATCAGCAACCTTTAATCTGGTTTCCTGCTGAATCATGCCTTACTCCTTCCGTCCTGAAACGATTCAGGATCTATTCATTAACTCACTTGAAAATCGAAAAATTACTTCGCACGCTCGATTACTTCAACCAGTCTCCATCTCTTGTCCTTAGACAGCGGTCTAGTCTCCATAACCTTTACGGTGTCACCGATGTTGCAGGTGTTGTTCTCGTCGTGAGCCTTCAGCTTGTAGGTTCTCTTAACGATCTTACCGATAACCGGGTGCTTTACATTATTCTCAACAGCAACGACAATGGTCTTGTCCATCTTGTTGCTGACAACCTTACCTGTACGGGTCTTTCTCAGATTTCTCTCTTCCATAACCATTCCTTTCGTTGCCATTTAGTTTGCCTTGGCAGCCAAAACAGTCTGAATTCTTGCAATATTCTTGCGAACCTCTTTGATTCTGCTGGTATTATCTAACTGGTTGGTTGCATTCTGGAATCTTAAATTAAAAAGTTCCTTCTTAGCAGCTACTAATTCTTCATTTAACTCTGCGGACGATTTCGCATTAAGTTCTTCTACATACTTATTAATTTTCACTGTTATCACCGCCTTCTAAGTCTGCCTTGGAAACGATCTTACACTTCAGTGGCAACTTGTGTGTTGCAAGACGAAGAGCTTCCTTTGCTGTTGCTTCATCCACACCGCCGATCTCGAAGAGAACGCGGCCTGGCTTTACTACTGCTACCCAATACTCAAGAGCACCCTTTCCGGAACCCATACGAGTCTCAGCCGGCTTTGCGGATACTGGCTTATCTGGGAAAATCTTAATGAATACCTGGCCACCACGCTTGATGTAACGTGTCATGGCAATACGAGCTGCCTCGATCTGGTTGGACTTAATCCAACAAGGCTCGGTAGCAACAATACCGTACTCACCATAGGTGATCGTAGTTCCTCTGTTAGCCTTACCAGCCATAGAACCGCGGAACTGCTTACGACGCTTAACTCTCTTTGGCATTAACATAATTATTTATCGCTCCCTTCCTTGTTAGACTTGGTAGGAAGGACCTCACCCTTGTAGATCCAAACCTTAACACCAACCTTACCGTAGGTAGTGTTTGCCTCTGCGAAACCATAATCAATGTCAGCACGCAGAGTCTGCAGCGGGATAGTTCCATCGCTGTAAGTTTCGGTACGGGCCATATCAGCACCGCCCAGACGTCCAGAACAGGTTGTCTTGATACCAAGAGCACCAGACTTCATAGCTCTGCTCATAACGGACTTCATAGCTCTACGGAAAGATACACGGTTCTCAAGCTGTGCAGCAATGTTCTCAGCTACTAAAACAGCTTCCTTATCCGGTCTCTTAACCTCTTTAATATCTACAAAAACCTTCTTGCCATTTACGTACGGAGCAAGCTCGCCCTTTAACTTCTCGATCTCAGCTCCGCCCTTGCCGATTACAATACCCGGCTTAGCAGTGAAGATAATAATCTTAACACGGTCTGATGCACGCTCGATATCGATCTTAGATACACCAGCACTGTATAACTTCTTCTTTAAGAACTTTCTGATATTGTAGTCCTCTACAAGGTTATCAGAAAAATCAGCTTCAGCATACCACTTGGAATTCCAGTCCTTGATGATGCCGACTCTCATGCCATGAGGATTAACTTTCTGTCCCATAGTGCCCTCCTATTATTTCTCGTTCAGAACTACAGTAATGTGGCTTGTTCTCTTTAAGATACGATAAGCTCTACCCTGTGCTCTCGGTTTGATTCTCTTCATGGTAGGTGCCTGGTTAGCGTAGCACTCCTCTACGTAAAGGTTACCTGCCTTCATTCCATTATTGTTCTCTGCGTTTGCTACTGCAGACTCAAGCAACTTCTTGATTAAAGAAGATGCATATCTCGGATTGTAAGTTACAATACCAAGTGCAGTTGCAACGTCCTTGCCTCTAATGGCATCTAATACAAAACAAGCCTTCTGAACAGAAACTCTTGCATAAGAAAGGGTTGCAGATGGTCTGGTGTCCTTCTGCTCATTTCTTGCTCTCTTAATTTGGGATCTATGTCCTTTTGCCATGACTTGTGTTACCTCCTTTCAAGTATATCCGATTAACGTTTGCTCTTCTTGTCGTCCTTACCGTGACCTTTAAAGGTTCTGGTAGCAACGAATTCGCCCAGCTTATGACCTACCATATCCTCGGTAACATATACCGGAACATGCTTTCTTCCGTCATGAACTGCAATTGTATGTCCAACCATCTGCGGGAAGATTGTAGAACGACGAGACCAGGTCTTAATAACCTGCTTCTGTCCCGCTGCGTTCATAGCGTCTACCTTCTTCAGTAAACTCTCGTCAGCAAATGGTCCTTTCTTTAATGAGCGAGCCATAGGTTTTAACCTCCTTAATTCGATTCAATGTGAGACAAAATTACTTAGATAAAGCTTTTCCGTCTCTTCTTCTTACGATCAGCTTATTGGATGCCTTCTTCTTAGATCTGGTCTTCAGACCCAGTGCAGGCTTACCCCAAGGTGTACACGGACCTGGACGTCCTACCGGAGCACGTCCCTCACCACCACCGTGTGGATGGTCATTCGGGTTCATAACAGAACCGCGGACTGTCGGGCGAATACCCATGTGACGCTTACGTCCAGCCTTACCAATGTTAACCAGAGAGTGCTCTCCGTTACCAACAACACCGATAGTAGCACGGCAGTTGATCGGAACCATTCTCATCTCACCTGATGGAAGTCTTAAGGTAGCATACTTGCCTTCCTTAGCCATCAACTGAGCAGCAACACCAGCGGAACGTACCATCTGTGCACCAGCACCCGGATACAGCTCAACGTTGTGTACCTCAGTACCAATCGGAATTAAGGATAATGGTAAACAGTTACCAAGTCTAGCCTCTGCATGCTCACCGTTCATGATCTTCTGACCAACCTTAAGTCCCTGAGGAGCTAAGATGTAAGCCTTCTGACCATCTGCGTAGCAGATAAGAGCGATATTAGCTGTTCTGTTCGGATCGTACTCGATAGAAAGAACGGTTGCAGGAATGTTATCCTTGTTGCGCTTGAAATCAATGATTCTATATTTTCTTCTTGAACCGCCGCCATGATGTCTTACGGTAATTTTACCCTGATTATTGCGGCCGGAGTTCTTCTTTAAAGATACTGTCAGGGACTTCTCTGGAGCATTCTTTGTGATCTCAGTGAAATCCAGACCCGTCATATTTCTTCTGGACGGTGTATATGGGGTATACTTTTTGATTCCCATGATTGTTCTCCTTTACAGCATTTATTGTCACGCTTTTGTGCGTATATTCCTTGTGGGAATTACAGACCTGCAAATACCTCAATCTCCTTGCTGTTCTCAGTCAAGGTTACGATTGCCTTCTTTGTCTTTACGGTCTTTCCTTCTGTTCTTCCTCTTCTCTTGGTCTTTCCGTCATTGTTCATTGTGTTAACGGTCTTAACCTCGGTTCCAGGGAACATCTTCTCTACAGCTTCCTTGATCATTGCCTTGTTAGCTTCCGGATGAACCAGGAAGGTGTACTTCTTGTCAGCCATGATGTCCATGCTCTTTTCTGTAACAACCGGCTTTAAAATAACGTCATAATATCTAATATCAGCCATTACGCATAGACCTCCTCAATCTTCTCTACTGCTGCCTTAGTAGCAACAACAGTGCTGTACTTTAAAATATCGTATACGTTGATCATGCCTGCATTTGCAGTCTTTACAGATGCTACATTGCTTGCGGACTTGATTACGTTCTGATCGTCCTCAGCCAGAACAACTAAAGCCTTAGAAACCTTAAGGTTGTTCATAACTTCTACGAACTTCTTTGTCTTAATCTCATTCAGAGCCAGCTCATCAACAACGATGAACTTGTTCTCCTGTACTCTGCTGGTCAGAGCAGACTTCAGAGCAGCTCTCTTCTCTTTCTTGTTCAGCTTAATGGTGTAATCTCTCGGTACTGGAGCGAATACAACACCACCGCCTGTCCACTGCGGAGCTCTTGTTGAACCCTGTCTTGCGTGACCGGTTCCCTTCTGCTTCCATGGTTTTCTTCCGCCTCCGGATACCTCAGAACGTGTCTTTGCTTTCTGAGTTCCCTGACGCTCTGCTGCCAGATGTGCGGTAACAACCATCTTTACCAGATGCTCATTGACTTCTACGCCAAAGATTGCATCATTAAGATCCATCTTACCGACCTCGGCACCCTGCATATTATAAACAGCTACTGTAGCCATTAGTGTGGTCCTCCTTCCAACTTCTGTAAAAGCAATCAAGCCTTTACTGAATACTTCAATGTTACTAAAGACTTCTTCGGTCCAGGTACTGCACCCTTAACCAGAATCAGGTTCTGCTCAGCATCAACTCTTACGATCTCAAGGTTCTGGATTGTTACCTGTACATGTCCCATATGACCTGGCATGTGCTTACCCTTGAATACGCGTCCTGGTGTTGTTGCAGGGCCGTTGGAACCAGCATGACGATGGTACTTAGAACCATGAGCCATAGGTCCTCTGGACTGTCCGTGTCTCTTAATAGCGCCCTGGAAGCCCTTACCTTTGGAGATTGCAGTAGCATCAACCTTCTCGCCTGCTGCGAAAACGTCTGCCTTAATCTCATCCTTAACTGAGTAATTCTCAGCATCATCAAGTCTGAACTCTCTTACGAATCTCTTGTAAGAAACGCCAGCCTTGTCAAAATGTCCCTTAACCGGCTTGTTAACCAGCTTCTCGCGCTTGTCAACGAAACCTACCTGAACTGCGCTGTAACCGTCGTTTGCTACGGTCTTAACCTGTGTTACTACACATGGTCCAGCCTGCAGTACGGTAACCGGAACCAGTGTGCCCTTTTCGTCGAAGATCTGTGTCATTCCGACCTTTGTTGCTAAAATAGCCTTCTTCATCCTATTACCTCCTGTGAATCTACAGCGGATTGGGATTTTTCCCAATCATCCTAGAACCGTGGACATAAGTGGAACAATTGCTTGTTGCTTCTATATCAACGTAATTCCGGACATACTTGTTTAAAATTACTTGTTTTTCATCTTAATATCAATATATACACCAGCTGGCATCTCCAGACGGGACAGTGAATCTACTGTCTTCTGAGATGGCTGAATGATATCGATGAGTCTCTTGTGAGTTCTCTGCTCGAACTGCTCTCTGGAGTCCTTGTACTTGTGTACCGCTCTCAGAATTGTAACAACCTCTTTCTTAGTCGGCATCGGAACTGGTCCGCTTACCTTAGAGCCTGTTTTCTTAACAGTATCAACGATCTTTGCAGCGGACTGATCTACCAGCTGATGATCGTACGCCTTCAGAGTGATTCTCATTACTTGACTTGCCATAAAAAAAAGCCGCCTCCTTTTCGCACTTTTTAAATAAGTACGACAAGTGGTGACTGTACACTACCCCGTGCGTTTCCTAATCTCCGCACAGTCCGTTTCTACCTCAATGTTTGTAGATGTTTCATTGTATACAGTGACTTGTCGCCAGTTTCTTGACTTGACATTCGCTCCACGGAAAACCTGCCCTATCGGCAGCAACCTCGCGCTTCTTTGCTATCATGTCACAGCAAGGTATACTATACACTATATCAAAACAAAATGCAAGCACTTTTTTCAAATTTTTTAAAGTTTTTTTGACCCGGAAGTTTTGCGAAGGGTGGTTCGACGATTGGCAACACTCTATTGACAGGATGCCTGTTCTTTCTTATACTTATATATGTGATTTAGAATTACTGGTACCAACGAATTGCTCCGTTGCAATGCAACTCTCGCAATTCTAAAAACATTCGGTATCGCATATATATAAGAAAGGTTGGATATTATTATGTGGCTGGCTGATAACTGGAAGGACTACGAAGTCCTTGATACCTCTAACGGAGAGAAACTTGAGCGCTGGGGAAATTATCTTCTGGTACGTCCGGACCCTCAGGTTGTATGGAACACACCTCACACCAATCCGGGTTGGAAGAAAAAGAACGGACATTATCATAGAAGTAGCAAGGGAGGCGGTGAATGGGAGTTTTTCTCTCTGCCGCAGCAGTGGAGCATTCATTATGGAAAGCTTACCTTCCAGTTAAAGCCATTCTCTTTTAAGCACACAGGCTTATTCCCTGAGCAGGCTGCAAACTGGGATTGGTTTTCTAACCTGATTCAAAATGCAAACCGTCCTATTAAAGTACTTAATTTATTTGCCTACACTGGCGGTGCAACACTTGCTGCAGCAGCTGCTGGCGCTTCTGTTACTCATGTAGATGCTTCAAAGGGCATGGTTGCCTGGGCAAAAGAAAATGCAGCATCTAGTGGACTGTCTGATGCACCGATTCGCTGGATTGTTGATGATTGTCAGAAATTTGTTGAACGAGAAATCCGACGCGGCAATCACTATGATGCAATCATCATGGATCCGCCATCTTATGGACGCGGACCTAAGGGTGAAATCTGGAAAATTGAGGATGCTATTCATCCACTCGTATCACTGTGTTCACAGCTACTTTCTGACAAACCGCTATTTTTCCTTATTAACAGCTATACAACCGGTTTTGCTGCTTCTGTCTTAACATATCTTCTTGGACTTGAGGTTGTAAGCAAATTTGGCGGTCACGTTGTTTCTGATGAAATTGGTCTTCTTGTAACACAGTCTGGTCTTGTTCTTCCATGCGGTTCATCTGGTCGCTGGACAAGTATTTAATTATCATACATAAAAAAACTGGTCTCCAATGGGAGGCCAGTTTTTTGTCTACTTATAAATTATTGTGGTACGCTCTGGAACAATGTCTGTCCCTCAACAAGTGGAAGATATCCAGCATTTCCTGATGCATCCTCTACGTAAAGATAAAATGCACCTGGTTCATTTGCCGCCTGAATCAGCTTTCTTGGGAATACCTGTGTTCCTGTGCCAAGTAATACCGCTGGCGCAGCATCTGCTGCTGCCGAACTTAACAAATTCGTATCTGCTGCCAGAATATAATTAAACTGTTCCTGTGATGTCAGATCAACAAGCTCATATTCGTAGTTTCCAGTTGTCTCACTTAATGCATCCTCTGCAATCACACCATCCTTTAATTCATATGGAATCTTGCAGACATAACGGCCAAGACTGTCAATAGAAATTGGGCTTGTCACTGCTAACGTAAATCCACCATTTTCATCAAATGTTCCATTTGCGGAAGAAGGTGTAAGTACATGGGACGTATTATACAGGCGCGCTGCATTTCCATATCCGTTAAGCACGGTAAATGTTCCATCCTGCATAAGCGGTGTAGAAAGATCGGTTCCGCTTAATACACGAAAACTGGTAACAGAGTTGTCTGCACCTGTTCCAACAACTACAATATTAAGCTGATTATCGGATGTATTTAAATCACATACCTCTACCTTATATGCTGCACTGATTCCTGTACCAACTGTATAATCGGTACCATTCACATTGACGATAAGGCTGGTTGTACTTCCATCCTCTGCTACCTCAGTACGATATTTGAAGAAGTCTGCTGCACCATCTCCATTAAGATCTGCCGTATAATTAGTTCCTTCTGCTGAAAGTGTAACTGCTGTTCCATCTGAAAATGAAATCTCTGTAGCTGGATCAGCCGGCTCTGTCTCTACCTGCGGAACTTCCTGCGGCTGAATCTGATTTAATCCTGTATAAGAAGATTTTACCACACCATTATGAACATTAAGTGCACCATCTTCAAACTGCATTCCATCCTGAGTCCATGACACATTGATGTAACTTGGTGTTCCTGCTGCATCTGTAAATGCAATCTGAATCAAATTATCAACTGCACTTGAACGATTCCAGAAATGAAGGTCTGTTGGTTCTGCACCAATCAGTGCGCTTACCTGTGACCAGATATCCTGTGCACCCGGCATCGCATCAAACTGACTCTTTGCCAGTTCCTGTGCTGCATACTCACTATAGCCTCCGTCAGAAGCAAGCAGATATGCAACTCCATTCATTCCATTGTCTAACTGTAAGCTTACGCCATCTGATACAAATACACCTGGAAGCAAATCTGCTACCATATAGCCATTTGCACCATCTGCTCCATAAATGCAGGAATATGATTCTCCTGTTGAAGTGGTAACGCTCAAAACAAACTGTGTTGTGCCATTTGCAATAGCATTAACACTGCATGATGCAACATCAGTGATTGGGAAAATCTCAACTGCATTGGAAGTAGAATCCTCTCCATTGTACCAGATTTCCTTTCGTCCGCCTACATCAACAAGTGCAAATGCTTCCTGAACACCATTTCCATTAAAATCGTAGAACATATAGCTGTTTCCTACAACACTTCCACCAGAATCTGCAGAAATCTTTGCAAGAATATTTTCTGCATTTCGCTCCGTTGGTGCTTCCGGCGTCTCATCTGGTGATGGATCTGTTGCTGGCGTCTCATCTGGTGACGGTGCTGGTGCTGATGTCTCATCTGGTGACGGTGCTGGCGCTGGTGTCTCATCTGGTGATGGTGCTGGTGTCTGATCTGAAGATGGAGCCGGGGCTGGTGTCTGATCCGGTGATGGATTTGTGGCTGGCTGCTGCTCTGAAGAGGGGGCTGTGGCCGGTGTCTGCTCTGGGGACGGGGCTGGGGCTGGCGTCTGCTGCGGCTGCGGCTGTGACGCTGCCTGCTGTGCGGTCGTCGGCTGTGTTGGAACTGTCTGCTGCGCAGAGCTTGATGGCGTGGACGCATTATTGTCAAGTGAAAGTGAAGTTCCCTCAACTACCTCATCTGCCATATACTTCATATAATTCCATGCAAAGCTTCCCTTTACACAAATTGCCTTCTGAACCTTTGAAAAAGCAAGGTTTCCAATCTCTTCAACTGATTCCGGAACTACAACTTCTTTCAAAAGCTCAATATCAGACAATGCAGAATCATCCAGTTTCTTCATTCCATCTGGAAGCTTTAAATACTGAACTGACGTATTGTTCTTAAATGCATGTGAACCAATTGAAGTTACCGAATATCCGCCGATTTCTGCCGGAATACGAACAACTTGTCCCTGATCATTGTACTCAACAAGCTTTAACTCATCATTTGAAAGCTCATAGACATTTCTTCCGGAAGTAACCTTGTTGTCTTTGATTTCAACTACTTCAGTTTCTGTCTCCTTTTGAGTTTCTTTCTGTGTTTCTTTCTTCGTATCCGTATCCTGTATCTTATCTACTGTATACGGAATCTGCTTATTGCTCTTTTTTCCACTGCTGAAAAGAAGAACAATCAATACGATCATCGCAGCAATCAATGCAATTACTGTGACAATAATAACAACAAGAATACGATTTGTTTTTGGATGAGCCGGTTCATAATCATCATTGTCGTAATCATCATTACCGTAGCTGTCATCCTCTTCGTCATAATCGTAATCATCATTCAGATTTTCTTCATAATCATCATCTGAATCTGAATCGTAGCCTTGATCTGGCTGCTCTTCATAATTGTCTTGTACCTTGACTTTAGAGGGGCGTATCTTTGTTCCGCAAATTGGACAAATCGTGCTTCCCTGCGCTAGTCTGGCACCACATTTCGGGCAAATCATATGCTTCTCCGTTCTGCCGCATTTTTGCGGCTTTTTTTAAGTTATCGTCTGCGTGTAACGTAAACGATAACGCCTTTAACCTTTCGTATCATACCATAAGTATGAGTTTATTTCAATGTTTCAAATATCCAAAAACATTACATTTCTTTTACAAAACTGCGTCAATCCACGCGTTCCTTTCCCCAGAAAAATAATGCTACTGTTCCCGGGCCGGTATGACTGCCAATTGTAGCACCAATCGGATAAATTTCAACTTTTCCATTTAAATTAGGAAAGCGGCTCTCAACAAGCATTGCAACAGCTTTTGCGTCATCCATACACTCTGACTGACAGATATAGCATTTGCCCGAATATGCCAAACCTCCCTCGGCATTTTCTTCCATCTTCTGAACGATGCGCTGAATCACTTTTTTCTTCGTGCGCACCTTCTCTCTTGCTGTCAAATGTCCCTCATAGTCCACATTTAACAAAGGACAGATTCCAAGCATACCTCCAAAAAATCCAGCTGCCTTTGATACTCTTCCGCCTCTGATAAAAAAAGTAAGATCAGAAGTAAAAAACCAGTGCTGCAGTTTCTTTTTATTTTCACACACCCATGCATACAATTCATCTATGCTCTCTCCTGCATCTCTTCTGTCTGCCAGAGTATCTACTAACAAACCATAACCTGAGGAAGCTGCCAATGAATCCACTACATAAATTTTTCTGTTTGGATATTCTTCTCTTACCTGTTCTGCTGCAATACATGCTGAATTGTAGCTGCCTGAAATTCCGCTTGAAAGCGTTAAATGAAGGATATCCTTTCCCTCATCAAATATTTTTCTAAAAAAATCTGCATACTCACCGATACTAACCTGTGATGTCTTTACATCCTCACCTGCAAGCATTCTGCGATATAATTCTGCCGGAGGCATCGTCTGACCAAGATCATCCAGATAGTCCGTTCCTCCCAGTTCATAGTGAAAGCACACATAGCGGATTCCACGCTTATCAAAATATTCCTTCGTCAAATCAGCTGTAGAACAGCAGCTGATGCAATATTCTGCCATACTCATCTCCTCCTTATAATTAAAGCATTAAAACAGTTACAGTATATCTTTTTTGCTTTGCAAATACAAGTAGCGTTAAAGAGAAAATGCACCGTTTATCATTCCTTATCTTTTTTTCAGAAAATGTTCGCGATTAGGATAAATTTCCCTAAACACCTCTAAAGCAGCTCTTTGAAGCGGCTCAAATTCTTTTTCCATTCGCAGACTATGAGGTGCATCAAACACAATTCTGCTTATTTGTTCAGCGATCTTTCCTGCAATGCTTTCATCTGACAGCTGTCCCATTCCAAAAATAACAGAAGTAAAGCCACGTCCTCCTGTACTAATCTCAATATATTTTCTGCATGTGTTTTTTAACTCTAAAAAAATTATTTCCTGCTGAGTCTTTGGCTTTCTTTCAAATTCATATAAATTCAGACCAAGAATAGCTTCTATCGCAAGCCTTTTCTTTCTGCCTCCCAAATCCATACTTCCGCTTTCTACAATATATTTTAAATTCATAAGATAACCAACAAACATATCCTTCCTTGGCTTACCTTTTCCATATCTGGTCTCCCAGAGCTTCATTCGAAGTTTATCTTCTTCACTTATGGTTTCATTTTTATTTTCCAGAAGCATCTGCTGTCTTTTAAGCGGATCTGTCTGTTCATAATAGTTTATCAGCCAATCTTCCATTTTCAATCTTTCCTTTCCGAAAATGAACCTTTTTATTGTTCCATAAATGATTCCACATTTTCTGCCGTCACCTTTTGATACGGCAAAAAGATATATCGTTCATTTTCCAGATCCTCCTTTGGCGGTGTCTGACCTTGAAACAGTGTCATCGCAAGACGCGAAATCTGCTCAGCTTGTCCATGCCTGTCATTATACACAGTCCCCTGAATGGTGCCTTTTTGGACAGCATCCAATGCACCTTCCAAACCATCTATTCCAAAAATCATCGGACGTCTGTCTTTATCATAATCAAGTGCATCATACGCAGCAACTGCACCAAGAGCCATCTCATCATTATTAGAAAGCACTAGTTCAATCTCGTCTCCATATTGATTAATCAGCTGTGTCATCTTATTTTCAGCTTGTCCACGATTCCAGTTTGCAAACTGGAAACTTAGTCTTTCTAATATAATGCCCTGTTCTTTAATTGTTTTTACCACACTGTCTGTTCGAATGATTGCATCCTGATGACCTGTCTCACCCTCAAGAAGTACATATTGAATCTTTCCGTCCTGATTTCGATCTACTGCGTCATTGTCTCGTATCATATCTGCTGCAATCTCACCCTGCATCATACCAGACTGTCTGGCATCTCCACCTACATAATACAGCTTATCCCACTGCATCAAATCCTCTCTCACTGGCTCTCTATTAAAGAAAATAACAGGTATATTTTCCTTTTTTGCCATCTTTATTATATTTGACGGCTCTGTCCTGTCAACGAGATCAACAGCAAGTATCTCACAGCCAGCATCAAGCATTTCCTTCACAACTTCATTTTGAATCTTCTGATCATTTTTTCCATCCCTTACAGTCATAATCACCTTTAGAGAATCTGACTCGTATTCTGCCAGATCTTCCTTCAGACAATCTGTAAGCGCATTAATAAAGGGGTCATCCTGCGTGTATAGCACAACACCAACACGAAGAACATCTCTTTTTTTCTCACTATTCGCCGTACATCCTGTCAGACACAACAACATGCATCCGATCAGAATACTTCTTATCTGATACTGTTTCATTGAAATCTCCATTCCTTTTTGGCTGACTATATGCAAATTCTCAATCATACGTATGAAGAAAATGCTGTACCTCTTCTCTGAAAATATCTTCTTTATGCAGCAGATGATACTCAATCGTCTGGTTGTTAATCGTATACAGATGATTTTTCAGCACTTTTGAAATTTCTATAGCGCTATGATATCCCATTCCATATCCATCTATCGCAATCAATCCGTCAATCACAGAATCATCAAGATAATATACACACTTTATACTATTTCCAATCCCATAGATTTTCGTGTCACTCTCTTTTTTCTGTGCATACATCCCTGCTACCTGCTCTAAGGCACTTGTGTCAAATACAATCAAATAGTCAACTGGCTGCTGCTCTTTTAACCTCTGTGTAATTTCCATATCATATGTGATATTCATATCAAACTGAATCTCACATCCCGTATCAGAAAGCACATCTAATACACCCTGCATACATTTATCAGTACAGTCTGTTTTCTTAAATCCGCTTATAATTCCAACAGTTTTGCCTTGAATATTATTTTGATTGCGGCTTAATAAGTCCTGTGCCAATGTATATCCCATACGGTAATAGTCCGGCGTAATAACAGGCAAATCAGAATATTTTGATATATGGTCTTCCTCTTTTTCACGCAGCGCATCATTTGCTACAAGAAGCATTGGCTTTTGTACGCGAATTTCTCTAAGCATATCAATAGTATCCCTGCCCGGCGCCGCCTGAACAATAAATGCATCAACCTGATTATCCAGCTGATCATAAATCAAGTTCTTCTCCTCATCTGCATTTTCAATTTCATCTGTATTGCAAATAATCAAATGTATATTTGCGATTCCAGCTGCCTGCTTTAGACCATTCATAAAGGAGTTCCATTTTTCATCACCTGATTTTTCAACAATAACTGCTACACGCTTCTGAGGCTTTTCATCTTCAAAAATCAGATGCACACAAAACAGCAGTAATATGCCAAGACAAATTTCTGCTAACAAAAAAGTAGTTTTTGTTTTTTTCATGATTCACCCTCTTTTCTGACTGGCTTTCCCGGAGTCTCAAGCACTTCACAATTTTCCTTAGTGTATGGCACAGCAGGCAAATGAATCGTGACCGTTGTTCCCTCATCTGGTTCACTCTCCACAATAAGGCCATATTTATTTCCAAACATCAGCTGAATACGCGTGTGCACATTAATGAGTCCTACACCAGAACCATGTTTGGGTCCTTTCTGATTATCTTTTAAAATATTTTCTACATCTTCATGACGCATTCCCATTCCATTATCCGTAACTGAAAGATAGATTTCTGCATCATCTTTCCAGCCTTTGACAATAATTTTAGGCTGGTCATCCTCATCCATATTTCCTACACCATAATATATAGCATTTTCAAGAATCGGCTGCAAAATAAGCTTTACCGTACAAAACGGATAAATTTCTTCTGAAACATCATATTCTGTCACAAAACGCTCCTTGTAGCGATACTTTTGAATATTCATATAATTTTTGCAGTGCTTTAGCTCATCCTCAATACTAATAATCGTCTTTCCTCTTGACAAACTGATTCTAAACAGCTTGGCCAGCTCAGATATCATAAAAACTGCATCCTTATTTTTATTGGCCTCAACCATCCAAGTGATAGATTCCAAAGTATTATAAAGAAAATGCGGGTTGATCTGACTTTGCAGTGCTGCCAGTTCACTCTTTCTTCTCTCATTCTGCTGCTTCACAATTTCTTTCATTAACCGCTCAATTTCTTCATACGAATGCTGGACAGATTTTCCAAGATGACGAATCTCATATGAGCCTCCAATATAGATATCAGGCTTTTCCCCAGCTTCATATGCCCTTACAGATGCATCCAGTTTAAGAATTGGACTTGAAATCCTTTTCGACACAATGCGATTGACTAAAAGAAGCATCATGATCAACATAATTACAACAATTACCATATAAATACGAAACTGCTCTCGGCTGTCTGTCCTAATATCCTGCTTTACAATGCCTACCATCTTCCATCCCGTATATGATATAGTACTTACAATTGCAGTCTGCTTATCTCCACTTGGGCTGCGCAAATTTTTATATACACCATCTTCATTGCTGCATACAATACTGAAATCTTCCTCAAACAATCCATTGCTGATTTCATTTGCATAAGGATGATAAATCAGATTTCCTTCCCCATCACAGACATAATAATATCGCCCCCTGTTTTGATCATTCACCTGATTCATCATTTCCTCAATAAAGGAATATTTCATATCAACAAGCAAAATGCCATTTTCAGGTCTGTCTCCATCAATGCCGTCTACCGCACGACTTAGGGAAATCACCCAATGATAGCTCTTTGCATCATCCTGAAATAAATTCTGCATATGAGGCGTTGAAAAGTGCATATTTTCAATTTCCTCTGCTGCATTTTCAAACCAAGACTGCCAAAGCACCTCTATGCCATCCTTCTGCAGCGTAACTGGCTCTGCCACAATAAGATTTCCTTCCATATCATAAAGCGCAATACTCTGTATTTTGTCCTTATTAAAATCATATAGAAAACTCAACTGCTGATTAAACTCCGGACTAGACACATCAAATGCCTGTATAATATTATATGTGACAGTATCTGAAATCTGTCTCATATTTTTCAGATACTGCTCCATGGAATTGACTGTGCTTTCCATCAGGTTTTGTGTGTTGCGAACTTCATTCTGACGCATAGCCATTTCATATCGATTGTAAAGCAATAACCCCATAGATATAGACGTAATTACCGTCATCAAAGAAAGAACCGTCATAATGACAGACTGAATATCTGACACTTTTCTTTTTTTCATACTCATTTTCCCATATGCTCTGTGCGATATTTTGAAGGCGACATTCCATATTTGCGTTTAAAAACATATCCAAAATAGTTTGCGTCCTCATAGCCAACATGTTCTGCAATTTCATAATTTTTTTCATTTGTTTCAAGCATCAGATGAACAGCCTGCTGCATTCTGTAATCTGTCAAATATGTAATAAATGAAATACCCACTTCTTTCTTAAAAATAGAAGAAAAATAGGAATTTGATACACCAAGCTTTGAACATACGGTATCAAGTGACAGATCTGCATCTGCATACTCATCACGAACAATATTTTTTGCTTCTGAAATAAGGTAACGCAGTGAAGAATTTCTGGCATTTTTTAGTTCATCACTGATCGATAGTGCTACTCTGACAAGCCAGGCCATTAATGCACTTTCATCCATCTTTGTAATTTCTTCATACGCATTTTTGATTTCTCCGGCATGATCTTCAAATTTCATATGATTATTTCCACAGAAACGATATAGATGCCCTACAATTTCCAGCACAGTAAAATTATACTGCATAATTGTTTTTGCATTATCTTTTAGTTCCTTCACTAAAGAAAAAACTGCATGTTCAATATCTTCACGTACCCCAATATGAACTGCCTTGAACACATCATTCATATTAATATCATCTGGCTGCATGGAAAGTCCCTGCCCCTTCGGTGCAATATCTGCAATATTGATAGAGCAGCCTGATCCGTAAATAACACGATACGAAAGTGCTTCCCATGCCCCTTTATAGGAAAAACGAAGATTTGATACTTCATTGCACACCTTACCTATTCCAACGGTAACAACTGCACCAAAAAAGCGGTCTGCCCATTTGCAGAAGCGGTCACAGTCATCCGTCAGTCTCGTGATTTCATCTTCTTTGCCTAAATTTGCTACCATAACAATATTTCCCAGATAAGAAAAATATCTGCAGTCCCATTTGCCGCGGAATTTTTCCTTTACTTCTCTTTGTACAGATATCGAAAGCAGAAGTGGTGTCATCCCGTCAGGAACATGATTTTCTGATGTATGGAAAACAGCGCAGCAAAAATATGAACCTGGCAAAGAAATCTGATAATCATTTAAATATTTATTTATTTCACTGTCCGAAATGCGTCCCTCCACAAGAGAACAAAAGAAATTTGTTTGAAGTACAGGAAGGGAATCTGTGTAGTACTGCTCTAGCTTTCTGACATTTAATTTTTCTTCTCTCTCTTTATCGAGTACGTTTTTTAATCGTTTGAGACATTCAGAAAGCTCATTGGCATTGATCGGTTTTAATATATACTCTTCAATTTCAAGATGAACTGCTTCTTTGGCATATTCAAACTCGTCAAATCCAGTCAGAATTAAAATTCGCACGCCTGGATTTTCTTCCTTTAAATTACGTGCCAGTTCCAATCCATTCATATATGGCATTTTGATATCGGTAATGACCACATCTGGCTGCAGTTTTTCTGCTATTTCCATAGCTTTTACACCATTCTGTGCTTTTCCGATTACCTCAAATCCCAATTCTTCCCAATTAATTCTTTGTTCAATTGCATTTCTGACTTCTTCCTCATCATCTACAAGAAGTACTTTATATGTAGTCATCTATATTCCTCCATGTTTACTAAGAAATCTTTCTGCATTTACAAAAAATGGCACGAACTTCTTTATAAATAGATTCGTGCCATCTTCATTATACTCTTTTTTTACCAATTTTCCACTAGTAATATTATTTTTTTATACATTTTTTGTGCATTACTTCTTCTTTACGTACTTGAGACAGTCGAGTGTAACTGCTACTAGAATGATAATACCTTCAAAGATAAACTGAAGGTTTGTATCAATACCAAGAATAGTAAGGGAATAAGTCAGTGCAGTGAAGATAAGTACACCAGTTACAACACCAGAGATCTTACCAATACCACCAGTAAAGGATACACCACCAACAACGCAGGCAGCGATAGCATCCATATCCCATCCTTGTCCATAAGCTGCACTACCAGAACCGATCATACGATTACATTCCAGCCAAGCACCAAATCCATACAGGATACCTGCAAGAACGAATGCGCCCATTGTTACTGCAAATACAGAAATACCAGATACAGCAGCTGCTTCTGGATTACCACCAACTGCATACAGATTCTTACCAAACGTTGTCTTATTCCAGATAAACCATACAACTGCAACTGCAATAACTGCCCACAGAATAATGGTTGGGAAATTTCCAATTTTTGGAATAAACATTGCCGGGATGGAAGAATCAATTGCTCCAAAGGATACGCCCTTTGTTGCATATGTTACAAGACCAAAGATAATAAGCATGTTTGCCATGGTAGAGATAAATGGATGCATCTTAAATCTTGCCATAAAGAAACCTGCAATTGATGCAAATCCAGTTGTCAGAATCACACATACAAGCAGTGCAAATATTGCACGAGCCGGTGCAGGGATTCCGGTGAAGTCAAAGATATGGCCAAATACACCGCCTGTATTAATACCATTGTGCATAATAATGGTTGCTGTTACCATACCCATACCAACCATTCGGCCTACAGAAAGATCAGTACCGGTTAACAGAATCAATCCTGCTACACCAAGAGCCAGGAAGATACGAGGTGATGCCTGCTGAAGAATATTCAAAATATTAGCTGTTGTCAGAAGCTGCGTATCCTTTACAACTGGTGTTATAAAGCAAAGTGCGATAAAAATCAGGATAATTACAATATAAAGTCCGTTCTTATAAAGGAACTGCGGTGTGTTAAATGTATACTTGTAATTTTCCAGTTTCTGAAGCTTCTTCTGTCCATAAGTAAACTTTGACATACGAAGCAAATCAATCAGATGATACTGATGCACAAATGCCTCATGCTTTCTGTCCTTGATTTCCTGAAGCTTTGACTCATGCACCATCTGTGCGTCATACAGACGATTCTTATATACATACTTCTCGTCCTTAAGCTCCTGTTTGTCTGTCATGCCGGAAATTGTACGCTCATGCTCTGCTTTGAGATTTGCGCGAATCTTTTCATATTCTGCATTCTCAGCTTCCTTTTGAGCTGCACAGCTTGCTGCAACCTTATCGTAATAATCTTTCTTAAAATGAGTCTTCAAATAAGATTCTGCATCTGCAATCAGCTTGGAAACTTTATCTTTATTTGCAGTTTCTACCTCTCTTGCCTTTACAAGAAGCTCCTGATCCTTTCGGATAATTGCATTCTGCTCCTCTTTTGTATAATTCTTATCTTCCTTTGTTAAAGAGATATGTGTCTTTAATGCCTGCACCTTATCAGAACCATCTACACGCAGGGCATCTATCTGTGCCTGTATTTTACCAACATATTCATCAATCGGCTTTAAAAGCTTTGCTTCCTCTTCTGCTGAAAGATATCTCATATCATTTGCCATAGCTCTCGTACTCCTCTCTATTACAAATACTTTGCACTAAGTCTAAGCAGTTCTTCCTGATTTGTTTCCTTGGTGTTTACAATTCCTGCCAGATGACCGTTTGACATTACACCGATTCGGTTTGTAATTCCAAGAATCTCCGGCATCTCAGATGAAACAACAATGATTGTCTTTCCCTGCTTAGCCATATCAATAATCAGTTCATAAATCTCGTACTTAGCACCAACATCAATGCCTCGTGTCGGATCATCCATCATGAAAATCTTTGGTGAACGCTCCAACCATCTTCCAAAGATTGCCTTCTGCTGATTTCCACCAGAAAGGTTTGCAATCATATCATCTGGTCCCATGCACTTTGTATGCATAATACGAATTTCTTCTGCAGTTGCTCTTACCATTTCATCCTTAGATAATGCAATGCCAGATTTATACTGATTCATATTAGCAATTGTTGTATTAAAGGTGATATCTGCTTTTAAGAATAATCCATCAGCCTTACGTTCCTCAGTAATTAACGCAAATCCATGATCCATTGCATCTTTTGATGAATTGAAATTCATCAGCTTATCATCATAGTAGACACGTCCGGCTGCTCTTGTACGAATACCAAATATTGTCTCAAGAAGCTCTGTACGACCCGCACCAACCAGACCATATAAACCAAATATTTCTCCCTTTTTTACATCAAAGGTTATATCTTGAAGCTTCGGTGCATATTTCGTAGATAAATGCTCTACTCTTAAAATTACATCACCCGGTGTATTATCAACAGGCGGGAAACGATTATCTAATGATCTTCCTACCATAGCAGAAATCAACTCATTCATGTTGGTATCACTACAGTTTTTAGTCATTACAAGAGCACCATCTCGAAGAACAGAAACCTGGTCACAGATCTCAAAGATCTCATCCATCTTGTGAGAGATATAGATCAGTGAAATTCCCTGTTCACGAAGCTGTCTCATCATCTTAAATAATTTTTCAACTTCTGGTGCTGTCAGAGATGAGGTTGGCTCATCCAAAACAATCACCTTTGAATTATAAGAAATTGCCTTTGCAATTTCACACATCTGTCTCTTTGAAACAGACATTTTTTTCATCGGCTGTGAAAGATCTACCGTAATGCCAAGCTTACGGAATAAATCAGAAGCCTCTTTTTTCATTCTTCCCTCATCAATTACTCCGAGGGATGTTTTCGGGTAGCGACCCAGGAATAGATTGTCAATTACATTTCTTTCCAGACACTGATTCAACTCCTGATGAACCATTGCCACACCATTTTCCAAAGCATCCTTTGGACCTGTAAAGCTAATCTCTTTCCCGTCTAAAATTATTGTTCCTTCATCTTTTTGATACGTACCAAAAAGACATTTCATCATTGTCGATTTACCTGCACCATTCTCACCCATCAAACCCATGATTGATCCTCTCGGCACATCCATGTCGATATGCTTTAGAACCTTGTTCCTTCCGAATGATTTGCTCATGCCGCGGATCGACAAGACGATATCTTTCTTACCTTCTGCCATATCCTTACTCCTTTCAGAAAAAGAGGGTGTCAGAAGTTCTAACACCCTCGGACCTTTTGCTAGCAAAAAATCTCTATCAATTACTGCTTAAGGAGAGATGTATAAGATGCTGCATTGTCTGTCTTAACCATATTGATTGCGAATGCATCATACTCGCCTGGATTACCAAGACGGTTTGTAATGTTAGACTCTGTCTGACCATCACCACCAATGTATTCAACCTTTAAGTTCAGCAGATCATCATAGTTCTGAAGAAGTGGCTGATAAGTTGAGCTTAAGAAGTTATCAGAAGCATTGTAGATATTTAACCATACCTTCTTCTCTGGGCTCTTAGAAGCATCCAGCTGATTTGAAACCTTGCTGTATACCTTGGTAGAATCGGTGAAATCCTTATAGTTATCTGCTGTGATCGCAATATTTAATGCATAGTAGGATCTCTCATCTGCACTATATCTGTAATCAACGCCTTCTTCCAGCTTGTTGCCTGCTGCATCTGCAGTACCAATACCAGTATCGATATCTACACCGTCCAGTGCATTTCTTAAAACTCTCAATGTCAGGTAAGCCTGAACGTCTGCATGCTGGGAAATTGTTCCGCCGTAGCCTTCTGCAATTGCTGCAACTGCGTCACTGTTTGCATCATAACCAAATGTAGGTACTTCGTTCTCCTTTGCCCATGCATTGAACATAGACATTCCCATACCATCGTTGTTAGATACAACAACATCGATCTCATCACCAAAAGATGCTGCCCAAGTTCCAATTGCATTACCAGCAGTAGCTGCATCCCATGTAGCACCTGCTGAGTTCTTCATTTCCTGTGCTGCCAGCTCACGGATGGTATATTCTTTTCCATCTACCTCGATAGTAGAATCCTGAACGATCTTAGAAGAACCATCTGCATTTGTTCCGATAGGAGATGCATCAACTACTCCATCAGTCTCAACGCCAGTTCCCAGCGCAGAACGAACACCACGTGTTCGTGCGATGGAATCGTTATGTCCGATATCACCAATTGCTAAGATATAACCGATTACGCCGTCACCGTTACGGTCCATAGATGCTGCATTTTCCTTAATATAATCAAGTACCATCTGTCCCTGAAGTTCAGCACCCTGATTTGCATCAAAACCAACATAATATGTCTTATCGTTAAAATTCAAAGCGTCCTTGTCAAGCTCTCCTGTAGAACTGTTAGATGGCTGACGGTTGAACCATACTAATGGCTTCTTGCTATTGTCAACACTTGTCTTGTTTCCTGATCCCGATCCTGAACTGCAGGCTACCAATGAACTGGAAAGTGCTGCTCCTACAAGTAATGGAAAGATTCTGCTCTTTTTCATGTTTTACTCCTCCTTTGAAGTATGTGCTTTATTAACTGTCCTTATTATATTATTCACAAGCGCATAATCATATAGAAAATTTTTATATAAACCATTGAAATTTTGTGTATTTTATTATTTTTTAATACTTTCCAAATGTTGTTTTTATGATTGTAGCAGTTATTTTGCTTGATTTTGCAAGATATTAGAAATTCATTCTAGGCAGTTCTTCTATATTAGTTTAATTCTGATTTTTTATTCAGCAGTTTAGTGTGGTAAAAAGCCACAATATTTTATTGCTATTTCTTTTGCATGTCAGCATGATTTAGACCAAAAGGTATAAAAAAAAGACAGCCACTTGCAGGCAAGCCTGCAATGACTGTCTCTCACGCGCTTTCACACGCTTATTTAATTACTCAAACGTAAATTATTCAACGATAGAAACTACTCTACCAGAACCAACGGTACGTCCACCCTCACGGATAGCGAAACGAAGACCCTGCTCCATAGCTACGTTATGGATAAGTTCAACTGTCATCTCTACGTTATCACCAGGCATGCACATTTCTGTACCAGCTGGAAGCTCACAAACACCAGTTACATCAGTTGTTCTGAAGTAGAACTGTGGTCTGTAGTTGTTGAAGAATGGAGTATGACGTCCACCCTCGTCCTTTGTTAATACGTAAACCTGAGCTGTAAACTTGTGGTGTGGTGTGATTGAACCTGGCTTGCAGAGAACCTGTCCTCTCTGGATTTCGTCTCTCTGAACACCTCTAAGAAGTGCACCAATATTATCACCTGGCTGTGCTTCATCAAGAAGCTTTCTGAACATTTCGATACCAGTTACAACAACCTTACGAATGTCATCATGGATACCAACGATTTCAACTTCTTCATTTATATGAAGAACACCACGTTCTACTCTACCTGTAGCAACAGTACCACGACCTGTGATAGAGAATACGTCCTCTACAGGCATTACGAATGGCTTATCTGTGTCACGCTCTGGATCTGGAATATACTCGTCGATTGTGTTCATCAATTCCATGATAGCATCGCCCCATTTGCCGTTTGGATCTTCCAAAGCGCCAAGAGCGGAACCTTTGATGATTGGGCAATCTGTGAAGTCATATTCTTCAAGAACTTCTGTGATTTCCATTTCTACTAATTCAAGGAGTTCTTCATCGTCTACCATATCACATTTGTTCATGAAT
>ENA-ORTN01000502-ORTN01000502.1-human-gut-metagenome-genome-assembly--contig:-NODE-502-length-43776-cov-19.285149_pt1 | contig 43776 bp, 40 predicted proteins | sample MGYA00242070_ERZ509189 | MGnify/ENA primary metagenome ERZ509189 (study PRJEB26280, sample SAMEA2338821) | human gut metagenome | biome: human gut; feature: human-associated habitat; material: faeces...
GGCAGACGAGGCTCTCAGTCAGATAGAAGACAAGGGCTATGCCCGCGAATATTCGGCCGATGCGCGCCGTGTGTTCAAAATCGGCGCTAGCTTCTCGTCGGAGACGGGAACTATATCCGACTGGAAAGTGCAGGATTGAGCTTTCGCCTTACAGCAGATATGGCCGTAGGTTACGATGACATAATAATAAATTTTTGTTTTACATAGTTCACATTCCGGTTCGGGCTTCGTGTCCGGGCCGGATATTTTTTATCCCTGACCAGCCATTTTACACCCGGCTGTGTTGCCGTTTTATATTGGGCTTATGACCGTCTGCCCTACATTAAGCGAGAATCCCGGCTGAATAATAAAGCCCTGTATGGGTTAAAAAACTGCATGCCGTCTGTTTATGATTAGCCAATATTTTTGTAACTTTGCAGCCACCGAAAACCATTCGGATTCTTGAACACTAACAAAAACATATCTTATGGGAGGATTCTTCGGAACAATCTCGAAGTCGAATTGTGTTACAGACCTGTTCTACGGTACTGACTATAATTCGCATTTGGGAACAAAGCGTGGCGGACTTGCCACTTATAATGCGGAGGAGAAACAGTTTATGCGCTCAATCCACAACCTTGAGAGCACATACTTCCGCACTAAGTTTGAAGACGAGCTCGGCAAGTTTTCAGGTAACTCAGGCATAGGCATCATCAGCGACACTGACGCCCAGCCTATCATCATCAACTCACACTTAGGACGCTTTGCCATCGTAACCGTGGGCAAGGTGAACAACATCAGCGAACTTGAGCAGGACCTGCTGGCCAGGAATATGCATCTGGCGGAGCTGAGTTCGGGCAAGACCAACCAGACCGAGCTCATAGCGCTGCTGATAATCATGGGCAAGAACTTTGTTGAGGGCATCGAGAATGTGTTCAACAAGATAAAAGGCTCGTGCTCGCTGCTGCTCCTCACCGAGGACGGAATCATCGCGGCGCGCGACAAATGGGGCCGCACGCCTATCGTGATAGGCCGCAAGGAAGGCGCGTTTGCAGCCACGAGCGAGTCGAGCAGCTTTCCTAACCTCGACTATGAAATCGACCGCTATCTTGGTCCGGGCGAGATTGTGCGCCTCAGGGCCGACGGCGTAGAGCAGATGCGCAAGGCCGAGAAGCAAATGCAGATATGCTCGTTCCTGTGGGTTTACTACGGATTCCCCACATCATGCTACGAAGGCCGCAACGTTGAGGAGGTGCGCTTCGAGATGGGAAAGAAGATGGGACAGCAGGACAAGTCGGAGGTTGACTGCGCCTGCGGAATACCCGACTCGGGCGTGGGCATGGCTCTCGGATATGCCGAAGGCAAGGGTGTGCCCTACCACCGCGCCATATCTAAATATACGCCTACATGGCCGCGAAGCTTCACTCCAAGCCGTCAGGAGCTGCGCAACCTCGTGGCAAAGATGAAACTGATACCCAACCGCGCCATGCTCAAGGACAAGCGTCTGCTGTTCTGCGACGACTCTATCGTGCGCGGCACGCAGCTGCGCGACAACGTTAAGGTGCTGTTCGACTACGGCGTGCGCGAGGCTCACGTGCGCATAGCCTGTCCGCCGCTCATCTACGGCTGTCCGTTCATCGGCTTCACGTCGTCGAAGAGCGACCTCGAACTGATAACGCGCCGCATAATAAAGGAGCTTGAGGGCGACGAGAACAAGAATCTTGAGAAATATGCCACCACAGGCTCGCCCGAATATGAGCGCATGGTGGAGATAATACGCGAGCGCCTGGGCCTCACTTCGCTCAAGTTTAACACGCTCGAAAACCTCGTCGACGCCATCGGTCTGCCCAAGTGCAAGCTCTGCACTCACTGCTTCGACGGCACCGGCTGCTTCTGACGTATTATATATAAGGCGGAGTCTGTAATTTCGGATTATAAAGGATGTATATATTCCCGTCATCCGTTCGGGCCGCTTTTCTGACATTACCGGTGTCTTTTTGTCAAGTCCTGTCGGGCGTACAGTCAGCTATACTCTACCGTCGGCTTACAAAGATACACTTGCTAAGATGCAAAAAGCGCATCGGCCGAATTGACAGAATCCTGCCGTAAGCAATATTGAAGGTGAAGACCGGGCACAGATGCTTTGGCCGTTCACCTTCTTTTTTTATGCCGCAGCAGCCGCAGTAACCTTTCAGCCAGCCTGCATAACGGCATACGGCGTGCATACAAACAAGTCGATACGATATTATTAAAAACATTTCAACAGTTCATACCATGATCATCAGACAGACATTAGTAGTGCTGACAGCCCTTCTGTCGGCATCGGCATGCGCCCTGGCGCAGACATTCAGCGTAGGAAACCTTACTTACTCGGTAACCGACAAGACTGCCGGCGAGGTTGACGTCAGCTCGTGCGAGAGCTACGAGAGCGAGATAGACGTGCCCGCCACGGTAAGCCACGGCGGCATCAGCTATAAGGTAACAGGCATAGGCATAACGGCATTCAGCGTCAAGAGCAGCCTCAGGCGCATAGGCCTGCCCGAGGGCATACGGCATATCGGAGAAGAGGCCTTTGCCTATTGCAGCCAGCTTACGTCGATGTCGCTGCCTGCCAGCGTGGAGAGCATAGGCAGCAAGGCGTTCAGCGGATGCCTTATGCTATCTCGCGTGAGCATGGGCAACGGCGTCAGGAGCATAGGCAGCGGCGCGTTCATGGACTGCAGGTCGCTTCTGTCGGCTGCCGTTCCGGCCGGTGTGCGCATCATAGAGGCAGCCACGTTCGGCGGATGCAGCTCGCTCAGGGAGGTTAGCCTGCCCGAAGGTCTTGCCATAATAGACGACCTTGCCTTCAGAGAGTGCGGCTCACTCAGCTCAATATCCCTGCCCGGCTCACTGACTTACATAGGCGACGAGGCCTTTGCCTCATGCGGCAGCCTTGCCCGGATATCGCTTCCTGCCCGGCTCATGAGCATAGGCGACAAGGCGTTCAGCGGCTGCGTATCGCTCAGTTCGATAGTGTTGCCCGACAGTCTGATAAGCATTGGCGACGGAGCCTTTGAGAAGTGCCGCAGCATAAGCAGCATAACCATGCCCTCAGGCACCACCAGCATAGGCAGCGAGGCGTTCAAATATTGTATGAATCTTGGCAACGTGGTCATAGGCGAAGGCGTTACGTCCATAGGCGACAGGGCGTTCAGGGTGTGCACGTCGCTGCGCCAGATAATGGTAGGGGCAACGGAGCCGCCCGCAGTGGGTGCCGACGCTTTCTTCGGCGTGTCGCGCCGTACAGCGGTGCTTGTGCCCTCAGCCTCGCTCGATGCCTACCGCCAGGCGGCCGTGTGGCGCGAGTTCAACATCCGGCCCATGTAGCCGTGTGGCTGCCCTGCCATGCTTCTTGGCGCAGGGCGGCAGCTCATGCGTGCCGTGGCGCAGACATCCGCAATACCCTTGTTGCAAATATCTGACTGACAGGCGTTTGCGCGTGCGATGCAAAAGACCGCAAATCAGCCTGCAAAAGGTATGCTTTTAGGCTGCAAAAGACCACCAGTCGCAGGGCAAAAGGCATGCTTTTAGAAAATGGCCTCAGGCGGCAAGCCGATGACTTAATATAATAAGGCGGCCGGAGGCGTCAGCATGCCTGCACGGCTAAACCATACACCGGCCTGATGACCGGTATAGATTTTACAGCAGATCACGCCCCGAAAAATCTTCACCGGCGTGCCAAAGCGGAGCGTGTGTAGAGGTGTGGAACGGCGTTTCCACACTTTTTTGTGGAAAAATTCCACACCTCTTCCACACTTTTCCACACATCCCACAATTCCCCAAAATATCATAACCGCCTGATAATCACCGACATAGCTGTTTCTGGCATAGTTTGGCACGGCTGTTGCAATATGAATAAGCGAGAACGTTGAAAATAAAATTATAACCAATAATTTCAGAGCCAACTTTACATTTGATCATAGCACAGGAACTACGCTCGTCAATTCACAGCAGCAAAATCAGTATGTTAAACCATATAAGCGTACTCTATCTAATGAGATTGAAATGATAAATAAATTGAAGAATGGAAAGCATCTGAATAGCCGCGTTTATTTCTCTTACAATTATCTGCCGAGTAAGTTGCTGACTGCCAAAGACATCGTGCAGGAGTTAAATCAGCAGGTTGTGTACTGGGGAGCTAAAACAGCCTTCAGTCATCCTTTAGGCAAAATCAACGCACAATACAGCATCGCTAATGAAGGCTTCACACAACATATAGAAGAACGAAACAGTATGCTGTCCTTCAACTATGTACAATATAGTACAAAGGCTGCTGTTGGATTATACAAACAGAACGAAAGGCTCAGTTGGAATATCAGCTTGCCACTCGCTTTGCTTGCACAATCTTTTGATAAGAAGAAACGTCAATATATCGAGTTTGAACCATATCTGTCACTGACATACAAGCCCAGTGCTCGTTGGAGCATATCCTCTAACTATTCCTATTCAGAACAAGTGAAAGACGGGCTTGAGTTGTGCCAAATACCTCTGTTTACAAGTTATTTAGTACAGAAAAGCGGAAATGGTAATTTCTACAATATGAAGATACATACGGTCAACTTTCACGCCTCTTATAAAAACGTCCGTTATGGATTGTTCACATCGTTGCGTGCAGGCTACAACTATAGTCCAAACAGCATGCTATATTCTCATCAATTAGATGGACTTATTTACCACTCCATAGCCACGGCACACAAGCGAGGTGTTAAAACTTTTTATACAAGTGGGAAATTAACAAAAGATTTTGGGTCTAAACTGTCTGTAGGAATGGATGCCTATATCAGTCAAAGTAATTTCTATAGTTTATGGAGTGACAATCCTGTGCCTAACAGATTCCGAAATGTCAATGCTTCTGTTTCACTTTCTTATAGGCCTTGCATCTGGTTCTCAGTAGAAGAAAAATCTTATCTATTTCACACTGAGAGTAAACAAGAGCAGGTCGGTGATTTGGCAACATATAACCGAAGCACAAACACCTTCAACCATACACTTGACTTGTTTGTTACTCCAAAGAAATGGGTAGTGCAATGGAAAAACGAGTTCTACCATAGTAATGATCAGTCATCATCATTCAACTTCTTTTCCGATATGATAATATCCTATCAGTTAAAAAACAGTACAATTTCTCTCAGTCTGAACAATCTAATTGGTAATAACACCTACGAACGTAAAATTATAAAATACAATTATATAACTCATACAGTTCATCGATTGCGCCCACGTGAGTTCATCATCAAATATTCATTTACATTGTAAATTTATAGGAATGTCATATAAAAAATCCCATTTATAGGTTGTTAGACATTGCTCTTTTTATGGGTGTTCAAATTATCTCAAATGCAAGTTTACACTGTCGAAATGAGAGGGAACTATATTAAAAGTATTCCCTCTCATTTCGTAAATTGTTGATTATTACAAAAACTATTTGGAGTTTTTTATAGCCCTTTTTATTTGTTTTAATTCTTTCCAAAGTGTATTGGCGATGCTGTCTTTATAAGCAGCCATTTCAAGCATTTCATGGTGTCGGCGGACGGAATCTTCATACACAGCGACACGATTACTAACATTATTGATAACATCATCATCACGCCGTACAGAGAAATATTTTTCTATGTACTGGATGTTCTTCTTTATTAGGATCAGTATTCAACCACAAACTTATCCTTGGATCATAGTACCTCGCTCCATAGTAATACAATCCTGTTTCCTCATCGAATTCCTTACGTAAGGGAACTCGGCTTGCTATCAAGCGGAGTTTGAGAGTATCTGTCGGTTGGCCAGTTTTCTCATTAGGGCCATACAAGAGTATTTCTGCAATAGAGTATTCGCGTTCGGCTGCATTCCTTATCATTTCCATGCCAGCAATGGAGTCGCCTTGCTCAACAGTAATCATTCCGAGAAGAGTTTGCGCTTCCAATCCACCTTTGCTCTTGAACTCCTGTATCATACTTATCACGCTGTCTACACAGGGCAAGAGTGGTGTCTATCCATCGTGGTGAACAATGTCTTGTAGTCATCACTGTCTGGCAAGCCGTTGATATAATCGTCAATGCGGTAGTTTTACAAATCTGCCATTTGTGCCATTGTTATCATGTTGAAGAAATCTCTCTTCACACCATTGCCTGTTCTGTAGTAATCTTCAAATTTCAAGTATGTAGCACCATCACCTTGACGTGCTTTGTCAAGCAGCGAAGAGAAGGAGTCTTGCGACTTTATATTTCAACCAGAGACACTTGCGGCAAGCAACGCAATTGTAATGTATACACACCAAATCTTCTTCATTATCGAATCCCCTAATCAGTGTCGGGCGCAACTTCTATTTTTGATGGTTTTTGTTCCAAGGAAAACTTCTTTACTACATTGCCTTTTCTATCTATAGCTCCTTCAAGATTGATTTCATCATCGTCAGTCATGCCAAAGCCATCCTCATCACGATAATACATACCATCAGGATTAACCTCCCATCTCACTTTGGCTATGCCATCCTCATAATCATAGATATTTTGCAACAAAAATTAAAGGATTTCTCTTTGCCGTACGACACAGAGAAATCCTAATGACCGATTTGGGTTAAATAGGCCTTTATCTTAATATTTAAGCCGTAGCGAAATCATAAACTCACGACCACGCAGCGGTACGCGGTAGTATTGGAAATTGGCTCTTTGATAAAGCGAAACTTCGTAGTCTTTGCGGTTAAACAGATTGTTGATATTTGCGCTTGCAGACCAGCGAGAATTGAAATCGTAGCGCATACCGGCATTCAAAAAACTGTTAATAGAGTAATGGTTACGGACTATTTCGAAGACCGATTGCGAAAAGTCGGCATACAGCCGGAGTTTACTGATAGGATAGAAATCCATTGTTAAGGAATAATAGGCATTTTTCAGCAGATTGTCAGTTGCGGAGAAGACATCAGGCTTTTTCCAACTGATATTTCCGGCCATGGTGAGTTTGGGTTGGAACCATGTTAGTCCGCTCCATTGCGCCGTGACTGAAGCATGCAAGGCATGATAGCGCAGATAATCTTCCACCTCGTTTTGAGACACAAACTCCTTATTATATGAATAATTGGTCTGTCCGCTCAAATTGATGTGGGCATCGCGAAAGTTCTTACGACATGACAGTGCCATGCTCCAGGTAGTTTTCGTGCGGTCGTTCCACACTGGAACAAAGAGCGTATAATCGGGCATATAAAGACTTTTAAGATAATGGTCGGAAGTACTGCGCGTCCAGCCGACATAAACATTCCACGAAAAGAGTGTGATGGTGTTCAGATACGACAGACGGAGATTCGCCAACGCGACACGCTGCACCGAAAGGCTGTCGATGCCTGTCGTAAATGTACGGTAGTTGTTCATCATCGTTCCATTGAACCAAGGATCGGCGTTTGAAGCATTTTGGTTATAGGCTACCGAGGCTTCCATTCGCAATAGATAACTAATTTGTTGAGTGAAATCGAGCGAAGGAGAGAAAAGAACTTTTTGTTCTTTTTCTTTCCGCCAGCCACAGTGGGAAATGGTATATTCCACAGGAAGAAGTAGCTCGACGTTTCCACCGCTCCACCGAATTTGATACGATGGTTCGAGTGTGTGCAGCCAATAGGACGAAGTAGCCGTCTGTTGGGTATCGTATAGTCGGTTGTGCTTGTATTCTATAATGTAACCCAACGTCAAGGGATTGCCCGCTATATCGAAAGCCGTGGAAAGCCGGTGGCGCATAAACCAATGATTCAGATAATAGCTCTGCCGTTTGTATTCGTTATCTGCTGTCCAATAATCAGAAAGTCGCTCGCGCGTCTGATAGGTACGCACAATGGAAGCCAAACTATAGACACGACTTGGAGTGGTCAGGTTGACATTGGCGACATTCTGAATAAAATAAGGTTTGCGATGTATGTTCTCTCCCAAAGAGCCTAAATTGGATACATTTTGATTATAGGAGCTGACATCCTGCCATTGCCCCGAAAGGACGTTCTCCACGTACACCTTCTTGCCATTCAATTCGTAACGCACCTGTCCTTTTACTACATCTTCACAGCTCTTTTGCCGATTGTTTTCGTAAATACTGATTGTGTCGCCCGCATAATACTCGCTTCGGGTGCTATCCTCACGGTTTTCTCCTTCGTGGTTGTAAAGCAGATTGAAACGTAACGTGGAATAAGGAGTGAAAGCGTGCATATAATTCAGTCCGGCAAAATAGGAACGGTTGTTCAAGTAATAAATAGGTGAAATGGGTGGACGGCGGGTTGTAGTAGAATAGAGGAAAGGAGCAGGCAATTGCTCTTGTGCATAAATGCCCGTAAAGTTCGACATGCCATTTTGCAAGCTGCGCAATGAGGCACCTCTGTTGTTTAAGGCTCCGGTAAATAATACTTGATTTTTCTTTGCCACTTGAATCCCTGTCAGACTACCGTCCCATATAGCAGGCGTTCCTCCGGCTCCCACTTCTGCGTCACCAAAAGGGCGCATTTTATAGTTCTTTTTTAACCTTATATTGAGTGTCGCATGATTACTATGAATTTTTCCTTCCAAGGCACGGATGGGCTGATTATTTTCCATAACCTGAATCGTAGATACGGCCTCAGCTGGCATATTCTGAGTGGCTTGGTTGTATTGATCACCCATAAGGTCTAATCCCTCAATGTTCAGTTTATTGATGCTGCTACCCTGATACAGAATTTGTCCTGAAGTCGTCACTTCAATACCCGGCATGCGTTTGAGCACATCCTCAATGCTATAGTCCTCTTTCTGACGAAAAGACTCTACATAATAGTCAAGCGTATCTTTTTTACGAGTTATAGGGACCTCTTTCACTACAACTTCATCAAGTTCATAAGGCTTTTTTTCTAGCTGAACGGTATATTGATATTTATCCTTTTGAACTGAAATAATTTGTGTGGCATAGCCCATTTTCGAGAATGTCAGTTTATTTACATTCTTCTTGTATTGCAAATGAAAATGTCCGTTGCTTTGGGTGATACCATAAGCCAGTAAAGAATCCGTGGCACTTAATGCCTTACATAATACATTAGCAATGCCGATGCCTTCTGTGTTCGTAACAATACCCTTAAAAACGACTTCTGTTTCCTGTGCCCATACAGACAAAGGAAACAGAAATAGCATAAATAATATTTTAAAAATCTTTACCATTGTAATTCAAGCATATTACTGGGACGTTTCGGCTTGTTTGCTTCCGGAGTAACCATTTGGCCATTCTTTTCGACCCTTACCTTGTAAATCTCAATACTCAGATTATCAAAATCCTCAATATCATTCCGATAACCGGTCAGGGCATTCTCGCGTGTGGTTACAATCAAATCTTTGATATACCTTTTTTTATAAAGATACATGTCACTGTATTGAGGCATCTTTCCGACCCCGTTATTTGTAAAAATCCAATTGCGACCTTCATCATGGATTTCCATGATCAGCCCAGGCAATCCTGTAAAAAGATAAGGTCCGTAAGGAAGTGCTATCGTTTCAGTGTACCATGCAATATAATTTCGACCGGCAAAAGAACAAATGGCCTTTTTGCAAGCTCTTTGATTTATTATAGAATCCCCGGATACCAATTGCCAGTCCATTTGAGGCGTTGGGTAAGTGTACTCGTAGCTTCGCAATACATCGTAAGTCTGTACCGTGGTTTTTTGTTCTTCTAAATCAGTTAGCGTAACAAAGAAAAAAGTCCATTTTTTAATAGCTTGCACCCATTCTTCACGAGCCTTTTGGTCCTTTTTATTTTGTTTGCTACTGGCTAAATAATCATTTATTGAATCTAATGCCAATCGATTATAATCACTAAAAAGTAAGTGCTTATCTGAAACCATCAATACTGTTTGCGCTTCAGTATAATCATCCAACTTGGTAGAATCTTTGCGGAACTTTAATTCATAAAATACTCCCAACTTAGCATGATCAACAACACTCCTCTTTGATTTCTCATAAAAATCGCCACTCTCACTATATAGCCTTTGAGCCTTAATCGTGTTCGAACATAATAATATCGTAATAAATAAAACAAGGAATCTCATTCTGTTAATTTTAACAAATTCAAAAAGGCCGTATAGCCGATACCACAGCTTTGCATTTTACGGTTTTATTGGAAATCCAAAATACCGCCATTAGGGCGTTTCATTAGTACGCCTTCATTATAGTGCTCACGGAAAAAGTGGACTGCCTGTGCACTATTTTCGGCATCAAAAACTTCATGTGTTCCGTCGGGTAAAATCACATGATACTTGTAAGCTGAAGCAGTCTGAGGAGCAATAAAACTACTAAGAGCAACTATTGCTACCAAGGAAAATAATCTTACCTTTTTCATAGTTAAGGAGATTTAGTTACAACCGACTTCTCAAAGGTTGTATTATTTATTTTTTGATGCAGTTGGGAAGTTTGTACAATGTGTATAAACTGCATAGCCGTTGCAAAAGGTGATATAGCCGAATCCAAAACTATTACATCATTTTACTTGCAGCCACTGCAAAGGTATAAATTATTATTAAGATACGGCAATATTATCTTGTTTTTTTTAACGGTAAGATTTCTTCGATTGTAACTATATACCCCAGTTCGGGATAAGAATAGTTCATAAAAAAGTTGGTAGTCTCATAAATTATGTACCTTTATAGGCAAAAATCAATTAAAATCTTGGTTCTTCATTGGAACGACTTGACAAAACAGCCTGAAATAATTGAAGCTGTTAAACGTGTGGAAGACCGCAAGGAGCAAGAAGCGGAAGCAAAACGTGAGGTACAGGCAAGACAAGACAGATACGAAGGTATACTAGACCGTTTCATTAGTGAAGGTCATGAACAGCTTCAAGCCTTTTCGCTATCAAGCAGAATAGATTTCTATGAGAAAGAAACCAAAGCAATCTATTATGGTATTATGGCTACTGCCACAAAATCCAACATTGCGCTTCGCTCTCCACAAGGAGCAAAATTTGCAGTTGAAAGATTTCTCGCGAGCATGGATTGGAATGGTTGTGGCAACTATCGGAGAGAATGTGTCGCATACGGGACAAGACTCTTTGCTACCGATGAGGTTGTTTATACCGAACCCATCACTCAGAACTTCCTTTCGTTCATTGATCACATGTCGTGCAGCGCAGATACATACGTTTCACTCGGTGGCTCCAATGGTTGTGCTGACCAGCTCACTAATTGGGACGGAACACAGAAAGATGGATTGGGAGCACTACCTTCAAAGAAATGGCATGGTTTGGTGAGATAACATATATATCAATTCAGTTCAGACAACAATATAGGCGGTTCGGTAATCATATTTTCCTTTTCGCACTAGGTAAAATTGTAATAAAGCTCCTAAGATAATAACTTTGCAGCAAAAAAACAAGATTCTATGGTTAAACGAACAAACATAAAAATAGGAAACATATGAAAAGAACAAATTTGTTATTAGCAGTTGTATTAGCATTTGCAGTGTCTTCTTGTCAGCAAGAGGATACTTTGGGTAATTATAGCTCTAAAGAAGACGCAGCTCGTGAAATTGGCTTCATCAAAATTAACGATATGCAAATGGCGCATTCTCGTTCTCCAATTAACTCGGATATGACCGAAATGAATCCAAGTTTGGGAATAAAAGCGAGGATTGCGCGAAAAAAGACTGGGTGTAAGAGTGGCTTCGGGTTATGTGACATTCGAGCTATGAATAGACAGGACACTTTTGTAAAGTATCAAACAAGAGGAGTTTCTTCTGACGTTGAAAAATACGAATGTACAACAACTTGTACTATTGATAATAATGGCACAGGGGTTATGTACTTTCTATTAGCCAATTCACCGAAAAGTCAAGGATTAACGGCAGAAACAATGCCCCCATTTTGCATAGATGAAGAAATAGAGCAACCAATAGAAGAAACTCCAGAAAGTTCACTCATTGTGGCTCCAGGAGCATACATTTATCAAAAAGAACTTGGACAACATGGAGGCTATGCTGTAAAGGTTACATACATCAATAATAGAAAAACATTCTAATTCAAATAAATAAAAAATGGTACAAATGAAGAAAATTCAAGCAATTGCGACAGGATGTTTAATCTTGTTGTTAACAATGTTTGCTTCTTGTACAAACGAGGAGGAAGCAAGTGTAAGCGAACAGGCATCTATAAGGGTGTCTACTATGGGACATTTTTTGCCTCAAACTCGTAGTATGTCTGGAATTTCAGACAACATGCCTGTACTTCAGTTTAAGGACGAAGCCACTTATAACAATACGGTCAATAAACTGAAAACAATGTCAGAGAAAGAACGCAAAGTTTACATGAAAACTTTAGGTTTTACATCTGCCGAACAAGTACTCAATACTGCAGATGAAGAATTGGATGACATTTTTGAGATTGAAGACGAAAACATTTTCAAGAGTTCTTTGTCAAAATTTCAAGAGAAATATCGTGGCTTGTTAGCGTTTGATGAAACTGACACATATGATGTTACTCCATATTTGTCGTTTAACGACTCTATTATGAATTTTGTAGGTAACGCAAAAGGCTATGTGGTTATCGGAAATCATCTTGTAGGACCTCAAAATGATACTCCAAACTTTACTGGAACATACACCGTTACAACTAAATCCAATACGAGAGCATCTGTTCCTGGACCAATTCAACCTGGATTCCGTAGCTTCAATGGAGCTTCTCTAACTATTAAGAATGGGAAATACAAAAGCACTATGACTTTAGGCAGAATTGTTAATGGAAATTCTTTTGCCATAGAATTTGTTACCAAAAAGAAACAATTTTTGTGGAAGAAAAAAGTAAAAGCATCTTACTCTCTCAACTTAGAAATGTCAAGCAGCAAGTTCCATCATAGCAATATTGTAACATGCCCTTCTGGACCTACGATTTGTATACTGAATTTACCTATTGATTTCGTTGGCACTGTTTTTGATGCTTCTGTAACAAACTTCAAATCAAGTAGAGGCAATACCATTGGATCTGCAACTTTTAAAAATATTCAAGTAAGATGAGAAAAATTTTATTATCTTTGGTTGCTTTATGCTGTTTCTATGCAGCAAATGCACAAACATTTCGCTTCGGTCCTACAGTCGTAGGAAACCTTAACATCTCGAATGAGACAAAAACGAAACTCGGTTTCGCTGTGGGTGCTAAAGCAGAGATGGATTTCAACAATGTGGAACATGGTTGGTTCATGGATGCGTCTGTATTGTTCAACAACAGAAACAGACAGAGCGAAAACTATTTCAACAACGAAACAAAGTTGACTCAGTACTGGAAGTACTCAACTTATTCTCTTCTCGTTCCAGTCAATGTAGGCTACAAATTCCGCCTTTCAGACAATTTAAATCTCCTCGCTGCTGTAGGCCCTTATGCAGATTTTGGCTTGACAGGTACAGACAAAGTCACAACGACTGACGCAAAAAGACATAGCAAAGAGGAGAAAGTGTCCTCAAATGTTTACGGAGACAAACTCTTCAATCGGGTAAACTATGGCTTTGATGCTAAGGTTGGCGTTGAGATTGCCAAGCATTACCAACTGAACTTGTCTTATATTCGTAGTTTTAACAACTTATTTAAGGGTAGTGGCATCAATGCTAAAGCACAGGACATACAGTTGGGATTCTCATATATATTCTAACAAACTCATATGGAAATACAATGGAATTGAATAAAATCATTCGTTCGGTTCTATTTCTGACAGCCGGAGTCGTTTTAACCTCATGTATTGAGGTAAATGGCTCTGGCTATTCAGATTTATCAGAATCGGAAAAGTTGCATGTAAAAAAATGCGAATCTTCCATGGACTCTATCAAGAATGACGGAAACCTTTATAAGGTTACGGTAAGGCAAGTGAAAGATTGCATAGATGGATATAAGGAAGTTGTCGTATATGAATATCTGCCTTTTTGCTCTGGTGACAACGGTAGACCACCTACCGAAATAAAGAGAACGTGCAACAAGCGTAATATACATCTCATTGTCATTTCTTCCGTATATGATGGTATATTCCCCATACCGTTAGACAATACATTCCCTTTGTTCGTTATTGACAATAGCGTTTATCATACAGACAATTATCAAACTTATGGTGAGCAATTTTACAAAAGTCTGACAGGTAGTGACAGTGAAGATAGAAAAACAAACTCGTTTCATTATTTTCGTAATGGAAAGTATATTTGCAGTTATGATTCAATATAGTTAGATTTATGAAGAGAAGATCTCTTGTCCCTGGCGCAATGCTCTTTGCGGCAATTGGCATAATGCCACAAAAGACAGGAGGGTGTGTCAAAACTCATTTTTTGAAAATATGAACTTGTAATTTGAAATTTGAGCATCCTAAAGAGACTAAAGAAAGGGCCGTATCATTACTCTCAATACAGAGTTTGATACGACCCTTTTAAATATTATAGTTATAATCTGTAACTTTGAAGAGTAGTCATTTTAGTTTTGACACACCCTCGACACATGTTTTTCATCTATCTAGCCATTTCTTGAATTGCACGGTTTTTTCTTTACTTATTACAATGTTGTCATCATTGCATCCTTTCAATTTTACTATAAGTTTAGAATTGAAGAATAGACTGATTTTCTTGATACCTTTTATATTCGTTAGGTATTGTCTGTTGATACGGAAGAATCTTCACGCAATGGATAATACACCTCTGAAGAAAGTAGTGACTCATCGCTTCGAGCCAACTTCAAAGTATGTTCTTCTTTTCATTGGAGGCTTGGCTCTATCTCTTGTCATCTCCATTTGGGGCAACCTAACCCAAAGGCGAGAGCATCAAGATTGGGAGGAGGCAGACTTGAAGTATCGAGCATTGAAGATGGTTCTTCCATCTGACGACCCGAACATTCGCTATATCGAAAAACATTTCACTGTGCAACGAGATGAAAATATTATAGACAACGTAAGAAATCGTGTTATTGCTTACGAGGATTCTGTTCGTCATCACTATGAAATGAGACAAATGGCAGCGTACAAGGATAATCTATCCAAAAGACTAAGCACTGAAGCGAAAAGAATAAAAGAAAAACACTAGTGATAGATTTATTCACCTCTATATTTGGACGATTCAAGAATAGAATATTCCGTTTCGCCCCATAGTCAATTGTATTTTTCCTCTATACCATATAATTTTGCAGCACATTTTTGTATTAAAATTTAAAAGAAAAGACAAATGAAAGTAATTAAAAGAGTACTCAACATTTCGTTTTGTTTCTGTATTTTGGCGGGATGTTTAGCATCATGCAGTCAAGATGAAGAATCTGTAACAAATGTATCTCGAACAGAAACCGAAGGTATTAACAAAGATGCAATTTTGGCATTTTCCAGTAAGGACGACATTATACAAGCAGTCAATAGTGGAGAATCACCAACACGTGCGATAGCTCTTAATCCGACAACAGGCCTTACAGTCGCATCTCCCAAAATTCTGTCACTCACAGACAAGGTACAGGCTAACGATCCCATACTTAATGAAGTTTCAGAGGAGGAAAAACAGATAATTCTAAATGAAGGTATGACATATTATGATATGTTCGGATGTGAAGATTACATTCCAAGTCCCAATTTTGCGAAGTTACTCAACTCTAACAGAGAAATACAATTAAATGATTCTGTGTACAAAATAACAGAATTTGGTACACTACGTGCAAATCAATTGAACAGGAAAAAACTCGATTTAGCATATACAAAGCTGAAAGCAGACACGACTATTGCTTTGAAAAATGCAGATTTTATTCCAGTAGTAAAAGGTGTTGAGCTACATCCTTTCAAACAAGTACTTGTAAATCGTGATGATGCGCCATTATTGACACGTTCAGTTGCAACAGATATACCATCTAATAATTTTAAACATTACACAACAAAGAGTAAAACCGTGTTAGGAAAAATTCTTGGAGGAATATTTGGTGATCGCTCAGTAAAGCACCATGAATTCATGAGTAAAAGAAGAGTGAATGGTTCTTTGTATTCATACAACTATTTAGTTTATTACGAGACAGGCTGTTTTGTTTCAATGAGCCGCAAGAGAGGAGGATTCTTTAAATTCATTAATGGATGGAAAGATATCAATGCTGATGAATTATTTATGCAATATAAGGGCATTGTTATGGAATTAAATCTTGATGTACCTCAAGGTGTTTTGCCATCAATGCCAACTAATAAGAAACCAGAAATAGCTTCGTATTCAGATATGCGTATTCAAGGTATAGATAAAGTGGTTCACAATACCGTTGACATATTTGGATATAATGTAAAAGAAAAGGACCTCTACAAATTTATAGGACAAGGGTCTAAGCAAATTTTTAGCATTTTGAAAGGATGGTTGGGAAATCCAAATGAATTAGACAAACATTATGGAGCAAATGGTCAAGTGCCTGCTGTTAGAATATTGACCCCAGATAAGGTTTATGTGATTATTGCAGACGACACCCATAATCTACCCAACGTATGTAAAATCCGTAAAGTCTTTAACTCTGGCGCAAAAATTACTCTTTCTTATTTTTGGGGGGCATCTGCTTGGTCTACAGTGCTTTCATCCATAAAAAAAACAGATAAGATGCCTGTAAAAAAATTAATTGGAGGAGAAGTCCTTCTAGCAGGAAAACTATCAGGCAAATGGGGTGGAATGTATATATCTAAAAATTAGCAATTACAGTAAATAAAAGACTCGTCCTTTGTTTCTTAAAAACGTGACATCTATGGAATTCAAGAACAGGGCGAGTCTATTTTTGATATACAAGATAAATATAATATTGCATTATGAAAAGACTTGTACTTTTCGCATTTTTCTTGCTCTCAATATTTGAGGGCTTATGTGCACAGTCAAAATTCCACATAGATGTAGACTACCACTATAACTTGGGAATTTCTGAAAAATTCGTTAGTAGACGTTACTCTCGTACAGCCTATAAAATGGGAGGAAATTCTTTACGCTTTACTACCAGGTATGATGTTTCTACTGTTTTGTCAACTGGAATAGGAGCCGGTCTTGATAGATATACGGAAGTGGATTTCAATACGATGCCCATTTATGCAACAATACGCTACTCTCCAATCAGAAAAGTGCATGATGTATATCTGTTTTCAGATATTGGATATGCGTTAAAGATAGCACAAGATTACAATCCTGGTTTTACTGGAAAACTTGGATTTGGTTACGTTTTGCAAGTGACAAATCATTTGGGAGTAAATTTCCAAGTAGCATACGATTTTAAAGATTTTCAGAAAATCCCCACTATCAGTTACGATGAGGAAAATCAGAAAAACATATATTACGACAGTAATAGTATTCGTCACTCCATTTCATTTGGAGTTGGGGTGACATTTTGAAATTGTCTCCCTTATAATTTAACCCCAATCGTCATTAGGATTATTCTTTGCCGTACAACACTGAGAAATCCTAATGACCGATTGGGGTTAAAAGAAAGTAGTCTTACAACAAGTATTAGTCTACTTGTCTTTTTCAGAATGATATTTTTAAAAACAAACCACCAATGTTTTCCTTTTGTGGATAGTAATCATTGAATTTTATATTTTCGTATTGCATATTTCTTCGCATTTTATAAATGTCCATGTTTGAAAAAACATATCCTAAAGATACACTTATGTTGTCGAATGACGCATATATGCCAACACGAAAGTTAAAGGCGAGCCATTTTCCCTTGTTGCAGCTAATTTTCGTATCTGAGACAGGAATTCCTACAGCATTTGTATTTTCGATATAAACTTTATCATATGGAACATTTAGCATCATGCCTGGTTCTGTTATGAATCCAAACTTTATATCTTCTGTTTTTATAATGGCTGGTGTCCTGAGAATTAAAGAAGGCATTAAAAATCCATTCATTGCGTTTTTGCTCTTTTCTTTTATCCTCCAGTCATCTGTTGCAGGAATATTATCCCCTTCTATTTGTCTCCAAAGACCAACAGACGCTCCGACTCCAACATATTGGATTGGAAACCAATGATAGGAAATCTCTAATTGCCAAGTCGAATTTGATGCGATTTCTCCTATCACTCCAATGTTATAATTCCTACACTGCTCATCATATTTGGTGGATGCAATTATTCTATTTGGCATTGTTAATACAAGAGCAGTAATACATAAAAGTCTCATTTGTCCAACCATTTCTTGAATTGTAAAGTTTTTTCTTTACTTATTACAATGTTGTCATCATTGCATCCTTTCAATTTTACTATAAGTTTAGAATTGAAGAATAGACTGATTTTCTTGATACCTTTTATATTCGCTATGTATTGTCTGTTGATACGGAAGAATTTGTCGGGGGATAATGCCATTTCCAAATCAGCCATGCTCATCGCCAAAGAATATGAAGTGCCGTCTTGTGTGAAAGCCAAAACATGATTGTCCGTCTTGCTTATATAGCTTATGTCGTCTGTGTACAGCATAACAAGTTCATCCCCCTTGCTTACCAAGAAACGCTCTCTGCATTGGTGCGTCTCGTCCAATAAGCTGTTCAATTTGTCATGAACTTCCTCGTTGGCAGGACTCAACATTTTAATTTTTCCCATAGCCACGCAGAGTTCCTTGAAGTCTATAGGCTTCATAATATAGTCGAGTCCGTTGTTCTTGATGGCTTGCATGGCATATTCATCGTATGCTGTTGTGAAAATCACAAACGAATTTGGCCTGACCTTACGGAATGCCTCGAACACATCACCGTCAAGTAGGCGAATGTCGGAGAATATCAAATCGTAGTCGTTGTTAACGGATAACTCTTCAACCACATCATTGACGCTTTTCAACGGACCATGAACATCAACCATATCATCTATATCCATTATGAGTTTTTTCAATCGCTTTGCGCTGAAAAAGTCATCTTCAATTATCAATATCTTTCTCATCGTTGTATTACAGTTTCTTTATCTTTATGATGGGCAGACGTATTTCGAAAGAGTCATGGGTGACACTATAACCGATTTCCTTTCCGCACTCCAATTCATAACGTTGCTTGAGGTTCTTCAGTCCAATGCCATACGACTCTACAATTTGGTCATTATGCCTATGGAAATATATTCTGTTATTCTTAATGGCAAGCATATTATCTTGCACACTTATCTGAATATGGAGGGGGTTATTTTCCTGTGGAGAGTTGTGCTTGACAGCATTCTCTATAAGTAATTGTATACTTAGAGCCAATATTCTGTCTTCTTCTTTCACTTTTTCTTCATCCAACTCAAGTATGATTTTGTCGTTATATTTCAAATTAAGCAGACTGACGTACGTTCTGGTAAAGTCCATAGCCTCACTAATGGTCATGTAGTCTTGGTCTATATTAAACAGCATGTATCTATAAACTTGCGACAACCTTACTACATATTCTTCTGCTCGTTGTGGCTCATCTTCTATCATTCCAGCCAGCGAACTTAGGCTATTGAACACAAAATGTGGATCCAACTGAAGCTTCAAATATTTCTTTTGCAGACACAAATTCTCTTTGTTCTTAAGTATTATTATATCAGAATAATGCAACAGCATATGTATCAGGGCCAGTAGACTTGCTATTATCCCGAGCAGAAAGAATGTCCCCCAAACGTCTACTTCTATGAATTCTGACTCTATGACATTCATAAATAATTCGCAAACACCTGCAATAAGTATATTTATTGTGATTATAACGACTACACTACGAAGAAATAGGTTATGTTCTTCTTCTGCCAGTTTGATGAATCTTTGTCTAAGCAATAGTTTAGTGGCTAACAAGCTGATACAAGAAAAAATGGCACAATATACCAAGTCCACAAACAGACAAATATAATAACCATCGATGCTTTGCTTGAAATCCTCAAAGTCAGCGACAGCCCAAATTATATCGTATAGGAAGAAGAATATAAATGTGAAAACAATCCACTCCGTTAGTTTTCCTTTGTACTTCTTTAATGTCTTCATTATTGTTTTTTTTATTTGTAAAATTAGCAAACATGTTTCACATTGCAGCATATTATTTGACGAAACGGAATAACAAGCCTTTGAAGCGGAAATATTTACTTCTTAATTGTTTTTTACAACCCACTTTCCATCGCTTTTTCTTCCCTTATGTTCTAATACACCAATTTCTTTAAGGCTTTTGACAATTTTGTAAACAGAAGTACGTCCAATGCCTATTGCCTTTCCAATCTGTTCCATTGTTAATGATGGATTCATCTTAACCGTTTGTATAACTTCGGATTGAAGGTCTGTCAATTCTACAGTTTTATAATTGGAAGGACGGCGGAAAGTCACAGTAAACATGCCGTCTGTGTCATAGACAGGCTCTGACAATCCAGCATCAAGCATTTCCTTGCGCATTCTTGGTATTCCAGATCCAATATGTTCCACAAGGTGCATTCTCGTAAAGAGTCCGAAAATTAGAGGGTTTCGTGACAAACTTTTTCGCCCGAAATTCTTAGCTACCACAGGCAGGAGTGTTCCAGGATTAGTAATCTCTACACGGTCGTCAAACATTTCTATGGTTATACTTGCGCCCTGTTCACTGTAGTCGCGATGGGCAAGCGCATTGATGATGGCTTCCTTGAATACCTCCAATGGGATTTCCCAAACTTCTTTTCTCGGCCCTGTACCTTCAATCTTGTATGCAACTTGCAGTTTGCCTTTCAACCATTCTATAGCTTTATTGTATTGTTGAAAGAGAGGGCCACCAAAAGTTTTGTCGTCAATAATGTACACTTTGTCGGTTCCCTTAAACAGTACACAGCGCACAACTGCATGGAAACACACACACTCTGGATGCTTGGCAAAAAACAATACACCGCCACTTTTGGCAACATTATTGTCATCAAAGACCATCATACTGTCAAGCACTTGGAAATCGTCCACAACGGAAACTATATGGGCTTCTTTCTTGAACTCCAAGAAATTGTCTTTGTCCAATTGCTCTAAGAGATTGATTTTCGGCAGAGGGATGGCATCAAAGTATATACGCTCATGACGTTGAAATACTTCTCTTATTTCTTCCACATTCGTCAGCTTTTGGCTGTTTGCCCCTTCGCGCAAATACGTACATCCCGAAAAGAAATAAGGCTTATTCTTGCCAGATGGCACTTCTATCACCCAAACTTTCTTTCCGTCAACATCCACATCATACATGTTGTAGTGACACATTGGCGATATTTCACCTATCGAGCCTTGTATTGCAGATCGTTTACTGTTGTCTATCTCTGCACCGACAATCTCATTGTTGTCGTTCACTCCAATGAGCAGATAGCCACCAGCAGCATTCAAAAAACTACAAACTTCTTCTGTAAGTTCGCGAACTTTCGAGGGTACATTTCGTTTGAAGTCCACATTATACCCCTCTCCTCCATTGACCAAATCTTTTATATCCTCTGTATTTAACATATTGATTCTTAATTATAATTACATTGTTCTATGCAAAGGTAATACTTTAATTTGAAAGTTCGTTATAAGTTTGCTGAAAGTTCGTTGTAAAGTTCACATTGTGGCTTCTGCATGATTTTTATAAGTACATTTTGATTTGAAGGAATCGTTTGAACAAAATTAATAACGTATAATATTGGCATGGAATTCAAGTTAACAGGAGTTAAGAATAAATTATGGCCAATCAATAACAAAGTCATAATAATAAATCAAAATAATAATCTTACAGACAATGGGAACTTTATGGTATCATTTATGCTTAATGTTGTAAAATTTCTTTTGATTTACAGACACTTACAAAATATATACTGGTTCATCTTGGTTCTTCAATGGAACGACTTGACAAAGCAGCCTGAAATAATTGAAGCTGTTAAACGTGTGGAAGAACGCAAGGAACAAGAAACGGAGGCAAAACGTGAAGAACAGGCAAGACAAGACAGATACCAAGGTGTACTTGACCGATTCATTAGTGAAGGTAATGAACAGCTCAAAAACTTTTCGCAATCAAGCAGAATAGATTTCGATGAGAAAGATGCCAAAGCAATCTATTATGGTATTATGGCAACTGCCACAAAAGGCGATGTTGCGCTCAACTCTCCCCAAGGAGTAGCATCTGCTGCCGACAGATTTCTCGCAAGCATGGATTGGAATGATTGTGGCAACTATCTAAAGGAATGTGTCGCATACTGGACAAAGCTCTTTGCGACCGATGAGGTCGTTTATACAGAACCCATCATGCAGAATTTCCTTTCTTTCATTGACCACATGTCGTGTAGCGCAGAAGCTTACGTTTCACTTGGCGGCTCCAATGGTTGTGCTGACCAACTCACGAATTGGGACGGAACGCCAAAAACAGAAAATCCCCATAAGATGCTCATGAAAAATATAGTAAAGAGATAAAAAGTACGCAAATTCTTAGCCACAAGAACGTCTCTTGTTATCGCTTGAGTTAAGAAATTGCGTACTTATTTCTAATAATATTTATAATATATATGCGATAGAAAACAATAAATTTCCAGGTACTTTTCTAAAAATAGAAGTTGAGGTAAACACATTGGAAGTCATTGTGTTTATCCATTCATAGTTATGTAAATGAAGTATGTTTTCACCTGACAACTTTATACTTATTTTTTTTACATTATAACTCGTACTAAAGCCAATATCAGTATTCTTATGTGAGCCATACTTATTTGTACCATGATTGTAACATATATATATATTGCCTTTAAGTTGTTTATAAGCATACAACAACTTTGTTTGAAGGCTATATTCAGTCATGTCATTAGTGCTATTTTTATAGGTTATTGTAGAATATCTATTATATTTTCCTGACATTTCTGCATTAAGAAAAAACTTAAATCGTGTTGCAATAATGGCATTTGTTGAGAGTGATTTATTTATTATATCAAATGCATCAAAATTTATCATCGAATTTCCGATTTGCTTAGATAAACTAATATTTAATTTTAAATCTAATGGAATAACGTTGATACCTTTAGATACAGCTACTTTCATATACATATTTTGTTGCTTTCCTCCATCACTATAATTAATATTTGACGCTATACCTTCTTGATTCACATTCTGAAGCACACTATTATTGTCTTTAGAATAAGAGCCAACAATAAACAACAACAAATTATTGTACATATTGAAGAGTCTATAATTAAATGACACATTGAATCTATTAACATATGGATTACGAATTGACGAATTTCCATTTATTTTATCATATCCGCTAACCATACTGTAATCTACCATATACCTTATGTCTTTAGGGGTATAAACATATGATGCAGAGATTCCCATTTCATGTTTGGGACTAAAAACTATACGAATGTTTCCTTCTGGTGAGAAAATACACTTCAAGTTGTCTTTGGGGAACTTATCGATATTTGCATCATATTTCATATATGACAATATTCCTCCTAATGAGAAACGCATCAAGCCGTCTTTTTTAGAAATCCGTGTTATTAAATCCCAACAGGTATAATCTGAATTTGTATTTGTTTCAGATGAACTGTTATTGTTGTATCTCAATACATCTTTCGCATAAATACACCTAATAGAATTCTTTAAAATTATACTCCGAAATTTGTAAGAATTACCTATTTCAAAAGTAAATTTAGAGTATTTTTTTTTCAAGTTGGCATTATATTGGTACATGTTATTGGTTAAATCGTAATCTATAGGTAATATTATAGAGTCAGATTTTATATCTGTTGGATTATTCCTGTTTGATAAAGACATATCAGCAAATACAAATAGCATATTTTTATTTTTACCCATATTAAGAGCTAATGATTGCTTGAGGAAATATTTACGCATAATATCACATTGTGACACTTCCAATAATTTTTCGGTTGTTTGCTCTAATTTTTCTTTCGTTGAATAATTTGAGAAACCTAAAAGTGTAGAAGAATTCACTTCTATCATATCACAAGGTCTCCATCTCGCTCGCAATGAGAAAGATTCATATTTATCATTTGCCAACGACTCCAACTTGTTATTTGCAAGTAAACCACTTTCATAATACTCATCATAATTATGAAAGCCTGATTGCATTATAGATTTATTTAATACAATATTTCCTTTTATTTTTATTCTAGAGGATGGGGTGAAAATCATATTAAAAGCAGAAGCGAAACTTTTGTTTTTATATACATTCTCAGGAGGAGTTAGTAATTTGTTTTCTTCATCAGATAAACGAGTCATACCGCCCCCTTCTGCTAACATATCTTCAATGTTAGCAAAATTACCCAAATAATCTTCTATCGAAAACATTGGTTTTCCAGTATTGTTTAATGAAGATAAAGAAGAGAATGAAAAACTTTCCTTCACTGCGAAAAGTGACGGTTTTATTTCAAATTTATCCATGAATCCTCCACCTGCACTAATTGTACCTGATAATTTTGTCTTTGAATTCGTCTTGATATTTAATGCCGTCTTATCATTTCCTTTAAATTGGTCCACAATGCTGCCTTCTTTATAATTTTTAATGATTTCCGCTCCAAGCATGACGCTTGCAGGAAGATTATTTATAACCATATTACTTCCTGTAGCAGCAACGTCTTGACCATCAATTAAAATCTTATCAAGATTACGTCCGCTATACGAAACTTTACCTGCTGCATTATCAACTTCTATCCCTGGCAATCTTCTTAAAACGTCTCCAACAGTTTCTTCTGCTCCAGTTTTAAAGTGTTCAATGTCAAAGACAATAGAATCTACATAATTTTTTACGCCTGTATATCTGCCTTTTATTGTAACTTCTGAAATTGTCTTGCTACTCTCTTTCAGTGTTATATCAAACACTTGTTCGCTCGTATCTGAATATTTTATACGATAGGTTTCAAAACCTAAACATTTTATTATCAACCAACAAACATCTGAGTCCTTTTTCTTCAATTGAAATGCTCCACTACTATTTGATATACAATAAGACAAAATACCCTTTGTCCCTATACTATCGGAACAAAGGGTTATTGTTGCATATTGCACAGGCGAGCCTGTACTATCTTTTATTGTACCTATTATATTATCTTGCGATAATGCTGTTGCACAATAATTAAGCAATAACACAAAAATCAATAAGGTTCGTTTGTATAAACGCATGCAATTTTTATATTTCTATTATAGTAATTTTTTTGTTTGAATCACGTCCTAATTGTTTACCTTTCTCTGCTTTAATTTTCTTGAACTCAGCCCTGTTTGTTACTTTGCCATTAGTGGGAGGCATTAAATCCATATCTTCTGCCAAATATGACATTTCTGTCAATGTGTAAGTATAAGTAGGAGTTACTAATTCGATAATAAGACCTGGAAGTCCTAAATATCCAGCAGGACCAAATCCAAATGGAATTTCAGTTGTAAACCAAGCTGTTATGTCACCAATGTCACTTTTATAAATGGCTTTTACACAATTCTTTTTAAAAATTTGTCGGGTCTCTCCTGTGATTTGCCAATTCTGTTTGTCAATTTTATCTTTTATCAGAAATGTCTTGTCAATAATGGCTTCTTGTGATATAATAGAATCAGCATTTACATCTATAAAAACACTTCCACCTACACCAATTACATTTAAATTGTCAACATTCTCTTCCTTTTCAAGAGTAAAAAGATATTTTCCTCTTGAAAAATATAAGCTATATGTTTTTTTATCAGTACTAAATTTCTCAATGAGAATTTTCTTTATATTCTCATCATCCATCTTAAGAACATCTTCTGTAATATTATGCGATGCAAGGTATCTGCATTTTACTCCATGCTCTTGGGCAAATGTATGTACTGATTGTAACAGAAACATTATGAAAAATATGATTACACTGCGTGCCATAATTGTAAATTATATAACAATATATTAAAATTGGCAACTACAATATTTAATCATAATTGCCAACAAATACTATAAGATTAATCTGGTATAACAGTTCTTTCTGTTATTGTATATCTTTGACGCACAATAAGAATAGAGCCATCTTCAAATTCATAGATAATCGTGCGTTCCATAACAACTTGTCTCTCAATAATTGTGTCTGGAACTGGAGATGTCATTTCTGTAACTGCTACAATTTCCTTATTCATAAAAGGATTTGCAGAATTATTGGCAGCACTTGCATTAACGGAAATTGCCACAAATGCAACTATTGCAAAAAGAAATTTGTAAAATGCTTTCATCTTGTGTAGGTTTAATTTGGTTTGAAATAAAATTTTTCTATTCTTTAAAAAGGAAACATGTGTCTGCGACACCCCTGTCTCTGAGTGATTTATTTTATTACTATCTGTTTCTTAGTGCAATCAATTTTGTTATACATTTTTGTATTGTAGTACTACCACACTACAAATTCAAGTTTTAATTCTCAGTGGCAAATTTAATAAAAAGACTCATAAAATACAAATAATTGAGAACTTATTTTTTGTTTTATTGCGTTTTTTTGTTTAAATTCCAAACTTACGTATCGTTTTTGTTATGAAAAAGACAATAGTAAACACGGGATTGAAATAATCACACCCGGGACATCTACCGTTGACCATATTCAAAACTATGATTAACTGTTAATTTGCTAGATTACAGGAAGTCTTAAACACAGCGTCGATAAACGCCTTCCATTATGTCTGGATTGTCTTTTCACCCAAAGCCCGCTTTCGTATAGATATGTCATGGTTGACTTCACTACACTCAGCACGGCGTAGGCTACCGACTCGATTATCATGAAAGAACTCGTCTTACAGTGACAACTGCGGTCTGGCTATACAATCCGACTGTAAAAGTACGAAAATTTATTGAGAAAAGACAAGAAATGGCAGAAAATATCAATATTTAATATGGATTTAAGCTCATTTAACTCTAAATTCTTTAATATCTCAGAAATTTTATATACACAAATGCTGTTTTATACAACTTTTGTATGTTTTTAAGCCAATATACTTGAAGTGCCGATGAAGTATAACTTCGACAGGCTATGAAGTGCTACTTCGATGGTTGATGAAGTAATATTTCGTTTTTATGGGATGTATAATAGTTGAAGTTCTGTCATTCTTCGTCTTTTGATGGACGGAATGCATTTGCCTCTCCATCTGCAAAAGTCAAGATAATCCTTTTCTATATCACACAATCCTCGTTCAATCTTTTGCAAGAGACGGCTCTTCGGAAATCTTTTGTTCCCTAATATCTTATAAGGTCCGACATTGTAGGCAAGTACGGCAAGGATTAATGAGTCCTTGCCATACTTGCGGAACATGGCGCATAACTTGGTGAGGTCTGAGCGCAACAAGGAATCGGCTTGCTGATAAGTGAGGTTCTTCTTGAACTTCTCGTGCGGCAATATCCGATGTCCCCATCCGATATAGGGATAGTTGCGCTTGATGTCGTGCCATCCCTCATAATACTTGATACAGCGCACGGCTCGCTCAAATGGAGGCAAAGCGAAAATGCCCAAGTCGGCTTGGCTTGGGCTGTCGTTGGTGGGTGTCTTGTTCTGCGCCATGATGCTTTGGCACAGCAGCAAGAGCGTTAGGAGAATGTATGTCTTTATCTTTTTTATCATGGACGTTGTTTTTGTTTTGGGGATGTCATTGTTTTGTCACTTGGCATTCTTCTTGTTGAATATCTCTGCTATCATGGCTTTCACGTCCTCACCAACTTGCACGAAGTTTTTATAGAGGATGCGCTCACGCTCATCACGGCTCTTGAAGGTGTAGAACTTGGGCAGTGGCATATACTCGCTTTCCTCTTTCTTGATGTCTGCCATATTGAAGTCGGTCTTGCAATAGAACTTACTGGTCTTGAACTCGTCGCTTTCCTGTATGTTCATACTGCCATTCATGCCAGTCTTGGTTGCCACAAAGTCCCTTGCGGTCTGACCGCAGATCCATCCTGTCGGCATGTCCGAGATTTTACTGGCTGGTACAAGACTGTCCATATTCTCATTCAGGTTGATGCTCGTCTTGTCTCTATCGATGGTCACGCCTTTCTTCAGTTGCACCACCTTGCCGAAGATGTCGGAGGATAGCCATTCCAGAGTTTCCTTGCTTCGTGCCGAACCGCTCACCACATTGCCTACGGTGGTGATGATCTTCTGCATACCCACCTTGCCGTAGTCGGCTTCCAACTGGGGCAGTTCCTGGAAACCCAAAGCTACGCTCACCTTGTTGCTTCGGGCTGTACCTATCAGTCGGTCTATCTTATGGAAGTAAAGTGTAGGCAACTCGTCCACGATGATGCTCACTGGGATGTTCTTGCCTTGCCCTGTGTTCACTCGTGTCACCAGTCGGTTGAGGATTAGGGCATTCAATGCTCCAATGATGCTCTCCATCTCTGGGTCATTGGCTATCAGCAGATAACTCGGATTCTTCGGGTCACTGACCTTCAGGTCGAAGTCATCGCCGTCCTTGTGGAATATCCAATAGCTTTCCTTGGTGGCAAGGCGTGAGGTATAGACACGCAGTGTACCTATCATACCTTCCAACTGCTCCATCGCCTTGTTCTTCAAAGCAGTTTGGAACGGTCCTAGCAATGGTGCCACCTCATTGTCAGTCTCCAACACATTGAAGATGGTCTGGTAACTTTCGTTCAAAAAACTGAGGATATGGGGCATATCGCTATACTTGCCCAACCAATAGGCTGGCTCCACTTCTTCTCCTGCATGGTTAAACACCTTGCCGGTCGGCTTCATCTGCATGGTCTTCGGATCAAGTACTTTCTCTGCTATCAGCATCTTGCCGTCCTTGTCGTATGGTTCCTTGCCATAGTTGATGAAGAAGTAGATACAGGCGGCGAGGAAGTTGACGGCTGAGGTCTGGAAGAACTGGTCGCTGCCGCCTCCGCCTTCTTTCTTGCCTTTTTGCAGTGATTCAAGCAGTGTCTCTGCGGTCTCACTTGCTGCAGCCAAGTTGTTGATATACTTCTGCTGTATCGGGTTTACTCGCTTGGAGTATTCCACATCCACAAAGTTGATGATGTTGAACTTGCAGCCTTCAGGCAGTTTGCCCAACTGTTGGTTCTTCTTATAGTGGTAGTACAGTTTGGTTGCCAAGGTAGGGAACTTGTAGTCGTAAACGACCATGGCAAAGCCTTTTGCACTGTGCTGACGGATGAACGGCTCGATAATAGAAAAAGTCTTACCGCTACCAGGAGTACCCACAACCCATGTACCTCGGAAAGGGTTCACAATATTCACCCATCCCTTGCGGAACTTACCCTTATAGTAGTAGCGCATAGGGATATTCACGCTGTATTTGTTATATTCCTCCTTCTGACACTGCTCAAAACTCTCGTTCTCAAAGTTAAAGCGGTCTTTCATCAACCCTTCCTTCAGGAACTTCGATATATTGTCCAAGGCTACATGCACCAATACGGTTCCGCTGACGGTTGCCATCATATAGAGTATGATGTTCAATCTTAGGGCATAGAGACGAGTGTCCATCACATAGCCAAAGAGCCATACGGACAATACCAACAGCAGCACGCCACTCACCAAGGGGTAGAGCACCTGCCTTCGGGCATCAAATTCCAAGTGTTTCTTGTTTCTCGTGCCTACACAGGTGATACACACCAAGAGGAATGTCACCACCTTGCTATACACCAGGTTCCCGTCATGGTAGATAAACCACTGCTTGATGCGGTCGTGCAGGTCACACACCACACCACCAAAGCTGTCTATCGTCCTTGGGTCTATGGCATACTCAAAGAACTCCATCAACACGGATATGTAGATGACCGCCCTGAATATCTTGTAAAATCCTTGTAACTCCTTGCTTTCTTCCATTGGATATGATTGCTATTTTAGAAAAATCGGATTGAAAGAGTCGGCAGACAGCACATCGCTGTAGTTTATCTTCAGTGATATGGTGCGACCGCTGATTTGGTTCTCCGTCATTTCGATGGTTAATTGCTTGTCATTCGGGAATGTCATTTTCCGAATGACTATCACATTGCGGTAGCCATAGCGGAAACGCTTGGTCTGCTCCAACATGAAGACTGGATGCAACTCTACCATCTGTGAGTTGGTTGCCTTGGCGGTCTTCTTATCCGTCAGCTTCAATCGTATTTGGTCTATGTCAAACGGTATGTCTGTCTTGTTCTCCACCGAGAAGTCCAGGAAGAAATAGTCACCAGACGAATAGATGTTGTTCAGTCGCATCACCATTTTATGGGCTTTGGTCTTTACATTGTTCATATGGGCTTCCGAACTCCAAATCTCACGAGCATAACGAGCCATGTCCGTAGAGGACAATGTGACCGCAGGATTATTATAGGCATTCTTCTCTATCTGTTGTATCTCCTTATCCGTCACAGCCTCTTGCAGTCTCGTGGTATAGAGCAGCGCATATTGTGTACGGTATCGTTCCGTCACAATGGTTACTATGGCAAGCACTTCGCCATCTTCATGCAGTCCCTCTTTTGGTTTCAGACGCACAGTATTGTTGATGGGTTGGTCTCCTGCTATCTTGTCAGTGGATATGTCCACAAAGCGGATGGGTTCACTTGCAGTGATGACGGTAGTCACTTGCTCGTTCACAGTCAGTTGCTCCATTTCTTGATAGGTGCAGGGCTGATAGCTCTCCGCACAGGTCTGTTGTGCCATCATCGGTATGGCACTTATCGCACACATCATCAGTGTGCCAAAAGTCTTCTTGATATTCATTTTGGTGTAATGTTTACTTTGTAGTGTTTAATGTTTACTTGCTCTTAGTGTCTTTGCTGTTTATCAAGTACACAAAGGTGCCATATTTTAGTTTTACCTTGTTCTTCTTGATAGCTTTGCCTATGGCACTGCTCGTTTTCTGATAGGCATTCTGCATGGTCTGCATGCCCCATTGCGAAAAACTGCTGCCTGTATTGGTGGTATTCATATCCACATTGCCGGTTACGGCTCCGCTTGCCACATCCTTGGTGGTCTCTCTAAACTGGCTGCTTGGCACATACAAGCCTTCCATGCCGTCTGTGTCATAGAGTGACAGGTTGATTTTCACTATCTCGTCATCCACCAGCACACTTTTTACCGTGCCTTTCACTCGTTGCGAACTGAAACCGCTCATGGTGGCATACAGGTATGCGCCTTTCTTCACTATCATCTCACCGATTTCCACATCATCTAACAGTCTTAAACGTACACGGCTTCCATCCACGGCTTTCACATTCTCGTCAATGATAGCCTTTATCAGTGTCGGCTCTTTCTCATTCACTGCCAAGGTATTGAAGTAATCCGATGATGTCTTCACCTTTTTCACCACTTCACTTGGCTTATCATTCTCGTCAGTTTCCTTTCGGGCATTTTCATTCACCTTGATTTTACCCTCAATATTGATACCGCCCTTGGCTGTAGCTGTTGTTTCATCGGATGCTGTTGCTGAAGTCGATGAGTTCTGTTGCGTAGCTTGCTGTCCCTTCAGTCTTGCTTCGGCAAGTGCCTTGTTCAGTTCCGCCAACGCTTCATTCTCTCTTTGTCGCTCATGGGCTTCTTGTGCTTCTCTCTGTTTTTCCATTTCTGCCTGCCTCTTGGCTTCGGCATCCAACTGTTGCAGTTCTGCATCCGAATACTTGCTTTGGTATTCTTCTTTTTCTTGCTCATTGTCTCGGTCTATATTCTCCACGGCACTATGGTCTTCTATCTTGCCGTAGGCGTTCAACATGTTCTCATACTTGCCTCCAATACCGTCACCGCCCTTGATATGAGCTTGTGGAAGGTTCGGATTCAGATATTCCGTGGTCTGCATATTGGCATCCTTCTTCTCCGCCACCTTGGTATCAAAGAGGTCGAAGATAAAGTAGGATGCACCGAGCAGTGGAAGATAGACAATCGCAGGTAGCATGTACTTGGGTTGTCTGAAATTGATTCTTTCTGTCAGCTTCATCGTTATTTGTCTTTATGAGGATGGCGTGCATCCTCATTGGTCCTTACTATGTTCTTTGCATTCCCCATATTCTGATGGCGAGCCTTTATCAGCGAGTCCTGTCTCTCCGTGGCGGTGCGTTGCTCTCCCTGATAGTGATAAGCTCTTGCCATGCGATAGATGTTGAAACTGAAACTCACACCTACAAAACCGAACACGATGACCAGGAACATTGTCTTATGCAAGTCGGCAAATTTCTGCACCTTGGCTGCAGCCTTGTCGATTCTGCACATCCTGGCATACTTTCTTCCAGCTCTCACGTCTCGCTCATAGCGTTCCTTGTATTTGGGATCGTCCTTGTCAGGCATCTTCTCCCCAATGAGCATCTGCTTAAATCCTTTTGTGTTCATCGTTTTTTTTTTTACCTTTTTACTTCTTTATCCTTTTACCTTTAATAGTTCGACTTTGTCTTCTGGTCAATATCCTTGTTGAGCAAGGTTCTCCAGTTCACTATCAGCAATCCATGTGGGTTGTTGTCAGTCCTCGGAACTCGTTTCAGTTGTCCTGCCGTCACCAGTTCACGGGTCAGCACATTGGTTCTACGCTCGATGCGCTGTCTGCCGTAGTAGGTAAACTCCATCTTCTCCTTGTTGAACTTGATACTGTCACAGAAGATGCTGAACACGGCACTCGTTCCCATGATGTTGGAGTAGAACCCCTTTTCTTTCAGCGTATTGTACTGCGCCAATCCTGTCTCATCCACCAGATACATGGCTTTCTCCATCGTGTATTTGATGTACTTGTCATCTGGTGCCAATGTGAAGAAATAATGATGGAACATCTCGATATGGCTCTTTGCTTCCACATCCAATGTCTCATCCATCGTCGTACGCTGCACCAAAATTGGTACATTGCCGTCCAACACATAGATTTTGTTCTGTGCATCCACCACCATATTTTTCGCCGTCCAGATGCTACTGATACTTATCAGCACGCATCCAACCAGAAACAGGCTACAGATGATAGTCACCAACTTCACCTTATTCTCTAAATTCTTGATTACCATTGCTATAATATTTTTTACCTTTTTCACTCTTTTACTTTTTTACCTTTATCAGTGCATCACATGGGCAAGTGTCCCCTGTGCCGACATTTTGGCTTGCTGTGCCACACCCTCACCGAAATTTCTTGTAGAGAATGCGGTATCGCCCTCTGGTATCATCCATGCCGCAAGGTCTGGAACTAAGTTCAGACACTTCAAAGCAACGATACTTGCTGCCATCAGATACCCTGCCGAGAAGAACGAGTTCTGCAAATATGCTGCCATCGTCTGCTCACTGGCGGTGATAGCCGTCAGGTTCTCCACCTGTATGCAGAGCACGATGTCGAAGAGCAATAGCACGTAGAAGCCCACGAAGTACAGCATGGCTCCATAAAAATGCACGGTTAGATACCTTGTCAGCCACTTTGCCCAACTGCTTTCCCATTTTGGCAATAGCGAGAATGCCCATTGTATCGGTCCGAATATCGTCAGCATTCCCAATAGTATCTGTTGGCAATAGATGGTGCTCCACCAACCGATACGGAAGACGATCAATGCTATCAGCATTACTATCTTATCGATGTTCACCACTGCTCCTGCTGTCAAAGAGGTAAACCACAACTTGGCTGCGTCCTTTTCCATATTGGTCACTTCATCCACACCAGTCTGCTCCATGGTCGATTCCACCAGATTTGGGTCTGTTGTTCCCTTATGGGCAATGTCTGCCTGGGCTTGTACGTTGGTGTACATCGTGTCTCTGGTGTAGATAAGCTGCTGAACTTCCGTAAACTTGTCCTCTATCTGTGTGGCTTCCGCCTCATATAGGTCATGGGTATAACTTCCAATGGAGTTTGGTATGTAACTCAGAAAGTCCAGTACGCACCAATTGCTGCCACTGTTCGTCATGCCTGTATCGGCAGGTGGGTACCACCAACAGAGGATGATGCTTATCACCAATGGCTTGAATAGTTTCATCACATCCAGTGGCTCATGCTTCACCATCATCTTGTAAGCCATATTCGCTGCCACCACGATGGAGAAGAGGGCTGCGAGTGCCATACACATTTGGACGACCCACCAAAAAGGTCCGTTTGAGCCTGTAAAAGTAGCGTCGCACAGAAACTCGTTGGTCTGGAAAATCACGTCATCAATCTCTTCTTCCAAGATGTTGATGCCGAAGTCGGATAATATGCTGCTGTTGTCTGCCATAACTCCTTATCTGTTTATTTTCAAATCATTGTCATCCTCATTCGAGCCGTTATTACTGCCAGAAGATGTGTTGTTTCTCACTGCCATTCCTGCCTCTCGCCATTTGCTGGATGCACTGCTGATGATACTTCGTTTGTTGGCGGTCTGGTAGTTGCCGTTTGCTGTCAACAATTCCTTGGTCTTGCTGGCATTCGACATCTGCACCAGTTGCTTCATAAGTGTCTCGTTCTGTTTTGCCACATCTGCATAAATCTGTAGGTACATCTTCTTACGCTTGGCATTGGGCATATAGGCATCCTTGGTGGCTTTGATGGCTGTCTCATAGACATGATAGTATTCTGTCCAGCGTTGCTTGTCACCGATGGATCCGCCTACAGGCAGGATGCGGTCGATGTTGCTCTTGAAGGCATTCATCTTGCTGTTGATTTTGCTTCCTTCCACTTTCCAGGCGAGGTCAATCTGACGGTCTGCCATATTCAACGCCTCAATCTCTGCTCTTTTGGTCAGGGCAGAGTCGATGGCTTCGGCATATTCCACTTGATTGTAAGCTCCGATTCCTGCCGTGGTACGAAAACCGAGTTTGTTCTTGCTGGCAGCCGATTTCTTGTAACTGCTGTGCAGTAACTGATAGTACAATTCTGGTGACAGACTACCACTACCGATTTCCATCACCGTTATCTGGTTCTTTTTCGAACTGTCATGATTGTATGTTACACCACTTTGGGCATTGCCGCTGATAGCGACTCCCAACATCAACATGATGGTTCCTATTCTTGTTTTCTTTCTATCCATGCCTATACATTATTATATATGGGATTATAAATTCTTCGTTCTCTCAATATCCGAGTTTACCTGCCACTCGCCACCGACCGAAGGCATCTTCCAGTATTTGCTGCTTGCTTTTGGTTCGGTAAACCTTTTCTTTCCAATAGCCGATGCGCACTTGGATATATCGCCACGACTCAAAGTAGCTTTTGTTCAGATGCTTCTCTATATTGTCAAGCGAGGTGTTGATGCTTTCCAATACCACAAGAAGGTCTGCCGTAGAACACGCTGCCGCTCCTGTGGCATACAGCACCAAGTCGCTCACGCTTTTGTAGAGGTATTCGCCTTCATTTGCGATATTCTCTATGGCTCGTCGGTTAATACCTATCAGTATGGTATCGGCAAGCGAAATGCGCTTTCGTTTGATGACTTTTTTGTTGTAGTCATCCAACAGCTTCTTATAGTCCGATATTCTGTCGCTCACACCCTCGTAGGTGGAGTACACGTTCAGACTGGTTCGTAAACTTTGATATAGCACATCTATCACATCAAATGCCCTGGTGTACTTGTCAAGGTCAACGTTCAGTTCCTTGTATGCCTTGGTCTCGTCCTTACTGTAACTGTGCAATAGTTTATTGCTGTATTCCAACGTGCTTCGTGCAAGCAACAGACTCCGCTGTTTCTTGTGGTCATTGATGTAGGCTTCTACGCTGGCAACATCAAATCCCCATTGGGCGAATGTTTTAGAGGGGAGGGCGAGGAGCAAGATTGCTACCAGCAATGTTCTCACAATATCCATTCGTCGCTTCTTGCTCACTGACCCTGCAACCCTCTCCGCTGCATCAGCCTTGTATTCTTTTCTATTTCTCATTTTCATTGTCTTCATCATTAAACTTGCCGTGATAATCATCTGAATGTTTGGTGTCGGCAGCTTTCCTTAACCAACGTTTCTTGCATTTCTCCACCAGTGTCAACCGTCGTCCTTCGTCAGCATTGATATGTGGAGCGATGTCCATCAGCACGTCGATGATGTTGCGCTTGTAGTGCATCATCTTCTCCAACGATACCAAGTCTGTGTATATCTTGGTGATTCTGCTGTCCACCTCTCTGGCTATCTCTAACCTATCGCTTGACCATAGCAGGTGATAGGTGTCATCGGTATTATTGTCATCGGCAGGTGCGCTCTTAGCATATTCAGTGGTTATCTTGCACGATGGATATTCCTGTGCAATTTCCGAGATGCGCTTGTTCACTTCGTCCGCCTTTTCCTGCTCGGTCTTGCTTGGGTCAAGCGTTATCACATCCACTACCGAGGTGTTGGTGTATTCCGATGTCAGCTCCCAACTGAGCTGCAGGATGGCTCTGTGTATCTTGATGCCCAAGAAATATTTCGGCTTTCGGGCAATCTTCAATGTTGCCTTGAAGGTGATGATGCCGTTGATGTTGGGCATGGTGGCTTTTCGAATGTAAGTATAGCCGCTCCATGTTCCTTCCCCTTGCCAAGTCAGGTTGTAGGCACTCTTGCAGTCGTTCATAATGGCTGGTATGCGATAGTAGTCATCCGTCGCCACGTCATTGTCCTTTCCTGCCTCTGCCTTGGCTTCCTCTATTTCCCTTTGTTTCTGTTGCCATGTGGCAAGTTCTTTGTTCAGTTGTTCGATGGAAGCCTTGTTCTTGTTGTATTGCTCCCGATACTTGGCTGCATCTTCCACACTTGCATTGGCGATTTGCTTGACAAGCGACTTGTTCTCGGCTTCCAACTGACTGATTTGAGATTGCAGAGAGGCTATCTTGGCATTGGCTTCCTGCTCTTGTTTATACAAGTCCGAGAGGTCAAGGTTGTTCTCTGTCACAGATGTTGTCATGGCGCATTTCTTGCTGTGGTCATTCAGCGAACCGCCACAACTCTTGCATTTGTATTGTGTGGTGCCTTGCCCCAACTGCACACCGTCGCTGCATGTCACACTAATGGTCACGCTCTCGCATCCCTTCAGTTTGGCGGCATCGGTTGCCTGATAGTAGTTGCGTGCATCACTGCCTATATAATAGGTATAGCCTTCCTCGTTGTCATTCCATTCGCTCAACCGGGCTTGCAGTTGTGCCTTGAAGGTGTTCAAGTCCATCGAATAGGAGTCAAAGACTGCCTCATATACTTCTTCTGTCCTGTTCCAACTCTTGTACACCTGTATCTCGTAGGCGTATGCCTTCTGTTTCTGTCCTTTTTTCTTGCTACTGATGATGTAGCTGTTCAACCAATAGCTGATACTGTAGGTAAAGCCATCATTCTGGTTGTTGAGCTGTTGCACCCTTGTTCTTGACCATCCTGCATGATTCTCCGAGTTTTGCAGGATGGCTTCCTTTTGGCTATTGTTGGGATAGAAGTTGGCATCCTTGGTGTTGATTCTGTACCAGTGGTCGCCTTTCAAGATGCTGTTGTCATCGGTGGGCGGTACATAGTCGCACAGTTTTTCTCGTCCTTGGTCTCGTCGGGCGATATACCATCTTTGCGTGTAGTAGTTTCCTGCCGTCTCATCCAGATAGTCCGTCATCCATGAGGTGAGGTTATAGTTGGCAAGAGAGAAAAGTCCTGCCACGTTTTCCTTGCCTCCAATCATGCCCAAGAGGGTGTTGCCTACGCTCTTGTCGAGACTTTTGAACAGCGAGGAATAGTTATCCACAATGTCGATGGCTGCACTGAGCTTGCCTTGGAAGAGGTCGTTGAACTGGCTGCTCTGTAACAGGGCATTGCCGATATTGTTCATTCCTGTTCCTGCAAGGTTGGCTCCTGCCTTATACAGATTGTCGATGTCGGCTTTCAGATTGTCCACTGTAAAAATGCCTGGCACCTTCGACAAATCGTCCAACATCTTCTTCCAATCTACGTTGCCAATCTCTGAAAGTTTCAGTATGGCAGCTATCTCTTGGTTGATTTGTAGAAAGGCGATGTCCGAGAATGTGAGGGTGCTGTTTGTTACCACACTCTCAAACTGCATGCACAGGTTCTTGGTGTCGTCACATATCTTCATCAGATAGGTTCCCCAATACAGGGCAGTCTGCGGACTTTTCAGCATCATTCCTGCCACCGTCCATATCTTCGGCATGATTTTGCCCGACACCATGTTGTAGATACGGCGGTAATAGTAGTTCTCTGTGCTACTGTTCCAGATGCCCAAATCCGTCATTGCCTTGCGTTCCAAGAATTTTGAGGCGAAGATGCCAGCACTTGCCACTTCTGCAGCATTATAGTGCTTCAAGATGTTCTGCACCTGCTCGTTATAGTATGCCTCTGCCACGGCTTCCGTTCCGTATGCAGCTGCCATAGCAGCTACCGTCTGCCTGTCATAGTTCACGCTGTAGTACTGTGCGTCAGCCTTTGCCAACACACAGACTATCAGCATTATGATGGATAGAAGTCGTTTCATCTTTGATTACTTTTTATTTTTGTTCCCTAAATTCAGTACTTTTCCTGCCTGATTTACCTTTTGAGCAAAGGCGAGGCTCTTGCTGATACCACTTGCATCCCAATCCCTGCAATAGGCTTCGATGGCTTGCTGATGATTGCATTTCAACTCTCGCTTATATAGCTTCAACGCTTCCTTTTCCGCTCGCTCCGTGGTGTAGGTCATATAGCACTCATGCGGTTCCTCCACACCATACACATTGCTGGTCTGTCCTCGTCTGATGAACACTTCACGGAAGAAACTGCGCCCTTCCTTATTCTCCAAACGGTTAATAGTGAAGATTTTCTTGCAGTCCACATCGGTCAAACCGAGTATTGCCTTGATAGTATCGAAGCGTTCCTTAAACTTACTCTGGTCGAGCAGCATCACCACATCAGAGTTGTTGATGATGGCTTCCTTAACTATCTCACTTCCGATGATGTCCTGAATCTCCTGCGTCACCACACCCACGCTTGCCCAGAACTTTCTGGCGGTCTTATACAGATATTTTATGTATTCCGCCATCATAGGCGAGGCGATGGCCTTCCATGCCTCCTCGATGATGAGCATCTTTCGGTTCTTCTTGATGCGCATCTTCTGCAGGAACACGTCCATGATGATGAGTGTCACCAATGGAAAGAGCAGTGGATCATCCTTGATACTGTCGATTTCGAAGACGATGAAGGTCTCATCAAACAGACTGCTGTCCATATTTTCGTTCAGCGTCACATCGTGACTGCCTCCTTTATAGAAGTCCTTCAACAGATAGTTGTAGGATGACAGGTCTATGCCATGCAGACCGTTCTCCTCGCATATCTTCGGCAGTTGCTCAGTACTGAACTCATAGAAAGTGTTGAAACAGAGGTCGCTCACTTGCTTGGTGGTGAAGTAGGCATCGTAATACTCATTGATGACTTGCTCTATCAGCCTGTCTTCGGTCTTGCTCACCGTGCCTTGACTTCCTTTCCATATCAGCATCACCAGGTTCTTCAGAAATCCCAACTTCTCGATGTTCCATTCCTCTCGCTTGATTTTGAAAGGGTTCATCGTGATAGGATGCTCTTCTGTGTAGGATATGTATTTGCCTCCAAAGTATTCACACAGTCCCTCATACGAGTTTCCGGTATCTACCAGCACGATGTCGGTGTCCTGCTCATGGGCTTGGCGCACCATGGAGTTTACATAAAAACTCTTGCCGCTTCCCGAAGGACCGAGAACGAAAAAGTTGCTGTTGTCAGTCAGCTTATTTCGTCCCTCTTTCCCTGATATGTCGATGGCCACAGGCACTCCTTGACGGTCGGTATAATAGACCTTGAATGGCGTGTCCTCGCTATGCACAATCTTTTCCTTGTACATCAGGCAGGTGGCGGCATCGCCCAAGGTCAAGAATCGGTCGTAGTCGGCATTCATCCCATAGCAGTTTCCGGGGAAAGAGTTGACAAACAGTTCCAACTGGTTGTAGGCTCGCTTCGAAATATGGATGCCCATCCTGCCAAAGGCATTCTCCAGATGGTTGGTACACTTTTGTATATCCGTGTCTGGCTTCACCGTCACTATCAGATTATAGTGGGTATATACCAACTGCTTGTTTTCCCTCGCTATCACCTCCTGCACTCGCTTGATGTCCTCCACGGCTATCAAGTTGCTTGGGTTTGGCATACTGGCATGGCGGTTCTTCTTTTTGTCTAGCAGGGCAAGTTCACGCTTCTGATTCGGCACAAAGATGATTTGGTTATACACCACACTCTCTACACCTGGTATGCTGTCCACCAATGCTACCAGATCCACTGGCATGCTGGTGTTGTTCACCTCAATATTGGTGAATGGACGGATTTGTGTTGGCAGATTGGCGCTATCGACATCCACAAGACTATATACCTTGCAGCGTCTGTCACCCATACCTATCATCTCGTCATCCACCTTGAATCCTGTCATGCTCACCATCTTGTCACGGAAGTTCATGGCAAAGAAGCGGTCAACATACAGACTTGCCTCTTGCTTGTTCAGAAACCCCGACTTGATGCCGGCATCTTTCAGTTGGTCTTGCACCTTTCTGATTTTCACCAGGAAATCTCGCCACTTCTTGCTGTCGAAAGACATCAGACGGCTCTTCTTGTTCTCCTGCGTAATGGTCAGATAGGTCATGCTGTCCGTATATTCTCTTCCGTTGAAATAGTGGAAATAGGATTCTGACAGGAACTCATGTCCCTTGCCACTCTCATCCTTGAACTGCCTTCGGGTAAAGATGTCCTGCTTGTGCAGGGCATAGCCTTCACCCAGAGTCTGTGCGATAGCAGCAAACAGGTTGATGAACTCATAATAGCTGTCTATATTGGCAGAATACTTCTGCACTGGGTTCTCCATTCTCAGAATGGCAGAATATTCTCCAGTCTTGGTATAGAGCACACCGATACCGTCCGTGTCTTCTACGGAGAAGTAGATGTCCTGAAAGATTTTCTTCCGCTTGCCACCAGTGCCAAAGGCATAGACCGATATGGCCATGCCAATGCAGGTTGCCACGAAAAATAAGATTACATATAGTACCATATTCGTTTATTCTTCTGTTTCTTCGGATGATTGATGATTTTCCCTCATACTGGATGATTTGTTGTCATTCTCTTGATAAGAGGTATTGTAGCTTTCTTCGCCATAAAGGGTTGACACACTATCCTTTGCAGTGGAATCCATCCTGCTTATATGTGTTTCCACAGTTGCAGGTCGTTCTTCTGTTTCTCTCGCCCAAATAGCTCTTGCCTTGTCAGCACTCCTCATGGCATCCAATGTGGGTGGCTTGTAGGTCTTGTCCTTGCATGCGGTCAGCAATATGCCAGCCAATGCCATAGTGATAATGTTCTTTGCTTTCATGCTCATAACCATTCTTTTATGTCAAAGATGCGATACTTTCGCTGAAACAAATAAAGGTAGACCCACACCCTTGGGGGAGAATGAGCCTACCAGTCGTTCACTTTCTACTTGTCATCCACATCTTGGTCATGTCGATACTTTTTTGTTTCACATTTTTATATGCGCTTGCTGTAGGCATAGATAAACACTCCTTGGTCGTTCTTCTTGGTATGCAGTCCCTTCCGTTGCTTGAACATGATGAGACCTGCACCCGTAGTGATTGCCACGACCAACACTATCAGTCCTGCAATGATACCCATCAGACAGTAGGTGACAATGAAGCCGATGATGGCTCCTCCTGCCGTGGCTGCTGCCCAATAGATATACCGCCCTTGTATTCCCATGAATTCAAGGGGCTTCTGGAGTCCCTTGAACAGTGGGTAATCGGGGTAGCGGATTTCCTGCTCTTCTCTTGCCATTCTTCACGTCGTTTCTCACTTACTGAATATGCACGGAATAACTCTCACTCGTTAGTTGGTCACACCGAAGAACAATGGCAATGCCTGTGCAGCTGCCACGAGGAAGATACATGCTCCTACAATCATCATGATCTTTTTCTTGACATCCTGCTCCTCATTGTTCATGGCGATGTAAACGCTTATCGCACCCACTACGGCTACAACACCTGCAATGGCATAGCAGAGTTTGACCACGATAGGTACGTACTTGGCAATTTCCTCCGTCACTGTTGTAAGCGCGGTGGTACCTGCCGTGTAGTCACCTGCCGAGTTCTGCGCCATGGCAATGCCACCGCCCACAAGGAGCATAAATGCCAATGTCTTCAAGCGTCCTGAAGAGAGAACGCTCTTGGCGGTCTTCTTCAAATAGTTCGTTGTTTTCTTAAACATTCTTTCTTGTTTTACTTGTTAATGATTCGTTTGGAAACACCTTATTATAATTATATAGAAAGGTGTTGTCGCTTTCACATGATATACTCTTCTGCAGTTGAGTCTTAAATCTGGTAGCCAAAGAATGCTGGGAACAGGATGGATGCGCCTATCATAAACAGACAGGCTCCTATCAGCGTCAGTATGGACTTGGTAACTCCATCTTCCCCTGTGTTCATCTTGATGTATATCTGCAAAGCGGATATAATCACCATCACAGCAGCGACAGCGTATGTCAGATACAGCACATACAGCATCATCGTCACCACATAGTCGTGCATCCCTGCCAGTGCGTCTGCTCCCCAGCTATAGTCCACATTACCGCATTTGGCTGATGCTGACAGGGGGAGCAGCGCAAAGACAAAGGAACTTACTACATTCTTTATGATATGGCTAAATTTCATCCTTGACTGGTATTGTTTTGATGTTTGGTTGTCCTGGCTTTGTCTCGCCTTGTTTCAATAGGCTCTCCGTGAAGTCGTCCTGCCATAGTCCGTCTATCCATATGGGAGAAGTGGACTCCATCTGTCCATCCATCTTTTCTTGCAACGACTCGGCTGCGTTCTTCGGCTTCTGTTGGTTGACGTCATTTTCTTCGTCTTCATCAACATCATCTTCTTTGCCAAAAGAATCCGTACCAGGAGAACAACCATTCGTTCCGTTACTCTCTGTTCCCATGCCATAGCCCTCATCGTATGATGTGCCGTCTTGGAAACTTGTGTCGTATTGCTTGTCGGCAACACTAAAGCCGCCATCGCTTTCATTGACGGCTACAGCGGCTTCCTCTTCCGTTATGTTGCTGATGTCAAATACTTCCTCGTTGCTTTTGGCTTCTTCCTTCTTGCCATACAGATCTCTCGTTATCATCACCGCATAGTAGATAACGTATGCAATGGTAAGGCTGATGGCGAATATCAAAAATGGACTCATATAATACTTTGTTTTATTGATGATTTATACTCTATACAGTGGCAAAAGTGCCAGTTGCGAGTGCAAAGTAAAGAGTAAAATCCGACATAAAAGAATTTTGTAAAGTATGGCCGTCAAAGTTTAAGATATATTCAAATTATAACTATATATCATACTCTCAATCATACTTTAATCAGCTTATTCTGCTAGTTTTCGCATGTTTAGGAAAAGGGCATAAAAAAAGCCCTCCGAATGGGAGAGCTTGGCGTTGTTAGTGGTTTGATGTCAAATATTTATCTTTTGAGCTTTATCTAATCTTCTGTGACAATAAGAAATCATAGACAAAAAATCTAAAGCATCTTGTTCTTCAATAATCCATTCTGTTTTCAATTCATGAGCTTCAGGATTACGGAACATATTGCATATTCCTATTAGAATGGACTTGAACCCATTATGTTCGTCTTTTTCAGATCGTGTTTGGTAATTGTTGATAATCAATATTGGATTGTCTTTTCTGAAGACATGCTCAATAAGATTTTGACCATCATACAGAACACCACTAATGTCTTGAATTCTTTTTATGAGAGCTTTAGACGATTCGAAAACTGCATGAAAATAATTATTGGTCATCAGTTCTGCTTTGCAACATTGAAAAATCAATTTGTGAACTCCTCTTTCTTCCAAATCGTGCTTCAGTTTATTTACTCTTTTTTGAGCTTCCGAGACACTATTCGCAGGTGATGTTAACTCACTGAATTTTCCGCTTTCATTAAAAATATATCCAACTAATGCTAATTGGACATTTACTTTTTGCACAATCTCTTTATAATTATAGTCAAAAGTAAGTGAAATGCGAAAAATCATTCAAAAAATAGTATCTTTGC